>Ga0209540_10000232_pt1 | contig 64456 bp, 57 predicted proteins | sample BarGraIncu01121A_FD_184501 | JGI IMG/M metagenome (GOLD analysis project Ga0209540, IMG submission 184501) | Arctic peat soil microbial communities from Barrow, Alaska - Barrow Graham LP Incubations 011-21A (SPAdes) (version 2) | ecosystem: Environmental > Terrestrial > Soil > Wetlands > Peat... | reverse complement strand
CTGATAACTGCATTTAGGTGGTTATAGCGACAGGGTTCCACCTCTTCCCATTCCGAACAGAGAAGTTAAGCCTGTCCACGTCGATGGTACTGCTGCAAAGTGGGAGAGTAGATAGCCGCCGTTTTTTTAAGCCCCGCATATTAAGTTATGTGGGGCTTTTTTTGCGCAAGTTTTTATAAAATAAGTTGCAAAGTCACTAACTTACCAGACATCACAATGTAATTTTTTTTTTGATTTGTTCAGAAAGTGAAACTGATTGACCTGTAAGATTGGTTGTAGTTTCGTGCCTTTTGAGGTTTTTGTGTGTCTTATTAATTGATTGATTTATTGTATTTAAAACTGAAACCAGTCTATTCTATACAAACTACTTTATGAAGGAAAAGACTTCTAAGATAAAAAACTCACTTGCATTATACCTATATTTACAAAAACGCCTGAAAGAATTATACATCTTTCAGGCACATTTGATTTATAAATGGTATTACTTTTTTTTATTCTACAGCTTCAATAGTCACTTTTGCATCTTTCAACCAGGGCGCAGAAAACTTAAGATTTATTTTACCCGATTTGCCAGTTGCCTGCAAATAAGCAATTAAACGTCCGTGATATACTCGCTGAACATTATCGTGGTAATTGCCCATATCCGAATTGTTACTGGCTTCCAGACTTAAAAGTTTTGCCGGACCTTCAATATTACACGTAATTTCATCTTCCGAAATCATTATAGGAACACCATTTTCATCAACAACCTGAACAACTACCTGAGCTACACCAAGTCCTTTTTTAATAGAAGAAAAATCGGAATGAGCTGCAATTGCATAAGGTCTTCCGGATGTTAGTAGTTCATAATTACAGATTTGATTATTTTCTTTATCCATACCTATAACTTCCAGTTTTCCTTGTTGATATGGTATATCCCAATAAATTATCCCAGTATTATCGTCCTGATTTTTTATTTCGCCTACCTGGTTACCGTTTAAGATCAGTTTTGATTTTGGGGCATTCGAATAGCAAGCAACCCGGATCATATCTCCTTCTTCATAATTCCAGATGGGCCATGCATCAGTCGATAAGCGGTTTTTATTTCTAGGTTGAAGGTATGTTCCTATATAAGTTACCGGTGTTGTACTCCACAAAGCCTGACGGAAATGTCCGCGTGGTTTCAGAAATCCACCGAAATCGATAAATCCGGAACTAGAACCACGTGCCGGCCACTCTCTTGATTCGCCTAAATAATCAATCCCAGTCCAGATAAATTGTCCGAAAATATAGTCGTTATCTCTCACTGCTTTCCATGCTTCCATACTGTGTCCGTTTTCACTACCAAAAATAACCCGCGTTGGATATTTTTCATGATCTTGAGCATAACGATTTTCCGTATAATTATAACCTGTAATATCAAGTGCGTAAGGATAATCCGTTTCATTTGACATAACTACACCTGCCAATGCTGCTGTAACTGGACGTGAAGTATCAAGACTTCGAACAATAGCTGCTAAGCGTTTGGCAATGCTTCCTAATCGTTCCGCTTTGGGATTATTTGGTAAATATCCACCTTGCACAGGTTGATTTATATTGGCATGATCGAGAATAGGATGTGAATACGGATCGTTGGGATAATCGACTTCGTTGCCGATACTCCACATGAAAATGGATGCATGATTCCGGTCTCTCAGAACCATATCCGTTAAATCCTTGTCGCTCCATTCATTAAAATACGTAGCGGCTCCCTGAAATCCCGGAACACCCACGTTCCAGCCTTTTATCCATTTCTTTTTCGCAAATTCCCATTCATCAAAAGCTTCGTCCATAACAAGTATACCAAGTTCATCACATAATTCATAAACATCGGGAGCTTGTGGATTATGACTCAATCTGATGGCATTACATCCCATTTCTTTCAACGTAATCAATCTTCTTTTCCAGACTTCATGGGGAACTGCAGAACCTAAGCAACCGGCATCGTGATGGATACAAACACCTTTAACCTTTGTCCACTCATTATTCAAGGCAAAACCTTTATTGGGATCGAATGTCAATGTACGAAGCCCAAATTTTTGCTCATTCTGGTCAATGATTTTACCATTCTGTTTTACAATGGTTTTGACTGTGTAAAGATTTGGTTGTTCCAATGACCAGCGTTTTGGAGAGAGAATTGCTAATGATTGTGTTGAAGTGGTTTTATTATTTGCCTCAATTTTTAGATTCTTAGAAACGGATGTGACAACTTTACCTGATACAGGATCAATAATTTCATGTGAGATTTGAATATTTGCTCCGACAGCCAAACAGTTATTCACGGTAGTTTCTACTGAAACATCCGCTTTTTTATTCGTTATATTGGTTGCTTTGAAATAAACACCCCATAAATCGAGATGTACAGGCGAAGCATAAACGAGATAGGCATCGCGGTAAATTCCTGATCCCGTATACCAACGGGAGTCGGCATCCAGCGAATGATCAACCCTTACCGACAACAAATTTTCTTCGCCAAATTTCAGATAAGGCGTCAAATCGTACATGAAAGAAATGTAGCCGTTCGGACGTTTACCTACAGAATTTCCATTGATAAAGACTTCGCTGTGATTATAAACACCTTCGAAATAGATATAAACTTTATTTCCTTTCTCAGTTGCAGGCACAGTAAATGTTTTGCGATACCAGCCAATTCCACCCGGAAGATAACCGGTACAACTGGCTTTGTCTGGACTGTAAACTCCTTCAACAGTCCAATCGTGAGGAAGATTGAGTAGCCTCCATTTCGAATCATCCAAATTCGGTTGAGCTCCTTCTTTTACATCCGAGAGATTAAAACGCCAATTCTCATTTAATAAAACCGCCTTACCGAATTGAGGTTTGGCCTGAATTACACATGTAGCCAAAAATAGCACTAAAGCTCCTAAAAATAATTTTAATTTCATATGTTTCAATCAATAATTTACAATTAATAATTTGAAAAAAGATAAGTTCTCATTTTGTCGATAAAAAAGTACTCATCTGAACTTAAAGATATTCTGAAGCTGTAGAATCAGATTATAATTTTAATCAGCTTTAGTCCATTATTTCAAAAATTCTTGTTCTTTCAATACATTCAAGAACTTTTCGGAAAAGAATTCATTGTTTTCTCGTGAATAACGTATATCCGTAAATACCTGAGCCAGGGTTTCTTTCTTGTTTTCTGCAATAAAATCTTTATAAAACTGGCTGTTTTCCTTTTCGGCATACAAACGATCGATCTCCGATGGAGCGAATTCGTTGTAAGTTTCGTAATGCACTACGGCTTCCAGGGGCAAACGATCGGTTTGATACGGCATAAATTCAGGATAACCGACGGTAATGGTTGTAACGGGTACCACCAGTTTGGGTAATTTCAGCGCGTCAATAATTTCTCGGGCATTGTAGGTTGTCGTTCCAAGGTAACAAATTCCCAATCCTACACTTTCGGCGGCAACGCAAAAGGTTTGAGCAGCTATCAATGCATCGATAGTTGTTGCCATAAACGATTGAAAATTATCGTAACCAGGTTCGGCCTGACGTAATTCACACCATTGTGAAAAGCGATTGAAATCGGCACAGAAAGTCAGAACTACCGGAGCCTGAACAACCATCGGTTGATTGAAATGTGCCGGTGCTAGTTGTTTTTTAATTGACTCGTTAGTTGTAACAACTATGCTGTATGCTTGCATATTCCCTGTATTGGATGCTCTGCAAGCTGCTTCTAATAATTGATTGAGTAATTCCGGAGCAATAGTTTGCCCGGTATATTTACGTACCGTTCGGTGTTGTTTGAGTTGGTATAACATAAGATTTAAGAACCAAGAGTCAAGGCTCAAGAATTTATTTTGAATTATTTGTTGTGCAAAGGTAAGGTTTTTTGTTATAATTAAAAATAAAAGAGAAAACCCGGCTTTAAAAGCTTTGAGTTTTCTCTTTTATAGATTTATCGATTACTGATAACTGTTTACAGATAAATGAAATTAAACCACTCCCTGTGCCAACATTGACTTGGCCACTTTCATAAATCCTGCAATATTTGCGCCTTTCATATAGTTAATATAACCATCGGCTTCCCGACCGTGTTGCACACATTGTGTATGAATTTCGCTCATAATTTGGTGTAATCTGGCATCAACTTCTTCTGCAGTCCATGTCAAATGCATAGCATTTTGCGACATTTCCAGACCCGAAGTGGCTACTCCACCGGCATTAACTGCTTTGCCCGGTCCATACATAATTCTGTGAGCTAATAATAACTCAATGGCTTCCGGCGTACATCCCATATTCGAAATTTCACCAACACAAATCACACCATTTACAACTAATTGGCGAGCATCTTCTTCATTCATTTCGTTTTGTGTGGCGCAAGGCAAGGCAATATCTACTTTAAGTTCCCAGGGGCGACGATCGGGAACAAACAATGCACCGAATTTTTCAGCATAAGGAGCAACGATATCATTGCAGGTTGCTCTCAGTTCTAACATATAGTCTATTTTTTCACCTGAAATACCTGCTTCATCGTAAATATATCCATCCGGACCGGAAATCGATACCACTTTTGCACCCATCTCAATAGCTTTTGTAGCTGCACCCCACGCAACATTACCAAAACCGGAAATCGCAATAGTTTTACCTTTTATCGTTATTCCAGCGGTTTCGAGCATTTGTTTTACAAAATATAATCCTCCGAAACCGGTTGCTTCGGGGCGAATGAGCGATCCACCAAATTCCAGGTTTTTACCGGTTAAAACACCTGTATTTACATGTGCTAATTTACGATATATACCATACAAATAACCGATTTCACGTGCTCCAACGCCAATATCACCCGCAGGAATATCCGTATCTGCTCCAATATGTTGCCACAGTTCTAACATAAATGCCTGACAGAAACGCATAACTTCTGCGTCTGATTTTCCACGTGGATTGAAATCCGAACCGCCTTTGGCTCCGCCCATTGGCAAAGTTGTCAGTGCATTTTTGAATATTTGTTCAAATCCTAAAAATTTGAGAATGGAAAGATTTACCGAAGAGTGAAATCGTAAACCGCCTTTGTATGGGCCGATGGCGTTATTGAATTGAATGCGATAACCAAGATTTAATTGCACATCGCCACGATCATCAACCCAGGGCACTTTGAAAGTGAAAATACGATCGGGTTCTACCAATCGTTCCGCAATTTTGGCTTTTTCAAATTCAGGATGTTCATTATAAACTCCTTCGATGGTGCTCAACACTTCGCGTACAGCTTGTAAATACTCAGTTTCGCCGGGGTGTTTTGCCTCAAGCGATTGCATCAGTTTTTCGATATTCATACCATAATTTTTTTAGTAAAACAAGTATATAAAATAAGTTTAATTTGTTCAAAAATAGGATTTTTTTAAAGCATTAAATATTTAAAATGGATTTATAAAATAATCAAAACGTAAGCTTATTGTCTTAAATTAACTATAAAATAAAGAATAATTCTGTCATAATAATAATTTATAAGATATTTTTCTGTCATTTCGATTTCAGTGCAAGTTTAGAGTTTTTTTTTGATATTGTCAAACATTCTGACCTGTTTTTTAGCATGATTTTTTGAATATGACATTTATTTGATTAAATAACTTGAAAAATTATCTGTAAATAGATGTCTGCTAGTTTTTTACAAGCTAAGTTTAATTTTTGATATCCTGATGCAAATTGTTTAAAAATAGATGAAAAACTACGAGATATAAGCTATTGTTTTATCTAAAAAATATAAAGATATTCAGTTAAAATCCAATTTTGATTTTATAATGTCAGGGTATTCGGCTTCGCCAATATATTTTTGTATCTTTGCGCTCTTACAAAATATCGTTTAATAGGTCTATGATGTCCTGTCAATCTTCATTTTAAATTATTGAAACGGGTGAAAAAAATAATTTCTTTTCTGTTTTTTCTTTTGATTTATACAACTGTTCGGTCGGAAATACCATCCGGTTATCGGTTTGTAAAAACATGGCATATAACTGATCGTTTTGCAGTAGTAGATTCATTTCAGGTGGATACTGCTAATTTAAATTATCAGAATGCCAATCCAATAGATAGATTTAGTATTGCTAATTCATATAATGGAAATTTAGGTTCACCTATACAATCAAAGTTATATTTTGATCGTCCTGCAAACAATGATTTTATTTTTTCGAATGCTTATTTCCCCTATATTATGAATGTGCAAAGTGCTACATTTTATAATACTAAAACGGCTTATAGCAATTTGAATTATACTACCGGAGGAACAAATTACAGGGATGAAGATCATTTCAAATTTTTATTTACAGGAAATGCGAATAAACGATTGAACATTGGAACAACACTTGATTATATATATGCTCGTGGAGAGTATGCCAACCAGGCAGCAAAGCGTTTTGCAGGTTCATTGTTTGGTAATTATAACGGGAAACATTATAGTGCTACAGCTCTGTTATCGACCAACAATTTGGACAATTATGAAAATGGAGGTCTAAAGAATACTACGAGTATAAATCCGTTAGGATTGGCAACTGCAGATATTGAGACAAATATTGTAGGTTATGCCAACTATAAAATGAATCAGATTTTTTACAATCAACAATATAGTATTGGAATTGAGCGTCCTATTCGAATAAATGAAGACTCGGTAAGGATGGAATATGTTCCGGTTACACGATTTGCTCATACATTCAAATATACCGATGCGCGTAAACGTTATTTTGAACTGAATCCGGAGAAAGCATTTTATGATACCACTTATTATTACATCAAAAAAAGCAATGGAGCATATAGGGAAACTAATGATACAAGTGCTTTGAAAACGTTTTCGAATACTTTTTCAGTAAGTATGGAAGAGGAATTTAATAAATGGATGAAGTTTGGATTAACTGCATATGTTGAAAATGAGATTCAACAATTTACTTTTAATGAGGATACGTTGATAAATAAAATGCTAAAATCCAATACCAAAGTGGGTGGGATTTTATCGAAGGAACGAGGACAACTTTTTCGGTATTCAGTGTTAGGTGAAATTGATCTGCTTGGATACAAAATCGGTGATTTTTTACTGGATGGAAAAGTAGGTGGTTACTTCAAACTGTGGAATGATAGCATTTCGATGGTAGCCACAGGATTTATGCGGAGCGATGAGCCATCCTATTTTCTTCAACATTATCAATCCAATCATTTCCGGTGGGATAATAATTTTAAAAAGATATATCGAACCAATATTGGTGGAACTTTTTCAATTCCTACACGTTCGTTTTCTTTGAATATTGGAATTGAAAACATCACACAATTTATTTATTTTGATACAAAGGCTTTGCCGGCACAATTTAGCGGAAATGTTCAGGTACTGGCAGCAAATCTAAAACAGGATTTTCATGTTGGAAAGTTTGCATTAGAGAATAATGTAGTATTTCAATTAAGTACACAACCGGGGATTTTACATCTTCCACGTTTCACTTTCTATGAAAATCTATATTTTCACGATATATGGTTCGATGTGTTGAGTGTTCAGTTGGGAGCCAATCTGCGTTATAATTCGGAATATTATGCACCGGCCTATATGCCTGCAACCGGACAGTTTTACAATCAATCGATAACTAAAATTGGAAATTATCCGGTTGTAAATGTATATTTGAATTGTCATTTGAAACGTACTCGTTTCTTTGTGGAATATTACCATATAAATCAAATGTTTATGCACGGAGACTATTATTCAATGCCTGGTTATCCTATTGATCCGGCCATTATTAAAATGGGAATATCGTGGAATTTCTATGATTAAAGATGTTTAGTTGTTTGTTAATAGTTGTTAGTAATTGAATATATGTGAAATACATAAGACCATTGACATTAGACATAATAGATATGAGTAAAAAAACTAAAATTGGATTTGCATTAGGTTTATTTGTTCTGCTGATTACGATCATTCTGTTCGTAAAGCATTCACGACCACAAATTCATGACTTACCTGATATACTTAGTTCGGGTAGGCTTTCCGTACTTACTCACAGCAGTGCGATGGGTTTTTCAGTAAAAGGAGACAGTGTATCAGGATTTCAATATGAAATTATAAAGGCATTTGCCGATACATTGGGTGTAGAGCTTGTGGTTTCGGAACAGAATGACATGAAAGATTGTATGACAGGACTTAAAAGTGGAGATTATGATATAATTGCTAATTTTATACCTATTACTACTGAGTGGAAAAAAGAAGTTTTGTTTACCATCCCGATATTTTCTTCACATCAGGTTTTGGTACAACGAATAGCCAACGATTCAAGCTCTTCGATTACTATTAGAAAACAAAATGAATTAGCGAATGATAGTATTTATATTTCTGCAAATTCTCCTTTTAAAATGCTTTTAGTACATTTATCGGACGATATAGCTGCTCCAATTCATATTCTGGAAATTAAAAACCAAAGTACAGAACAAATGGTAAGTTTAGTATCAACAGGTAAAATTAAATATACGATTTGTGATGAGCAATTTGCCCAAAAATTTAAATTGCAATATCCCAATATTGATATATCATTGCCCATAGGTTTTACTCAACAACTAGCCTGGGCAGTTCATCCCCAATCGCCTAAATTACTTCAGGAACTGAATGATTTTTTAGAGGATTTTATTGGGAGTTCTGCTTATTGGGAGATTTATAGAAAATATTATTAATGAGTTAATCAACTGAATCAACCAATTAACTATTTAACTGAATCAACTATTATGCCATTAAATATACCTTTCACCTTACCGGCAGTTGATGTTCTTCGTGAAGAGAATATCTTTGTAATGGATTCGGAACGCGCTTCGAGTCAGGAAATACGTCCGTTGAAAATCGTAATACTGAACTTAATGCCGGTAAAGATTACAACTGAGACGGATTTGATTCGTTTACTTTCCAATTCACCACTTCAGATAGAAATTGATTTTCTACATATGGAAAGTCATACTTCCAAAAATACGCCCATTGAACATTTAATGACTTTCTACAAGACATTTGATGAAATTAGTCAGAGTAATTATGACGGCATGATTATTACCGGTGCACCTGTTGAGCAACTGGAATTTGAAGAAGTAAACTATTGGCCTGAGATTACCCGAATTTTCGACTGGGCAAAAACACATGTAACCTCCTCATTATTTATATGTTGGGCTGCACAGGCAGGAATGCACCATTATTATGGCATTCCAAAATATCCGCTCAAAGCTAAAATGTTTGGTGTGTTTGAACACATTAAACACGAAGAACACAATCCAATTTTTCGTGGTTTTGACGACGTATTTTACGTCCCTCACAGTCGTCATACCGAAGTGCGTGCCGAAGATATTCGTCGTGTTCCGGATTTGACTTTACTATCCGAATCGCCCGAATCGGGCGTTTATATGGTCATGGCACGCAATGGTCGTGAACTTTTTATAACCGGTCATTCCGAGTATTCACCCGAAACATTGGATGGTGAATATAAACGCGATATTGCTAAGGGCTTACCCATCAATTTGCCACAAAACTATTACCGCGATAATGACCCGAATAACGAACCGCTGGTTCGCTGGCGCAGTCATGCCAACCTGCTTTTCACCAACTGGCTGAACTACTTTGTTTATCAGGAAACTCCGTATGATTTGACGAAAATACATTGAATATAGTTTATTAGTTAAATGGTTAATTAGTTAATCGGTTGATTCGCTTATTCCTGGATTTAATTGAGACATATCTTTCCTCATATCAGCTTTTGTATGAAATCTATCGAACTTCTCTCTCCAGCCAAAAACCTTGAATGTGGGTTGGCAGCTATCAATCATGGGGCTGATGCCGTGTATATCGGTGCATCACAGTTTGGTGCACGGGCTGCTGCCGGAAATTCGGTGGAAGATATTGCCGAATTGGTAAAGTATGCCCATCAATATCGGGTGAAGGTGCTGGTGGCATTAAATACCATACTGACTGACGAGCAATTGCCGGATGCTGAAAAGTTGATATGGGAAATCTACAATGCCGGAGCCGATGCACTGATTATTCAGGATATGGGTATCCTGCAACTGAATTTACCGCCTATTGCCATTCATGCCAGCACGCAAACCGATAACCGAACTATTGAAAAAGTGCAGTTTTTACAGGATGTCGGTTTTTCGCGGGTGGTGTTAGCGCGGGAACTTACCTTGAAACAAATCACTGAAATCGCTACGCAAACCGATGTTGAACTGGAAGCCTTTGTGCATGGTGCTTTGTGCGTGAGTTATAGCGGTCAATGTTATATGAGTGAGGCTAATTGTGGTCGTAGCGCCAATCGTGGCCAATGTGCGCAATATTGTCGGTTACCTTATCATTTGCTTGATGCCGATGATAATATGCTGGTAAAAAATAAACATTTACTTTCGCTGAAAGATTTGGATTTATCGGATTCATTGGAAGAAATGATGAATGCCGGTGTAACTTCATTCAAAATTGAAGGTCGGTTGAAGGATGTAGATTATGTGAAGAATATTACTTCTTATTACCGTAAGAAACTGGACGCTATTTTAGACGGAAGCAATCGTTTTCATAAAGCTTCGGCCGGGAAAACCACCTTCTTTTTTGAACCAAATCCCGAGAAAAGTTTCCGCCGTGGCAATACTGATTTCTTTCTTCATGGTCGAAAACCGGACATTGTTCAACAGGATACGCCTAAGTCATTGGGTGAGCCTATTGGAAAGATTACCTATATAGGCCGTAATTTTTTTGAAGTGCAAAACGGTACGATGTTGAATAATGGCGATGGTCTTTGTTTTATCAATAAACATGGTGATTTGACAGGATTTCGTGTAAATAGGGTAGAAAGAAAACAAATATTTCCTGCCGAGATGCCTAAAATTAATGATGGTGTAATGCTTTACCGAAATCAGGATCAGGCTTTTGAAAAAATACTTAAAGGAAAAACATCCGAAAGAAAAGTGGGAGTGAGGATGTTTTTTAAAGAAACGGTTAACGGTTTTTCCATTCAACTAACTGATGAAGATGACATTTCGAGTACTTTCGAAGCAGATTGTGAAAAGCAACCCGCTCAAAAGCCCGATGCGGTCATCGAGAATATAAAAAACCAACTCTCCAAACTGGGGAATACCATTTACGAAGCATTAGATATAACGATTGAAATTGATGCTCCATGGTTTTTCCCTGCTTCAAGACTAAGTGAGTGGCGCAGACTCGCGGTGGAACAATTGGATGAAGTCAGAGAAAAAGCAAATATTCGTGTTCTCAAACATGAATCCAAATCCGCAACCTACCCAACTACCCAATTAAGTTATCTAGGCAATGTAATTAATTCACAGGCTGAAAGTTTTTACCGTGAACATGGCGTGGAAGAAATTATGCCCGGATTCGAAGTGAAAGCGCAGGAAGGTGTGCCATTGATGTTTTGTAAACATTGCATCAAATTCAATATGGGATGGTGTCCCAAAGAAGGTTACAAAGCTACCTTTAAAGAACCGCTTTATTTGAAAAATAACGATCAGGTATATGAACTGACCTTCGATTGTAAGGTTTGTGAGATGCTGATAAGTAAAGCTGAATAAAATTGCGCCACTTCATGGCTCGTTACTCTAAAGCGTCGAAGACGCGTAATCTATTATAACGTAGGGTGAACAAAGTGAAGCCCTACGAAAGTGACTCTATTAGTATCTAAGCCACGAAGTGGCGTAATCGATAATCTTCGCATAAAAGAAAAAATTATTCCCAAATATATCGTTCGTCGTATTCTACACTATATTCTTTCAAAAATTGTAAGAATTCGGTTTGGAAAGTCTTTTTTGAATGATGCGTTTTTTGAGTTGCAATGTATTTGACAACGATATCAATTTCTTTTGGATTGACTGAAAATGAACCGTAACCATCCTGCCAATAGAAATTTGAGTAATTTTCGCCTTTCGTTTTAATCCATTTAGATGAATGAGATTTTACCTCTTCTAACAATTTTACTAAAGCAATTTTCTTGGATAATAAACAAAGGATGTGGATATGATCCGAATGTCCGCCTACGATTATTGGTTGACATTCTAGTTTTTTACATACTCCGCCAAGATAATTGAATAGTTCGTTTTCAATGGATTCGTCGATGAAGGGATGGCGATGTTTAGTGCTGAAGATGATATGGATGTAATTTTTTACAAGTGATTGTGACATAATGAGAAGTATTATATGTAATCGAATTTTGGTTAATGATTACGCCACTTCGTGGCTTATATCGAGGTTGTCCCCTCAATCACAGGGCTACCGCCCTGTGTTAACAGATACCGCCACTTCGTGGCTAAAATAAAAAAAACTTCATCTGATTAAGTCGAAGAAACTTAAAAACAGATGAAGATTTTAGGGATTTAAATTTATTTAGCTTTTATAGCTTCTACAATTTTGGTTTCCAGTTCGGCAGCTAATTCAGGATTCTCTTTGATCAAAGCTTTTGATGCATCGCGTCCCTGGGCCAATTTGGTCTCACCATAGCTGTACCACGAACCGCTTTTCTTGATAATGCCGTATTCCACTCCAAGGTCGACGATTTCACCTGTTTTCGAAATACCTTCACCGTACATAATGTCAAATTCAGCCTTGCGGAATGGTGGAGCCACTTTGTTTTTCACCACTTTCACACGGGTTTGGTTTCCTACTGCTTCGTCACCATCTTTCAACTGACCGATACGACGTATATCCAGACGGATTGAAGCATAGAATTTCAATGCATTACCACCGGTGGTTGTTTCAGGGTTACCAAACATAACACCAATTTTTTCACGCAATTGATTGATGAAAATACAGGTTGTATTCGTTTTACTAATATTGGCAGTGAGTTTCCGCAACGCTTGCGACATCAAACGAGCTTGCAATCCCATTTTTGAGTCACCCATGTCGCCTTCGAGTTCGGCTTTAGGAGTCAGGGCAGCAACAGAGTCAATTACCACGATGTCCACAGCTGAAGAGCGAATCAACTGATCGGCTACTTCCAGGGCTTGTTCACCATTATCAGGTTGTGAAATCAACAATTCTTCGATATTCACACCCAGTTTCTCAGCATAAAAGCGGTCGAAAGCATGTTCAGCATCAATAAATGCAGCAATACCACCGGCTTTTTGTGCTTCGGCAATGGCGTGAATGGCCAAAGTAGTTTTACCCGAAGATTCTGGTCCGAAAATTTCAATAACACGACCGCGCGGATAACCGCCAACGCCCAATGCCACATCTAATCCGATGGAACCGGATGAAATAAAAGCTACATCTTCCACTTTGGTGTCGCCCATCCGCATGATAGTGCCTTTTCCGTGGTCTTTTTCAATTTTGTCCATTGCCAGTTGCAATGCTTTCAGTTTGTCTGAGGACGGTGCATTTAACACCTCAGCGGTTTTTGCTGCCATAATTGTATAGTTTTTTGTTTATGATTTTTGATGAATAATAATTTTCAGATAATTTTAAAAGCAAAGTTTATTCTACAAAGATATACATTTTTCTATTTCAAAACTTCCAACTTTGCAAATTTCAGTAATAAAGATTTTGTTCCTTTTTCACCGAAGTCAATATCGGCTTTTTCGTTGCCATTAACCACACTTGTCTCCATCACTTTTCCTATGCCGAAAATGCTGTGTTTGACAAATACACCAACGGGAATAGAACCGTTACCGGATGGAATTTTATTTTCATTACTACTTTCTAACTTTACCAACCGTTTAGGAATTGACGGAGCTGTTTTTTCGATAAAAGTTGGTTTTGAGTAGGTATTGCTCTTGTTAAAACGGTTTCGTTCTATTTCCACATCATCGTCCCAGTCCCCAATTTGGGTTTGTTTGGGTTTGATTTCTACCGGCATGTCCAGAAATTGTTTGTCGATATCTTCGATAAACCGGCTAGGATTTGAAAAGTTCGTTTTTCCGTTTCGAAAACGTGATTTTGAATAACTGATAAAGCAACGTTCCTCGGCCCGGGTAATGGCCACGTAAAAAAGTCGTCGTTCTTCTTCCAGTTCACGTTCACTTTGTGTACAAAAAGGTGAAGGAAACAATTCTTCTTCCATACCCACTATGAAAACAGCTTTAAATTCCAGACCTTTAGCCGCGTGAACGGTCATCAAAGTTACTTTGTCTCTATCGGTTTCTTTATCGGTATCCTGATCGGTGAGTAAGGAAATCTCTGCCAGATAATCGGGCAGAAGCATGACTTCCTGTCCTTCTTTTTGTTTGGTTTCGCAAAACTCATGAATGGCTTTGAGCAACTCTTGCACGTTTTCTTGCTTGCTCATGTTTTCGGGTGAGCGGTCGGTGAAAGTGTCGCTGATCACACCGGTTGTTTTTACGATACTGTTCGCCAGATCGTAGGCATTTTGTGTCTGCACTTGTTGGGCAAAAACCTCTATCATGGCCCGGAATTGTGCCAGTTTATTAGCTGTTCCTGCATTGACTGCAAGGTTGTATTTCAGCATATCGGTGAGCACATCCCAGACGCTTACAGCATGTAGTTGAGCACATTCAATCAGTTTATTTACGGTGGTATCGCCAATTCCACGTGCGGGATAATTGATGATACGTTTCAGTGCTTCTTCGTCATTGGAATTGCAGATAAGCCGGCAATAGGCAATCATGTCTTTGATTTCTTTACGTTGATAGAACGATAAGCCACCATAAATCCGGTACGGAATACTTTGTTTACGCAAAGCCTCTTCCATTACCCGCGATTGCGAATTGGTACGGTACAAAATGGCGATATCCTGAAAGCGGTATTCGCTCTCATAACGCAGGTCGGAAATGTTATTCGCCACTACAAAACCTTCCTCGTAATCGGTAAAAACGCTCAGCACTTTGATGGGCTTTCCTGTTTCTTTTTCAGAGAAAACAGTTTTTTTTATTTGTGCCGAGTTTTTGTCAATCAGACTATTGGCCGCATTGACTATGGTTTTGGTGGAACGATAGTTCTGTTCCAGTTTAAAGATTTGAGCATTTTTATAAGTGCTTTTAAACTGAAGAATATTATCTATATTAGCACCTCGAAATGAATAAATGCTCTGCGCATCGTCGCCGACAACACATATTTTTTCGTGATGTTCAGCCAACTTTTTTACAATCAGATATTGTGCAAAATTTGTATCCTGATACTCGTCCACAAGAATATAACCGAAAATCTGTTGGTATTTCTGTAATATTGCCGGATGATTTCTGAATAATACATTGGTTTGGAGTAACAAATCATCAAAATCCATGGCATCGGCTTGTTTGCAACGGTTGCAGTAAATTTTGTAAATATCCTTTAGCATGGGAATGCGCGCACTTATATCGGCTTTGATCAGGTCGGTGTTTGCAAGATAAGAATCGGGAGTAATCAGGTTATTTTTTGCATACGAAATACGCGACTGCACAAAACCGTGTTTGTAAATTTTGTCGTCCAGTTTCATTTCTTTTACGATACTTTTTATCAGACTTTTTGAATCGGCTGAGTCGTAAATCGTAAAGTTTTTGGAAAACCCGATATGTTCGGCTTCAGAACGTAGTATGCGAGAGAAAATGGCGTGAAAGGTGCCCATCCAAAGGTAACGGGCTGTATTAACTCCTACCATGACAGCAATACGCTCTTTCATTTCGCGTGCAGCTTTGTTGGTAAAAGTAAGTGCCAGAATAGAGCCGGGTGCCATCCCTTTTTTTAGCAGATAGGCTATTTTGTAAGTCAACACGCGTGTTTTTCCCGAGCCGGCACCAGCTATTACCAGCGAGGCACCATCGGTATAAGTCACTGCTTTTTGTTGACTTTCGTTTAGGTCGTTGAGAAATTCCATAAATTTATATCTAAATACTTCAAAGAGTGCAAAGTACCTTTAAGAGTTTTTATTTGTGATGAAAACACTTTTGAATACTTCGTCCCGATAGCTATCGGGATTCGAAAGGTTTTTCAAGTGCAAAGTTACTAAATTCATTCGTTCATTGCGAAAATAGTTTTCAACATCTTGTATTCTGCTAAAAAGCTGTAACTTTGTAGCTGAAAAAGTGTTTTATCGTTGAACTGTTTATTTGACTTTTTGGTTATATTGACTGATATGTAAAATAATAAATATTGCGAAGCAAATATCACCGAACTTGCCTGCAGCAAACAGGGGCTAAAATCCATTAATATCTTTTTCTCATTTACTAAAAAATATATATGAAAGCATTCAGTAAGTTCATTTTTAAATTGGCCGGTTGGAAAGCCATTGTTACTATCCCTGAGCCTCCAAAAAGTGTGATTTGTATCGCCCCACATACCAGCAATTGGGATTTCCCTATTGGAGAATTATACTATTGGGCGCTGGGTCGTCATTCGTTTTTTCTGATGAAAAAGTCGTGGTTTTTTTTTCCTATGGGAAATTTGCTTCGCTCATTGGGTGGCATAGCTGTCGACCGATCGAAGCGCACTTCTGTTACGGATCAGATGACGGATGAGTTTAATGAACGCGAAACATTTCACTTGGCCATAACACCCGAAGGGACACGCGGTATGGTGAAAAAATGGAAAATGGGCTTTTATCATATTGCTGTTAAAGCACATGTTCCAATCCAGTTAGCCTATATCGATTATGCCAAAAAGGAAATGGGTATTACAAGTATTTTTTATCCTACCGGAGATGAAGTTGCCGATTTAGCCAAAATACAAGATTTTTACAAAGATGTGGTTGCTTGTCATCCGGAGAAGTTTTATATTCCGGGTAAACGGGTAAACAAGTAAACGAATTCACATTCAATTCAACGATTACACTTTACATCATGCGTATTTCCTTAATTCAAGATACCATTCATTGGGCTGATAAAGCTGCAAACCTGCAAAAAGTTGGTGAGCAAATGGCTTCATTAGCCGGTCAAACCGATTTGGTAGTTTTACCCGAAATGTTTACGACCGGATTTTGTACCGATCAACTTCAATTGGCGGAAACCATGGAAGGAAAAACTGTGAAAATGCTTCGTGAATGGGCAGTGAAATACAAATTTGCAATTACCGGAAGTTTTATTGCTACTGAAAATAAAAGGATATATAACCGTGCTTTTTTTGTTTTTCCTTCGGGAGAGTTTGAAACAGCTGATAAACGTCATCTGTTTAGTCCGGGTGGAGAGAACAAGCATTTTTCGGCAGGAGATAAACGCTTGTTGGTAAATTATTTTGGATTCAATATCTGCGTGTTGGTATGTTATGATCTTCGTTTTCCGGTATGGTCACGCAATTTAAACAACGATTATGATTTGCTGATTTATGTGGCTAATTTTCCGCAACGCCGAATAATCGATTGGGATATTTTATTACAAGCCCGTGCCATCGAAAATCAAGCCTTTGTCTGTGGGGTGAATCGGGTAGGAGTGGACGGTTTGGGAATAGAATATAACGGACATTCCGCATTGAATGACTTTAAAGCTACTCCACTATTAACTTTTACTGAAAACGAAACGTCTATTCAAACGGCTGAACTTAGCCTGGAACCTTTGCAACGGTATCGTCAAAAATTTGCAGTGTGGCTGGATTCGGATGATTTTGAAATTCTGTAAATATATTTTTTGATATATAATATACTGATAGAGATGCACACTATACATTAAGAGACACACGCCGTGAGTCTCACAAAACAATAATCTTAGCTTCCTTTACTAGCCCAGCAATATTGATCCTGCAAAAGTAAATCCCTTCCGAAACTTTCTGTCCATTGTCAGTATCTGTATTCCAATTTACAGAATAATCACCTGCAGATTGTTTAGTGCTAACAAAAGATTTTACTTTTTGTCCGCACAGATTATAAATGCTTATATCTACAAAGTCTTTCACTGTTATTGTATATCTAATAGTTGTCGATTGAGTTGCAGGATTTGGATATACATTAAAGCCGGAATTATCCCGATCGATTTCATTTATCCCAGTGTTTAATACCTGCGCTGTATCCATATTGCTGGTCTGAATATTGTCGAACCAAAAAGTTTTGCCCACCAATGTACCTTGTTCGGCAACAATATCAAACCGATCCACGGCTTTCCAATCGAACAAGCCGGTGGCGTCGTAAAATGTACCATCCCACGAACCACCTTCAACAAACCGGGTTAATGGAATATACACTTTATGCCATTTGCCATCCCATTTGGCTGAGGTTTCGTCCATAGTAAAATTCATACGCCAGGGATGATCGGTTGCACCGGTTTTGGTATCGGTAAAACGAAGATCGAATTTTGCTCCGGCTGAATTTCCTTTTACCAGTAAACTGAGTGCGTAGTTTTGGGTTTTAAGGGTTGATAAATCTTTGTCGGGCGAAAAATTAAACCCAACCGTTCCATATTGACTGGTTCCTGACCACAACAGACAATAGTTTCCATTATTAGGTTTATCATTCGAATAAAAATCAACCGTTCCTCCACTCGCATTGCTCGATTCAAAAATCTTTTCGCCGATATAATCAGAATAAATATTGAATCCAACTGAATCGGGTTTCAGTATATAAACCTGTTGTGCGGGTGCATTTAGTCCTAAAGCTTGTACCATTGGAATATTCACATCATAATTGAATTGTTCGTTCGATCCTTTTTTAAACAAACCGAAGCCGCCCTGATAATCCCAGATTGTCCAGGCTATGCCTTTTAATTCGAGATATTTTCGTACTTCGCTATACCAATAGACTCGGTCTGCATCCTTACTGTTCAGATTGTAAACTCCAAATTCTCCACAATAAATATTTACATTTCTGGCTGTTTTAAAAGCTACAGCAATATCAATAAGTGATTTAACTTTGGTAACAGTTCCATCATTTCTGTAATTTGTTAATCCACTGGCAACCCATGTACCCACAAGATCTGCGGGAACGGAAGGCATAGTAGCGGCATTATACGGAAAAGGCACACCGGCAAGCGACCCCATCGAAGGCACAGGCCATGTGGCACCTTGATGGGTGAAAACAAAAGGATCGTAGAAGTGGAAAGTATACAACAGTTTCGTGTCAGTATAAACCGGTAAGGTCGCCAGTTCATTATAACTGTTATATCCCGCACCACCGACAATGATTGTATGCGTATTATCGACTGTACGGATAGCAGTTATGGCTGTTTGCTGAATTTTCCCCCAAGCCGACGTTGTTAATGTGCCATTTGGTTCGTTCATTATTTCGTAAAGAATATATTTCGACCGGGTTTTATAATGATCGGCCATTTGTACCCAGACCTTCGAAAGTGCAGTTTCCAGATTCGGATTCTGGCTTGCAATGTCATCCGATGAATGATTATCGATTAAAAGATACAATTGCAAATCCTCCGCCCAGTTTACAGCCTGATCCAGAAACGCGAAAAACAAAGGGTCGACTGTATAATCAGGGCTGCCATTGGTCATATAAAACAGATTGATGGGCAGTCGAATTGCATCGCAGCCCAAACTTTTAATGTTTTCAAAATCCTTTTTGGAGTATTTTGAAAACTGAATCTGACGTGGACTAGAAGTCTGAAACCAACCGGTCAGATTAACTCCACGCGTAAAGGGAGTTTGTGCATAGGTCAATTCTATTGTCCCGAAAATAAAGAGAAATGTAATAGCTAATGTGATTTTTTTCATGCTGAAATTTTTTATTTGTTACTTCAATTACTGACAGGTCCCCATAGCCATCGGGATTCGTCCGCTGTCAGAGTTGTAATTTTCTCAAGCCTGTCAGCAGTCCGAAGGACTCTGACAGTGGTTGAAACATATATTTATTCCTCTTTTCTAACTGCATAGATCAACTCGTCAACGAATTCTCCGTTTTTATATAAAGCATTCGTCAACCTGGCTTCAAGGGTAAAACCTGCTTTCTCCAAAACACGCTGCGAAGCCCTGTTTGTACCAAAAGGCCGTGCAAAGATACGTGTAATATCGAAAGTATCGAATCCGTACTGTACCATTTCTTTTATTGCTCCCGTCATGATTCCTTGTCCCCAGTATTCTTCCGACAACCAATAACCCATTTCGGCATTCTTGGCGTGTATATCCGTTTGCTGATAGATACCTATAGAGCCGACTGCTTCTCCGTTTACATCTATGGCAAAAATACCGGTCGGGTATTCAGAGATGGCTCTTGCCAGATAGGCTTCTCCAAACAGGATTGTATACGGATAGGGAAAAGCATCCGTTAAGTTATTTGCGATATGGATATTATTTGCATGTTTCATCAAACTCCCCAAATCGGCTTTGGTCCATTTTCGTAGGGTGAAGTTCATGGTTCTTTTGTTTATATGATAATTTTCTTGTTAAGACGCACATCCATGTGTCTCTATAAGAAAATGAAATTTTATTTCTTCATTTCCAAAAATAATTTCTCCAATTCCAGATGATTAATATTCCGGTAGGATATCCGTCGGATCATTTTATTGATCGTTTCTATCCGGTCGGTGGTGATAGGGTGTGAACTGATAAAGGCAGGTACCACGACTTTTTCTTCGGATTGCAGACGCGTAAACAGATCGGTCATTCCTTTGGGATTGATATTGTTTTGTATCATTAGACCGGTGCCTTCTTCGTCGGCCTGGTGTTCAAATTGACGGGAATAGGAAAGCGATTGCAGGTTATGCACATTATCACCGATAATTGCCATGATACTATTTACATCGCTTAATACAACTGAAATAAAGATATAACCGGCTAAGTTGCGGCACAGCATTTTCATGGAGTGGCGATTGTTTACGTGAATTACTTCATGCCCTATCAGTCCGGCCATTTCGTCGTAATTTTTCATCAGGTCAATCAGTCCGGTATAAACAATGATATTTCCATTTGGCAGTGCAAAAGCATTTATCGTGCTGGATTTTACGACTGTGAAATGAAGTTCCCGGGTATTATTGAGCTCGAGTTGTTGCGCAAATATATTTAATGCTTTGGATTTGTCCGAATCTATATCGTTTTGCGAAACATACTCTTTATAGAAAGTATTTCCCATGCTTATATCATAACTCTCTGGAATAATCATCACCGCCTTTTCGGCCACCCAGGGGATAACCACCAGATAACCGCCAACAATCAATCCCAGAATAATAACTGCCAAACTGATATAAGCTTTCATGCCGAGATGAAGCATCTTATAATACCAGCCAATATGCCCTTTTTTATTCAGAAAGGCAATAAAATCGGTTATAAAGTCGGCATCACTCACTTTAATAAACGACGTAGCATTACTGCCATGCCGGATTTCGAGCAAATCTCCGATATGTTCAAATGAAATCTCTTTAATAGCCCATTTATTGGTGTTAATACCTGTTGTAACGAAAACAAGCTCAGCCTGCTGTTCGTCCAGTATCAATTCAATTTTTTGGGGTACTGAAGAGATTCCATCAAAATATATTCCGGCTGATCGGTTCATTAAATCACCAGATCAATATTCAAAAAGTCACTCATATCTTCGCCGGTAGCGTCGTTATAGTCTGCTTCGGTTTGATTGATTGTATCCAGATCAATATCGCCTTCCATTTGAATTTTACTGAATACGAAATTTATGGTGCGGGTTACTACCCAGGCGTATCCAAGTCCAAGTGAAAAAACGATAATCAATAAATTGACGATAATCAGTTTGAAAAAATCGCCTCCGGTTGCTGTCGATTTCAGTTTAATTTCCTTGCCGTTTTTATGTAAACTCAGGTTGTCGATATAATAGGCAAACAAGTTTTTATAATACCAAAACGAATAAACACCCAGTGTAATTAGGGTCAGTAAACCTCCTACTAAATTCATAATAAAATACTCGCCACCTTTTCCATCGTATCTGAATTCTACATCACCGGCACGAACATTGCTTAGCAGGTATTTTCTCATTTTCATTTCCATCCACGAACTGTAGATTCCAAGAGTGATAAGAGTGAAGAAAATCCATTTGAAAAAGCTGACAAAAAATTCGTTCCGATCACCCCTGTATCCGAAACGGATACCACGCCACGAAGTGCGTGAAAACCTGTAACGATAAGAACCATGAATGGCAATAGGTAAAACTGCAATAAAGGCAAAATAGAAAAAGATTAAACCTAAATAGAGATAATCGAAGTAAATTGATAAAAAGAGGATTCCGTAAATAAGTCCGAAAATGACAAGGACTTTGATGTACCCCTTAAACATTTCTTTGCCGGTTCCATGAAAAGCAAACCGATCACCGTTTAATGCCGCCGATCCATACATGTACTGAAGTTGTTTTGCCTTAGCCCAGGGGTAATAAAAACCCAGCGTAATGACAGTCAGCAGCCAGTTTACGATAACAATTCCAAAGAAAGTACCTCCATTGCCGTGAAAACTAAGTTTGTAGTTTTTTACATCCGAAATTTCGTTCTCCATAATTCTTTAATTTTATTATTTGATTATTACAGTGCAGGATTCAAGTCACATATGTAACTTGGATTCGCTTTATTTTTGGTGCAAATATACACTTTTTTCTATTATGTTAAACAATAACGTTGTTTTGTTTTAAAAGAATTGGGAGGGCGACTCGAAAGTGGCACTCCCAATAAATTAAAATAACGTTCTCAACCTGTCACTATAACCAAATTATTTTCAAAAAACAATTTATCTGCCTTATTTCGGTTATTTCCTTTAATTTCTCTATTTTTGTAGCAGAAAAATTGCAAGACCATTCCCGCTAAAAATAAATTAATGAAGAAAACACTATTTTTGCTTACAGTATTGATAAGTTTAAGTCTTTCGGCCCAAATAACTTATCATACGCAGATATTCAATTCCAATATTAAAACCCTACAAATTGGTATTCAAGGAGAAAAAATGGGATTGCCTATTCTTGAACTGAATAGTTCGAATGTGTTGAGCGTGAGTTTTGATGAAATGTCGTACGAAGCACATTCATATAGTTTTAAAGTTTTGCATTGTAATGCCGACTGGACACCATCGAACCTGAATACTAACGAATACCTGAGTGGTTTTACTACCGGAAATATAACCGATATTGTGCTGTCGGTGAATACGACTTTCCTCTACACGCATTATAAGTTCAATTTGCCCAACGAAGATTTGGGTTTTAAAATTTCGGGGAATTATGTAGTAGTTATTTATGAAGATAATCAGGTGGAAAAACCCATTGCACAGGCTTGTTTCTCCATTGTGGAACCACGTGTAAGTATTACGACCAATATACGTGGCAATACTGATACGGAACTGAATGGACGATTACAACAATTGGATTTTGAAGTGAACTTAAACGGTTATTCAGTACGCGATCCTACTTCGGAAATAAAGGTAGTTGTGCGTCAGAACAACCGTATAGATAACGAGGTGACTGATATTAAACCGACTTATTTAACAGGTTCCAAATTGAGCTATATCAACAATAAATCCTTGATCTTTGACGGAGGATATGAATATCACCGCTTTGATATTTCGTCTATTTATGCCGCTGGTGCAGGTGTTGCTACTATTCGTTTCCAACAACCCAGTTATCATGCTTATATTTATGATGATAAAATTCAAACATCTAAATCGTATATGCAGGAGATGGATGTGAATGGAAAATTTATTGTCAATATGCAGAACGCAACAGACGACGATGTAGAAGCCGATTATATGTACGTACATTTTACTTTGCCAACTAAACAACCATTTTTCGATGGTCAAATTTATTTGGGCGGAGAATTTAATTATAATATGATGGATGACGCAGTTAGAATGAAGTATGATATGGTTGCGGGAAATTATTTTCAAACTGTTTTGCTGAAACAAGGTGGTTACAATTATCAGTATTGGTTTGCACCTAAAGGTGAGTACAAAGCGTCGGCAGAACGCGTAGATGGTAGCTATTGGCAAACCCGCAACGAATATACTATTTACGTCTATCATCGCGCCTGGGGCGAAAGGTATGACCGGTTGGTGGGAGTAAAGGGGATTGAATAAAATGAAGAAATGGAAGAATGGAAGAATGGAAAAATGAAAGAATGTGGTTGATGTGAATCGTAGGGGCGAATTATATTCGCCTATGAAACATCCCGAATTCTCCCATTATATATTTGAAATTCGTGTAATTAGTTATAATTAGAGAAATTCGTATTTTATGAAGGTCTACAAATTCGGTGGCGCATCGGTGCGCTCGGCAGAAGGAATCCGTAATATTGTACGTATTGTTTCGGGAGTAAATGACAATCTATTTATCGTAGTTTCGGCTATGGGAAAAACCACCAATGCCATGGAAGTGGTGTTGGATCATTTTATGAAGGCTGAACATGCTGCTTCATTGCTTAAACTGGCTGAAGTGGAAAAGTTTCACCATGACATTATCACCGAATTATTTACTGACAAAACGAAAGGACTGGCTGCTATTGAACCACTTTTCGGTGAATTGAAAAAATTAATAATTGAAGGCGTAGGCGATGATTACGACCGTTGGTATGACCGTTTGGTATCCTACGGTGAAATAATTTCTACCCGTATTGTTTCAGCTTTTTTGATTGAATCGGGCTTCAATAATGCATGGCTCGATATGCGCGAATTATTGATTACCGACAGTAATTTCCGCGAAGCTAATGTGCGTATGGATGAATCGCAAGTTCGGTTACAAAAAGCTGTTAATTTTACGAAAAATCGTATTTACATCGGGCAAGGTTTTATTGGTGCTAATATCAAAGGCGACCCAACAACACTTGGACGCGAAGGCTCCGACTATTCGGCTGCCGTGGTGGGGAATTTGCTAAATGCCGAAAGTGTAACCATTTGGAAAGACGTTCCCGGCATCCTAAACGCTGATCCGCGTTTGTTCGAAAACACAGTGCTTATTCCCGAGTTGACTTATTTGGATGCTGTGGAATTGGCATATAGCGGTGCCCAGATTATTCACCCGAAAACTATTAAACCATTAGAAAATAAACATATTCCACTTTATGTTAGTCCATTTGGAAATCCAACCGAAGCCGGATCGGTGATAAAAACCACAACTGAAAAACCAATAGATGTACCGATTCTCATTTTACGAAAAAATCAGGTGTTAATAACTGTTCGTCCCCGCGATTTTTCTTTTGTTTTGGAAGAAAGTCTTTCCAAGGCCTTTGCCATAATGAACAAACATCGCCTCAAAGTGTCGTTGATACAAAGTTCTGCCATTAGTATTTCGGTATGTGTAGACAATACCCGTTATCTGGCCGGTGCTTTGGATGAATTGGGCAACGAGTTCAAAGTAAATTATAACGAAGGATTAGAATTACTCACTATTCGTGGTATAACGGATGAAATAGTAGAAAAAACTACCTTTGGAAGAATAATTTTATTGAAGCAACGTACCCGTCGAAGCGGACGCTATTTGATGATGGAAATTTAAACTAATATTTAACGAAAAGCGTCAGAATTGCAATTGCAATCTGACGTTTTTTTTATCTTGATTCTTGGCTCCAGAATCTCTTAAAATATATAACTCACCGAAGCCACAAAGCGATGATTGCTTACATTATAAGGATTTATCACACGTCCATTGCTTTGGAGCGTGCCATAAACAGCCGAAGTGAAATCATATTCAACTCCGAATTTCATATTGGGTATATTATAGATTACATTTGGTGCAATTCGGTACAAACGATCTATTTGCAATTGGTTTGAAGTTGTATTGTCAAAACCGTAACCATAAGCAATGAATTTGTTACTTTTATTTGTTACTAAATCTTTATTTGTACCCAGATTTTGCGACAATCCAAGTAAAATTCCAACTTGAATTTTTGTTCCATAAACAGCATTTATCCAAGAACTAAGTGTATTGAAATTCGTATAACCAATAACTGCTGAAGAATCGCTATTCAATTTGCTTGCTCCATAACCGCCCAACATCCGATGATCACTAAGGTTTTCACCCCAAACAGCTTTGGCTTTCAATTGGAATGTTGTATTTACATATTGAGCATAAGCCACAGCACTAACCGATGTGATTTGTTGATCAGCAATTGGTTTTATCGTTTTTATATCACCTCCAATTCCTGATGTCCAATATTTTGTTTTAGCTTCCATTCCAAGAAATAAATCCGGCAACATTGCATTTTTCAGGTACGAACTGCTCGAACCAATAGGACCTTCCGAAGTATATTGCATTTGATACAAAGCAGCTGCAATAAAGGTAAAAGAAGTGCTTAGGTTGTATTTAATTCTGATTTGTGGGCTACGGTTGAAGGGTTGGAACGGTGCTCCACAATTTATCGAAAGGGTAGATGGTATCACGTTTCCAAACATTGGATGCCAGGTTTGTCCCAATAATAATTCTGTTTTGCTCCAATTTAATTTAGCATAAGCCTGACGAATACGCAAAACGTAGAAACTGGTGCCAAAACCGGCAAAATCGGCCTCAATTTTTGCTGATGATTTTGCTCCAAACAAGGGAGAACCATTTATGTCAAGGCCAATACGAGTGTTTATACTCAGCATCTCGGCTTGAGGAATAGCATATTTATCAATACCAGCGTTAAGATCAATTGGTTTTGGAAAAAGAGAAAAAAGACCGTCAGATGATTCTACATTCATACGTGAGTTGTAAAAAAAGTCATTACGAATAAAACCGTAAAGCAGAAACTTAGTGGGCTCTTGAGCCACTACAATAGTCGAAAATGCAATGAGAAATAAGGGAAGTAGTCTTTTTATAGTCATGTTCTTTTTAAAATTCTAATTTCAAATTACACTTGTAGAATGTAGGTGTAAGTCGATCGTTTAACAAGATTTTTTTAATCCCATCAACTCATTTGTTTCTTATAAATAGTTAATAGCTAAATTGTCAATAAATAAGGTGTTCTAGCAATATCTTCAATCCGATACCGATTAAAATAAATCCACCAATTGCTTCTACTTTCAAATGAAAACGTTTGCCAAAATGAACGCCAATATACATACCAATAAAAGTAAAAAGAAAGCTGATAAAACCAATAATAGCCACCGCTTTCCAAATCAATCCCGGATATGGCACAAATACGATACCTGTTGCCAATGCATCGATACTGGTTGCAAAACCAAGAGAAAGTAGCGAAATCCATTTGAATGGATTAGAGACTTTACTGTTTTCTGGATTAGGGGTTTTGAAGCCTTCCACCACCATTTTTCCACCTATCAGCGTAAGCAATCCAAATGCCAACCAATGGTCGAAGCTGATCATTTGTTTGGCGAAACTTGCACCGGCAGCGTATCCGATTAAAGGCATCGCGGCTTGAAATAATCCAAACAACAAGGCCATTCGAAAGGTCAACCAGAAGAAAAGTTTTTTGGCACAAATCCCTTTACTGACAGATACAGCAAAACAATCCATGGCTAAACCAATACCGATAATAATGATTGAAAGAATATCCATATTTCTGAATTTGAAAATTTGAAAATGAGAAATAATTTGAAAATGAAAGAAAAATGAATTGATATAATTAAGAAGATTTGTCGGTATTATGACCAACAAATCTTCTTTTATTTTCAAATTTTCAAATCAAGAAATTTTCAAATCATTTTCTTCACTTGCTCGTAAACATTTTTACCCGTGAATCCAAGTTTTTCGTCAAGCACGGTGTATGGTGCTGAGAAACCAAATGATTCCAATCCCCAGATTTTTCCGTTGGCTCCAACTAAACCTAATAGGTTTACTGGAAGTCCTGCTGTAAGTCCGAAAATCTTTGCATTTTTAGGCAATACACTATCCTGATAATCTGTCGATTGGTTGCGAAATAATCCTTCGGAAGGAACCGATACTAAACGAATTTTTATTCCATCAGCACGAAGCAATTTAGCTCCTTCGAATAAGGTAGAAACTTCAGAACCCGAAGCTACCAGAATTACATCCGGATTGCCATCACATTCAACAACATAACCACCTTTTTGAGCTTGCTCAGCTTCCACTTTGCGACCCGCAACAGCAGGAAGATCAGCAATATTCTGACGGGAGAAAATCAAACCGGTAGGAGTAGAAGTATTTTCCATTGCCATTTTCCATGCAACGGTAGTTTCTTCTACATCTGCAGGGCGTAATACCAACATCGAATTGTGTCCTTTGTGGTTTTTCAATTTTTCCATCAAACGGATTTGAGCTTCTTGTTCTACCGGTTCGTGTGTTGGTCCGTCTTCACCTACGCGGAAAGCGTCATGTGTCCAGATAAATTTCACTGGTTGTTCCATCAAAGCAGCCATACGTACAGCTGGTTTCATGTAATCCGAAAAAACAAAGAAAGTAGCACAGGCAGGAATAATACCACCGTGCAAACTCATACCGATACATACGCATGCCATGGTCAATTCGGAAACTCCGGCTTGAAGGAAAGCACCTGAGAAATCGTCTTTTGTAAATGCTTTGGTATTTTTGAGAAAACCGTCTGTTTTATCAGAGTTCGATAAGTCAGCACTGGCTACCACCATATTTTCAACTTGTTTTGCTAATTCACCCAACACTGTTGCCGAAGCAGCACGAGTTGCCTGACCCGGTTTTTGAACCACAGCATCCCAATTCATTTTTGTTTTACCTGTAAAGAAGAATGCCATTTTTTCTGCTAATTCAGGATTTGCTTTTGCCCATGCGGCTTTAGCAGCTTGTTTTTTAGCCACAATAGTTGCTAATTCTTCAGCACGTTTGGCATATAATGCTTTTGTTTCTTCGAAAAGTACAAAAGGATTTTCAGGATTTCCACCCAAATTTTTGATACTTTCGGCGTAAGAAGCACCACATTCGCCTAACGGCATTCCGTGAGTTGCACATTGACGTTCGAAGTTAGAACCATCGGCTTTCATAGCACCTTTACCCATTATGGTTTTACCAATAATGATGGTTGGTCGATTCGCTTCGGCTTTGGCTTCAGTCAATGCTTTGCGGATTTGTTCTGCATCGTTTCCGTTAATTTCAATTACTTTCCAACCCCATGCCAGATATTTCTGAGCTGTATTTTCGCTGGTAACAGATTTTGTGTCGGTAGATAACTGAATATCATTTGAATCATAGAACATGATCAGGTTATTCAGTCCCAGGTGACCGGCCAAACGACCTGCACCTTGTGAAATTTCTTCCTGAACACCACCATCAGAAATGAAGGTGTAAATGGTTTGGCTCATTACTTCACCAAAACGTGCTTTCAAAAATTTAGCAGCAATGGCAGCACCTACAGCATAAGTATGACCTTGTCCGAGTGGACCTGAAGTATTTTCAACTCCACGCATAATGTCAACTTCGGGATGTCCCGGAGTGGCGCTTCCCCATTGACGAAATTGGGCCAATTCTTCCATCGTGTATTTTCCGGTGCAGGCAAGCACGGAATAAAGCATTGGTGACATATGTCCCGGGTCGAGGAACATACGGTCACGTCCTTCCCAAGCTGGATTTTTAGGATCGTATTCCAAAAATTCGGAATAAAGAACATTGATAAAATCAGCTCCGCCCATGGCACCACCCGGGTGACCAGATTTGGCTTTTTCTACCGCTGATGCTGCGAGAATACGAATATTGTCAGCTGCGCGGTTTAAAATTTGTGTAGAATTCATACGTTTAATTGGTTATAAGTATAATTGGTTGTTTGTTTTAAAATAGATTTTAAAAGTATATTGAAACATGGGAGTTGTACTTTGTTTTTTTTTGATTACTGTTTACTGATAATTGTCCACTGTCCACTGTCTAAAAATGATATCCTACTGTATAATTAACTCCCCAATTGTTGCTGGTATTGATTCCAAAACCTGGAATATACCAGGGAAATACTTTCCCTGCTGCATCTTGGCCTAATAAATTTTTGTTGCGCACTGTCCAACCCATATACACATTTTTGTATACTTCTACCCTCACACCGGCAACTATTTCAAACCAGACTTTAGTCGATTTTTGGTTCATATAATCAGGTGATTCGGTACCACCCCAGTAATTGTCGGTTATCTTTACATTCGTTATATCATAAGCAAAATTAGTCATCCCCAATCTTGCACCCAACAAAAACAGGTTGTTAGTTGGTTTTGAATCTTTTTTTGGCTTAATGAGGTTAATATCTACTCCAACGCGTCCAAAAAGTCCATTTGTTTTAAACCCAACATTTTCGTTCGATATCTTATCAGCACCAGCAAAACCTAATTCAACGATAGGATAGTATTTTTTTTTCAAATCGAATTGTACACCGGCTTCCATCGAATAGCTATCTCCATGGATAAGTGCTGTGGTTAAAAGCGATGCAACATCGACTTGAACTGTAAATCCATTTAATAACTTTACTTTTGGCAAAGTGGATTCTTTCTTTTTTTCTTGTGTTTTTTCTACTTTTTTTTCTTGTGCTTGTGTTGTTAACACTGCCAGGCAAAGCAGAAAGCTACTTAAACTTATATATTTGTAAATGCTCTGCATTGTTGATGTTGACGTTATTGACGCTGTGATTGACAATTTTGACTGAATCGATATAATTATGGGTTAAAAGCAACACCGTGTCAATAGAATGAATTTTCAGACATCCACATTCAAGTGATAAATACTCATCGGTATTGGTGTGTAATATTGATATTGTATCTGTTTTATCGTTGAATCTAACTACAAACTTAGATTCTTGCGCAAACTTATTTAATGGTAAATTAATCAGGCTAACGTTTTTCTTATTATTGTATAAAACCGAATCTACAAGCACACCCATAGAATCGATTCCTTGAACAGTCAAACTATCTACAGTCAAGATTGAAGTTGTGTAAATATTAGTAACTAAGTTGTGTGTTTTCTGATGAAAGCCCACAATCATTTGTACGGTTTTATTCTTTCGACACTCTTCGTCAACCGCACATGAAACGGCTGAAATAAAGAAGGAAATAAGCAGTAAATATATAATTTGTTTCATTTATTTTTAAGTCAAAAGTAAATGTTCACCAGTTTCGGGTTAAAAATCAATTGATACCTGTTTACTGTAAATAGTTTCTTACTTCCATTTTCAATTTCTCCATCGCTATTTCACTTGGAGTTTGTTCACTGGATCCGTAAACCTGTATAATGAGTTCGGCTAATCCGGAAGCAGATTCGTTAGGATTACATTTTGCTGCACAAGTATTTATTAATCGAAGCAAACTCTCCTGCGCGCTGCGGACGTAGTTCCAAACTTCATCACTTACATATATTTGTTGTGACAGATTGTGTGCAAATTCTTGCCGGATGCTCGCTAACAATTGTGTATGAAGTTCCATATTTGTCATTCCAGGTTTGGCAACACTCACTATCAAAGTGCTGGGTGTCGTCCGTTCCAATACCAATATCAACCGCTCGTAAGCTCGCAGTCGGATAGGGGTAATAGTTGATTTGCTGTCCTTGTGCAATTCGAATTTACGCCGTTTTTCTTCATTGCGCAGCAATTTGTCTATCAATAGATATGCTGTCAATAAAACAAGTAAGGCCGGTAAAACTATTTTGAGTATCTCCATTTTTTCAGTTATCAGTAAACAGTTATCAGCGAATAGTAATTATTTGTACTTAAGCTCTAAATATTTAAGCACTAAGCTTCTAAGCCTTAATCGTTTTTCTTTCCCGTTTTCTGCAATTTAATTTCAATCGGATGCATAGTTACCAGGCAGCCTTTGGGCAATGACAATAAATCTTTCTCAATAAATTGATAAAAACTTTCGAGTACTTCAGTTTTGTCTATCATCTCAATGACGACCGGCAATTTTTCAGTCAATTCCCAGAAACGAGATGAACTGATTTGTTTATTGCTCAGGCCAAATCCCATAATGCCACGATAAACAGTTACTCCGGCAATTCCCTTTTGTTTGGCTAACACAACCAATTGCTCATACAGAAGGTCAAAACCGATTTTGTCGGTACTACTTGCATAAATTTTCAGAATGCTGTTTTCCATCATCAGATATTAAAAAGTTATTTGCTACGCGTTACTAATTGTTATTAGCTTTGCGTTATTGATAGTTATTGACTTACTTTCAAACCTTTAAAGCAGATTTGTGCTGATATATCCTAGATATACAGCCAAAAACCCTAATAAAATGCTCGAAGCTGTATATATTAATGCGGTTCCAAATTGTCCATTTTGCATTAGCATCAAATTCTCACTAGAGAATGATGAAAAGGTTGTAAATCCTCCACATACACCTACCATCAGAAATAATCGCAAATCAGGCGAAAGAATATCGCTTTTTTGTGAAATACCTACTAAAAATCCAATCAATAAGCTGCCCAATACATTTACCGTCAATGTTCCCATCGGAATGGACAGGAAATGCCAGTAGAGGTTAAGCTTTGAAACCCCAAACCGTGCTATGGTTCCAATAAAACCACCCAGTCCTATGATGAAAAGCTGCCTCATTTTTTTTACGTGTATCTATATTTCCTTTTCAATCTTATAATTATTCCGTTCAGTAGAATTACGTGCTACAATTTCTCCCACAAAACCAGCCAGAAAGAGTTGAGTTCCTAACAACATGGCCAACATGGACAAATAGAAATAAGGACTATCGGTAACCAATGGTGCTTTGACATGTTCAAAAATTGCTACCAGTTTGTTTATTCCTACTACCACAACGGCTAAAAATCCCAGTAAAAACATTAAACTGCCATACAATCCGAAAAAGTGCATGGGTTTTTTCCCAAACTTGGAAAGAAACCACAAAGTCATTAAATCAAGGTAACCATTCACAAAACGGCTTAGACCAAATTTTGTTTCTCCGAATTCGCGTTTACGGTGTTCTACCACTTTCTCTCCAATCTGGGTAAATCCGGCATTCTTTGCCAAAAATGGAATATATCGATGCATTTCGCCGTACACTTCTATGTTCTTTATCACTTCGTTGCGGTAGGCTTTCAGTCCGCAATTCATATCGTGCAGTTTCAGTCCTGTTACCTTACGGGCAGTGGCATTGTATAATTTCGAAGGAATGTTTTTGGTGAGTTTTGAGTCGTAACGTTTCTTTTTCCAACCAGAAACCAGGTCGTAATTTTCGTTTTTGATCATCGAAAACAATTCAGGTATTTCGTCAGGACTGTCCTGCAAATCGGCATCCATGGTAATCACCACATCACCTTGAGCACTATGGAATCCGCAATACAAGGCCGGAGACTTACCGTAATTATGACGGAATTTAATACCCCGAACGTTAGGCGACTGCAGTTGAAGCGACTCTATCACTGTCCACGATTTGTCATTGCTTCCATCGTCAACAAAAATAACTTCATAAGTAAATTTGTTTTCGTTCATCACGCGTTCTATCCACTCATAAAGTTTCGGTAGCGATTCTTCTTCGTTATACAGCGGTACGATTACTGAAATATCCATATCTTAAAACATTTACAATTTCATCATTTACTATTCGGCTTGCCGCTTGGCTTGCCAAGAATTTTTCCTTCTCTCAATTTTCTTCAAAAATGCTTTTTTCTTTTTTTACAAATGCAGCCATAATTAAACCTACTATTGAGCCCATCAATACATTTGTGAAAATGAATATCAAAGAAAAACTAGCCGGTTTATAAATTTTTTCCGTTTGTTCAATAGTCATATCATCCATTGGAAATTTCATTTTCTGCATTATTTTCATGCTTTCCTGAAACATATTTTCCAAATAACTGGTATTTATAAATTGAAAATATATGTATTTTACAACTGTAGAAATAATTGCAGCATAAAAGAATGTGAGCAGGATGTACAAAAAAGCCTTACCATACGAAATCGCACCTTCACACTCATGATCCCTATGGCGAATGCTCATGTTATACATTGCCACAACTATAATCGCTGCTAGAGCGTATGAAAGTAAAATGAAAGCGGTATTTTTTGTAATGGAAAGTAAAAAATTAATGGAGAATAGTACCCCCATAATAAGGCCACTGTTCATAGCTGATTTGACGTTATTTCGCTGCATAAATATGTTTTTTGATAGATTGCACAAAAGTACAAAAAAACTGCTAATATGAAAAGGAAAAAACCAACTAAACTCAAGGGTTATTTTTCCTTAGTCTTTTCGGTACTAAAATCAAAAGCTATTGTCATTGTCTTGTCAACTGTTTTTTGCCGTTTAATAGCAGAAAAAGTCTCAATTTTGAATTTTTGAAATCTGAAACTCTAAAAAAAATCGTATCTTTGTGCCTTCAAAAAAACAGGCTCATTCTTTTTACGATTATGCTTGTTTTTGCACTCTTAAGAATTAAAATTTCAAAGGAGTATTTAATTATTAATTGTGAATTATTAATTTATTATGAATATATCGTATAATTGGCTGAAACAGTATATTAATATTGATGTTACGCCTGATGAATTGTCAAAAGCTCTGACCTCTATCGGTCTGGAAGTGGGAAATGTAGAGGAAGTTCAAACCATCAAAGGTGGACTGGAAGGTTTGGTAATAGGCGAAGTGCTGACTTGTACTGTGCACGAAAATTCAGATCATTTACATGTTACCACTGTGAATGTGGGAGCCGTCGAACCCTTACAAATTGTATGCGGCGCACCCAATGTGGCTTCTGGACAAAAAGTGGTTGTGGCAACTGTTGGAGCTAAATTATATTCGGGTGAAGAAAGTTTCAGCATTAAACGTTCGAAAATACGTGGTGTGGAATCGTTTGGGATGATTTGTGCCGAGGATGAAATCGGAGTTGGAACAAGTCACGATGGCATTATTGTTTTACCTGCTGAAGCGGTTGTCGGAACCCTGGCAAAAGATTATTACGGCATTAAAAACGATACTTTGCTGGAAGTGGATATTACGCCAAACCGCATAGATGCTGCTTCGCATTTCGGCGTGGCACGCGATTTGGCAGCTTTTTTTGCATTAAAAGATAAATCGGTAAAATTGCTGAGACCTTCGGTGGAAGGTTTTGCCATACAAAATACAAACCTGACGATTCCGGTTACGGTTGAAAATACGGATGCTTGTCCGCGTTATACTGCCATAACAATTTCGGGTGTGAAGGTGACCGAATCGCCTGACTGGTTGAAAAACCGATTACAGATTATCGGGCTTCGTCCTATTAATAATATAGTGGATGTGACTAACTTCGTGTTGCATGAATTAGGTCAACCTCTACATGCATTCGATGCCGATAAGATTAAAGGCAGCGAAGTACGAGTGAAGAATTTACCCGAAGGAACTCCTTTTACTACTTTAGATAGTCTGGAACGTAAACTTAGTGCAGCCGATTTGATGATTTGCGATGCTGAAGAAGCTATGTGTATTGGCGGTATTTTTGGCGGCTTGCATTCGGGTGTGACAGAAACTACTCAAAATGTATTTTTGGAAAGTGCTTATTTCAATCCCATAACCATACGTAAAACAGCTCGTCGTTTTGGTTTGAATACCGATGCCTCTTTCCGCTTCGAACGTGGTTGTGACCCTACAAATACAATTTACGTGCTGAAACGTTGCGCTTTGTTGATTCAGGAAGTGGCCGGTGGACAAATATCGAGTGAAATAGTGGATGTGTATCCAGAGGAAGTTAAACCTTTTGTGGTAGAATTATCGTTGCGGAAAATCAATTCTCTGGTTGGAAAAGAAATCGGCAAAGAAAATATTGAAACTATTCTGGCTGCACTCGAAATGAAGATTGCAAGTCAAACGGAAGAAGGATATGTATTGCATGTGCCGGTTTACCGTGTAGATGTGCAACGCGATGTGGATGTGATTGAAGAAATTCTGCGTATTTACGGTTATAACAATGTAGAAATTGGCGAAACACTGAAAGCAACTTTAAGTTACAGTTCAAAACCAGATAGTTACAGACTTCAAACCCTGATAGCCGAACAACTGACTGCTCAAGGTTTTAATGAAGTGCTCAATAATTCATTGACCAAAGGTGCTTATTATACTGATTTGACATCCTTCCCTGCAGCTCATTCGGTGAAAATGCTGAATCCGCTCAGCTCCGATTTGAATGTGATGCGTCAGACTTTGCTTTTTGGTGGATTGGATAATATTAATCGCAATATCAACCGAAAAAATGCAGACCTGAAGTTCTACGAATTCGGGAATTGTTATTATTATCATGCCGAAAACAAAAAGGCAGGCGAGAATCTGGCAGCTTATACCGAAGATTTTCATTTGAGTTTATGGCTTACGGGAAACAAACGTTCACAATCTTGGACTGCAGCCGATGAAAAATCGACAGTTTACGAACTGAAAGCATTTTTGGAAAATATCTTTATACGTTTAGGTTTTAATATGCGCAATCTGGTAGTGGGCGAATATGCCGACGACCTCTTGAGCGAAGCATTGACAATCTATAGCCGTTCCGGTAAGAAACTGGCTGTTTATGGTGTCGTACATCCAAAAATCAGAAAAGTGATGGATATCGATGCTGAAGTATTTTATGCTGATCTTAACTGGGACGCTATTTTGACTGAACTTGGTGAACATGTTGTACGTTATACCGAAATACCGAAGTTTCCTGAAGTAAAACGCGATTTGGCTTTGTTGATCGATAAGAGTGTAACTTTTGCCGAAATTGAGAAAATTGCTTACGAAACTGAACGTAAGTTGTTGAAAAGCGTTAACTTGTTCGACGTGTATGAAGGAAAAAACCTGGAAGCTGGAAAAAAATCGTATGCTGTAAACTTTATTTTGCAGGACGATACGAAAACGCTTACCGACGGTCAGATTGAACCGATCATGAAAAGGCTGCAACAGAATTTTGAAACTAAACTGGGAGCGAAGTTAAGATAGTAAGAAAGAGGCAAGAGGTAAGGAGTAAGAGGTAAGAAATTTGTATAGTCAATTTATATTATATGGAAAGTTTAGACTATAATGAAAAATACAGACAGAGAACTAAGAAATTTGCTGTTGCAATAATAGTTTTCTACGCAAAACATTGCAAACAATCCGAAGAGCTAAGAGTAATTGGTAAGCAGTTATTACGCTCTGGAACCTCCGTCGCAGCCAATTTTAGAGCTGTTACTCGTGGAAGATCCCATGCCGAAAGATTTTCAAAAATGTGTATTGTTGTTGAAGAAATTGATGAAACTCAATTTTGGTTTGAACTGATTGAAGAAGCAAATCTTATAGAAAAATCTTTGTATATTGATATTAAAAATGAAATTGATGAACTTGTAAAAATTTTTACTACAAGTAAAGCAAATATGAAAAACTAACAAATTACTTACCTCTTACTCCTTACCTCTTACCTCTATATTAAAATGAACAAAGAAGAACTTTCATTTAACGGACAACTACTCCATACACCATATGCCAAACCGGATGCATATGGAGCATTAAGTATGCCGGTTTATAATTCGGCAGCTTTTGAGTTTGACACAGCTGAACAAATGGAAGCTGCTTTTAAGGGTCGTTCAGCGGAACATACTTATTCTCGAATTTCCAATCCAACGGTTCAGTATTTCGAGAGTAGGGTACAAGGTCTTACTAGTGCACTGAGTGTTACTGCGCTCAACTCGGGCATGGCTGCCATTTCGAATGCCATTATTACCCTGGCAAAAACAGGTAGTAATATCATTACTTCGAAGCATTTGTTTGGGAACACTTACTCATTTTTTGTTTCTACAATGGCTGCTTTTGGCGTAGAAACAAGGTTTTGCGACCTGAACAGTCCCGACGAAGTGGAAGCGTATATCGATGCCAATACCTGTGCTGTTTTTCTGGAAATTATTACCAATCCACAAATGGAAGTGGCCGATTTGAAAGCGCTTTCTCTGATTGCCAAAAAGAATGGCGTACCATTGGTTGCTGATACCACGATAATTCCTTTCTCAGCCTTTAAAGCCAAAGATTGGGGTGTCAATATCGAAATTGTATCGAGTACCAAATATATCTCGGGCGGTGCTACCAGTGTGGGCGGATTGATTATCGATTACGGTAATTTTGACTGGATTTCATCTCCAAAGTTGCATGTAATGGCCAAGGAATTCGGTTTGTCAGCATTTACAGTGAAGCTACGCAAAGAAATTCATCGTAACCTTGGCTCATATATGACACCTCAAGTATCATATATGCAAAATCTGGGTTTGGAAACGTTGACTATTCGATACGAAAGGGCGACCAATACCTGTATGCAATTAGCACAAAGACTCGAAAAACTAAAAGGAGTAGAATCGGTCAATTACAACGGACTACCATCCAATCCTTTCTACGAACTGAGTAAAAATCAATTTGGCGACCGACCCGGAGCCATGTTTACCTTTAACCTGACATCCCGCGAAACCTGTTTCTGCTTTTTGAATAAACTGAAAGTCATCCGACGGGCAACCAATCTTTTTGATAACCAATCATTGGCTATACATCCTGCCAGCACCATATTCGGAAACTTTACTGAAGCTATACGCAAGGAAATGAATGTGTCCGACAAAACCATTCGTATTTCGGTGGGTCTGGAAGATGTGGAAGATTTGTATGCAGACTTTGTGCAAGCACTAAAATAAACCCCTAACCCTAAAGGGAAATAAGATAAAAAACGCGAACCGATTGAATCGATTCGCGTTTTTTTATTGTATTTTCCTCTACGAATCTAATCTGTAACAATCTATCTTTTATCTATGTAAATCCTAAAATTCTTTATTTTCACTTTTGTTGAATTTTTTGTACCTTTGCGTTTCTTTTTTTATAGTTGAAAATAATGATATATCAAACATATACCCTTCCCAACGGACTTCGACTGATACATAAACCTGATGATACAGCAGTGGCTTATTGTGGCCTTGCTATTAATACCGGTTCTCGCGACGAAAAAATAACGGAACAAGGTATGGCGCATTTTATTGAGCACATGCTTTTTAAAGGAACTTCCAAGCGTCGTTCGGGACATATTATCAACCGATTGGAGCATGTGGGAGGCGAATTGAATGCTTTTACTTCGAAAGAAGAAACGGTAGTTTTTGCAACCGTGTTGAAGGAGTATTTCGAACGGGCCATGGAACTGGTTTCGGATATTGTGTTTCATTCTACTTTTCCGCAAAAGGAAATTGAGAAAGAAGTGGTCATTATCCTCGATGAAATACAGTCGTACAAGGACAGCCCCTCGGAATTGATTTTCGACGATTTCGAAGAAATGCTTTTCGAACATCATCCACTGGGTCATAATATTTTAGGACAAGCGGAACTGCTGGAGAAATACTCAACCGCTGATGCCACTGCTTTTGTAGTGAAACACTATAAGCCCGAAGAGATGGTGTTTTTCTCCTTGGGCGATTTGAATTTTAAACAATTGACACGCTGGGCGGAAAAGTATTTACAGGCCGAATCGACAACTAAACGTGAATCGGAACGTTTTTCGCCGACTGTCTATACACCTTCACGTCGTGAAATTGAGAAAAACACCCATCAGGTTCATTGTATGATTGGTAACCGGGCATACGATTTGTATCATCCCAAACGTATGGGTTTATACTTGCTTAATAATATTTTGGGTGGACCCGGCATGAATAGTTTGTTGAATTTGTCGCTTCGTGAAAAACATGGTTTGGTCTACAATGTTGAATCAAGCTTTCAGCCTTTTACCGATACGGGTATGTGGAGCGTTTATTTTGGTTGCGATACCGAAAATGCTGCACGATGCGAACAACTGGTTTATGCCGAATTGCAAAAACTCCGCGAACAATCCTTGTCACATAATGCATTGAAAAAATACAAGTTACAACTTATGGGTCAGATGGCTATTGCCAATGAACAGAAAGAAAATCTGGCCTTAAGCTTGGGAAAGAGCTTTATGCGTTATGGACTAATTGATGATCTGGTTACAGTGAGGAAACGTATTGAAGCCATTACTGTTGAAGAATTGCAGGCAATAGCTATTGAAGTCTTTAATCCGGATGAGTTGTCGGTGTTGAAATATGTGTGAGAAGATTGTTTAGTTGATTAGTGGTTTAGATGTTTAATTATTGAAGTTTTTAATAACTAAGATGTAACTATTAAATGAATTTAGAAAAATATATCCTATCTCATTCGGATGCTGAACCGGAATATCTGGCAAAGGTAAACCGTGCTACTCATTTGCGGATGATTAATCCAAGGATGATTTCCGGTGCTTTTCAGGGTCGGGTGTTGGCTATGTTTTGCCATATGATACAACCGAAGCGTATCCTTGAACTGGGAACATTTACCGGCTATTCGGCGTTATGTATGGCTGAAGCATTACCAGAGGACGGCGTTTTGCATACCATAGAATGTGATGATGAGTTGGAAGGTTTTATTATGCTGAATCTAAAGGGTTCGGAGCATGGAAACAAAATTCGGTTACATATTGGCGATGCACTGACTGAAATTGAGAAAATGGATGAAACTTTCGATTTAGTTTTTATTGATGCCGACAAAAAAGAATATATGGCTTATTACGAAGCGGTTTTGCCAAAGCTACGTCCAGGAGGTTTTATCTTGGCTGATAATACTTTGTGGGATGGAAAAGTGCTGAAAACTATTGAACCAAACGATAAACAGACCATCGAAATCTGTCGTTTCAATGATTTTGTAGCAAATGATCCACGGGTTGAAAAAGTGTTGTTACCCTTAAGGGACGGATTAACGGTGATACGGAAAAAATAATAATTTGAAAATGAGGTAATTTGATAATTTGAAAATGAAAGAAATGATTTATTTTAATCGTATTTTTTCAAATTTATTCACATAACTATCTTCCATTTTCCATTTTTAAAATTGATACATTTTCAAATTGATATTGCCATGTATATATACGAATTAGAATTTAAAGTACGCGATTACGAGTGCGATTTACAGGGAATCGTAAATAATTCCGTATATCAGAATTATCTGGAACATACCCGTCACGAGTATTTAATGGATAATAACGTTAGTTTTGATCTGTTACACCAACAGGGTGTGGATGCGGTAGTAGCACGTATCGAAATGGCGTATAAAACTCCACTTCGCTCAGGTGATACCTTTATTTCAAAGCTTTATGTAGCTAAAGAAGGCATTAAATATGTTTTTCATCAAGATATCTTCCGAAAAGTAGACAATAAAGTCTGTCTTAAAGCCAAAGTGGAAACTGTTGTTGTTATTAATGGCAAGTTGTCAGCTTCACATCCGCAATTGGATGCATTGATTGCAGTTAACATAATACAATAAACTGTTATCAGTATAGAAAAATAAACAATTGTTCTCAACATTTTGCCTTCTAGTCTTGTTTATCAAACTAAGTATTGAAATTAGTAATTGAAAATTAATCATGAATGAATTTTTAGAAATAGAAGAAAATATAGTTCGAATGCTCAAAACAGTATTCGATCCGGAAATTCCAGTGAATATTTACGATCTGGGATTAATTTATAAAATTGATTTGTCGGATGAAGGACACCTTACCATAGATATGACTTTGACTGCTCCAAGTTGTCCGGCAGTAGATTTTATTGTAGAAGATGTGCGGATGAAAGTTGGTAGCGTTGAAGGGGTGAAAAGCGTAGATGTTGACATCGTGTTTGAACCTGCCTGGGACAAAGATATGATGAGCGAAGAAGCTCAACTGGAATTGGGATTTCTTTAAAAAGAGGTAATAGTAGGTAGTTTATGGTTTATAGTCGGCAGTAAGAAATAAGTAAAATCTAACAACCGGTACTAACTGCTAACTATCACCTAACCACCTACCCATTATAAACTATAAACTACCGACTATTTAGTACAATATGATTTATTTTATTTCTGATGCCCATTTGGGTTCACTTTTGGTAAAAGACCCGCGAGCACAGGAGAAAAAGCTGGTGGATTGGTTCGATAGCGTGAAAAGCGATGCGACTGCGATTTATCTCTTGGGTGATATGTTCGATTTCTGGTATGAGTATCGTACGGTTGTACCCAAAGGTTTTGTGCGATTCTTAGGTAAACTTGCCGAATTGACCGATGCCGGAATTGAAATCCATTTTTTTACCGGAAATCACGATATTTGGACATTTGGCTATCTGGAAAATGAAATTGGACTGATAATTCATCGTGAACCACTCACGGTTCAGCTTGGAAGTAAACGTTTTTTTCTGGCTCATGGTGATGGCTTACATGCCGAAGACAGGGGATTTGAACTGTTGAGGAAAGTATTCCATAGCTCTACAGCACAGAATTTATTCCGCTATGTTCCTCCTCAATTGGGACAGGCATTTGGTTATAACTGGTCGAAACGGAATAGGGAGAAGATCATGCATTTAGAGACTAAGTTTAAAGGCGAAGAAAATGAAAATCTGGTGGTTTTTGCCAAAAAGTATGGCCAAACGCACGATGTTGATTTCATGATTTTCGGTCACCGGCATATTGCGCTGGATTTACAATTGAAAGACCAAAAGAGGGTTGTTATCCTTGGTGATTTTGTTGGGATATTTTCTTACGGCGTTTTCGATGGAGAAAATTTTCGGTTGGAATTTGTTGATTAATTGCCAATAATTCAATTTCCAATTAATAAGAGCTATATCACTTGCTATACAGGAAGTTAAATAGCTTTTTTTTGATCGTTCATTACTCAATACTTTACCTCTTACTCCTTACTACTTGCCTCAGTTAACGCAATCGTACAACATGCCACTACACCGGCAGTTTCAGTGCGTAAACGACTATTCCCCAATGAAACAGGAATAAAACCTGCTGATAATGCTTTTTGCACTTCTTCTTTACTGAAATCACCTTCAGGACCAATCAATATCAATACATCAGTAGATTTTGTATATTCGGTTTGCAACAATCGTTTATCTTCTTCGTAACAATGCGCAATAAACTTTTGTAAAGATTGATGCTTTTTTATCAATTCATCGAAAGTACAAAGTGGATTAAGTTTCGGAAAATAAGCTTTTACCGACTGTTTTGCAGCCGAAACTATGATTTTCTCCAAACGTTCGGCTTTGATATTTTTCCGTTCTGAAAAACGACATATTATTGGAGTGATTTCATCTATGCCAATTTCAGTGGCTTTTTCGATAAACCATTCAAGACGTTCAATGTTTTTGGTGGGAGCAATGGCAATATGCAATTTATAATCACGTTTCCCCAATTCAGCTATTGTTTTGGTAATTTCAAAACCACAATGTTTGGGATGCGGATTGGTAATTCGTGCATGATAAAATCCTCCTACGCCATCCACCACAGTAATTGCATCGCCAACCTGCAAACGCAATACTTTAACAGCATGCTGCGATTCTTCTTCGGGAAGAATATTACCTGAAGCGAGATTTGGAACGTAGAATAAAGCCATTTTTATTGACTATTTTGTCATTTACAATTTACCATTTATCGCAATCGAAGAGTTCTAAAATTGTATTTAAAATGGTAAATTGTAAATGAATAAATTGTAAATTCTTAGTAGATTTCCCCTTTTGCAGCTAACAAAGTGTTTTTAAGCAATGATACAATTGTCATTGGTCCAACACCACCGGGTACAGGCGTGATAAAGGAACATTTAGGAGCTACTTCGTCGAATTTTACATCACCACTGAGGCGGAAACCACTTTTTGTTTTGTCGGAAGGAACGCGGGTTGTTCCAACGTCTATAACTGCAGCACCATTTTTTACCATGTCACCGGTAAGGAATTCAGGTTGACCTAAAGCTGCAATGATAATGTCAGCTTGCAGACAAATTTCTTTCAGGTTTTTGGTGCGACTGTGACAAACAGTAACGGTTGCATCGCCGGGATAACCTTTTTGCATCATAAGCGAAGCAATTGGTTTACCTACGATATTGCTACGACCAATCACCACGCAGTTTTTACCTGATGTCGGAATTTCATAACGTTTAATTAATTCAACAATGCCGGAAGGGGTTGCACAAACATAACAAGGTAAACCGATTGACAAACGACCCACGTTTACAGGATGAAAACCATCCACATCTTTGCGATAATCGATGGCTTCGATTACCTTTTGTTCTGAAATATGTTTTGGTAATGGCAACTGAACAATAAATCCGTCCAATTCAGCATCTTTGTTCAGTTCATCAATTTTGGCTAATAATTCTGTTTCGGTGACATCTGCTTCAAAAGTAATTTTAGTTGATTTAAAACCAACCTGTTCACATGATTTTACTTTGTGAGCTACATAAGTTTCGCTACCACCATCGTGTCCAACAATAATTACCGCCAAATGCGGTGCTCTTTTGCCAGTAGCTACAATTTGTTTTACTTCTTCAGCAATTTCTGCTTTTACTTGTTCCGAAATGGCTTTGCCATCAATTATTGTATACATAAGCCCCCTCCTTTTCCCCCAAGGGGGAAAGATTTAAAATATATTGTTATTAAAAAATCAAAATTTCTTTACACCCTCTAAAGTCCCACTTGTGAGATTTAGTGGGCTTTTATCTTCTTTTTCCGATTTTCAATTTTCCTTGACTAACGGTTGCCATTTTCATCATTTTGCTGGTTTGTTCAAATTGTTTCAACAAACGGTTCACATCTACAATAGTAGTTCCACTACCTTTAGCAATACGTTGTTTACGACTTCCGTTTAATAAAGCAGGATTTTCGCGTTCGTTCGGAGTCATTGAATGGATAATTGCTTCAATGCCTTTGAAAGCATCGTCGCCAACTTCTACATCTTTCAAGGCCTTGCCCATACCTGGAATCATGGCAGCTAAATCCTTGATATTCCCCATTTTTTTTATTTGTTCAATCTGAGAAATAAAGTCGTTGAAATCAAATTGATTTTTGGCAATACGTTTTTGCAAGCGGCGGGCATCTTCCTCATCGTATTGTTCCTGAGCACGTTCCACCAACGAAACAATATCACCCATTCCCAAAATACGGTCGGCCATACGTTCGGGATAGAATACATCCAATGCATCCATTTTTTCGCCAGTTCCAACAAATTTTATTGGTTTATTAACAACTGAACGAATTGAAAGAGCAGCACCACCTCGCGTATCACCATCGAGTTTTGTTAAGATAACACCGTCAAAATCAAGCTTATCGTTGAATTCCTTAGCGGTATTCACAGCATCTTGCCCTGTCATGGCATCCACTACGAAAAGAATTTCCTGTGGTTGAATGGCTTTTTTGATGGCAGCAATTTCTTTCATCATCACTTCATCCACAGCCAAACGACCGGCAGTATCCACGATCACTACATCGTTGCCATGTAATTTTGCATATTTAATAGCCGCTTCGGCAATTGCCACCGGATTTTTGCTTTCTAAATCTGAATAAACAGGTACCTGAAGTTGTTCGCCAAGAATTCTCAACTGTTCAATAGCCGCAGGACGATAAACGTCGCAAGCTACCAACAGCGGGTTTTTAGCTCGTTTTGTTTTTAGAAAATTAGCGAGTTTCCCGGAAAAAGTAGTTTTACCCGAACCCTGCAAACCTGACATTAAAATTACGGTTAGTGAACCTTTTAGGTTGATATCAACGCTTGACCCACCCATTAGTTCTGCCAATTCATCGTGAACTATTTTCACCATCAATTGGTTTGGTTTTAGGGACGTAAGAACATTTTGACCAATGGCTTTTTCTTTTACAGTATCGGTAAAAATTTTAGCAATTTTGAAGTTAACGTCGGCATCCAATAAAGCTTTGCGAACATCTTTAAGCGTTTCAGCTACATTGATTTCAGTAATTTTACCTTCCCCTTTCAGGATTTTAAACGACCGTTCCAGTCTTTCACTTAACGATTCAAACATATTGTTGTAGTTGTTTCTTGTTTTTTTGAGAGTGCAAAGGTAAAAAAAATGCGCCAATCGGCAAAGTGATTTGGAACTAAGTAATGTATAATTGGCAAAGCATTATTTGAAATTAATATATTGTTGACTTCTAAAATCTTACATAAATAAAACGATTAATTATATAAATTAAATTATTTATTTTCCGAAAAAGGGTTTAAAAAAGTGATTTTTTGATTAACTTTGTGGCCGTTTTAGTGCTATAGCATAAAATAATTAACAATGACTTCGTAGCTCAGTTGGTAGAGCAACAGACTCTTAATCTGTGGGTCGTGGGTTCGAACCCCACCGGGGTCACTGATAAATAATTGAAATTCAATTAAATTCAAACAATTTTCTGTCTTAAAAAAACACCAGTAAATAAAATTTACGGGTGTTTTTTTTGCCCACCTTTTTGCTGCAATCCACTTTTTTTAAATTGAATCTGTGTTATCTCTATTTTCAGTGGTTTTATGTCAATAATACAACTTTAAGAATTAGATGTATGAAAAAAATGCACACAATCTATTGAATTGTGTAATTATTTCATATTTTTGTGTCGTCTTAAAAATAATACTACAAAATACAACTTATGATTCAAGAAAACTTTATCCGTTTATTCGAAGACGGGTTTCGCAAAAATTGGGAGTTGCCCGGATTCAGTAACTACGGTGAAGATCTCACATTAACTTATGCTGATATCGCAAAAATGATTGCCGAACTGCATATTCTTTTTGATCAATGTCATTTGAAGCAAAATGATAAAGTTGCACTAATCGGACGAAATAATGCGAACTGGGCAGTTGCCTATTTAGCAACGGTAAGCTATGGTGCTATTATCGTACCCATTCTACAAGATTTTAATCCTAATGATGTACACCATATTACCAATCATTCCGAATCAAAACTCTTATTTGTAGGCGATAATACTTGGGAAAATTTGGAAGAAGAAAAATTAACCACAGTAAAAGCAGTATTTTCCTTAACTAATTTTGAGTGTATTACCTTGTTAAATCAAGAGATGAAGGTAGTTGCTGAAGACAAAGAAGATAAAGAAAAAATAGAAGAAAAAGTAGAGCCTAAAGAACAACAGTTGGATCTTTCTTTACTTCATTTAGACAATATTAATCGAATTTTTTCCGAAAAATATGCTTACGGTTTCCATCGCGACAGTGTACGTTATGCCGACAAACCCAACTCCGAAATTGTATCAATTAATTATACCTCAGGAACTACAGGATTTAGCAAAGGTGTAATGACTACTGGAAATGCATTGGCTGGAAATATAACATTTGGCTTATCCACAAAGTTGGTAGCTCCGCTATACCGTATCGTATCATTCCTGCCTCTTGCACATGCTTATGGTTGTGCGTTCGATTTTTTGACTTCTGCTTGTGCTGGTTGTCACATACATTTTATTGGTAAAACTCCTTCTGCTAAAATACTACTCAAAGCTTTTTCCGAAATAAAACCGAATGTTATTTTCTGTGTCCCCCTTATAATTGAGAAAATTTACAAAAAACAAATACAACCCATGCTTGCAAAGCCATCAATGCGCTGGGTATTAAGCATTCCCTTTCTTGACCAACAGGTATTGTCCCAAATCAGAAAAAAATTAGTAGATGCATTTGGTGGTGAGTTTTCAGAAATATGTGTTGGAGGTGCACCTTTGAATGCTGAAGTTGAAGAATTTTTTGCTAAAATTAAGTTTCCATTTACTGTTGGATATGGCATGACAGAATGTGCTCCTCTGATCAGTTACTCAAATACCAAAGATTTCATACCAAAATCTGCAGGGAAAGTTTTGGATACTATGGAAGCAAAAATATTAAATCCCGATCCTACTAGTGGTGTTGGCGAAATATGTGTTCGAGGCGAGAATGTTATGGTGGGTTATTATAAAAATCCTGAAGCAACAGAACAAGTTCTTGATAAGGAAGGTTGGCTGCATACCGGTGATTTGGGCACAATTGATTTTGATAAAAACATATTTATTCGTGGACGAAATAAAACTATGATATTAAGTGCAAGTGGTCAGAATATTTTTCCCGAAGAAATTGAAGCCAAACTGAATAATATGCCTTATGTGATGGAAAGTTTGGTCATAGAAAACAACGGAAAATTATTTGCCTTGGTTTGCCCTGACTATGAAGCAGTGGATGCAGAGCGTGTTGACCAAAATCAACTTGAAATTTTAATGGAAGAAAACCGAAAATTACTCAATTCGATGGTTTCTTCATACGAAGGAGTATCCAAAATTAAGTTATATCCTTATGAATTTGAGAAAACCCCTAAAAAAAGCATTAAGCGATATTTATATTCAGCGAGTTTTCAAAGCGTTAAGTAGATTGATTATGAGTGTATTAGTGAGATAAAAAAAATATGAGGAAAATAAATAAAAAAAAAGACGATAATTATTAATGTACAATAAAAAAATGATGTATCTTTGCAGCGATTTTGAATGACAAAATTAACATGTTAAATTATTAAAGGATTAAAGTAATGAAAAAAGTATTTTTGTTTTGCGTTGTAGCTTTGGCTTTCGCATCTTGTAAACCTAAAGCAACTGAAGTAGCTCCTTCTGTTGATTCTACAGTTGTTGCTGTTGATACTGTTGCTGCTGTTGACACTACAGTTGTTGACACTACAGTTGTTGCTAAGTAATTAAAAGCGTAAATTTATTTACGAAGTAAAAGTCTGTTGGAATCTATCTAACGGACTTTTTTTTTTGAATATGACAAAAATTGCTCTTACTCAGGAATAAAATAGTTAAAAAAAGGGTTGTAAAAGTATAAAAAACAAGCAAACTGAAAAATAATTAAAAAAAAAACGATATTTATTAATGCAGTATAGAAAAACGTTGTATCTTTGCATCGATTTTGAATTGCAAAACAAACATGTTAAATTTTAAAAGGAAAAAGAAATGAAAAAAGTAATTTTGTTTTTTGTGGTAGCTTTGGCTTTCGCATCTTGCGCACCTAAAGCAACTGAAGAAGCTCCAAAAGCTGATTCTACAGTTGTTTCTGTTGACACTACAATTGTTGACACTACAGTAGTTGATACTTCTATTACTGTTGCTAAGTAATTAAAAGCTATCGCAAAAGAAATTCTTGCAAGCACTTAAAGTCCGTTATTTCGATAACGGACTTTTTTTTAAATAAAATGGTCAATTCGTGCATTTTTTGTACCTTTGTGAACCCAAATAAAAAATTAATATCATTATGTTACGAATAGCAGTACAAGCCAAAGGACGGTTATACGATGAAACCATGTTGTTACTAACCGAGTCTGGCATTAAGTTAGAGTCAGGCAAACGACTGTTACTTTTACCAGCACAGAATTTTCCGTTGGAGGTATTATTCCTCAGGGATGATGACATTCCTCAAACGGTTGCCGATGGAATGGCTGATATTGGTATAGTGGGCGAGAATGAATATGCAGAAAAGAAGAAAAATGCAGTAATAATTAAACGATTGGGTTTCAGTAAATGTAGACTTTCATTGGCTATTCCAAAAGAAATTGAATATTCTGACATTTCATGGTTCAACGGCAAAGTGATTGCAACTTCCTACCCTGAAATATTAAATGATTTCTTGAAAGAAAAAAAAGTAAAATCAGATATTCATGTTATTACCGGATCGGTGGAAGTTGCACCTAATATAGGCCTGTCAGATGCCATTTTCGATATAGTAAGTTCTGGTAGTACATTAATTACAAACCACTTGAAAGAGGTGGAAGTATTAATGAAATCGGAAGCATTACTCATTGCCAATCCCAATTTATCCAGCGAAAAACAAGCCGTACTGGACGAGTTGCTTTTTCGTATTGAAGCTGTTCAAATGGCCGAGGACAAAAAGTATGTACTAATGAATGTTCCAACCGAAAATATTGAAAAAATCATTGAAGTGTTACCTGGAATGAAAAGTCCTACCATTATGCCATTGGCAAAAGAAGGTTGGAATTCACTTCATGCAGTCATTGACGAAAAAAGGTTTTGGGATATAATAAGAAAATTAAAAGCTTTAGGAGCTGAAGGAATCCTGGTTATTCCTATTGAAAAAATGATTTTGTAAAATAATTATTAATTATACATTATTAATTATGCATTGAATATGAACCTTTGTATCGATCAAGGTAATTCGAGTACCAAAGTAGGTGTTTTCGACCAAAACGATTTGGTAGAATGCTTTTCATATGAAATATTCGAAAAAGAGGAAGTATTTAATCTGTTTGATAAGTTTAAGATAGATGCTTGTATTCTTTCCAGTGTGATTTTGGATAACGATGCAATTTTTGCAGCCTTAAAAAGTAATATATCAAATTTGATCGAATTGACTCATAATACTTCTCTTCCTATCGAAAATCGCTATAAAACACCGAAAACTTTGGGAAAAGATCGTATAGCAGCAGTGGTTGGTGCAATTTATTTAAAACCAAACACAGATATTTTAGTTGTTGATGCCGGTACAGCCATTACGTACGACTTTGTTGATGCAAATAACGTATATTGGGGTGGAAATATAGCGCCAGGTCTTAATTTAAGGTTAAGATCATTACACGAGTTTACTCAAAAGTTACCCTTAGTAGAGGCAAAAATTGACAGTCCATTGTTAGGCAATGATACACATTCTGCAATAATTTCTGGTGCATTGCATGGTATTGTTTTCGAGATAGATGGATATATAAATACATTAAAAATTAAATATCCACAACTTTCAACATTTTTAACAGGTGGTAGCACTTTTTACTTTGATACAAAGCTAAAAAATGCCATCTTTGCAGAACGAAATTTAGTGTTAATCGGCCTAAACCGCATCCTCCAATACAATGTACAAAAATAAGATTTTTCTTCTCGTACTTACGTCAATAATTTTAGCTCAATTCGCTATTAGTCAAAACAATACTAATTCGCCATATACAAGGTTTGGTTACGGAGATATAAGTGAAACACTCTCTGGCGAACAAAGAGCAATGGGAGGAGTTTCAATTGGTTCCCGCTCAAATTATATTATCAACAACGTAAATCCGGCTTCTTATAGTTCTATAGACAGCATGACTTTCATGTTTGATATTGGAAGTTCAGTTTTAGCATCACGCTTTTCAGATGCAAGTGGATCAAAAACAACATTAAATTCCAATTTGGAATATATCACTTTACAATTTCCTTTGTCAAAAGTAATGGGATTAAGTGCCGGTTTGTTACCTTATTCATTTTCAGGTTATAATTTTTATTCAACTGATTCTACAACTACAAAAGAATCAGAAACCATTCATTATACTAAAAGTTTTAGTGGTGAAGGTGGATTTAGTCAGGTATATACAGGCGTATCAGCTAAGTTATTTAATCATATCTCTTTGGGTATAAATGCATATTATATGTACGGAAGTGTAAACAATATTCGAAATTTAAGTTTCGGAAGCTCAACAGGTTACACTACAACTACACAAATTAATTCAATTAAAGCAAATAATTTCCGTTTTCGATTCGGAGCTCAGTTCTTTAATACATTTGATAAAAAACATGATGTTACATTGGGGCTAATTTATGAGCAAAAAGCAAAATTGAATGGAAGTTTTGTCCAATATACAACCGGATTATCTAACGATACCATTACTGGTTTTGAGCTCCCAACAATTTACGGTCTCGGATTGAATTATACTTACAATAAAAAATTATCAATAGGTGTAGACTATTCAATGCAAGCCTGGAAAGATGCAAAATTCGGTAGTTCGGATAGTTTAAAGAGTTTAGGTAGTTTAAATAACCGATCGAAAATAGCGGTTGGAATGGAATATATGCCTAATCCTATGGGTAGAAAATATTCTGATAGAATACGATATCGAGCAGGTTTTAATATGAGCGATTCATACTATAAAGTATCTGGCGTAACACCTGCCAATAACTATGGCATATCTTTTGGAATAGGACTTCCGTTACGGAATAGTAATACTGTAATAAATGCGTCTTTTGAGTATGGAAAAATAGGATCTACCAGCATATTACGCGAGGATTATTTCAAATTTACATTCAATGCAGTTTTCAATGAGCACTGGTTCTTCAAACGTAAACTTTAGTTAGAACGCCAAAGGGATATTTAATTTTAAAATTAAAATTAAAATGAAAACAAAAAGCCTTTCTATCATCTTGTTCGGATTGTTATTGTTTACTAACTGCTTTGCACAAAAAGAAAGCAAAAAAGATAAAAAAACTCTTTCCGGTGCAGTTGCAACTCCAGTAACAACTGCTGTTTCTGATGCTGTAGAACAGGTTCCAATTACGACTGAAGAATGTCTGGTTAATATCAGCTTATTTAATGAGTCGGCGAAAAACAAACAATATGCAGATGCTTTAGCACCCTGGAATGCAGCTTATTTAGCATGCCCCGGAGCTAACAAGGTTATTTATACGCGCGGTAGAGATATACTTCAATGGAAATTAGGTCAGACAAAAGATGAAGCTTTATACAAATCTACTTTTGATGAGTTAATGGGAATGTATGATAATCGTGTTAAATACTTTGGAAAAGACGTACGCTATCCTACTCCGTGGATTTTAGGTTTGAAAGCATTGGATTATATTACATTTTCAAAAGAAGATGTTTTAAAAAAAACTGCTTACGGATGGCTCGAACAATCGATAGATGGTATGGGAGAAAAATCAGAGCTAGAAGTCCTTCGTCAATTCGTGGTTCTTTCAACTGCTATTTTTCAAGCTGACAAAACACATACTGAAAAATATATTACTGACTTTTTAAAAGCAAACAGTATTTTGGAGCAAAAAGGCAAAGACTCCGACTCAATTAAAGCGAAAATCAGTATTCAATTGAAACAAAGTTTGGAATTTCTTTTTTCTCAAAGCGGTGCCGCTAATTGCAATACCTTGGATGGTATTTATCAGGCAAAAATTAAGGAAAATCTAAGTAATCTGGAATATTTAAACAATACGATGAATTTCTATAAACGCATTCATTGTACAGAATCTCAGGTTTATTTTGCCGCTGCAGTGGCTTCACACAAGTTACAACCAACAGCTGAATCGGCAAACGGTTGTGCAGAAATGTCATACAAAAAAACTGAATATCCCAAAGCAATTTCATTTTACGAAGAAGCTACGAAACTTTCTACTGACAAATTGGATAAGGCTGACTATCAATATAAAATTGCCCAAATCTATTATGGAGAGTTGGATAACTTCGCAAAAGCACGTGAATTTGCACGTAATTCATTAGAGTATAATCCAAATAATGGAAGTCCTTACTTACTTATTGGCATAATGTATGCAAAGACAAAAGGAATTTCTGATGATCCGGTTTTAGCGAAATCTGTTTATTGGGTTGCTGTAGATAAATTTCAGAAAGCAAAACAAGTGGATTCTGGTTGTGCCGCAGATGCAGACAAATTAATTCGTACCTACAGCGGTCACTTTCCATCAAAAGATGATATTTTCTTTCAACCCAATTTACAAGCCGGAAAATCTTACTTTGTAGGTGGTTGGATAGGTGAAAGCACTATTTGCAGATAAATCGAATTAATATTTGACATGTTAAGAATTTCCCGAATTTTGAAATCAATTTTGAAAAACAATAAAACTAATTTTAGCGTATCAACTATCTTTATGGTAGTTGTTATGCTATTTTTTATGATTGCTTGTAGTAGTAAAGAAGAAGCAGACAAAATTGGTGCTATTGTTGATCGTTCGGCATTACCCCAACTTCATGCGACGGAGATCACTACTGTAATTTCAGATTCGGGTATTACACGCTATCGAATTTCTGCATCTCGATGGGATGTTTATGATAAAGCTAGTAAACCCTATTGGGATTTTCCAAATGGTATTCATTTTGAAAAATTCGACGCAAATCTGAAAGTGGATGCCAACATACATAGTCAATATGCACGATTCAACGAAAATGAACAACTTTGGGAGTTAAAGGGTAAGGTTAAAGCTATGAATTTGCAAGGTGAACTTTTCGAAACGGAACAACTATTCTGGAATCAGCGTGAAGAAAGGATGTATTCCGACAGTTTAATAAAAATTACACAAGTAAGTCAGATCATCACAGGTATAGGCTTTGAATCGAATCAAAACATGACTCGATATACAATACGGAAAGTGGTGGGTATTATCGCTTATAGCGAAAAAGACAGTACAGCAACTCCGGTAGTACCAAAAGCAACTCCAATAACTCCGAATAAATAAATTCTCTACTTTTTCAAGAAACAAAAAAGCTTATTCCCAAAGTGAGAATAAGCTTTTTCTGATTATGAATTGTATATTGTCTAGATATTTGCAATTCGTTTAATTTCGTCAATAATTGCCTGAGCAAAAGCTTCTGCTTGTTCCGGCGTTCCTGCCTCGGAGTAAATGCGGATAATCGGTTCGGTATTCGATTTACGTAAATGCACCCAACCGGTTGGAAAATCAATTTTTACACCATCAATATCATTTACTTCATATTGTTTATATGAGCCTTTGATAATTTTTAGAATACTATCAACATCGATAGCCGGTGTTAATTGTATTTTATTTTTAGAAATAAAATACTCAGGGTAGCTTTTTCGTAGTGCAGAAACCGTTTTTTTCGATTTTGCCATCAGTGTAAGGAACAAAGCAATTCCTACTAAAGAATCGCGTCCATAATGGCTGGCAGGATAAATTACACCACCATTACCTTCGCCACCAATTATTGCGTTGGTTGCTTTCATAGCCGTAACCACATTTACTTCGCCAACAGCAGCTGCAGTATACTTACCACCATATTTATTGGTTACATCGCGTAAAGCACGGGTAGAACTCAGGTTCGAAACCGTATTACCGGGTGTATGTTGAAGCACATAATCTGCAATAGAAACCAATGTATACTCTTCGCCAAACATACTTCCATCTTCGCAAATAATGGCCAGACGGTCAACATCAGGGTCAACAACAAATCCAACATCGGCTTTTCCTTGTTTCATTACGGCTGATATTTCAGTCAAATGTTCTGGTAGCGGTTCCGGATTGTGTGGAAATTGTCCATTCGGTTCGCAAAATAATTTTTCTACTTTTTTCACTCCCAATGCATCCAATAAAGCTGGAATGGCGATACCACCAACCGAGTTTACACAATCGATAGCTACACTGAAATCAGCTGCTTTGATGGCTTCCACATCTACTAAATCGAGTTCCAATACACTATTAATATGTTTTTGTGTATATGTATTGTCTTCGGTGAGCTTGCCCAAATTATCCACTTCAGAAAACAAAAAGCTTTCTTCAGCAGCAATTTTCAATACATTTTCACCTTCAATTGCATTCAGGAATTCACCTTTTTCGTTTAATAATTTAAGTGCGTTCCATTGTTTGGGGTTGTGACTTGCTGTAAGAATTATACCACCGGCGGCTTTTTCCATAGTAACAGCTAATTCGGTGGTAGGAGTTGTTGCCAATCCTATGTTTACTACATCGAAACCCATACCGAGTAAGGTTCCAATCACCAATTGGTTAACCATTTCGCCGGATATGCGTGCATCGCGACCAACAACGATTTTTTTTGAATCGACCTTTTTATTTGTTTTTATTTGAGTAGCGTAAGCTGCTGTAAACCGAACAATATCTAAGGGATTTAACCCATAGCCCACAGGTCCGCCGATAGTACCGCGGATGCCGGAAATTGATTTAATTAAAGTCATGCTTTAAGAAGTTTGAAGAGTTTGAGGATTGAATGTTTCGAGTCTTGATTTTACACAGATAAAACCCTTACCTGAAAACCAACTAGAAGAAAATAGTAAATGTATAAATGGTAAATTAGTTTACTTGTCTTCTTATTTATTTGCTCGAAACTATTTCTGTATTTTAATTCTGAGATCATATCCATATGGTGTAACAGTCAACATATCTGCGTTAAACCCAATTTTGGAAGGGACAATAATCTTAGCTTCAGATTCATTTCGTTTCATATGTGATGCAGCTTCATGAAAAGCAACACATGATTTGGTATAATCACCATAGACGAAATCAGTGGGATATGCATAGTCAATAGTTGTCCAATTGCTGATGGTATCAGAAACCTCAGTCAGTGTATATTGCTTAAAACGAGGCACAACAACATTAGAGAGTGCGAGTGTATCAGTCCCTGTACCAGGGCTAACTAAGTGGAAATACAATCCTGATGAGGTAAGCACATAATCATTTGGCCCCCAAGCGTCATCGGCCGGAAAACTTTTCAACACATTGATATTATTACGTTTAACGAAGTTGGCAATTAGTACCTTTTCACTATTAAGTAATTCAGCGTAAGTTTTAGTATCACTACAAGAAGAAATGATTAAACCAGTCAGTATTGTAAGGAAAATTAGATAAGAAATTCGTTTCATATCGCTAGATTATTTTTGTACAAATATCCGATTAAATTACGGAAATTAAAAGTTAAGAAAATGAATAAAGATATAAGATATGTAGTAAGTAAAAAGAGAATAAAATACTTAATTTCAAAAAATTACTTGTACAGTTTTATCTGATAAACGAGAGAGGTGTAAGGAGGAACAAGCGGCATATTACCTTTCATTCCAAATCCTAAATAGGATGGAATAATAAAAGTGGCGCTTTCACCTTTGTGCATAAGTTTCAATCCTTCTTCCAATCCTGTCACAATTTGCTTTTTCCCAATTATAACCTGTTTTTCGTCTTCTTGAATTACTTTTCCATTGATTAACATCAACTTGCAGGTAAATTTACAAATATCCTTATCTTTTACTAAAGAAGACTGAGATGTTTTTTCAATTTTATACCAAAATCCAAGTTCGCTTTTTTTAAATCCAACATCTCGTTCTGCATACTCTTGTATAACACTATCCTCATTTAATGCTAGTTTTTGATTAATTGCTAATAATGCAACGACATTTTTATCAGCCACATTCCCTTTATTCGAAGGTAATTGTGGTGATTGTTTTTTGCAGGATACAAAACTACAAAAACTACAAACAAAGAAAATGAAGATGTATTTTCTATTCATTTACAATTTATTATCCCAAAATTGAGAAATTGAAAATTATCTTATATTTGCAATGCTGATAATATCCGAAAATACGCCTGCAGCAGTTACACTGGCTCCGGCACCATATCCTTTAATCATCATTGGGAACTCATTATATCGTTCGGTTGTAATAAGAATGATGTTATTACTGCCTTGCAAATCATAGAAAGGATGTAAGCTGTCAACTTCTTGCAGACCAACGTTACATTTTCCATTTTCCATAGTAGCCACAAACCGCCAACGTTTTCCTTGAGCAGCAAGTGCCAGTCGTTTTTGTTCAAATTCAGCATCTAATTCTGGAACTGATTTCCAAAAATCTTCCAAACTTCCGACAAAATATTTATCAGGAATGAAAAGGTTTTTAATCACATCTTCCTGTTCCACTTTATATCCGGCTTCACGAGCTAAAATTACTAATTTACGAATCACATCTTTTCCGCTCAGATCGATACGTGGATCGGGTTCGGCAAATCGTGCTTCTTTGGCCATAAGAATTGCTTTGCTTAACGGTATTTCTGTACTAATGGTATTAAAAATAAAATTGAGTGTACCCGACAGTACTGCTTGCATTTTTTGTATATGATCACCACTGTTTATCAAACTATTCATAGTATTGATAATGGGCAGACCTGCACCAACATTGGTTTCGAAGAGGAATTTGACTCCACGTCGACGAGATGTTTCTTTTAACTTTGCATAATTCTCGAAAGCAGATGAAGCCGCAATTTTATTGGCAGCTACTACCGAAATATTGTTTTGCATAAGTGTTTCGTACAAATCAGCAATTTGAGAGCTGGCAGTACAATCGACAAAAACCGAATTGAAGATATTCATGGTCAGAATTTCGTTACAAATCAATTCTGGTGTCACTTCACCGCCCTTTGTTTCCAACTCTTTGGCATAGTTTTCTAAGTTTATTCCTTCACGAGAGAATAGCATTTTGAATTCCGAAGCAATTCCTACTACATTCAGTTTCAAACCATTTTGAGCCATCAATTTGGGTTGTTGCTTTCTGATTTGATCCAACAGACTTCCGCCTACTGTACCTACTCCAACCACAAAAAGATTGAGCACTTGATATTCAGACAAAAAGAACGAATCGTGAATAACATTCAAAGCTTTTCTAAGCGATTTTCGGTCGGTAACAAAAGAAATATTCGTTTCTGAAGCACCTTGGGCACAAGCCACAACATTAATCCCATTCCGCCCTAAAGTACCGAATAGTTTTCCTGCAATACCCGGTGTCCGTTTCATATTGTCGCCCACAATAGCCACCGTTGCTAAATCATCTTCTGAAAAAATATCATTTATTTCACCCTGACCTATTTCATAAGCAAATTCTTTACGTAATGCATCAACTGCGAGCGCACTATCTGCATTCCGCACACCGATAGAAGTTGTGTTTTCTGAAGAGGCCTGTGAAACCAGGAATACACTGATGCCGTTTTTGGCCAACACTCTGAATATACGGTGATTTACTCCAATAACCCCCACCATACCAAGTCCTTGTACTGTAATTAATGATGTGTCGTTAATGGAAGAAATTCCTTTAATAGCTTTGCTGGCTTCTCCCGTTTTTTCACGGGAAATGTAGGTTCCTTCAGCTTCTGGATTGAAAGTATTTTTTATTTTTACCGGTATATTTTGATGAAAAACCGGGAAAATAGTAGGTGGATAAATCACTTTGGCACCGAAGTTACAAAGTTCCATAGCCTCAATAAAACTCAATTTCTCAATTACATATGCATTGTTTATAATTCGCGGGTCAGCTGTCATAAATCCATCAACATCACTCCATATCTCGAGTATAGATGCATGAAGCGCAGCAGCCAGAATTGCAGCAGTATAATCTGAACCTCCTCTTCCTAAATTGGTAATAAAATTCGTCTTGATATCAGTAGAAATAAAACCTCCACAAACACATATTTGTGGTGCATTGGCAAATTTTTCACGAATTATCGCATTAGTTTTTTCAAAATCAACAATATGTTTATTATACTGATTCTCCGTTTTGATAAAAGTTCGTGCATCGAAATGCATTGCGTTGTTAATTGCATAGGAGACAATGATAGAAGAAATTGTTTCACCATAACTGACAATGGTATCCATTATCTTGGTTGATAAATCTTTGATAAGGTAAACACCCCGAAAGATATTTGATAAATCTGTAAATTGAGATTGAACAAGACTTAAAACGTCTGTTTTTTTATCGTCATTAATCACACCATCAATCACTTCCATGTGACGGACAACCATTTGTTCGTATTGGGTGAGATAGGTTAGATTCCCTTCACAAGCGAGATTAGCAACCTTGTACAGTTCGTCGGTAATGCCCGACAATGCTGATACTACTACAATTACAGGCTCTTTTTGAGCTTCTACAATTTTTTTTACACTTAGAATACCATTGACTGAACCTACGGACGTTCCGCCGAATTTTAATACCTTCATCGTTATGATTAATGTTAAATTAGTCTGTTTTTATTTGAGCTGACAAAATTAGCGATTTTTCAGCATATAATCGGCTCTTTTACCCATTTTTCGATAAAAGGGTTGTACATTTAGGAAAAAAAAAGTACTTTTGCACCGCTTTAAAATGAAAACAGAGCATTTGGTCTGGTAGCTCAGCTGGATAGAGCAACGCCCTTCTAAGGCGTGGGTCGCGGGTTCGAATCCCGCCTGGATCACAAAAACCGACAACATATCAGTATGTTATCGGTTTTTTTTTATAGTTCCTTATCAATTTTGCTCTAAACTTCAATTATCTGGTTACACTTTAATTGTGTATCTTTGCACGTTGAATATTTGAAACAGATTATGCACAACGAACTACAACTTATACTGACTCCCGAGCAGGCTTACAAACAAGATTTACTAACAAAACAAGTAGCTGATAAACTTCAAATTTCACCACAACGCATAACGAGTTTGCGAACTTTGAGGAAATCAATCGATTCACGTTCTTTTATGCCGAAAGTAAACGTTACGGTAGAAGTCTATTGGGACGAAGAAGCCCCTAAAGTAGTCAAGCCCAAATTTCATTATGAATTTGTAGGGAATAATACGCCGGTATTAATTATTGGTGCAGGACCTGCAGGTTTATTTGCAGCATTAAAGCTTATCGAAAATGGATTGAAGCCTATTCTTCTGGAACGGGGCAAAAATGCGCATGAACGCAAAGTGGATATTGCGCAACTGAATCGTAACAAAGGGATAGATGCCGATTCAAATTATTGCTTTGGTGAAGGTGGAGCAGGGACATTTTCCGATGGAAAACTCTATACCCGCTCGAAAAAGAAAGGCAACTCTCAACGAATATTCGAAATTTTCCATTATCACGGTGCAGCCGAAGAAATCATGTACGATGCTCATCCGCATATCGGTTCCGATAAGTTGCCTGTTGTTATCGAAAATATAAGTAAAACCATCACTTCCTGTGGAGGCGAGATTCATTTTGAACAAAAGCTGACTGAAATTTTGTTGAATGGCAAACAGGTGATCGGTTGCAAAACGGCTGATGGAAGTGTTTTTGAAGCTAAATCACTGATTCTGGCTACCGGACATTCAGCACATGATATTTACGAAATGCTCGACAAGCAGGGTATTGCCTTAGAGGCAAAAGGCTTTGCCATGGGCGTACGGGTGGAACATCCACAAGAATTGATAGACAGTATTCAATATCATTGCAAAGAACGCAGCGAATATTTGCCTGCAGCTACTTACAATCTTGTTGATCAAGTGAACGAACGGGGTGTTTATTCTTTTTGCATGTGTCCGGGCGGTCATATCGTTCCTGCAGGGAGTGGCTTAAACGAAATTGTGGTAAACGGAATGTCGGCATCTCAACGAAATTCGCCTTTTGCAAATTCCGGTATCGTTGTGGAAATTCGCCCTGAAGATATTCCGGTTGAATTTCATCAATTTGGTGTTTTGGCAGGTCTTAAATTCCAACAATATATAGAAAATTTGGCATACACGAACAATGGTGGACTTGGACAAGTGGCACCTGCTCAACGATTGGGTGATTTTGTAAAAGGGAAACTTTCGTCTGACTTACCCGAATGCTCTTATTTACCCGGATTAATTTCCTCACCATTGCACTTTTGGCTTCCCGAAATCATTTCTTCTCGTTTACGCGAAGGATTCAAAAAGTTTGATCGTAAAATGCGTGGATATTTAACTAACGAGGCTGTAGTGGTGGGAGTGGAGTCCCGCTCATCGGCAGCAGTACGCGTTCCGCGCAATCCAGAAACCGGACAACATCCCGATATTTCGGGACTTTTCCCAGCTGGTGAGGGTTCGGGTTATTCCGGTGGTATCACATCTTCGGCTATTGATGGTGAGAATGCAGCAATATCTGTTGTCACAAGTTTAAAGTCGAAAGTTTAATGACTTTCAATATGACATTTTGAATTAACCTATATAACTCACCCTTTGATTTTAGTCATTTGACATTAGACATAAAAACATGAAAAGACAAAATAAATTTATTCCTGCTCCAAAACCAACACATTTTAAAGTTACCGAAGCTGTTGAGTTAATGACTTTTTTACTCTCCAAAATGGGAGGTATGAGTCGTAGTTCTGTAAAATCGCTTTTAGCACATAGACAAGTTGCTGTAAACGAGATAATCATAACTCAATTCAACCACATACTTAAAGTAAACGACAAAATTGTTATCAATAGTGCACGAGGAAATGTTGAACTGACTCATCCAAAATTACGCATCATTTTCGAAGATGCCTATATAATAATTGTCGAAAAGAAAGAAGGTCTGCTTACTGTAAGCACCGGTGACAATGATGAAACGACCGCTTTTTCTATCCTCAGAAATCACGTAAAGAAAAGCTCGCCCAACAACCGTATTTATACCGTTCACCGTCTCGATCGCGAAACTTCCGGAATTCTTATGTTTGCCAAAAGTCGTGAGATTCAACTGGCGCTTCAGGAACATTGGCATCAGGTGGTTACCCGTCGGGTTTATGTGGCTCTGGTTGAAGGAACTGTGGAAAAAGATGAAGATACCATAGTTACGTGGCTTACAGAAAATGAAAAATCGTTGAAAATAAGCTCCAGCGAATCAGATAATGGCGGACAACAAGCCGTTACGCATTACCGTCGTATAAAATCTAACGATAAATATTCTTTACTGGAAATTGAACTGGAAACAGGTCGTAAAAATCAGATTCGGGTACATATGGAAGGTATAGGGCACCCGATAGTTGGTGACAAAAAATACGGAGCCGGAATAAGTCCGATTGGCCGGTTGGGATTACATGCCCGTGTATTGGCATTTTATCACCCCATTACACTGGAAATTGTGAGTTTCGAAACACCGGTTCCAAGGGATTTCTTACATTTGTTTCATTAATTCCAATATTAATAGGAAGCTATTAGACTTCTTGTGAAAACAATCGTAATTACTTATAAAATCAATTGAACGGATAATTCGGATAGAGTTATCCGTTTTTTTATAGATTTCAATCCGAATGATTATCTTTGCAAGCAAATTTTCAAATAAGAATGGAAACAATACTAAACGAAGCCAAAAAACTTTACAATGAACCCATGCATACATGCGAGCATATTCTAAACCAAACCATGGTTCGTATGTTTGGTTGTGGACGGTCAGTGAATGCACATATCGAACGGAAAAAATCAAAATGCGATTATTTGCTCAATGAAGCACCTTCAGATATTCAAATATCACAAATTACTTACAAAGTAAATGAGGTCATCGATTCCCATTTACCGGTTTTTGAAGAATTGATGAGCAGGCAAGAAGCTGCAAAAATTGCAGATTTGTCTAAATTACCTATAGATGCTACTGAGGTTTTGCGAATAGTTCGTGTTGGCGATTATGATGCATGTGCCTGTATTGGTCAACATGTGGATAATACATCGGAACTGGGACGTTTCGAAATTATTAGTCACGATTTTGAGAATGGACGTTGGAGAGTTCGTTTTCGGTTAAACTCATAAATCCCCCAAACTTGTTGAGACTTAATTAATATAATTAAATAGATTTAATTCAATGTTAGAACCATCAAATAGTTCAATTAGTACAGAGGAAAAAGACCCTGAAATTCTACCTGTTAAAATTAGGAAAGGTTTTTGGGTTCATATTTTTAGGTTTATAAGAAATTTTTTTCTGATTTTTTTTTCTGTCAGTATTGTTTGGGTGGTTTTAGCCCGTTTTATACCTGTGTTTGTAACCCCGCTTATGCTTATTCGTTCTACCGAATCAATTGTGCAGGGTGAAATACCCAAACTCAGCAAAAGTTGGGTACCAATTGATGAAATTTCGCCCTATATGGTTCAAGCGGTGGTTGCATCCGAAGATAATTTGTTTTTGTCGCATTATGGTTTTTCATTTGGTGATATGACTAAGGCATTTGAACATAATTTAAAGGGGAAGCGAATACGTGGCGGAAGTACCATTTCGCAACAAACAGCAAAAAATGTTTTTCTGTGGCCTCAACGTTCTTATTTACGCAAAGGTTTAGAAGCCTATTTTACGGTATTGATTGAATTGATCTGGTCGAAGGAACGTATTATGGAAGTTTATCTCAATGTTATTGAAATGGGCGATGGAATATATGGAGTCCAGGCAGCTTCACTGGAACATTTCGGAGTTAATGCTTCACAACTGACCAAATCGCAGGCTGCACTTATAGCTGCCTGTCTTCCAAATCCACGACGATTTAATGCCGGACATCCATCGGGCTATATAGAACGACGTAAATCTCGCATCGTGAGTTTGATGGCGAAACTTGGACCGGTTGATTTTGATAAAAAAGTTACTCCAAAGAAAAGCGCACATAAAAGGCATAGAAGATGAATAGCAATTTACAATACATCGATTGGGGTACTATAGATTATAATGCAGCATGGGCCAGGCAGGAAGAATTGTTTAAAGATTCCATTCAACGGAAAATGCAAGACCTGTCAACTGAAAATTATCTTGTTTTTTGTGAGCATCCACATGTTTATACTCTCGGAAAAAGCGGAGATGAACATAATTTGTTGTTGAACTATATACAACTTCAGACAAAAGATGCAACCTTCGTTCATTCCAATCGGGGAGGAGATATTACTTACCATGGTCCCGGTCAAGTGGTCGGTTATCCCATCTTCGATTTGGCAAATTTTGGATTGGGATTAAAACAGTATATATATAAGGTAGAAGAAGCGATCATAAAAACGCTTTCTACCTATCATATAATGTCTCAACGTTTGGATGGCTCTACCGGTGTCTGGCTTGATGTGGACACTCCGACTTGCCGGAAGATTTGTGCAATTGGTGTTCGTAGTTCCCGGTATGTTACCATGCATGGTTTTGCGTTGAATGTAAATACTCAATTGGAATACTTCAATTACATCAATCCTTGTGGATTTACCGACAAAGGAGTAACTTCTATGGAAAAAGAATTGGGCGAGAAAGTGGATATGGAGCATTTGAAATCAGTTTTAAGATTATCCATCGAAGAACAATTCTCCATTTCTCCCAACTGTTGATAGCTTCTGAAGTCCTTTTCTACAGTTGAAATAAAAAAAAACAAATAAATTTTAAAAAAGATCTTAGTCCATTTCATTTTATTTTGGGGTAAATCGCCGTTTTATGTCGTTTTCTATCCCGGAAGATAACAAAATGGGAACTTTGTTTTAGCTCATTTGCCCTCTTTTTCCATTCCAATTTGATTTATTTTCCCCGTATTTTCTAATTTGATATGACCAAAAACGCATTTTTTCAGAGTATTTTCGGGCTTGTTTGACTAAAATAGTTGAGATTATCCTCTTCAAATTTAAAATTTCCCCATTAAAAAGCATGATTCTGGATATATTTTACTGCTATATTCCAGATTCATAAAATTATTTTGGTTTAAAAAGATTTTACTTTCAACGATTTAGGTAGATTTTATGTTTTAGAGCATAAATAACTTTAGAATATATTTGGTTTGTAATATAAAAGCGAGTACTTTTGCACCC
>Ga0209540_10000231_pt1 | contig 64713 bp, 54 predicted proteins | sample BarGraIncu01121A_FD_184501 | JGI IMG/M metagenome (GOLD analysis project Ga0209540, IMG submission 184501) | Arctic peat soil microbial communities from Barrow, Alaska - Barrow Graham LP Incubations 011-21A (SPAdes) (version 2) | ecosystem: Environmental > Terrestrial > Soil > Wetlands > Peat... | reverse complement strand
ACGACCAAAGGTTTTGTATTTCTTTGAATTGCGTAAACACCAAGCACGATGGCCGAGTGTGGCTTGCGCGAGATTGTCGAACCATGAGATGCCGTCTGCATCGATGGTGTCTTTAAGATCCAGCCAAGCTAACGGGTATTGATAAACAAATAAGTCATTGCCGGGCGTGTAGTAATACTCGTAACCGGCGTAGGAACCTTTTTTCCGTTCGAACCCATCATAGAGACGACGGGCCAAATCGGGATTATAGCCACCACCGGCAATCATTACGTACATCATCAATTGTTCGGCAAACATTCCCCAGTGATAGATATAACCTGGGTGACCATTGGTATAGTCGCCCCCAGTGTCGGGGTTGTACGCCATGTATATACGGGTTTTGCCGTTATATTCATGGATGAAATTGGTCCAGTCGACTCGTTTAATGATGGCGTCGGCAAGTTGATCGATTTGGGAATCATGGAAATAGGAGGCAACCGTGATGATACCATTGACAGCCAAGGCGGTATCAATTGTTGAATATTCGCATTTTTTATACCGTTCAGCAGTTTTGATATTAACGAAGTGAGCGAAGAAGCCCCGGTAATTCGGGACTGCGTCTCGTAAAGTCAGGAGCGTTTTTTGTACCTTCTTAAGGGCTTCTTCGCGTGAGATATAGTGGTATTCGACACCGATGACGTAACTGCTTAATGTAAAGCCAGTGGCGGCGATCGATGCCTTGGATGGATCTTTCGTGTTATCGGAGGTAAGACCGTAGCCCTTCGAACCTTTCACGAAATTCGTGTAGCGTTGAAAATAGAAGAACGCTTTTTCTTGGATCTCTAAGACGAGTTTGTTTGATTGTTTCATAGATGAAAAGTTTCCTTCGTTTGTCAACACGTAGATATTTTATACTCCATCCAAAGACAAAATGCAATCGAGTGTGTTTGTAACGCTTGATTGTAGTTGTTTTCTTTGAAAAGAAGCATCAAATATTGGGGATTATAGAGAAAAAGGGTATACCGAAATATACCCTTTCCGTGGCAAAACTAGTAACTTAGGCTGGGACTTCGACACAGCTGAACTCACTGAAATAGACAGTGGTTAAGATGTTGTCTTCAGCGCCAAGGCCTTCAAGATCAAAACCGCCATTGGTATACGAGCCCATAAAGAATTGGAGATTACGGTTATCGTATTTGGCTGGATCGGCTTGATTATAAATGAGATCGATCGTGACTAAAGTTTCGGTCGGAGTCGCTTCAATAACCTGATAGAAGTTCGGGAGGCCATTGCCGCCGTCGCCTTCCATCGCTAAGATAATTGGGCGAGCGATATCGGCTTTAATCTTAAAGGATAAGGTATAGTGACCAGTGAATGGCGCTAAACCAGTAATCTTGAATTGGTTTTCCCATGGGTTGCCAGCAGCGGCAATGTGGGTCAACGTGACAGCAGCAACGCCACCGACAGTCGATGTAGTTAAACCACCATTAGTTTCTTCATACCAAGTTTGCCATCCGGTCGGAACGCCATTCGCTTCGACAGATGAGAAATCGCCATTGACGAGTTCCATTGGGTTACGAACGACAACCCAGCGCTCTTGTTGCGTGATTAAACCAGCGCTATCGACGGCAATGAACATAAAGTGATAAGCGCCTTTGACGGCCGGTTCAACATAGTTGGCGCCATCGGAGATATCAAATACTAAGACGTCTTCAATATCGATGACATCGCGATCATCAGCGACGGTGACGCCGGCTTTACGGATAAAGTCTTCGGTTCCGACTTTGAGGAGCACGTTGCTGCAGGTGATGACTGGCGCTTGGTTCGGGACCACTGGTCCTTCAACAATGTGGACATCACTGACATAGGTTTTGCCTAAGACGGTTTGTTCGGCTTCGGCAACGCCGGCGACTTTTAAGAATGTGCCGAAAGCAAATTGCAATTCAGCATTGGTGAGTGGGCCTTTCGGCAAGAAATCAACGGAGTGCTCGACAGCGGTCGTGGTAACATCAATGAGGTTATCTTCGATCGTCTTCCATGGCATACCGGCAACGTTACCGCCTTGGAGGTTGAGCATCATTTTTCTTGGGGCTTCGGCGCGGATTGTAAATTTCAAGGTGTAAGAAGTCAACCCTTCAAGAATGAGGGTGGTTTGTTTGAGTTGGACATCCCACCAGTTGTTATCTAAGATAATCGATTGGGCAGTAATGTCAATAATAGCTTCGCCACCAACAGCTGAAAAAGCCGCGGTAACACCTTGTGTATCGTTAGCCCATCCAGTCCAACCTTCAAGACCGTTTGCAAAATCGCCATTGACCATATTGCCAAGGGATTCATAACCGACTTCTGACGAGGACGCTTCAGACGAAGACGCCGCGGAAGATGAGGATGAAGTGACGACAGACGATGAAGCGGCGGCCGATGAGGATTCTGCAACCGAGGACGATGTTTCGCCGCACGCCGCAAGAGTGATTCCCAATAAGCCGACTAAAATCAGACCTAATTTCTTGTTCATTTGTTTCTCCTTTATTTTAACAAATTACTGCATAAAGACTGGATAATTCGCAGATTAAACTCCGATTATTTTATTGAGATTTTTTCTTTCGTTCCTCCTTGCTAGTTTAATTATTTTTACAAAATCGATACGAAATGGCACAAGACGTGCCGTTATGATTTTGCTTACAACCAAGGTGTTTTTCGACATTTTTTGTTTATAGAAACGTTTCGATAACATTATTTTAAATGAAATCGCTTTCATTTTCAAGTGGCTTGTGACGTTATTTAAGTTTTTTAGAGATTAAGCAGCGACAAAGCCAAGCGTATTAAGACCCGTAATGATATTTTCGTTAGCCATAAATTGTTCCCAAATCAGATTGGAACGATAATTTTCAATCATCAGCACGCTGACGCCTTTATCGATGCCGACATAATCGCTGTCATACCAAGGGGTGACCGCGGCAATCGTTGGATTATAGGCGTCATCGACAGGACCTAAGTTATAGGCGTCTTTAAACCCATAGGTGCCCCACAACTGCGAGATGCCGTAATAATGTTCGACTGCAGTGAGCGCTTCTTCTTCAAGATAATTGACAGAGGCGACGGAGGCATACAAGGCAATCGTGCCGTTTTGGCTGTTGCCTTTGGCTGGTTGAGCCCCATAAGCGCGATATTCAGTCGGCCCGTCACACGCCGATAGTCCCCACGAATCGGGTCCATAGGTGTTATATCGATGCGCATAATCCTGCGTATATAAATAGTTGGCTTTGGTCGCCCGCGTGGCATTCTCAAACCAGTCGGTGCCTTCAAAATCGCGGATGTTCCGGAAATCGATGAACGCATGGGAGAACTGATGCTGGAAAAGCGATCCGTCATAAGAATAATAGAATTCTTCAACACTTTCTCCGGGTAGCGAGGAAGAAGTATAGGTGCCTTTGTAGCTTTGATTGATAGTGCGTTTAATCTTCTTATAAAGGGCATCGGTGGTCGGATGGGTATCTGAGCCAGCGGCCAAGACATAAAGAATCATCTGTTCCGCCATATGGCTCCAACTGCCGCCAAAGCCGGTCTCAGGCGAATACCCCATATAAAATTCATTGGTCGTGACGTTGACATACCAATTCCATTCGACCGCGTCATAGATTTCGTTTACTTTCGTCATGACTTCGCCGCCGAAATACTGTCCGGCGACAATCGCCCCAGCGAGCATTAAGCCCGTATCGATGATTGAGACTTCGCTATTCCATTGGCGGAGACCTGTATAGAGATTGATAAAGTGGAAGAAAAAACCGTGGGTCCGCGTCAAGGATTGCAAGGTATTGAGCGTACCCAAAACACGGGCTTCGCCTTCTTCGTGCGTAATCCATCCGTTTTCGACGCCGATGGGGATTGCGCCGAGACTGAAGCCGACGGAAGCGATACTGGCAATGGTCGCATTTCCCGAATAACGGTCGCGCGATAATCCATAACCCGGACTTGTCGGATTGGTATTGCTCGTGTTCCAGAAGTATAAGAAAGCCCGTTCTTCTTCTTGGTTAAGAATGGCTTTGGCATTCGCTAACGGATCAATCACTTCCGAGGATACTTCGGAACTGACCGAAGATTCGCTCGAGGACGTGTTGTCGCAGGCAAAGAGGCCAATCGATAAGAGCGATACCATCGTTAATATGAGTGCATGTTTCATTTTTATTCTCCCGTGATACCTGTTTTGTCGATACCTTCAATAAACCAGCGTTGCAAGATGAAATAGAGGATGAGCATCGGCAAGATAATGAGAATCGTCGCCGCCATTCGAATGGCTTCGTTGGCGTAGTCGATGTTGCCCGACCCGCCGAGCACGGCGTTATAAGCGCTGACAAAGTTGGCCAGCCTCATTTGTAAGGTCTCGATCGAACGTCCGAGGAACAAAGTCGAGATATAGGTTTCATTCCAGTACCACACAAAGGCGAATAAGAAGCTGGTAATGAGGGACGGAATCGAAAGCGGAATGGCAATTTTAAAGTAAATATAGAAACGACCGGCACCGTCGATTTGCGCCGCTTCATCGAGGGCTTTCGGAATCATGCGGTAGAACTGATAGAAAATAAGGATAAAGATTGCGGAGTTCAACCCTTGGCCAAAGGTGGCCGGTAAGATAATCGACCAAACGGATTCGAGAATCCCAATGTTATAGAAGAGCACATATTTCGGAATCATCGTGACTTGCGGCGGGATGATATAGGTGGCAATGACCAGCGCTAATAGGATTTTCTTTCCGGGAAAATTGAACCGCGCGAAGCCATAACCGACTAATGATGCAACGAACGTCTGCAGGATGGCCGGCACCAGTGTGACGAGCAAACTGGTTGACATCGTGTCAAAGTATTTTAGGGTTTTGAAAGCGTCAATAAAGTTTTGGAAATAGAAGCCCGTCGGGACTTGGTCCACCATCGGGTTTAATAAATCCGGCAAACTCTTCAAACTGTAAGAAATCATGTGGAGTAAAGGATATAAATAGACGAAACCAATCGTGATGAGCAGTAAATAGATGAAGAGTTTAAAGACAAACCCATCCGTCAATTTCATGCCAAAGAGGAACTTACGGATTTTGGCGGGCGTGAAGGCGGCTTTAAATTTCTGCCATTTCATTTTCATATGTTGCCTCCCCCGACCCGATGCTTGATTTTCGATTCTTTACGACCGGTAATCATGGCGGCGACAATGCCTAAAATAAGGGCGACTAAAAGGAAATAAATCCAAGCTAATGCGCTGCTATAACCATAGCCGCGGCTGGTATCAAACATTTGTTTTTGGATATGCTGGATGATGTCATTGTTCGCAAACGTCGCAAGCATGACAATCGTATAAATCGAACTGACGAGAATAATGTTTTTCAGCGATGGTAAGGTGATTTTCCAAAAGGATTCCCAGGGGGAGGCGCCATCGATCTGCGCCGCTTCATAAATCTCTTTGCCGATTTTTTGTAATCCAGCGAGAAAGAGAACGATCTGAACGCCGGAGAACCACAAGACGATAATCATCTGCGAGAATAACGACCCGATGGGTTTGGCAAGGAAAGACGGAAGCACCGCATTGAGCGTCGTCAATAAACCCGTTTGCTCAATCATTGGGATTGTCCCTGCGCCCTGTTTTAATAATTCATTGATGACTGGGCCACTCGCGATAATCACCGGCAAGAAATAAATGGACCGGAAGAAACCGCGGAATTTGATTTTCTGGTTGAGTAATATCGCGATCATCATGGAGATGACAAGGATAATCGGGACATAGAGGACAATCTGCCCGATGAAAGCTTGGACATAGGTGATGAAATCAAGGTCAGCGGTAAAGATCGAAATGAAGTTACCGAAGCCGATGAAAGAGAATTGTATGCCTTCGCCAGCGGTAATCGTCACCTTGTTCAAACTGTAGATGAGTGACATAATCAGCGGGTATAAGGTTAAAGCCAAGAAACCGATGACCCATAAGCCGATAAAGATAAAGCCATAGACCGCGTCGCGGCGTTTGTTCGTGATGCGGATTTTCAATTTCCCGAAGAGCGTCAGATAACGGTAATCCATCATGATGACCTTATTATGGGTAAGCAGGTAAAAGAACTTTTTGATGATTTTGATAATCCAGGCAAAAACCTTTTTTAGGAACGTCCAGAGAATCAAAAAAAACGTTTTAAGGGCGTGACCCACACGACTCAATAATTTTTTCATGGGTTCACCACCTCGTAATCAATCGCGGGGATGGTAACGCCATCGGCCACCACATTGCTGCCGGTGTAGTTGATATAAATGATAACGCCATTGCCGTAGGTTACCTTGACGACGCCCTCATGGAGGACAGTACGCGCGGCAACGGTTTGATTCAGCACAGGTTTCAAGGCATCGTTCACAAAGGCGTATTGCCTTAGAATTTCGGCTTTCCAGTCGCTATATTTCGACGTATAGATATCCTGCGAACCGGTATCCAAAAGAAGATAGGACGATTCATTCGTGATATAGAACGATGGATAGAGGTTGTAGTCAATCATGCGTAAGAGTTCGTTACTGGTATTCGAGAAGAAGTTGCTCGGACGGCCAAACCGTTCAGCGCACCCGGATAGGACGAGCGGGATAAACGGGACAGTGTCGCTGAAGCGCGCTTCTTGGCTGCTATAGAGTGGGATGTCGTTGATCGCGTCGGCACTCCACAGATAACTATACGGACGGTTGACCGATGTTTTGGATGCGACATCTAAATAGCTTTTCACGGTCGGTATCGTGGCGCTCCGGCTGGTGACGCCACCGCCATATTGCGAATAGAGTTTATCCCCGATCGTCTCAAGGGCGACCGTCTGGATGCCGTACTCGTTCATGCTCGCGTACTCGCTTTGATAACGGGCTAGACCGTACACCGGATTGAGCAGGTAGTATTGACTGCCGCTGGAAAGTAATTGCTGACCAATGGTCTGGGTAACGTCGCTATTGTTATAGCCGCGCCCGGTCGCGTACGCATAGGTGTAATCCGCACCATAATAGATGGATATATCGTCCGTCTGATAGTCATTATTAAGAGTGATAAACGCGGATTTCGAACCCACTTTCCGTTCGATCTTGCTCTGGTTCGGCTGCCGGTAAGAATATCCGCCTTTGGCCCAGCCATAATAGTTGATATTCAATTTTGTGATGTCGTTTACGCCCAAATCTGCGATGATGCTTTCGAGTTCGGAAATCGTCGTCATCGAGAAAACGCTCCGGCCCAATATCGATTTTTTATTTTCGGAAGCAAGCACGTCAAGATGCAACGGTACGTCACCGGTGGCGCTGTTCTGCGCGAGTCCGTCGGTTTCCGCTAAATAGCCATGGTAAGCATTGGCCATGCCGACATAGTTGGCGTCCGCGCCATGGAGAAAGCGATATTCAAGCCCGATATCGATCGGGTTCATGTCGGTTTGCACTAGGGTGATGCTGCTCGTTTGGCTTTGGTTCAAATATTGCGTATAGGCGACGCGGTATTCATAACTGGTATAGGTCCAGTTAAAGTCGGTGGTGTTTCCGGAAGGAATGGACGTGAGCAAAGCGTTGCCGGCGCCGTCTTTGATGATGCCGAGGAAGGCGTTATCGTTCACACCGTGGACCATGCCGTAGACGTTGGCAAAGAGTGATTCTTCGGTTTGTTTGAGACCAATCGCGGTGTCCGGCCCAAAGTAGCGTTTGGAATAGATGCCTTTGGTCGCGTCGTCATCGAAACGCATTAAGGCGCCGATGCCGTCCGGGAAGAAGGCATAACCGGTCGTTCTAAGGCGTTTGGTCGCGCCCAGTAACGGATAGACAGAGATGCTCGCTAAAGGCATCTCAGCGGTCTCGCTGATCGAATCAAACGGGATTTCGATATGGAGCCCGGTGGCGTCGATATAAACCTTGATGGTGAGATTGATTTTGGAAAGGAAGAACGCTAAATCAGCTTCGAAACCGGTCCTGCCCGCTTCCGCGAGTTCGCGGTACGTGAAGTGGCTGAAGATCGATTCAAAGAGGTTTTCTTCTTTGATTAATGTACCTTGAAAATAGTTGATGAGTAAGGGCGAATTCAGTTTATTCCGCCAGAAGGCATTGATGCCCATGTCCCCCGCGTCATAAAGCGGAGAAGCCGGGTTAAAGTAGTCGGTCCTGACTGAAGAGCCCCATACATAACCGGTGGCTAAATCCTTAACCCGGAAAGAAAGGTCGCTGGCTTTGACATAGAATTCGAGATTGGATCCCGGCTGTGTTCCAAGAGAGGTATAGCCGTCTAAGGTCACGAACGGATTGTCGACCACAGGGGCCGCGGCTGTTTCCGGCTGCGTATAACGGTTGGAACTGAGTGAGGACGAAGACGGGGCAATCGAGTTTATAAGCACCGGGTCATGATGGCCATACGCTTGGACGGTCATCACGGAGAAGACGCTGCCGACAACGATGAGGACGGTGGCTCCTCCCATAAGAAATAGTTTCAGTTTACGCACGGAGGATCACCTCCTTAATGATGCCGGCAATGTAGCCGTACATCTGGTTAACGAGGAGATAAATGAGGAATAAAACCAGGACGATCATCAGCATCGTGAACGCCGTGAGCAGGATGTTCTTGATGAGTTCCCAGACCGTGTAGTTATGGATTTCTTTGATCATGACGATAACGAGGATGACGCACCAGATATCGCGTAAGGAGAGGATGGACTGGAAGATAAAGATTTCGTGTAATGTTAATCCATGCGAGAGGATGATGATCGGGAGGGTAAAGACGACATAAGGCGCTAACGCATACGCGGTGCCGATATAGACGTCCTTAAACCAGCCTTCGCCGGAACTGATCGTACTAATCAAATAGTTGGAGAATACGAATAAGACGATGACGCCCAAGACAATCGCGGTATGACGGAAGATGCTGAAAGTTTCGAGGTCGGTCGAGTTAAAGATAAAGGAAGTCGCGTACACGGAAAGGATGCTTAACGCCAGAATCACCGCATAGATAATCGTCGCCGATAAATACGAGGCTTTCTGCATCTTTTTAATGTCATAGAACGTGTCCAGCGGGTGCCTGAACATACGGAAGATCAGCCGCAACTCCCGAATCAGTTTATGGTCATTGAGTTTTTTGTCAAAGACACGTAAAGGCTGATAGATATGGAAATGGGAATCCGCGGTTTTAAGGACGGTAAAGGCTAAAATCAAAATCGCCATCACGAGGAAGACAACCCCGAGATAGTCCTGCATCCATTGATAACGGATTTGCCAGAAAGCTTCCGAATAACCGCTGCGGTCATAAGCGATGCGGTAATATTCAAGCGCCGAAGCGTAGTTTCCTTGACGGTACTCAGCCCGCGCGATTGCGCTATTGGCGAGTGCAAAGACGCTATTCATCCGGAGGACTTCCTCCCACTGCTCAACGCTGTAAATACCGTTTTTAAACGCAATCAAACCTTGGTGGACGAGTTCGGTGAATTCGGATTTTTGGAGCAGTTGGATTTTGCTCGCGGCTTTGTCCAAAATCAAAAGGTTATTATCCGTATCGACGGCGATATCAACGGGGTTCACGAATAAGCCCAACACTTGGTTGCCTTTATCAAGGCCGCCGAATTCAAAAATCAAGTTGCCGTAACTATCGTATTCCGTGACCATGCCTTCAGAGGAAATGGTGTAAATATTGTCAAAGTCGTTAATCGTCACGGCCACCGGTGAATACAGCGTGGTTTTTTGCATGACCGCGGTCGAGGCAATATTGAATTTCTTCAGCTGTATGGTCTTCGCCGTGCTGACGGTAAATACCGATCCTTTGGCGTCAATGGCGAGATTCAGTGGCGATACCGGGATGTTTTTTGAAAGCGTGACATTAAATAATTTAGCTAATTTCTGGAACCATGTCATGCTGGTCGAGTTGGTGGCAAAGAAGCCGAGGAATTCGCCGGAGTAGTTGAACTGCATGAGCCCACCGGTGGAACCTTCGCCGGCAACATAGAGGTTGCCGCGCGGCCCGGTCACGACCTTGGTGGGAACATAAGGCGAGAGTTCGCCAAAGATGGCTTCGGTCGGGCGCCCGAATGTTTGAAGGAGCGTACCCAGCGCATCGTATTTCTTTACGACTTGGTCGCCTTTGTCGGCAACATAGATATTATCGTTTTCGTCAACGTGCACGCCGGTCGGGATATTGAGACCGGTAATCAGTTCGACGGCATCACCGGCTTCATTGATCTTGACGATTCTTCTATTGCCGGTGTCGGCGACATAAATCCAGTCATCCTTGAAGTACATATCTTCCGGATGGAGGAGGTCGAGAGGGCTCGATAAGATTCCGGCCGGTTCATAGGCCGTCTGCGTAGAAATATAGCGGCCTTTCGGCCCAATGGTATAGGTCGTGTAAGGCGCCGAGGTCTGGTCCACCGCTTGGGCCGGCGTGGTCGCGGAAGGGACAAAAATGAACGGCAGTAACGCTAAGACGAAAATCAATTTACTCTTTTTCATTCTTCCCTCCTTTACTTGATCCCGGAATGGACCATGGTGTTCATGACGTTCTTTTGTAAGAAAATAAAAATGACGAGGTTCGGGATAAACATAATCAAAGAGGCCGCCGCGGCCATGCCTTGGCCGGCGACTGCGTTAGATTGTGTGGTCAACGTCGCCATATAGAAGGCGAACGTCTTCATGCTTTCATCGTTGATGTAGTTGGTGGAAATCTCGGTATCGTTCCATACCATCTGGAAAGAGACGATGGCGATGGTAGCAAGGGCTGGTTTGATGAGTGGCAAAATAATCGACCAATAGACTTGGAAGTTGGAGGCGCCATCGAGTTTGGCGGCCTCAATCAAGTCCTTGGGAATCTGGTCAATGAACTGCTTAATGAGGAATAAGCCGACTGGTATGGCCAGACCCGGCAGAATGTAGACAAGCGGGCTATTGATCAGCCCTAATTTTTCGATGACTAGGTATTTCGGGATAACGACGGACGCCCCCACGAACATTAAGGCGATGTTGTTGGCGAACAATAGTGGTTTCTTGAGTTTGAAGTCCATTTTCGAAAGGGCGAATCCGGCAATACTGGAAACGAAAATCGATAAGAACACCGTCGCCGCGGTAATGATGATGCTGTTAAAGAGATAACGGGACATCGGGATACCGGTGCTGCTAGTGACCGCAAATAAATCGATGAAGTTATTAAAGGTTGGGCTGCGGACAAAGAACTTGGGCGGCCAATCAAATAATTCGCTTAACGGTTTAAAGGCGTGGTTAAAGATATAGACCAACGGGAGCGCCATGATGATGGTGACCGGGATCAAAATCAGCAGAAATTTAATCTGGCTGACATGGAAGCGTTTCGGGTTGATGCGGGTGCCATAAAATGATGCCATAGTTAATCCTTATCCCCAAACAGTTTGTATGCGACGCGGCTCATCAGATAAATGAGAATGAGCAAGACCACTGAAATCGCGGCCGCATAGCCCATATCAAAACGGATGAAGCCATAGTCGTCGATATGCGTGACAATCAACTGGCCGGCATTCTGAGGCGTCGGGTTTTGCCCGCTGAGCATGACGCCGATCGAACCGGCGTTAAACGTTGCGACGAGCGACATGACCGCGCCGAAAAGCATCTGCGGTTTCATCGAGGGTATGGTGATGTAGAAAATCTCCTGGAACTTGTTGGACATGCCGTCGACATAGGCGGCTTCATAGAGCTCGGGGTTGATGTTCAAAACGCCTGCCAGCATCGCTAAAAAGCCAATGCCCATGCTGCTCCACAACGTCACGATAATCATGATGTTCATGAGATAGGCAGGGTTGGTGAGCCATTGAATCGGGGCTTCGATGATATTCCAGTTTAATAAGATGGCGTTTAAATAACCGCTCTCGTCACCGGAGAAGATGATTTTCCACATGACGGCCATCGCCACGCCCGCGGTCATGGACGGCGAATAGATGATAAGGGCTAAAACCGTTCTCAGTTTGGACGGGATTTGGGCGAGCAGCCAAGCAAGGAAGAAACCTAGCATGTAGCCAATCGGCCCGACGAATAAGGCGAACTTAAATGTATTCGGGATGACGGTCTGCATGAAGATATCGTCGCTCGTGAATAAGGCGATATAGTTTGAGAAGCCGACAAAACGCGGTGCCTCCAATAAATTGAAGTACGTCAACGACAGGAGCATCCCCATGAAAACCGGGATGATAATGAAAAGAAGGAAAGCGACAAGATAAGGCAAAATAAATAGGTTGCCCGTAATCTCGTCATCGCGTTTCCAGCGATGTTTTTTCCGTTTGAGGACTTGCGCTATTTCACTCATCGACGCTCACCCACAATCCGATGGTCTCTTTGGTCGGCAAGATGTAGACCTTAAGCACATTGCCTTTGCTATCGATAAATCCAAACTCTGACATCTTCCGCTGGATTTCCTTCTCGACGATAATGGTCGAGTCTTCGATTGCGGTACGAACGTTCACGCTGTTATAGACCACTTTATTCCAGATATTGGATATCTCGCGTTCAAGCATGTAACTGGCCGGGGTTTTGGCCGTGTCACTGATCCACTGCCACTGATCGAGGAAGACGGCTTTGTGCCGTGGGTCCCATGACATGTCGGCGAAGGCGGCGACGTTACTGGTATTCCACATATATTCGGAACCCATCGAAGAGATGAGGTTTTCGGAATATTGGAGTTGCATTTCTTTGCTCGTCCACCACTTTAAGAAGTCCCATGACTCTGCTTCTTTACCGGTGTTTTTGAAGATCATCGCTGAGGTGGCGGCGCCATCAAAGGAACGGTCCACGACGCCATTTTTCAGGACGCCCGGAATCGGGGCGATATCCCATAAGCCGGCGATTTCCGGCGCGGCATGGAGTAGTTGGACATACATGCCGAAGTCGCCGATGCCGATCGGTAGCGTGCCATAACGGAAACTATTATAGAAACTGCCGACTTCCAACGGGAGATTATAAGTTGTATATAAATCCGTCATGAAGGTAATGGCTTCGATGGTATGCGGGTCATCAAGTGCGGCATGGAGCGCGTCGTCACTGAAAATCTTGCCGCCGAACTGCGTGATGAACGGCATCGTGCTGGTGAAGCCTTTAAAAGCGTTCGTGCCCGAGAGTTGCGAATAGAAGTTCATCCCGTAACGTTGGAGTTCGGGTAAGATATCCAAAACATCGTCCCAAGTATCGGGAATATCTAAAGCGAGGTTCGCCATGATGTCTTTGCGGTAGAACATCAGATAGAAGTTTTGGGTCTCCGGTAGGCCATAGACGCCTTCCTGATAGACCAATTGCATGAAGGATCCGAGATAGAAACGACTGGCGACTTGCTTGAAGTCGCTGAACTGCGTCAGGTCGTAAATGGCGTTACGGATAGCAAAGTCATAGGGTCGCCACCCGGCGACGCCCATGGCGATATCGGGCTGCGAACCCGCCGAGGTTGCTAAGATCAGTTTGTCTTCGTTCGGCATAATCGAAATTTTCACTTTGATACCGGTAGTTGGGGTGAATTGGCTGTCCACCATCTGCTGCATCAAGTTGACATATTGACGGGAACGGTTCACCCAGATTTCAAGTTCGCTTTCATCGGACTGAGTGCTGTATTGGGAACTGAAGAACGAGGCGAAGAAGCGTTCAATCGAAATCCACAGCCGAGTGAAAAAGCCCGCGGTCGCTTTGGGCAACGCGGCATTCTCGCCGTTGATGTAGATACAATCGAGCGTGAGCGGGGAATCAATCACCAGTGGCATGGCCACGCCCAGTTTATTTAAAACCGAACTGGAGGACGTGCTTAACTTGCTGATATTCTTCGGGACATCATTGGGCTTTTCGCTCAACTGATAAAGCATTTGATATGCGAGTTTGAGGTTATTGGAAACTTCGGAAGCTTTGCTGGTCGCGTTTACCGCGGTCCAACGGGTTAAGACATCCTTGACTTTATCGCTATACGCCACCAAATCGTTTTGGAGGTTCGGCATATAGGTCAGGATATCCCATTCACGGTTTTCGTCGATGCTATTGCCGGTGAGTTTCTTAATATCCAGCGAAAGCGAGTTCACGCCATTCATGACGGTACGTATGTCTTCGTGGAGCTGACGGAAAGGTGATGCGTTCACGCCAAGCGAGATTCGATGCGGGCCGGCTTCTAGATAGATAGCCAGTTCATTGCCTTCCGTATCGCTGAGGGTCGTATTCTGCCATTTCCGGTTGAAATTAAAGGGAATCGTCAAGGCTTCAAGGAAAGGAACTTTTCCATCCACGGTCAAGGTACGGAAAACACGCGTATTGACGTTGGTCTGGAGCGATTTGACGGTGATGTGATAGAAACCGGTCTGTGCCACTTCTGCGTCATAGTAGATGATCTGGCCCGGTTTTCTGAAGGTATCGCCATCCACCACGTTGAGTTTGCTTTCAATGAGGGCAAACGGCTTCACGTTGGGTTCGCGGTCAGTGGAATAACGAATCGACAAAGTGTTTTTCAACGCCGGGTTTTCAGCCTCTAGGGTTTGATATCCGCCTTGGACTAAATTCAGGTAGCCATTGAGGCTTAAATAATCCTGATAACTGCTGTATTCAACCTGCGGTCCCAAGTACACTTGGCCGAGTTTAAATAGTCCGTTATTGACTTGAATCTTAATCGTGTTGACGCCGGCGTTTAGCTTAAAGGTCAGTGGCCGTTCCTGAATCCGAGAGGCATCCTGGATATAGGCATGGGTCCATTGATACTGCTGCGTGGCGTTCGGCATGATCTGATTGCCATAACGATCATCTTGGAAGTCATTGCTGGCGACCCAAAAGGTATCCAGCGTGACTTGGCCGGCTTCATAGTATTGGGTTTCATCGTTAACGACAACGGCAATCTCAATCTCGCGGATGCCGGTCGTCTGTGAATAATAATCGAGGGCGAGTGTATAGAGATTAGTGGTCGGGACAGCGACTAAGAGGATAACGTCGTGGTAGCCGCTTTCGGGGTCCCACTGGAGGACTTGCCCAGTGCCTTCAAGCGTTAACCCGGAGGTGGATAGAAAGGTTGGATAATCGTTATTGTCGGCGGTCAAGGCAAAAGTGGTGTTTCCGACAAAGCTTTCCGGCGCCACCATGCCCGAATCGCTGTGGACATCCGTCAATCCGGCGGCTTTCCATGTCGCCAGCGTCGACGAATAACTATCGCTCACGACTTCGTTCGTATCGGCGGGTGTCGTCGTGGCGGCTTTTGCGGTTAAAAAATCATTCGAAAAATAAGTGGCCAATACCAAAATCGCAACCGTAGTTCCGATTATGGCTTGATTCATAAGGTCGGGATTCTCCGAGTTTGCGGACCAAATAATTCATCAAGCTGAGCTTGGACGGCTTCATATTCGGCATTGGAAAGATCATTGAGACCGGCGGCCAAAGCATCAGCGAGCGACAAGGTGCCATCACGGATATTATCTAAGGCAATAGCGATCGTTCTCGTCGCGTCATACCGTCCGGTCCAGCGCGAAGCGACATAACCGGGAACGGTCTTGGCTAAACTTTCAATAATGAAATCAGTATGTTCCATGACGATTTTTTTGAATTCCGTCAAGGTTGGGTACATCGCGAAATATTGATTCAATAATGTTTCATCTTGGACGATTGGGGCAAAGTTGACAGCGCCGGCTTCCGGAAATTCCGAAGCGATTTGTAAACGTTTGGTATAGCCTTCGGTGCCGAAGCCCATCCATTTGGCAAACAAGTAGGCTTCTTCGGGATGCGCGGTGCCTTCGCCGATGCCTAAGTAGTCGATGGTGACAGGGATGCGATGGACAAGGTCACTGCCGACCATGACGGACGGGGTGCCAATGAAGTCAATGTCGCAGCCATATAAGCCTTTTCCGACAGTCTGCGTGTATTCGACAAAGTTACGGAGGTTATAGGATCCACCCCAAGCGATCGATTGTTTCGCGTTTTCAAAGGGGTTGCCAGTGCCATAACGGTCGGGTTGGTTGGTCTGCGTTTCAAGGACATAACCGGAATAAGCGGTCTTGCCGGCGCCAAAGTATTTCTGTTGTTCTTCCATGGAGACACGGAATGCCTCGCTGTCTAAGTGATATCCTTCTTGATTAAAGGTGAACCAGCCGAGGGACGCGTCGTGTTGCGCCGGGAGCCAGCCATAAAGTTCGTTGACGCCGTCGATGCCGGCAATGCCGTCGCCGCCCATTAAAGCGGGTTTGGAGTCAGCTTGCGCAGCGGCCATCAAATCATTATAGGTAATGCCGTATTCGGGGATAATCGCCCCAGCGCCGGTCTGGTTGATGACGGTGCGGTTAATGAAATAACCCTGATAAAACAACGCTTGCGGTAACGCAAACAAACGGTCTCTGATGACCGAGGAATTACGGATATCAGCGGGAATGCTTAAGAAGTCAGGGTCGGCGTTGGCGATGGTCGTCACGTCTTTGGCCCAACCGTTCAGCACCGCTTTAATTACGGAGTCGGATTGGAAGATGTCAGGCATTTTGCCGATGGCGGCCTGGGTGGCGAAGAATTCGTCCCAAGAGACATCGTACTCATTGCCTTCTTCATCGACAGCGCGAGGGCGCTCGATGACATCAACGCGGATAGCTGGATACTTCACTTCGAAGGCATCGATCATCCGTCTTTCAATATTGTTCTTTTCGACTGTATCAAGGTTCCAAGCCGCATAGGTCAGAACCGTGCGGTTATCGACTGAGGCTGAGCTTGACGATTCACCGTTGCTCGATGTGGTTGGCCCGCAGCCAATCAGAGTTGAGGCGGAAAGCGCGATCGCGACTAAGAATAGTTTCTTCATGGTGATCTCCTTATCGTTCGAAACGTTTCGAGCCCTTATCTAGTGAGGGTATCAAACCCCGGTCGGCCGGAATCTGACGTAGTTCCCTACCATATCTAGATGTTAGGTTTGATAATTGTTTTTGCGCTTCGAAGACTATATAAATATCATAATGTAACCGCTTAACTCTTGCAAGTAATACCTCGTAATCAAAGTAAACATCGCCGAAAATGTTTCTGGCAAAGAAAAAGCGGGGAGAAGTATCCTCCCCGCTTCCGGCCCAACGTTTCTTAGAATGTCAGTCCTGACCCGAAGATTTCTTTGTCAACAAGCGAATAGACAATGACTTCGCGGTTAGAAATCGTATAAACATAGCCATCAATCAAGATACCGCGATCGACATTAACGTAGTAGTCCTGTGAAGTAGGATGCTCAATAATGATCGGGTCGCTTATCGGGGAACTGTTTTCGAAATCGATCTGGAATATGTAGTAATAACTGTGATACGTCCAGTACCAACTTTCATAACCGTCCGTGTTTCCGGTGGATTCGGCGCTACTTCCGTCGGCAGGCGTCGTCTCACTACTAGTCGTGACGTCGCCGTCGGTTGACGTTGGGTCTTCTGAACTTGTCTCGCTTGTAGGATTGGTCGTATAGCCGTACTCATAAGCTTGAACGGAGAACGCAATGATGCCGTGCTCCACGGAAACCAGCAACGCCTTCGGGTTCCACAAGGCCTCCGAATAGCCATAGGACCAAGTGTTCTCACCCGACGCGCCATAAGTCGATAATACTTTCGTCTGAATCGTCTCTTCAGTGCCAAGCGCGGTGTTGTACGCGCTGATCTTTAATCCAGTGACCATGCCATTTTCGTCGGCATCATAACCGATGCCCACTAAGCGGCCATCGCCCCACGGATGTTGATACGTATCATAACCCTCTTGCTCGATTGTTCCCGAGATGATCGGGGTGGTCGGTTCGCTGAGGTCAATGATGTATAAAGGATCGGTTCTTAAGAAGGTAACCACGTACGCAGTGTTGCCACTGAAGCGTACGGATTGAATGGATTCGTTCGGTTTGCCTAAACCTTCGCTCATATGACCAATAAGATCAAATTCATGGGCGGTTGGGCTAACTTTCAGGATATAGAGATGGTTCGTCGTAACGGAATTGCTCATCCAATCCCACCACACGTTACTTGTTTCGCTCCAAGTCCAAACGCGGTTGGTAGTCGCGACACGGAGATAACCTTCGTATTCGTCCATCGAGAATTGGTTGAGCGAGGTGCCTTCGACAATACCGGAGGCGCGGAATTCCATGGTCGCGTTCGGAATATCGATATTGTATTGGGAAATCGTCATTCTGGTGTAGGAGGTCGTGTTGTCGTAATGGTAAACGGTTTCCGCTAGGTAGAGCGCATTGAGTGAAACATACATCTTTTGGTAATCAGGGCTGGCGCCGAGATAACCGGAAGCATTGTATTCGATCAAAGACGGGTCATCGTTCAATTTGATGCCGGTCAGGACGCGCATGCCGTAGGCAGGCGTGTCGTCGAAGTAATAGAGCGAATCATAACCGACAACGGCCTCGACGCTCGTGCCATCTTTAATTTCGGTAAAGGTCGGGCGTAATTCTTCTTCGCCGTTGCCATAAAGATATTTATAGCCAACGAGGAAGAGACTGTCATCGATTAAACGGTTATCCATAAAGTAGCTGTCGGTCTCTAGGGTATAAACCGGTAATAACGTTGCGCGGTCAATGACCACGACGGTGCCCGTTGGCTGCCACCACATATAGGATAAGCAATAAGCCGCATCGCCTTCAGCATCGCTATAACGACACGTGGTTTCTTGAATGTTATAACGATAGCCGATGATAATCAGGTAATTAGAAGTCAGATAAAGCGAGTCGGTATAGACTTCGCCAAGATCAATGGTGCTTTCAAGGGAAATGGAGTGATCGTCAGATACGGAAAGGACTCTAATTTTGTTCTCATAACGAGCAGCATAATAGATGTTATAGCCGTCAGTCTTTACGATATCGCCTTCCGCCACGCCATCGACTTGGGTGTTAGTGTCGGTATAGTCACGGGTGACGCCGCCACCTTCCACGCCAGGACTCATGGTTTGTGAGCCGTTAGTGTCTTCAGCAACGCCGCCGATACCATTAAACCAGTTGGATTGATATTCCGCGGTTGCGGCAGCGACTAAATCTTTCAGTTTGGTTTCGTTATAAACGCTGTGGACATTGGCGTTAAATAGCACCGGGTCTTGATGATGGACTAACGGAGTGCAGCCACTTAGAAGTCCCATGGCCAGTCCGCCCATCAAGGCAAACGATGCCAGTAGGCTATTTTTGAGGGCTCGTGTCTTTTGATTCATCATGATATTATCCTCCTAAGCGGAAATCTTTTTACGGATTCAGGGGGTTCTTACACTTTTATTATAATCCCTTTACCGCTCTCTATCTATATAGACAAGCGAACGGCACTTTTTTTCAGGAGATTTCGTGAAACTTTTTTATTACTTTAAAAAAGCATCGCGCGTGCGATGCTTTATAAGATAAGTAGCAAGCGATTTTATGCTGCCGGAGCCGTCGTATCGGCAATGAATGTAACGAACTCTTGATCGAAATAATACGTCGTCGTCTCGCCTGAAAGATCATCGGTGACTTGGAATGAAAAGATATCGGGTAAGAAGCCGCCGGGTTTACCGTCAAAATCAACCCAGCCGAATAACAAGGAGGTGTTGGGATTGAGGACTTCCGCCGTCTTCATCATGTATTCGTTAAAAATATAAGGGTATTGCGCCGAATTCGCCATTGCCGCAAAGCCATAATGGAGTGGCGATAAAATGACGCTGAAACAAATCACATAGACGAAACCGGTGAGACCACCAAAGATAGCGCCTAACGGACGGTATTTATGTTCACGCGCGGTTGGGCTCACCATGAGACGGACTGGGAAAACATAAAGCAGGCTAGAGAGCATCCAGCTGCTAAAATGCGTGACAAGAATGATGACCATCCAGCCAATCACTTTGCTAAATGCCATCCCAAACGCCGCCACATACGCAGGGTCCAGAAGTTTGCTCGTCGCGGGAATATAGCCCATTGAAGACGAATAGGTCACCACTTGACGGATTAAATCGTCAAAGGAATTCAAATGGAAGACAATGCCACCGAGGGTGACGTTGATTGTCATCCCCATCATCGACCAAAAACCATAGTCGATGAAATGGGCAAAGGGTTCAATTAAAGTCAGGTAGCTGAAGTCGAGCACGATGATGACGAAAAGGAATCGCCAGAGCGCCCGCCAAAAACCACGGAGCGCGCCGCGGACAAAAGCAAGTATAAGAAAGATAACGACAAGGATGTCGAAGAAATCAGGCAGGTTAAGAATAAAATTGACGATGGACCAAAGTGCTGTCATTCGGTTTACCTTTCATACTGTTATTGAATATAGACTATTTATTTGTCAGTATCAACGATTGATGGGGTTTCTTCGGTGATTTCTCCAATGTCGCTTGTTTTGATCTTGTCAAATTTGCGGGTAATTTGGCTGACGCGTTTATCTAAGCCATCCGATTTATTGGAAAGCGTATCAACCGTGGCTGAGAATCTTTCCCATTCTTCGGCAAACTTTTCGAAGTCTTTTCCTAACTTATTCAACTCAACGCTGAGAGCCACATAATTTTTGGACCGTTCGTAATTGATACGGAGCATCTTGATCGTCGCGAGAATCGGCTGGAGGGTCGATGGAGACGTCAAAATGACGTTCTCGTCTCTGGCCGTATTCACTAAATCCGGAAAGTTGCTGTGAACATAAACAAAGACGCCATCGCTCGGAATAAAGAGCAAGGCTTGCACAGCGGTAACGCCCGGAATGATGTATTTGGCTTTGACATCATCGATATGTTTCTTGACCGCGGTTTTAAACGCTCTTTGCAACTGCACTTCATCTTCGTCTTTATGTTTATCGAATAAGCGTTTGTAATCTTGATACGGGAATTTAGAGTCGATGCAAACCATCTTGTTGGGTTCCGGCATGAAGACCACGGCATCCGGACGGACTGCGTCTGCGCCTTTGGTTCCGGGAATAGCATACTGCATCTCATAAATGGGCGGATTGGTCGTATCGCCGAACACACTATGGAGAATCATCTCAAGCGTCATTTCGCCGAATTGGCCGCGCGATTGATTACCGCTGAGGATGCTGGTCAGGTCCACCACGTTCGCGGAAAGATCATTGAGTCCTTTTTGCGTTTGGTCGATGGCAATTAAGCGCTTTTCGACTTCGCCGACGGCGTTCTTGGTGGTTTCAAAGCCACCTTTTAAGCCTTCATTGACCATCTTATTGATTTCAACGAATTTGTTATCGATTTTCGTGTCAAAGCCACCGAATTTCGTATTGACTTGGGCATCAAGGGCGTTAAATTTAACATCAATGCTCGCGTTAATCGTGCTTTGGAAACGTTCCAACTTAATGTTGGTTTGCTCGCCTTGTTTATTGACCTGTTCAGCGATTTCTTTGCTCAGTTGACCTTTGACTTCACCCAGCGACGTATTGACCGCGGACGGAATCGCCCGGTTCAGTTCCTCGAGCTTGGCTTTCACTTCACCAAAGGATTGGGCTTGAGTCACGTCGACCGTCGGTCCGACCACTGGTTTTTTTCTAAAAATGAAGATCATCAAAGTCACGACGAGGGCAATGACAACAATGCCGAGAACGCAAACAAGAATGATTTCTAGTGAGCTCATGTAAACGCCTCCTAAGACAAAAATATCAGTCGCATCGATATTTTTCTTACTTTATTATGATACCACGATTTTCTCGACCAATAATCACTTAGTTTTTAATACCCAAAAAGAGAAAAAAATCAAGACTGATAATGCACCAGACTCTGGTCTATAGTAAGGCTGACAAAAGAATTATAAAGGGCGTGAGAACATGAACGATATGCAAATCGTCGTCATCGATTTGAAAGCCTTTTACGCGTTCGTGGAATGCGTCGAAAGGCATTTAGATCCTTTCACCACGCCGCTTGTCGTCTGCGATAAAGCCCGTGGGCCCGGCACGATTGTCCTTTCCGTTTCCCCATACTTAAAAAGTATGGGAGTGCCCTCGAGATGCCGTTCTTTTGAATTACCAAAACTAGAAAACATGATCTACGCAATCCCGCGCATGAGCCTATATTTAAAGAAGTCCGCTGAGGTCGTCAGCGTGTTTCTTGATTATATCGGCGAGGATGATTTACATGTCTACTCAATCGACGAAGCCTTCCTCAATGTCGCTCCCTATTTAAGCCTCTACAAATGCACCGCCAAAGAGCTGGCGGCACGCATCATAAAAAGCGTCAAAAAGAAGACCGGTTTGGTGGCCACCGCCGGCATCGGTCCCAACCTCTTTTTAGCTAAATCGGCGCTCGATAACGAAGCCAAGAACGCGCCCGACCGGATGGCCGAATGGAACTACAGTGACGTGCCCTCAAAGCTATGGCCGTTAAAACCCCTTTCGAAAATGTGGGGTATCAGCACACGGCTCGAAGCCCGGCTGAATAACATCGGCCTTTTTTCCATCGGTGACCTCGCCCAAGCTTCCAAAGCTTTAGTCGTCCACTACTTCGGCGTGATGGGCGAAGAGTTGTGGAATCATGCGAACGGCATTGATGACGCCCATATCCGCGACAAATATGTCGCCAAAGAGTCTGGCATCAGCATCGGGCAGACGCTCATGCGTGATTATAGTAAGGAAGAGCTGCCCATCGTCTTGCGTGAGATGAATGATGATTTGTGTTTGCGTTTACGTCTAGAGAAAAAACTGACGGGGGTGGTCCACCTTTTTGTCGGCTACAGCGATACCACCACCTATGGCGGTTTCTCGCATCAGGCCAGCCTATTACGGCCGACGGACGATAGCGATGAAATCTTCGGCGCGCTCTTACATTTATTTGAAAAGCATGCCGAAAACCAGCCAATCCGCAATGTCGGTTTTTCACTCGGTAAACTTGATAATCCGTCCTATGAACAAATCGATTTATTTATTCCTCCGGAAGAACAAGATAAGAAACGTAGACTGCAGAATACTTTAGATGAAATCAAAGCCCGTTATGGCAGCAATGCCGTGCTTAGGGCCACCGCTTTAATGAAAGCTAGTACCGCGATTGAGCGGCATGGGCGGATTGGAGGACACAACAAATGAGTGACCGCGGCATGAAAAAGTGGGCCCCTTACAAGTCCTTGATTGAACAGGAAAGTTTTCTCAACAATATGATGAATGACAAAGGCAAAATCACAAAACCGAAACTTTCGAGTGAGCAAGCCGAAGAAATCGACCACGTTCTCAGAGAGTATCATGGTGAACTTTTACGCATGCGTTATTTTAAAAATGGCTATGTCAAAGAGATCATCCAGACAATCAAAAAAATCGATACAGTCGAAAGAATCCTTGTCGGTAGTGAACTGACAATTCTCTTAAGAGACCTCTTGGAAGTCGTCGCCGTCTAGCTTCGGCATTAGGAATATTTGGGAAAAGCCAATAAAACGAACCCGATTTGCGTTAATACTATGTAGCGCCTTTAGCTACCACGCACTTCAGGGTTCGTTACCGCTTAGCGGCAAAGACTTGTAACGGCAAGACGGCAGAGAGCTTCCCACAACATTGATATGATATAATTTAGCAATGCATTGAGAGGTAATCGATGTCCAACCGTTTAGAAGATTCCTTGCTTAAACTAAAAAAAGGTGACCTGGAAGGCCTGCGTGAGATTTATGAGCAGACCAGTCGAGGCGTTTTTACGTTTATTCTCCCGATCATCCGTGATTATCAATTAGCCGAAGACATCATGCAAGAAACGTATGTTAAAGTCCACGACAAAGTCAATGATTACCAAGAGGGAACAAACGGTCGAAACTGGATCCTGACCATCGCCAAAAATCTCGCTTTCGATGAATTACGGAAACGCAAACACGAAACCGAGACCGACTTCGATGATGAACGTGAAGAGCTGGGGTGTTACTACCTCAGCGATCAAATCGATACGCCCACCATCAAACTCGCTAATGAGATTCTTCCCGAAGACGAAATGCATATCGTATTGCTGTTCGCCATCGGTGGATATAAACACCGCGAAATCGCCGAAATATTAAATCTTCCCTTAGGCACCGTCACCTGGAAATACCATGACGCCATCCTGAAACTAAGAAAATCCGTCAAGAAATGAGGTCATCGGCATGAGTATCATCAAAAAACTTCGTAAAGAAAGTTCTGCCTTCGTTCCGAATGTCCTCGATAAGGTCTTGGGCCGTGTCGGTTATTTGCCGACTCCAAAACAATCCTTCTGGACGATGAAAAGAATCGGCATTTTCTCGATGAGCACCGCGATGATCATCGCTACCGCTATCGTCGTTCCTTACTATGTCAATAAAGCCGTTGTGACCGATGCATTGACGACCATCGAGATGACGATTACTCCTGCATCCGCTATCACAAATCCCGAAATCGTTTCCCCGGTCTTCGTCTTCCAAGTCGATAAATCATTCATGACCAAACCCATCGACTCCGACGGTACCAATGCCGTTTACGCCAAAAACGAAAACGCCCGCATCATCTTAGCCGGCGTTGGGCGTCAGAACACCACACGCAAACCCGCCGACCAAGTCGCTGTCGACATCGTTGATAAAGCCGTCACTGCCGGATATATTGAATTAGCCGGTAAAGGCAATGTCGTCGCTGTCGTCGCCACTGGAAAAAATGAAACCTATTGCATGAATCTTGAAGAAGATATTTATACCAAGGTCACTGCTTACTTCCATGATCGATTGATTTATGGAATCGTCGACGTCGATGACGACGCCACCACCAGCATCGACTTCACCGGTTATGATGAACAAAGTGATGAAGCGGATACCGAAGATGACGAAACCAATTATGATACCTCCGCGACCGAACACGGTCACGATGACGACCACCGCGATGACGGTTGGGAAAACAGTTACGACAGCTGGATGACCGAACACGACAATCATGGTCACGATGGCGACCACGGTCACAACAGCAGCGAAAGTACTGAAAGCAGTAGTAGCGCCAGTAGCGGGCATCGTAAATAACTCGTCGATTCCATCTCATAAAATCACCTATTTGATAAGAGCGGCTTCAGCGGCCGCTTTTTTATTTTTGGAGTATGTTTTCATTTCGTTTCCAAAATTAGATGATAAAAACATTCGATTAAATGCCCCTTTTATTAAATTTAAGGAATAGAATATTGATTTTGTTCCCAAACAAGAGAATAATTTTAGCAAAAGAAGGTGTTTTTTATGCCGAAATTCAATCGGAAAGAAATCCTAGCCAGTGCAGAGGCGGAAAACGTTCGTTACATCCGTCTCCAATTTACGGATATGCTCGGGGCTATCAAAGCCGTCGAAATCCCCGTGTCTAAGCTCGAAGACGCACTGAATAATAAGATTATGTTCGATGGATCTTCTATCGAAGGATTTGTCCGGATTAAGGAATCGGATATGTATTTACGTCCCGATTTTGACACCTGGCTGGTCCTCGAATTTGAAGACATCAGTTATGGCAAGGTCGCGCGTTTGATCTGCGATGTCTACACTCCATACGGCAAACCTTTCCCCGGCGACCCTCGTTACATCTTGCGGCGTGCCGTGAAGAAAATGACCGATATGGGCTTTGGCTCCTTGAACATCGGTTTTGAGCCAGAATTCTATTTATTCAAGATTGCCGCCGACGGCACCGCCACCACCATCCCCAGCGATACGGGCAGTTACTTCGACATGCAACCGCTTGATGGCGCAGAATATGTCCGCCGCGATATTTCGCTCGAACTCGAAAAACTCGGGTTCGTCGTTCAGACCAGTCACCACGAAGTCGGCCCCGGTCAAAACGAAATCAACTTCAAATATTCCAATGTCGTCGAAGCGTGCGATAACGTCCAAACCTTCAAGCAAATCGTCAAGGTCATCGCCCGTAAACACGGATATATCGCTTCTTTTATGCCCAAACCAGTTGCTAACTTAGCCGGTAGCGGCATGCACACGAACTGTTCGCTCGCTGACTTAGAAGGCAAAAATATCTTCTTCGACGAAAGTGACCCGATGAAATTATCGCAAGTGGCCCGCAAATGGATCTGTGGCATTCTCAAGCACGCCCGCGGTCTTGCCGCCCTAACTAATCCCACCGTCAACTCCTATAAACGTCTCATTCCTGGTTACGAAGCTCCTTGCTACGTCTGCTGGAGCGATGCCAACCGAAGCGCGATGATCCGCATCCCCGCCGTCCGCGGCGATTCAACCCGTACCGAAGTCCGGAGCGTTGATCCGCTCGCCAACCCCTACCTCGCCTTAGCCGGCATTTTAATGGCGGGTCTTGATGGCATCGAGCATGACGTCGAACTTGTCCCCCCGGTGTATGACAACATCTTTTCCTTGACCCGTGAGCAACGTGAAGAAAAAGGCATCCCGAATTTACCGGAAAATCTCAAAGACGCGATTAAGGAAATGAAAGCCGACCCGATCGTTTTGGAAACCTTAGGCGATCATACGTTCAATAAATATATACAAGCCAAAGAACTTGAATGGGAAGCCTACCGCGCCCTCATCACCAAGTGGGAACTCGACCACTACTTACAATAATGACCAAACAAAAGCACTCGGGGAACCGAGTGCTTTTTTGTCGTTATCTTACGCTTCTAATTTGAACTGCATATACGCGGGATTGTGATCGCTGTAGGCAAAGCCTAGGCCATCGATCTCGTTGCCGGCGTTGATGTTTTCGACGTTCAGTACGCTGATATTATCGCTGACCATGAAGCCATCGATGACGCAGAGGAAGTTGTCGATGATGCCGTTTTCGTTCGCGTCTTGCATCGGGATGCTTGGGTCACGGCAGGTCGGGATATTGTCCGCAGCGGCGAAGGTCATGGCGGTTTCTTTCAAATCATAGTTTGGGTCGGTCGGATCGAGACGGAGATAATTCCACCAATACGCTTCAGGACGTTGCTGCTCATAGTTGCCATACCAGGCAGGACGGGCAGCATCATTAATATAAGCGCCATCCGCGGCAAACGCGGGATTGTCATACAGGACATCGTGGTTGAAGTCGCCGCCGACAACAACATAGTTTCCGGCCGCCATTTCTTCTTGGACCGTGTCTTTCAGTTCGGCGAATTGATGGGCGCGTATTTCTCCGGTCGCATCATAAGCGGATAAGTGGACGTTAATGACGGAAAGGAATTTTCCGCTTGTGCCGACCGCTACTTTTGAAATGGAGTAGCAACGGTCAAGATCAAAGAACTTGGTCGGGAAGGCTTTGCTGACATAGAACGATTTCCGAACGGAAGATTCTAGGTGGTAACGGCTGAAGGTGGAAATCCCGGAATTACTTTTGCCGATGGGCTCCGTGAGGGGATAGGCAAGGTAAGCGGAATGAAAGTTCGAAGCATGGACAAAGTCATAACTGGGGAAACTTTCTTCGATCATGGCTTGTTGATTAACATGATAACTACGATCAGACTCGGTATCGACTTCTTGGAATAACGCAAAGTCGACATCTTCACCATAGGTCGTTGACAACCCGGTAATCGTTTCGATGGCGCCGACCGTGTCAGTCATCGTTGCTTCTTCGCTCAAACCACGGGAGTGAGAACCGACGGTATGAGCCACGCCGCCGTGGCTTTCAACGTAAGCAGGCAAATAGTCGTTTTCATCCATAAAGAAGTCATAGGCGCGGTTGTAGGCCCCAAAACCGATATTGTAGGTCGAGATTGAGAAGACGTTTCCCGAATCTGGGTCAATACCGTCATCTAAGTCGGTATCGGCGATGGTTTGCGCGCCCAGGCCGTCAATCGTGAGCGCAAGGTTATCTTCGATTCTGGTGTAAGTAATCATCACATAACCAACATAGCCGCCGACGGCAATGACCATCGTGGCGACGAGGCTGCCTATGGCAATGAACCCAATCTTAATCTTCCTTTTGACTGCTTTTCTCATGTTTTCTCCCCTTTATTTTTTTCACTTCCGGCGTATATTTTTCAATCATGTCTTTGACAGATTTTTCAGCTTCTAAACGCATTTTTTCAACGGCGCTGGCTTGGCCGAGATGCGGATCAGGCAGAATCGGTTCGCCAATCGAAATCGTGCATAACGGATAATTCTTTTTAAAAAATTTATAAATGCCATGCGCCGGTCGATAGGAAATTGCAAGCGGTAGTACCGGCTTATTCGCGCGTATCGCATAAGTGAACGCGCCTTTTTTAAACGGGCGTATCCCTTCTTCGTAATACCATAATGAACCTTCGGGATAGAAATGGAGCCATCTTTTATCTTTTAATAAACGCATAAGGTCTTTATCAAAGGCTTTGAGCCCGCTCATCGTGTCGGGAATCGGGATGCCGCCAGTCAGACGAAGGGCAGACCCGCCACGAACAAAGACATTGTGTTTCCACGTTACGGCGCATTCACTTTGCGGCCAAATCGCCGCTTGAACGCAGAAGTAATCCCAGTTGAAGACGTGGTTGCAGACGGTAATCGCCCCTTGACGTAGCAGTTTCCGGTTATTCCAGAAGTTTTTTCGGTCACGGATTCGGAGTCCATATCGGATGCGGCAGGCCGGATAAGCGAAAGTATAGAGAATCGAATTAAATAACCGTTGCCGGAAGAGAAAATCCGGTCGTTTATCGTAATACGGGTAATTCTCTCCAAGCACTTCGTCAAGATGGGGGGCGGTACCGCCCATATTGGCGTCCGCTTTTTCGGGATAGGTTATCGGCAGGTTGTGATGATATTTCATGCAGACCTCATTTATTATTATGACAAATTTTACGCGGAGCACCAAGAAGGTAAGAAGCGGATGCGTGCTTGCCTAAACAAGGGTGGTATCTTTGTCAATAAACGCTTATTAAAAACCAAGCAGGATCTTCAAACCGATAAAAACAAGGACAAGACCGCCAAGAATGGGCGCGATTTTTTCAACAAACGGGCCAATCTTTTTACCAAAGACGCCGCCGACGAACGATAAGATGAGGGTCACGACAGCAATCACGATGGCGGCCACCCAGATATTGGTGCCGTCATTGGCGATGAAGATTGACACGCCGACGGCTAAAGCGTCAACGCTGGTGGCCACGGCCTGAACGAGTAGTTCTTTCCCGGATAGATTATCTTTGATCAAGCAAGATTCGGGTTTTACAATCGCTTTTATGCCTTCATAGACCATCTTACCGCCTACAAAAAGAAGCAGCCCGAACGCAATCCATTTTCCGGACGTGACAAACCACATACTACTTTCGGCAAATAAGTAATAAAGATAATAACCGAGTAGCGGCATAACGCCTTGGAATAAACCAAAAAGCGCAGCCGCTTTCGCTAATTTCTTATGGGTAAAACCACGATAGCAGACACCATTCGTTATCGCCACCGCTGTCGCGTCGATCGATAAAACGATTGCGTATAAAATAATGTCGAGTATCGCCATGCTTACCTCCGTTTGAGACTAACTAGTAGCGACTGAACTAAAAGGCCCAGTTTCCTTTTTTGAAAATCGGGATATCTTTACCATCGCGGGTATGACCGATGATGGAAAGATCCTCGCTGCCAATCATGAAGTCGACGTGAATCATTGAATCATTCACGCCCATGGCGTTAAATTCGGCTTTCGTATATTTAGCAAAATCTTTGATGGTGTCGCTGAAACCCATGCCAAGTGCTAAGTGGCAAGCCGCGTTTTCATCATAGAGGGTGTTGAAGAACAGAATACCGGAATTACGGATCGGCGAATCAAAGGGCACTAACGCGCATTCGCCAAGATAAGAGGCGCCTTCGTCCATGCTGATCATCTGTTTTAACAGTTCCTCGCCTTTTTTGGCGTGAATCTCTTTAACTTTTCCGTTCGTAAAGGAGATTGAGAAATCTTCAATCAATTCGCCATGGTAACTGAGCGGTTTTGTCGCATAGACAATACCTTCAGCTTTTCCTTTTAACGGGGTGATGAAGCATTCTTCGGTCGGCATGTTTGGGTTATAGTAGATTCCCTGGAGAGATTTGCCACCGCCACCCAGCCATTGCGCATTGTCGAGCATCCAGACTTTGAAGTCGGTGCCGTTCTTTGATTTATACGATAGATACTCAAGATTGAGTGAATTCAAATAATTGCATCGGGTCAGTAAATCGGCATTATGATCTTTCCATGCTTGAACCGGGTCATCGCTGACACGGGATGTTGAAAGAATCGCTTGCCATAACTTTTCGATGGCTTGTTTCTTGGGTAAATCGGGGAAGACTTTCTTCGCCCAAGCGGGACTTGGGACACCAACGATGGTCCACTGGTATTTGTTTTCCATTTGGTCGCGTAATGGTTTGATAATCGGGAAGGTCTTGCGGGCGGCTTTCGCCATCTTCATTTGGTCAATGCCTTTTAAGCCATCCGGATCCGCAGATAAAATGTGAATTTGCGCTGGGATAACGTCAATCGAATGTTTGATCTTAGCGATTTGCCATTCCGGGATGGTTGATAAGGTTGCTAACGAACGATATTTGACGTTGGTTTTCGTGAGGGGTTGGTAGTTCCATTCGACTGTGACCATTTTGGCACCAGCTTTATAGCATTCCTCGACGACGTATTTGACAAACTCGGGTTGATCGAGCTCGGCATTGATGATGACTTCTTGGCCTTTTTGGACATTGACGCCTGTGCGGGCCACAAGACGTGCATATTTCTTTAAAACGCTTTTTTTCATGGTTTTTTCTCCTGTTTTAGTAAACATGTAAATTATAGACTTCTTTGAAATTCATTTCAATGAAGCCTACAGATTTACCGTGATTTTGAAAAGCTTTTAAGCATGAAAGACGAAAATAAGGTAAAATAACGTTTAGTAGAGCACGAAAGAAAGCACCTACCTGAGGTAATCAAATGAAAAATTACATTAAATCATGGAGATGGACACGTATTGCCGGAGCGGTCTTGCTATTTTTAATTGGTTTATCCTTCATCATTGCGCCAAATCTTGTCGCTCAATATATGGCTTTGATTCTAGGGGTTTTCTTGATTGCGATCGGCGCTCTCTCGGTGCTTTTTGAAATCTTCAAAAAAAAGTATCGACTATCCATCATCGGATTAATCCTCGGTTGCGCCTATTTTGCCATCGGCGTCGCGCTTGTTTCGATTCCAACCACCATCTTAACGAGCATCGTCGGAATCATCGTTGCAATCTTAATCTGCGCTGAAGGCATCAGCACGATTGCGCAAGCCGTTTATGAAAGCGGTGATAGCCGTTACTGGCCGCTTAAACTCATTGTCGGTTTAATCACCACGGGCGTTGGCATCTTCGTGATGTTCCATACGTCAGAGTCCACCGACATCCTTCTCATCATCATTGGCTCTATTCTCATCTATATCGCTCTCAGCCAACTGATAACCATCATCTTCCTATCCGGGAATGAAAAAAAACGAGTGAAGAAAGCCAAGAGTCAAGTGATCGAGGCTGAGGTTATCGAAACCAAAGTCGACGAAACCCCAAAAAAAGAAAATAAGTAAATGAAAAGCCGGGTTTACCGGCTTTTTAAATCGTTAATTTTCTATAAAAGTGAATTCGAGAAAGTGCGGTAAACTTTCACACCACCGCGCGAACACATGCCATTCTTCCAATTTGTGATTTTTGCGTTGGCGGTACATGGTTTTAAGTTGTTGATAATTGGTGGTCATGCTCGCTCCGAGACAGAATCCCGAAGGAAGCGTGGAGATGATTTCCCGCCACTTGGCTATTTTTGAGGATTCGTTATCCGGCAGGAGTTTATAGGCTTCGACTAACTTTTGGACAATTGCTAAAACTTCGGGGTTGGTATCCTTAACGCATTGCGCGCTGACATCAAATTTCGAGAGACAATGCATCGTCGATTGACTTGAAATAAAATCAAACCAATGATAACGCTGTGCCTGTTTCCACCAGTATAAAGGCGCGGTTACATCCATTTGAACCAAGATGCCTTTTAAGTAATTGTCATGGCCTTCGCCGTTATGCGTGCGACCAAGTTTTGCGGCTCGATTAAAGTCTTTTTCCATCACATCATCGTTATCGATAACGGTGCGCATCGGGTTACCGCTGGCTTTAACAGCCTTTTCGAGGCCGTAGACTTGAGTGTTTTGAATGTTAAATTCCATTTTGATATGCCTCAATAAGGTTTTTGATGAGCGTCAATCGAGTGAGCAAGCCAACGCCTCCGGGAACCGGGGTTTGTAACGCGACATCAAGATTGGGTTCGGCATCACCATAGAGTTTTCCTTCGAAACGGTTAATGCCAACATCGATGACCACCGCTGTCTTTTTGAGGTGTTCTCCGGTGAGAAATCCTTTATGGCCGATGGCGATGCAAACGATGTCTGCATGTTCGAGATAGAAGTTCATGTCCTCGGGTTTAGTCTTGCTATGGAGGATGGTGACATTGGCGTTTTTGGATGTCAATAATTTAGCCAAGGGTTTGCCCACAATGTTGGAGCGTCCGATGACCACGGCATTTTTACCTTGAAACGTCACGCCTTCAAAGGTCAAATAATCAATGATGCCTTTGGGAGTACATGCGGTCATTTTGCTGAACGGGTGAAACCCATCAACGTCTTTTAGCGGATTCACCGCGAACTTGATCGCATCTTCATCGATTTGTTTGGGCAGCGGCATTTGAACAATCAGCCCATGAACATCAGGATTCTTGTTCAGTTGATTGATTTCTTTAATTAAATCCATTTGTGAAATCGTGATGGGCAACTTTAATAAATCCGCTCGGACGCCGACTTCGGCGCAATCACGGAGTTTGCCATTAACGTAAGCCGTTGAGGCTTCATCATCGTTGACCTGAATAATGAAAAGATGCGGCTTCACTGGCATCGTTTCCACTTGGGTTTTAATCTTGGCTTTTTCCATTACGACATAGTCTTTGATAGTCATATTACATCACCTAAATTCTTTAAAAATTATAACACGAGAGAGATTATTGTCTTTACGATTTTACATTTTTCTAAAAGAAAAGAGCCGGATTCCCGGCTCTATTCGATGTTTATTGAACTTTTGGATTAACCAACGGCTTTGACGAGGATTGCCAAAGTGAAGAAGATAATCGCAAAGCCGAAGGTGAGCCAGGAGATAACTTTCTCACTGCCGCGTTCTTTGGTTTTGACGAAAATATTAAGTCCGGCACCGGTAATCGCGCCAGAAGCGCCTTCCGATTTTCCGCCTTGAAGTAATGATAAGATGATGACGATTAAGGCAATGACGAGAAAGATGATGTCTAATGCGCTCATGGAGTACCTCCTGAAAACTAGTAGCGATTTGTTTTCGTGCCGTGTCTATGACAGCAGATAATATTGTATCTTTTTTTCTTACAAAAGAAAAGCGACATTTATTTGAATCATATTTGGGTTTTCAACTCTAGGATGATATCGCGGAGTTCGGCAGCACGTTCAAAGTCAAACTCTTTGGCGGCGGAGTGCATCTGTTTCTCGAGTTCGCGGATATGGGACTCCAACTCAGTCCGTGAGGTCTTCCCTGCCGGTTTGATGTAGTCAGCTAGAGAGTCGTTGACGTTATGAATCGGCAATTGCAGTGTTTTGATAATAGTCGTCGGGATAATCCCGTTCGCTTGGTTGTATGCTTCTTGAATGGTGCGACGGCGGTTAGTTTCGTCGATCGCGATTTTCATTGAATCCGTGATCCGGTCAGCATACATAATGACGCGCCCATGGAGGTTTCTGGCCGCACGTCCGCTCAACTGTATGAGCGCACGGGAAGAACGAAGGAATCCTTCTTTATCGGCATCCAAAATGGCAATGAGGGAGACTTCTGGAATATCGAGGCCTTCACGAAGAAGGTTGATGCCAATGAGAACATCATATTTGCCTTTGCGAAGTTGATAAATAATCTCGGTTCTTTCAAGCGTTAAGGTTTTGTTATGGAGGTAAGCGACTTTGATGCCCTTGTCTTTAAGAAACGCCGCCAGATCTTCGGCCATTCTGATTGTAATCGTAATAATCATTGTGCGTTCGTTCGCGGCAATTTGCTTTTTTAGCTCGAATAATAAGTCATCGATTTGGCCCAGGCTGCGCCGCACATAAATTACCGGATCAAGTAAACCGGTCGGACGGATAATCTGTTCCACCACATGACCGCCAACGCGGTTCAATTCATAATCTCCCGGGGTTGCCGAAGTACAAATAACCTGAGGCATCATCGTTTCAAATTCATCAAAACGAAGCGGGCGGTTGTCAAGCGCAGAGGGCAAACGGAAACCATACTCAACCAAGGTGGTTTTTCGCGCACGGTCTCCATTATACATGCCATGGATTTGTGGAAAACTGACATGGCTTTCGTCCACGACAAGAAGGAAATCTTTAGGAAAATAATCGAGCAAGCAGAAAGGTTTATCCCCCGCTTGACGTTGGTCAATATGACGGGCGTAGTTTTCAATGCCTGGGCAGATGCCAAACTCTTGGAGCGATTCCATATCTTGCCGCGTGCGCATCTCAAGACGTTGTTCTTCAATCAATTTATTGTTCTCGTGGAAATAGGCAAGCCGTTCTTCTAGTTCAACAGCGATGGTTTTGCAGGCTTTCGTCACGCGGTCACGCGTCGAGGCATGCGCATACGCCGGGAAAATCGGATAGGTTTGGTAGGTATGTTTTAATTCACCCGTCAAAGAGTCCACCATCGCGATACGTTCGATTTCATCGCCAAAAGTATCAATCTTGATGCAAAAATCAATGGAACTTGGCGGAACGATTTCGATGATGTCGCCACGGACACGGAAACTGGCAGGCGCTAAATCGAGGTTATTTCGTTTGTACTGCGCATCGACAAGCGCTTTGAAAAACTTTTTACGGTTGATAGTTTCACCCACGCGAATATCAAAAACCAAGTTCTTATATTCAGCAGGATCCGTTAAACCATAGATGGAAGCGACGGAAGCGACAATAATCGTGTCGCGTCGCTCCAAAACGGAGTTAATCGCCGAAGTCCGTAACATTTCAATTTCGTCGTTCATGACAGCGTTTTTCTCAATGTATGTATCTGTCTTTGGCATATACGCTTCTGGTTGGTAAAAGTCGAAGTTTGAAACGAAATATTCAACGCGGTTTTCCGGAAACAGTTCTTTAAATTCAGCATAAAGTTGTCCGGCTAGGGTCTTATTGTGAACCATGACTAGGGTGGGTTTTTGCACTTGTTGGATAATGTTGGCGACGGTAAAAGTTTTACCGGTTCCGGTGGCACCCAAAAGGACTTGAATCTTTTTGCCTTCTCTTATGCCTTCGACCAGTTCTTTGATGGCGGTCGGTTGATCGCCTGTTGGGACATAATGGGACGTCAGTTTAAACTTGTTTTCGCTCATTGTTTTTTCTTCTTCTTAAAATCGTTAATGCCTAGAGATTTTTTGAAATCTTTTTCGGGAAACGCCTCGAAACCAGCACCATTGATAGCTTGGGCACGAACAAATGTCACGAAAGCGGCAGCGTCGATTTTGCTTACCGCGTCGCGAATTTTGACAAACTCTTTCTTTTCAAAAGCGACTTGAATCATACGATATGGGGTTTCTTTAAAACCGCCGCGGACATCGATAATCGTGGTGCCGCGTTCAAGATTGTCTTGAATATACTTATTGATTTCTTCCCACTTCGTCGAAACGATTTGGGCAACGTATGTCATCGATCCGCCGATGAAAATCAACTCCACCATCATCGAACTGATAAAAGCGGAAAGAATACCGATTAACGCGGGAATCATCGGGATTGCGAATAAGCTGCAGGAGATAATGATCGCGTCGATTAAAAAACCAGAAAGGGAAGGTTTGATGCCGAAGTATTTTTTAAAGATAAAGACCAGGACGTCGAAGCCACCGGTCGAGCCACCACCGAGATAGGTAATCGCACACCCGGCACCGACGAAAGCTCCGCCAAAAAGTCCGGCTAATAAAGCATGAAATTCATTGAGTCCATCAGAAAATGCGGGATTGGCACCCAAACCGATTGGGTCATTGAAAAACCGATAAGCAACTGCGAGCGCGATTGGGTAAACAATCGTTCCAACCAGAGTTTCCACGGAAAATTTCTTGCCGAGGAAAACAACACCGACAGCAAACAAGAACCAGGCAAGCATGGCCACGGTGATATCAACAGGGATTTGCCATAGATTAAATAAGATAATCGCGACACCAGACATACCGCCGGCGACAATGTTGGCCGGAACAAGGAAGAAACCGGTTCCGACGGCCAGCATGATACTGCCTAAAATCACGAGGAGATTGTTATAAATCAATTTGCGGATTTCTTTTTTCGTCAATTTATTTTTTACCATGTTCTTTGGCCTCCATTTCTAGAAAAGAGAAGATGAATCCATCGATATCGCCGTCCATAATCCGTCCAACATCGCCTTCTTGATAGTTCGTTCTGTGGTCTTTAACCATCGTGTACGGGCAGAAGACATAGGATCGGATTTGGCTGCCCCACTCGATATTTTTCTGCTCGCCGACGATTTTATCGACGGCATTTTGTTTCTCGATGAGCATTCGTTCATATAAGAGGCCTTTGAGCATGCTCATGGCCAACGCTTTATTTTGTAGTTGGCTGCGTTCGACTTGGCAACTCGTCACAATCCCCGTCGGCATGTGTGTTATGCGAACAGCGGATTCAACCTTATTAACATTTTGGCCACCGGCCCCACCACTTCGGTAAGTATCGATTCTGAGGTCTTTATCGAGAATCTCGACATCGACATCTGCGCCAAATTCGGGAACAACGTTGACTGAGGCAAACGAGGTATGGCGTCTTCCGGCAGCGTCAAACGGAGAGATGCGAACTAAGCGATGTACCCCTTTTTCACTTTTGAGTAAACCATAAGCATTCGTCCCCCGAATAATCATCGTGGCGCTTTTCAACCCCGCTTCTTCACCGTCTTGGTAATCGACAACTTGGACTTTAAAATGTTTTTGTTCCGCCCAGCGGACATACATACGAAATAGCATGTCGGCCCAATCTTGCGATTCAGTGCCGCCCGCCCCAGGGTGCAGATCGACAACGGCGTTCAATCCGTCGAATTCGCCAAAGAAAAGAACGCTGGTGCGAAGTTCATGGACTTTCTTTTTAAGGTCAATGAGTTCTTCTACGGCCAACGTCAAAAGTTCGAGACTTTCGTCGCCTGAGATAATGATTTCAAGCAAACCGTCGTAACTCTTTTTAATAACTTGATATTTATTGAGTATGGACTTGTTGGCGCTGACTTTATTGACGATGGTAAGCGCTGTTTTTTGGTCTTCCCAAAAATGAGCGTCACTCATTTTGGTTTCGCCGTCAGTAATTTCTTTTTGGATTAATTCGAGGTCAAAGGGAATCGCCGAGTTGCTTGATGAAAGCGGCAACTTCGTTTAACTCCGAGCGCAGGACGGATAATTCAATCATATTAGTTTTTCTCCGGTTGCGTGAGATCAAGCGTCGGGGTGCCATTCTGGTTAATGGTGGGCGCCGGGTCTGGCTTCTTGATTTCGACTTTAGCGTTCAGTAAATTCAAAACGACTTCGATAGCAATCGTTTCATTCATCTCTTTAAACATAGCATAACCCTCATTGACGTAATCTTGAAGAGGGTTGGCTTGGGCGTAACTCCGCAAATGGATACCTTCACGTAGGTGTTCCATCTCGTCGATGTGCGTCGTCCAGTTGTGGTCAATGGTGCGTAAAGCGACTTGCCGTTCGATTTGGTTTGTAATTTCCGCGCCCCATTCTTTTTGGCGGTCTTGATAACGTTTATACATCAAATAAGTGAGGTCTTCGCCCACTTCTTCAACGGGTGACTCGTTATAAGCGATTGGTTTAACAGTGCCGACCTCTAAGAAGCGAGGCTCGATTTGTTTTTGGAGGATATCGCCATGGACAAGGTTGTTTTTATCTTCGGCAACGACCGCTTTGGCCGCGAGCCCAATGCCGGTTAGGTTAAAGAAGTCTTGTACGAGTTCGTGGATGTCGGGCGCGAATAGAATATCATCGCGTTTCTTATAAATTATGGCTCTTTGTTTTGCGAGCACGTCATCATAGTCCAATAAGTTCTTCCGGGTATCGAAGTTTTGGCCTTCAATCCGTTTTTGAGCAGAAGTAATTGACTTCATGACTAAAGAATTTTCGATTGGATCATCCCCGAGTTTGGCAAACGCCGAACGTAGGGCATCGCTGCCAAAACGAAGCATTAATTCATCGTCAAGAGAGACATAGAAACGTGAGAAACCGGGGTCGCCTTGACGGCCAGAACGGCCACGTAATTGGTTATCGATACGCCGTGATTCGTGACGTTCGGTACCAAAAACGCATAAGCCACCTAGGGATTTGACTTCGTCGTTGATCTTAATATCGGTACCACGACCAGCCATGTTGGTGGCGATGGTAATGTTGCCTTTTTCGCCAGCGTGTTTGATGATTTCAGCTTCTCGAGCGTGGTTTTTGGCATTCAATACTTCATGAATCAAACCGGCATTTTTGAGTAGGTTACTGACTTCTTCGGATGCTTCAACGGAAGGCGTGCCAATTAACATCGGCTGGCCTTTGAGGTGACGTTCTTTGACTTCAACAAGAAGTGCTTTCAATTTTGCGGGTTTGTTCGCGTAGACATAGTCGATTGCATCGTCACGGACCATTGGACGATTCGTCGGAATGCAGATAACACGCATGTTATAGATTTTTTGGAATTCTTCTTCTTCGGTTTTAGCCGTCCCGGTCATACCCGAAAGTTTCTTATAGAGACGGAAGAAGTTTTGATAGGTAATGGTGGCTAAAGTGACAGTTTCTTGTTTGATTTCAACGCCTTCTTTGGCTTGAATCGCTTGTTGGAGACCATCGCTGTATTCGCGGCCTTTTAAGATACGACCGGTGAATTGGTCAATCAATTGAATCGTTCGTTCCGCATCGACCATGTACTCAACGTCACGGCCCATGATGTAGTTGGCTTTCAGGGCTTGGTGGATTCGGTGGACTAAATCCGCATATTCAGGATCGTAAAGGTTCTTGACACCAAACATCCGTTCTGCCATCGAGTTTCCATCATCGGTTAAGTTACAGGACTTGGTTTTAATATCGACAGTAAAGTGCTTTTCACGTTTCAGAGATTTCACAAAACGGTCGGCAATATTATATTGGGCAGCAGAGGCTTTAGCGCCTCCGGAAATAATTAATGGCGTTCTGGATTCATCAATCAAAATAGAGTCGGCTTCGTCGATAACGGCGTAGTCGAGGCCGCGTAAAACGCGCTGATTGGCCGAGGCCGCCATGTTATCGCGGAGATAATCGAATCCAAGTTCTGAGTTAGTTGTATAGGTAATGTCGCAGAGGAAAGCTTCTCTCTTCTGCTCGGTTGTTTTATCACGAATGTTTACGCCGACGGTTAACCCTAAAAAGCGATAAATCTGACCCATCCAATCGGCATCACGTTGGGCCAAGTATTCGTTAACGGTAACGACGTGAACGCCCTTGCTGCGTAAAGCATTGAGGTAAACCGTCATGGTTGCTGTCAAAGTTTTGCCTTCGCCAGTTCTCATTTCGGCTACATCACCTTGATTCAAAACAATCGCGCCCATCACTTGAACTGGGAACGGAAATTGTCCGAGGGTTCTTTTGGCGGCTTCTCTCGCCACCGCAAACGCCTCTGCTTTGATATCTTCAATCGTTTTGCCTTCAGCTAAAAGTTTTCTAAAATAAAGCGTCTTTGCCTTCAACTCATCATCAGTTAAAGCGGCGACTTCACTCTCGTAAGCCAAAACAGATAAACTCTGTTTTCTAATTTTGCTGAGTGCACGTTTGTCAATTCGGAAAAGTTTATCGAGAAATCCCATGATAAACACCCCTTTCCAGTCTGTTATTTATTTTATCATTAAGTGCCTGCGTTTCCAAACGATAAGTAGAATATTTTAAATATAAAATTTAAAAGACCTTTCCATCCTAAATACCTGCTTTCCCAACATTCGTCAGCACTCCTATGTTGGGATACGTAGAGTATCTTGATTTGGATTCACTCCTTCTTTTGGCTTTTCCTTCGGGTCAATTGTCTTTGACATCACCAGGATTTTCACTTTTCTTGCGCCGGCTTTTTTTAACAATTCAACGCAGGCTTTGGACGTGGCTCCGGTTGTCATGACATCATCTACAAAGAGGACATTTTTGCCGGTAAAATCGAAGTTTTCTGTTATGATAATCCGTTGGCCAATTTTCTGTCGCTCTGCGAAATGCAAATCCGCTTGTTTTATTTTCTCTGTTTTGACGAGGGCTCTTACCATTTTTAGTGGGATACTTTTGAAAATCTCGACGACATGGTTAAACTCCCTTTTCTCATCATCCTCATGCCAACTTGGTGCGGGAACCATAACATACCCCCAATAACGAATACTTATTTCCACAAGGAAGAAAGCTAAAAAAATAGGGGCAAGTTCAATATCGTGACACCCTTTCAGTCGATAGAGTTTATCCCGAATAGTCTCGTCATACCCATAAACCGATAAAACATCCGTGTCTCCTATTTTAGTTTTTAAAAATAATGGATTGAATTCCCGAAAACAGTTGCCGCAAATTGGCATGTTTTTATGAAAAAGATGTTGCCAACTTGTCGGATGGATTTCTTTAAAGCACAGTTTGCAGATGGAGATTGGCGAATCGAATCTCATCCACAGCTTGTTCCATTGCTTTTGTAAGGCGGTCAGATAAATAAACAACTTCACCTTCTGGAGCATCTGGTTTCCTCCCTACTCTGCCCGATATCTGAACCAGCGACCGCGAGTCGTAAAGTTGATGATCGGCGGAAAAGATTATGACTTGCAGATTTTTGATCGTCACACCACGCTCGAGCACCGCAGTCGTTACTAAATACTGGTACTTACCCTGTCTGAAATTCTCAATGATTTCCGAACGGTCCGGTTTCTTTGAATGAACGCAGTTTCCACCTTTTAAAAAAACCTTTAAAAATCGATGTATTTCTTCGCATCGCTCAATTGTCGCGACAAAAATGAAACAAGGTTTGTTCTCAAAAGCAAAATCACGAATGGTTTTAAGAAGAAATAACAGCTTGAAAAAGCCAGGCAGTAGGACAATTTTGGGTTCAGGAAGTCGGTGGCCATGATAACGGGTATACAGCTGTAGCATGCTATAACCAGGTTTCGAAAACTGACGAATCACTTCATCGGATGGTGTGGCACTCATCACGACATAGTTCCCTTTAACACTTCGTTTAAACAACGACACGAGAACCTTGTTGCCTTTAAAAGGAAAAGCATCGATTTCATCCACGATGAGCAGGTCAAAATAATGTTCAAAGCGGTACAGTTGATGTGTCGTTAATACTACGATGTCACCTTCGATTTCATCATGATGCCCCCCATAAATGCTTACGACTGACAAAGTGGGAAAAGTTTTTGCCAAACGTTTGGTCAATTCCATGACAACATCCCGACGGGGAATCGCAAAGCCGACGCGTTGTCCCCTTGAAATGGCTTGGGCCATAACCGAGAAAACTAATTCCGTTTTTCCCGCCCCGCAGACTGCATGGATCAGTGTGTTTATCCCCTGGTCATAGTTAAGACAAACTTGGTTCGAGATTTCGTTTTGATCAGGACTCAAAGCATAATCGATGGTTGGAGTAACTTTTCGATGAAAAAGACCACCGCCACTTGCCTCTTTTCCTTGAAAACCAATGCACAGCCGACAATACCGATGTCCATTCCGGACACCGGTGTATTTAATATCCTTGTTTCCACAGCGTGGGCAAATAAAGTTTTCTGGCATACTCATTAATAGCCATTCGAGTTAGAAAAATGACAAACAAAAAAGGAGCATCAGGCTCCTCTTGTGGGTTGTCTACTTGCAATAATGCTTGTCTTCGTAATTCTTAATCAGATTGACGCGTAGAGCGTGTCGGCCACCCTCGGCTTCGGTTGTCAGAAAAATATCAACTCGCCCAAGGACGTCCTCTAGTCTCATAAACCCTTGTCCAAAGGAAATCATATTCGCATCGTTATCATTTCGAGTTAAACGAACAGCTTCATCGTCATAACCGACGCCGCAACGAACACCTTTGACTTTGTTAGCGGCAATCGAAATGCCTATACCCGTGGTGCAAACAATGAACCCGTATTTAGCTTCGCCACTAGCGACTTTTTCACCTGCAGCAATGGCGTAATCTGGGTAATTGCAGCGAGACTCATTTGTAGTCCCAACATCAATAACTTCATATCCTTTGGTGATTAAATGCGTCTTGATTGCTTCTTTAAATTGAAATCCACCGTGATCTGAGCCAACAACAATTTTCATAACTTTCCCTCCGCAGCGCTTAAGATTTGCTCAAGCGAGATTGGACCTTTTCTTATTAAAGTAATTGTATCACTGATCTCAACTATCGTAGAAGGAGTTTGACCAGTTAGTGGCCCGTAAACCACGGCAGATATCTCTCCGTTAAATATATTGAACGCTTCCTCACCAGATAACGCAGGAGGTTCACTCGACTTATTTGCGCTTGGTACGAGTAGTGGTTTTCCAACTTTAGAAATCATTTCCCTAACGAAAGGTAATTCGCTCACACGGAGTCCGACTTTGCCGGTGTGGAGAGAAACCCAAACGGGAAGATTCGATTTTGCTTTAACGATAATAGTGATTGGGCCCGGCATTAACTTAGCGACGATATTTTGTATTCTTCTATCAGTAACTGCAACTTTCTCAATTTCATCGACAGAGGCACACATGAGAGTAAACGGTTTATCGGCAGGACGATGTTTGGCATCAACTAAACGGCGAAAAGCCTCTTCGTTATCATAAACGACCCCAAGTCCATAAACGGTTTCGGTTGGAAAAGCGACAACCTGGCCTGAACGGAGCAATTCAGCAATTTTGTCAATTTCTTTAAAGGTTAATTTTGCGGTTTCCATATGATTACCTACTTTTTGATTCTACCATTATTGCGGGTGTAAACAATAGATAAAAATCGTGTTTTTCCTTGCAAATCCTTAATAAAATTTGTTTTTGAACCAGGAATGAACTCTTCAACTAGTTTTGTTAATCGCTCTTCTTGATCGAAATTGATTTCAAAGAAGATGAGCGATCCTTCCTTGAGTAATAGAGGGGAGAGTTTGAGCGTTTTTTCATAATAATCAATCCCGTTTGAAGCAAACAATGCTAAATGCGGTTCGTAATTGATTACATTGGAATCGACATCTTTAGTATTTTCGATGTAGGGCGGATTTGAGACAAGAACATCAAGTTGAATTTGTTTTTCAATTAAGGGAGCAAGTAAATCTCCTTGAAGGAATGTTATTTTACTTTTCAGTTTCGAAGCATTAAGTTTGGCAACGTCTAGTGCATCCCGAGAAATATCCGTGGCAAGAATGGTAGCAGTTGGAAACGATTTTTCCAAGGCAAACGCAATGCAACCTGAACCTGTACCAATGTCAGCAATAACAAGGTTTTTTTTTGCATAATTTTGCGTTAATATTTTAATTACTTTTTCCACTAACTCTTCAGTCTCTGGTCGTGGAATAAGCACGCGTTCATCAACATATAACGGTACTCCCATAAACGTCGTTTTTCTAAGAACATATTGAACCGGTTCTCCATCAAGAACCCTAGCAAAAAGCCTTCGGAATTTATCCAAATGCTTCATTTGTTTGTTCATCGCGATATATAAATCAGACATCGTTTCTAAATCATTTGCTTCAGCCAGTAATAATCGAATTGTCATCTCTTCGATGGTGTTGAAATGCAACATCATCATTTCGTTATAAACTTCTCGAATCGTTGGCATTGTTATTCGCCTGCCATTTTGCTCTGTTGATCGTAATGGACTAAAGCGTCAATTACTTCGTCTAAGTCTCCTTCGATAACGCGGTCTAGCTTTTGCACAGTAAACCCTATCCGATGATCACTCACGCGGTTTTGAGGATAATTGTATGTCCGTATTTTTTCCGAACGCTCGCCTGTGCCAACTTTAAGTTTCCGTTCATTGTCAATTTTCGCATCTTGTTCGGCTTGCTTTGCCGCCAAGATTTTGGCTCTTAACATGTTCATCGCGATTTCGCGGTTTTGGATTTGGGATTTTTCAATTTGGCATGCGACAACGATGCCTGTCGGAATATGAGTAATCCGAACTGCAGATTCTGTTTTATTGACATTTTGACCGCCAGCGCCTTGTGAATGGTATGTATCGACCTGCAAATCGGATGTGTTAATCGTTACTTCCACTTCTTCGACTTCCGGCATAACGAGAACCGTCGCAGTTGAAGTGTGAATACGACCCGAGGATTCAGTCTTGGGAACACGTTGCACCCGGTGGGCTCCGCTTTCGAATTTCAGTCTCGAATATACGCTGTCTCCTTTGATCATAAAAGAAATCAAAGAATATCCGCCCATTTCAGAAGGACTTTCGTCTATCATCTGGATCTTCCAACCTTTTCTTTCGGCATATTTCACATACATCCGAAATAAATCGCCGGCAAAAATGTTCGCTTCATCGCCACCAACAGCACCACGAATCTCAACGATAATGTTTTTGTCATCATTCGGATCGTGCGGAATTAATAACAAACGTAACTCCTCAACAAGCTCGTTCTCGCGAGTCGTCAATGTTTTGTATTCTTCTTTTCCCATGGCAACCATCTCGGGATCGGAATCGTTGCTCATTTCATAGGCTTCTTTTTTGTCAGCACTAATTTTCAAATATTCGCTAAACTTATCAACAGATGGAGCGATAGCAGCGCGCTCTTTGGAGAGGTCACGAAAACGATAGATGTCTCGGGTAACGTGTTCATCCATCAATTCTTCGTCAATTTCGGCAAGCTTGATAACCGTTGCCTTTAGTCTTTGCAGCATCGCATCTTCCATTTATTGTACCCACTTTCGCAGTCTTCCGTATTTTATCATATTTTCCCTTTAACTAAAAGCCGGAGGAGTTTATATTAATATTTTATATTAAATAGCAGGTTTTCTGTTCAAAGAGGTCCCGGAAAAGTGTATAATGACCATTAGGTGAAACGCATGGCATATAAAGCACTCTATCGGACTTATCGGCCCTTAACTTTTGAAGAAGTTGCAGGCCAAAAACACATTGTCAAAACCCTTCAAAATGCACTAGCGAACAACAAAATCGCACATGCATATCTTTTCTGCGGGCCTCGCGGAACTGGTAAAACGACTATGGCACGGTTGTTTGCGAAAGCTCTTAACTGTGAGCAAGGAGTCGGGCATCAATGTAACGTTTGCGGAAACTGCATTTCAATCAACGATGGGAGTCACCCTGATATCATTGAAATCGACGCCGCAAGCAACAACGGTGTGGATGAAGTTCGTAGTTTAATCGAAAAAGTTAAATATTCGCCTATTAAAGGGAAGTATAAAGTCTATATCATCGACGAAGTTCACATGATGAGCAGCGGAGCGTTTAACGCCTTACTCAAAACACTCGAGGAACCACCTGCCCATGTCATTTTTATTCTTGCCACGACCGAACCTCATAAAGTCTTGCCAACGATCATCAGCCGTTGCCAACGATACGATTTTTCAAAAGTAGACGATGCCTCGATTAAAGAACGGATGACCAGTATCCTTCAAACCGAAAACGTCGATTGCGACAACCGTGTTTTAGATTTGATTATCAGTTTGGCGGACGGAAGCGTTCGCGATGCTTTATCGATCCTCGATCAAACACTTGCTTATAGCGGCTCTTTCATTAAAGAAGCAGACATACTCGTTTTGTTTGGTCTTGCTGGAACTGCGGAAAAAATCCATCTTTTTAAATCGATTGCTGATGGGAACGTTATTGCGGTATTAAGCAAACTCGAAGAATTCATCGCTAATGGTGTTGATATTCGCCGCTTGAATAGCGATTTACTCGATATTCTCAAAGATGTCTTTGTTTACGAAAAGACCGGCGAATCTAGCCTGCTTTTGGTTTTAAAGGAAAACGAGGTCATTGACTTACTCAATGGTCGTTTATCCATAAAAAAATGCGGTGAAATGATCGAAATCTTATTAAAAGCGCAAAGCGATTTTCGCTTCGTCAACAACGCCAGGTCCCTATTTGAAATGGTTCTCTTAAAACTCACAACTTTAGACGATCAAGACCAAATTCAAACAATTGAAGAAAAACCAATCGAAATCAAAAAGGCCACTATAAATTCTCCACGGCCTCAACCAGTTCAGGCAAAGGCGATTTTGCCAAAACCGGAATTTGCTCAAGAGCAGCAGGCAATTCAACCATCAGCGCCAAAAGCGGAACCTGTCGTTCTCGGTATGCCGATTCCTACCCCGTTACCGAAAACCGAATTTTCTAATCACGAATCCGAAATGCTTAAATTTCAACCTACTGATCCAAAATCTGAGCAAACTCAAGAAAAACCGGTTGTAGTAACAGTCAAGGTACCTGATATTAACGCCGCTCCGTTGTTATCAGAAGGAGCTTCCTTAACTATTGACGATGATACCTTTGTAAACATCATGATCACAGGCAATAAACAAGAGAAAATTCAACTTTTCTCGCGATGGGATGATTTAGCCGCATTCGCTTCCGATCCTAAAATCGGTAAATACGCTTCTCTACTAAAAGACGGCCGTCCATATGTTGTCTGTAAAGAATGTCTGATTCTTGAATATGATTTCGCTACCCTGGCAAAAAAAGTTAATATCCTTGCTAATCAAAACGCCTTATCCAAAATTGTCGAAACTTTTTTAGGACGAAAAGTTGTCGTCTACGGATTACCACGCAGTGAAACTCTTCGGGTTTCTAAAATATTTCTCAACCTTCGTCAAATCGGAAAACTACCAACAGCAAAAGAAGTCCAAGTCATTATCAAGGGGGTTTAACTTATGAGTATGCAATCTTTAATGCAACAAGCCCAGAAAATGCAACGCGAGCTTCAAAAAGCCCAAGCTGAATTAGCTAAAAAAGCTTTTATTGGTACGAACGGCGGAGCAGTAATCGTTACTATGCTCGGCAGTCGCGAAGTGACTAAAGTCGATATCGATGAGGATATGCTGACCAAAGATGACAAAGATATGGTCGAAGAAATGATTAAAAACGCCGTCAATGACGCCCTAGATAAGATTTCTAAAGCAGAAATTGAAGTCAACCAAAGAATAACGGGCCGCAGTGGGGGCCTCGGGATATGATCCGAGATCTCAAAACTTTAAATCGCCTGATCGACTCTTTTCGCAGGCTTCCGAGCGTCGGATTAAAATCGGCGGAACGCATGGCATATGCTGTCTTGGAAATGAAGCCTGAGAATGTCGAAGAATTTTCACTCGCCCTTACGGATATGAAAGCAAAAATCCATAAGTGTCCGATATGTGGAATTTATACAGAAGACGAGGTCTGTGAAATTTGTTCTGATAAAGAACGCCCGCACGATACTTTGATCGTCGTGAGTTATCAAAAGGATGTTTACGCTTTCGAAAAAATAGAACGTTTTAAAGGCGTCTATCATGTACTGAACGGGGCGTTATCCGCCGTCAATGGAGTCGGCATTGAAGACTTAAGTATTGACTCGCTTATTAAGCGTGTAACTGAAGAAGAGATTAAAGAAGTCATCCTTGCGACAAATCCTACTATCGAAGGCGAGACGACTGCACTGTTCATTGCAAAAATGCTCAGCAAATTCCCTGTGAAAATCACTCGCTTAGCTTATGGTATGCCCATGGGCGGTCATCTTGATTACACTGATTCCATGACGTTAAATAAGGCTCTCGAAGGTCGTACCAAAATCAAAAATGAGGAGTGATGATTATGTTCATTACATTAGAAGGTCCTGAAGGCAGTGGAAAGACCAGCGTTGCCAATGAAGTATGTCGTCGATTATTAGAAAATGGTTACCCGATTATTCGCACACGTGAACCTGGTGGAACACCAATCGCTGAAGAAATACGTTCTGTCATTCTTGACAAGAAAAATACAGCACTTGATCCACGAGCAGAGGCTTTGCTTTATGCAGCCAGTCGTCGTCAACATTTAGTCGAAAAAGTTTGGCCTGCCATTAAAGAAGGCAAAATAGTAATTTGTGACCGTTTTGTTGACTCTTCTTTAGCATATCAAGGTGGTGGTCGCGGTCTCGGCGTTGACGAAGTTTTAAAAATCAATTTATTTGCGACTGAAAACACCTTTCCGGATTTGACTTTGTTATTCGATATCGATCCAGAAAAAGGCCTAGCCAGAATTGCAAAAAACACCAATCGAGAGATTAACCGTCTCGATTTAGAAAAACTCGAATTTCACAAAAAAGTACGGCAAACCTTTCTTGATTTAGCAAAAAGGTATCATGAACGCTATGTCATCATTGACGCTTCTATGCCACTCGAACAAGTGGTCGAAGCTGCTTATTCTGCTATTATCAAAAAAATCGGTATGAAATAGTGAAAGTTGCTTCTTACTTAAAAGAACATCAGCCTTTGATTTATAAGACGATGGTTAACGCCTTGCAAACCCATCGTTTAAGCCACGCTTATTTAATTGTCGGTGAAGCCGGAACGCCTCTACTGCCGGTCGCCACCTACTTGGCAAAATCCATCGTATGCGAAAACCCACAACCATTGGCGTGCGAGGAATGTCTGACCTGCCTAAGGATTGATGACGGTAACTATACTGACTTCGTTGTTTATGATGGAAGCGCAAAAACAATTAAAAAAGAAGATGTCCGGGCTGTTGAGGGCCGTTTCGTTGATACAGCGATTGAAGCCCAAGGCAAAATGATTTATGTTCTCCATTTAGTCGAGAATATGACCGCCGAAGCCGTCAATTCCTTACTAAAATTTCTAGAAGAACCGGAAAATGATATCTACGCTTTCCTCACCACTGAGAATGAATCTAAGGTTCTCCCCACCATTATTTCACGCACACAAACATTACGTTTAAAACTTGTCGATCGTAACGTCGTTATTAACGAAGCAGTCGATTTGGGCGTTATGCTCGTGGATGCTGAAATGCTCAGTTATTTTTACAATGACGCCTCTTCAATTCTTGAGAGATCTACTAATGACGATTATGTTCAAGCAAAACAAGCACTGAACGAATTACTCGAAGCGCTCAATAAGACTTCTCAGTCTGCGGTTTTTGTCAGTCAAAAAACGATTAGCCCTCTACTGAAAACTAAAGAAAGTGCCCGGTTTTATCTTGACATGCTTGTCCAGATATTCCGCGATTTAATAAACGTTCGTTTCGATAATCGCATAACTTTGTCAAGTTATGATAGTATATTAAAGGAGTTGGCAATCCGATTGCCACACCTCGACACGAGTCTCATCGAAATCATGACGGCTCGCGGGCAACTCGACCTCAACCTCAACATTCCATTATTACTCGACCATATCATTTACACGATTGTAAAAGGAGTTGAATCTCATGAATGATGAAAACTTTTCAGTGTCATCGCCTAGCGGCAGTGGCGTTTCCTCTTCGTATTTCGTCGGTATTCGTTTCAATAACGCCAACAAAGCCTACTTCTTTTCGACTGAAGCAGACTATTTAAAGTTGGGCGAAGCTGTTATTGTCGAGACGATTCGTGGTATCGAACTTGGCTACGTCGCCACGTTACCTTTACCACTTTCTCAGTACCATATGTCTCTTCAATTAAAACCCATTACTCGGGTAGCCAACGACTCTGACATCCGTCAATCGGATGAAAACCTAGTTCGAGCAATAGAAGCACTCGCTTTTTGTGGCCAAGAGATTTCAAAACTTGGTCTCAAAATGAACTTAATCAGTTGCGAGTACACACTTGACAGAAGCAAAGCAATCTTTTCCTATCTGGCCGATGACCGCGTCGACTTTCGCGAACTTCTCAAATTACTCGCGAACCATCTTCACACTCGCATCGAACTCCGGCAAATCGGAACACGTGACAAAGCCAAACTCATTGGTGGCATTGGCATCTGCGGGCTTCCGCTTTGCTGTTCCACTTTTCTCAATGAATTTGATGGAATCTCAATCAATCGTGCTAAAAACCAGTTACTTTCCCTTAATATTCCAAAATTAAGTGGTCACTGTGGGAAGCTCATCTGTTGCCTGAAGTATGAAGATGACGTCTATACCGAATTACGGAAAGATTTTCCAAAAGTCGGTTTACGCTTAACTTATAACGATCAATCCTATCGCATTGCCTCTATGAATGTCCTCAGCCGTATCGTGAAAATCGAAAACGGCTCGGATGCTCAATTCTTACCGCTTGAGGAAATTAACAAGTTGATCGCGAAAACCGAAGAAAAGGCCAAGGGCGAGGCACCCAAAGTTGTTGACGCCATGCCTAAATTTGAAGTTAAGCCTAAAAATGAAGGAACGCCAAAATGAAACGCGAACTGAACTTTGAAGGCAGGGTAAATATTCTTTACCTAGTAGCCACCCCCATTGGAAACCTCGAGGACATGTCACCTCGAGCCCTAAAAGTTCTAAGTGAAGTCGAATACATCGCCGCTGAAGATACTCGCACCAGTGGCCTTCTTTTAAGCCATTTTGGAATTAATAAACCGCTTATCTCTTGCCACGAGCATAACGAGGAAGAGGCTTCGAAGAAAATCACCGATCTTCTTTTTAGTGGCCATTCGATTGCCTATATGAGTGATGCCGGTTATCCGGGCATCTCTGATCCTGGCGAAAGATTGGTCAAAGCCGCATTAGACCTCAATATTAAAGTGTCTGTCATCTCAGGCCCAAGCGCTTTATTAAATGCGCTTGTCGCCAGCGGACTGAAGAGCGATCATTTCTATTTTCATGGCTTTCTCGAAAGCCGCGACGCTGCACGGGAAAACGAATTGCAGGAATTAGTGAGTCGCCCCGAAACATTGATTTTCTATGAGGCTCCTCATCGCATCGAAAAAACCCTTAAAAGCATGTTCGAGATATTCGGTGATCGTCGAGCTTGTATTGGACGTGAACTCACTAAAATACATGAAGAATATATCCGTGGAAATCTCAGTGAACTCGCGCTAATCGACCCAGCAACGCTCAGAGGCGAGATGGTGATCGTGGTGGAAGGTAGCAATACCGAAATCACGCCGGTCGTCAGTGACGAGCAAATCGTTAAATTCGTTTCCTCGCTCACGGATGTTGGCATCTCGACAAAAGATGCGATTAGGCAAGCAAGCATCGTTCTTAAAGTAAATAAAAATTATATCTATAAACTCTATCACACCAATTAAAAGAGAAACCGGAGGCTACTTAGTTTCCGGTTCCTTTTCTAATTGGGCTTTTTCGCGTTCGTCTTTTTTCTTCTGGATCAGGAAGGCAGCGCCCCATGATCCACCGAAGATAAGGAAACCAGCGAGAGAAGCCAATAACCCTTCGGACAAATATGGTGTCCAGTAATTCAAATCATAATGGCATTCGCCGACGCCCGATGCAAATCCAACGAACCCACCCTGAGTTTTATAAACCTTGGGCGTCGTTTTGTTTCCGCTCGCGTCAGCGACAGTCACATGCCAGCCTGAATCATAGGGAACCTGCATGGCAATGAAGCGTTGTGTCGCGTAATTTGTGTCAAAATCAAAAGTATTGGCCGTATGTTCCATGTTTTCTAATGGGGAATTTTTAAGCGCGGTCAGACGCGAAGTAAAATCCGAATAAGATTCAGTATATACGTTGGGGTAATACAGCGCGCGGGCAGTCGTATTATGCGGAATGATGATGATCTGTGAGACTGGGACGGCCGAGTAAAGTCCGCGCATGTATTTGAACGAAGTAGAAATAAAGGAGTGGGCATCGCGGACCACTAAGTGGTTATCCGTGTCGTAGACATAAACGGTGGCGTGACTATCGAGTATCCAGCGTAGATAGTAGGAGAATCCATCGGTCAAATTTCCAAAATAGTCTTTGCCCCATGGCTTGATGATGATCCGGGTTAAATTCGGGAAAACGCCTGTTACTGTGCCAGTCACTGAGCTCGTGGTGCACCCCACTTCATTATTGGGATCAGAGGCTTCAAAGCCGGTGGTGCAAACTAGTTTTGTGACTGTCGTGGTCTCGAGGTCGGCATTCATGGCAAGACGAGGTACAATGACTAAATCGGGGTTATCCGCGACAACTTCCTCGGCATCCGCATTCCGTAAAATGGCGTTGGTGAGATAAGTTTCTTCGTTGTAGATTGATTCATCGGCGTAATTGCCGTAAAAATCGCTTCTTTCGGTTTCCTCATTATAGTTGGTTTCCACGATGTTTTCGTAGGAGAAACCGCCTTCAATAAAGTTAGTGTTTCGATAGACAGTATGGGCATTCGTGGAATATTCTGGGACTCGGACAAAACCAAAGGGAACATTTTGATTCGTGTAGATCGTATGGCCATATTCATCAGTGCCGGACCACGAATAAGTGTCATAGATATTTTTGATAATGTAATATTTGACGCCTAGGAAAGTATCGAGGTTAGCGCGTTTTTCATGGTAGCCCATGGACCAACCGTTATGGTTATAGTTCATATGCGACCATTCGTTGAATTCGGTAATTTCAAAGTTATATAAGGAGTGGAAGGCAGTCATACCGTTATAACTTTCACGCATTCCAAGGTTGCTTGATTCGCCCGCGTTTAAATTGTAAATACGGAAGAATTCTCTATCATCATTATTTATTTTTCTGACAATTTGGGTTTCGTCGGTCACGATGGAAATGCCACTGTCGGCGTCATGCACATAGTCAGTTAAGCCTTGGATGGCACAGGTCATCGTGCCCATCACAATGGCTTCGACAGCCACCATATAAAGCAGCGATCGAGAGACGTTTTTGCTTCGATACTCAAGTCTTAAGAAGAGATAAACGACCACCATATAAACAAATTCGGCGATCGCAATCCAGAGACGTTCTTCCATCGATCCGAACGAATAATTGTGTTCATAAGTACGGGCAACGTTAAAGACAAATAACGCCATGCCAATCGTGAAAATAAAAGAAACATCGAAATACCATTTCGGCATCTCGTAACGTTTTTCGAAGTTGAGAGCAATATAGAAAAGTAAAGAGAACACCACGAAAATCTGCCACCTGCCATAGTCGACAGCGGTGAACCCGTGGAACAAGTAATAGAAGAACGGCGTGAATAACGCAAATAAGAAGAATGCGATGGGGATGAAATGACTCCATTTCTTATGCCTGATCGAACTAAGGATGGACGGAATCAAAAACATCATGAGTGGCGTATAAATAAACAAACTAGAAATCGTATTATCATAGCTCCCGGTATTCAATAACTCAGAACTTCGACAACTCACTGTCGGGAAAAAGAACGATATTAACGGATAATATTTATCATAAGAGGCATCACCGATGGCCTCCCAGTCTGTGACTTCTTTCAGCAAGAGTTGCCAGTCTTTGATTTTAAATGCGGCAATTAAATTGGGTAAATAGGTCGCATCGGTCACGCGGTTGCTCGTGGTTGCAGTCACCGCGGCGGGAAGCACGACGAGCGCAGCCATCATAATACCGACGGCAAATGACAAAACGCCAAGCCCGGCAACGGTAATCCTGTCTTTCCCAGAATACTTTTTAACGCGTTGGAAATAACGGAATAAAGCGTAGAAAGCGCCGGCAAAGCAGGTCGAAATCAGGAAGAAAAAGTTGGTGATGCCCATGAGGAAAAGGGCAAACATCAGTAGCCACGGCTTTTTTTCTTTTAACAGTTTCTCGATTCCCCAGAAGATAAGCGGGAAAACTAGACACACTTCCATGAAGTGGTTGAACCAGAGATAATAGGTATTCCATCCGCAGAATCCATAAGCGAGAGCAAACAGACGAGCGGTCGCTTCGCTGACGCCCATATATTTGAGGAATCCTCGGAAAACAAGCGCGGCACCGGCCATTTTCAAAATCATCAGTAAAGCGAGACCTTGAGGAACAATCGCTCTTGGGAAGATCAAAATCGGTAAAAAGAATGGGTTGCACAAGTAGTAGAAAGCGTTTGAACCGATGTTGTTGACACCGAGGTAGGTTGAGGAATCCCAAAGTACAAATTCCCCAGTCTTGATAAAATGCCACCAGTCATCGTAGCCATTAAGATAGAAAGGGATTTGCTGCAGTGTATAGTCTCCGCTCAGCGGAATCGTGAATAAATTGGAGAAGAGGGCATAAAGAAAGAAAAGGAACCCGACCCCAACTAAGAATAAAAAATACCATAGAAGACTCGAACGGTCCTTCCAGGCCACTTGAAATTTATGCCAAATCTTAATGGCTCGGGCTTTTATGTTTGCCCAAAGCTTGATAAACCAGTTTTTAATGGCTTCCCAAAGTTTTTTCATCATCTTTTTCCTTGATAGCGTTTTTATTATAACGCAGTTAGGCATTTCAAATATAGCCTGTTTCGTAAAAGAAACGGAACTGCAGAAAAAAGAAAAAAGCCCTCTTTTAGGAGGGCTCACGTTATTTTTTCGCAAGGTGGGCTTTCTCGATATCGAGGAGTGCTTGTTTAATGGATGGATCATTGGCAAATCCGCCTAAACGCCCATCGTGATTGATGACGCGGTGACAAGGAATGACGATGCATAGATGATTTTGGCCATTGGCGCTTCCGATCGCTCGGTAGGCTTTTGAGTGGCCGGACTTTTCGGCTTCTTCCTTATAGGAGATGGTCTCGCCATAGGGGATACTCATGAGGACATTCCAAGCTTCTTTTTGAAAAGGAGTCCCGACAATTTTCAGAGGGAGGTCGAACGTGGTGCGCTTACCATCGAGATATTCAGCGATTTGCTGGTAGGCTTTAGCAATCAGCGGTGTCTTTTGTCCCTGCGGACGGCGGTCAAATTCGATCACGGAGATTTTGCCTTCGTCTTCCTCAATGGTAATTGGGCCAACTTTAGATTCAAACGAATAACCAGTCTTCATAATCTTTTACCTCATTTCTTTCTTTTTAAAGAAAACACTAAGGGAATTTGGCAACTACTTTTTAAGTTCAATGACTTCTTCGGGAGCTTTTTCGTCTTTGGGTTCGAACGTTCCGTGCGAGAGACCGACGACATCGTCGACAGGCATGCAGAACGCGATCCCTTGACCGCGGGTTTCAAGCCCGGCATCACGATAAACGGCTTTTAATACTTTGTCTTTGATTTCTTTAGGGACAATAATCAAAACGATTTCTTTTTCCGGTTGGATGGTGATGCCAAAGAACTTTTCCATGGCTTCATTGCCGGTACCACGACCATTCAAAACGGTACCGCCGGTGGCACCTTCGGCTTTCGCCGCCGCCATCACGAGATCTATGTACCCAGTATTGATGATAACGAAGATGAGTTCGAATCCCTTAGTGGTTTGTTCCATGTTATTTTCCTCCGATAAGTGTGGTCGAATTCGTCAAGTATTTATAAAGCGATACGCCAATCATGCTGTTAATCGGTATTGTGAAGGCAATGCCTTTGGCTTTCCGCGAAACCTCGAAGCGCGTTTGGATTGCAGACAACACTTCCGGAAGTTGCTCTTCGCGGATGACGCTGAGAATGATATCTTTCCCGGCTTCACCGATGCCGAGCAGCGAATTAAGTTCATTCGAAGCGGTGCCGTGCCCAAGGAAGGTCATTTGGACACCAGATTCATGTTTCTTGTAGAGAGAAAGGAAAAAATCACTTTGGCCGCGATTGATTATCGTGACTAAAAGTTTGATTTTCTTGATCTCGTGCGTCTTTTCAAACGGCGAGAATGCTTGGACTGGTACTTTCTTTTTTGCCATTGCTTCCGCCTCCGTTAAATAAAGTTGATAATCTGGTCGTCGAAGACTTCGCGGACTCTGGCTCTAGCCATACGCCGCCGGGAATTTTCTTTCATCAAGGAACTGAAGCCCAAGAGCTGGACGACCACGATCGGCGTCATCGCGACCATGGCGACCATGCCAAAAGCGTTTTGAGAAATGATATTGTTCAAAGCGGCAGGATTTTGACCAGCATAAAAAGTGGTGCAGATGCCAATCGCGAAAGGCAAGATAAATGTCGCCGTCATCGTTCCGGAAGCGACGCCGCCGGAATCAAAAGCGACTGCAGTATAAATGTTGGGAACGACAAACGATAAGATGATGGCCAGGATATAGCCGGGTACCAAGAAATACAAAATGCTGACATTAAATAAGAGCCGAATCATCGATAAAGCAACGGAAATCCCGATGCCTATGGCGAGACCAATGAGCATTTTTTTACGTGAAATCATTCCGCCGCTTATTTCTTCGACTTGCTGATTCAAGACATAGATGGCGGGTTCGGCAACGGCGGACACCATACCGAGAATCGCGCCAACGAGAATAATGATCCAGGTGTAGCCGGTACCAAGTGCAAGGCTTCCGATTTCTTTGCCAATCGCTTTTCCAACAGGGAAAAAGCCATAATCAATCGCAGCTAAGAAGAGCACCAAACCGACATAGGTGAAGACAATGCCGATGACGATTTTTAAAACTTGTTTCACTGGTAGTTTGATAAAGATGATTTCGTAAAGGAAAAAGAAGATGACGATGGGGAATAGCGACATCGTGACATTCTTATAATTGACGAGTAGTGATTCCCATACGCCGCTTGGGGTTGGAGCAACGTAACTGCCGTTGCCCTCCGCAAATAAGCCTAGGAGCAAAATCATAATGATGGGACCGATTGAGCAAAGCGCGATGAGACCAAAGGAATCAGCTTGTTTCTTGTTGCCACCGCGGACGGTCGCCATGGCTGCACCTAATGCCATGATGAAGGGTACGGTGAGCGATCCGGTAGTCACGCCGCCAGCGTCAAACGCCAGCGAAATATAGGCAAGATTGTCCGTCTTCTGGACATAAAGCGAGGCAATCGCAAAGACTAAACCGTAGAAAATGATGAACCAGACTTCGAGATTTTTCTTGAAGATAATACGAAGTAATCCGGCGACGAGAAATAAACCAACGCCAACGCCAATCAAACCGGCAAAAAGCCAGGTGTTGACAGGAACTTGGCCGCTGAGGAATTGCACATCCGGCTCCGCTAAAGTAACGAACGTCCCAATACAGAAAGCGACAATGATGATGGTAAGGATATTTCCGCGTTTCGTGAGCGAAGAACCGACATGGTCGCCCATCGTGGCAATGGCGGAATCCGCGCCCATCGTAAACAAGATGATGCCGATGACCATGAAAAAGGCGGCTCCTAAAAAGGGATAGAGCTCATTATTTGTTAGTCGGGCTAGGCCAGTAAAGTGAAGGACTAAAACAATCACGACGATTGGGATAATCGCGAATAACGCTTCTTTTATTTTGTCGAACCATTGTCGAATCATCGCAATCACCCACTCAATTTTCGGACTACCAATATAGTATATTGGCGAGATTATGATAAGTAAAGCGAATCCAAGCCAGTATTAGCGGGTTTTTTCGCGGCGTTTATAACTGTTGTCAAAGAGATTGGCAAACAGTTTCGGGAGTGGGGTCTTAAACCGCATGATCGTCCCAGAAACAGGATGTTTAAACTCTAGAGAATAGGCATGAAGCCCCAGACGGTGAATCGGGTCTTTGTCGGAATGATACTTATCATCGCCAACCACTTTATGTCCTAAATCCGCCATATGGACACGGATTTGATTCTTTCTTCCGGTTTCAAGATGAATGTCGAGTAAAGAATATTCATCGCTTTCGTTCATCACCTTGTAATGGGTAATCGCTTCTTGCCCATCACCGGGTTTATGCGAAGAATACATTAGTTGGGTACTGGTTTCTTTGAGCCACGTCTTGATGGTGCCTTCCTGACGGTCAAGATGGCCTTCGACAATCGCGTAATAACCCCGGGAGGTCACGAGGTCGTTCCATTGGTCTTGTAATAGTGTTTTGAGTTCTTCGCTCTTGGAGAAAAGAAGGATGCCTGACGTATCTTTGTCGATGCGGTGCACGACATGGAGACGACCGGGAACGTTATTGGCTTTGAGATAGGCGGTAATCATGCGAAACGCAGTTTTTTCGGTTTCTTTATCGTCCGCGACGCTTAGAAGTCCGCTCGGTTTATTGATCACGATGATTTCGTTGTTTTCAAAAATAATTGGTAAAGACACTGGGGCTTGCGCCCTAAAGGAAGTCGGCAAAACTTCGACGATGTAATCTTTTTTCAGTTCATAGTCAAACTGTGTGGTGGCATTACTGTTGACCGTGATTTGGTGTCTGGCCAGTAAAGATTTAACGTTGTTGCGGGATTCGCCTTTCAGTTTCAGGATTAAAAAGGCCAAGAGCCCCATCGGCTCATCGACAACAAATTTTTTAGCTTCCGGTGGCTTTCCGGTACGGGGAATCCGGTCTTTAAAGGCGGGTAAAGGTTTCTTGATTGGTGAGGTTGGCATCGTTTTTATCTTCTTTCCGCCCAAAGGGACGTTGATTTGATGTAAAATGAACGTCTTTATTATAACGATAAATAATATTTATCGCCACTCACAAAAAAGCGACACCTGAGTGGGGGGCCGCCAATTTTGCTTTATTCGTAAAAGGTCTTAATCAGAAAGTGGCAAACTCTGATTGAAGGCAATCATCGCATCGTTGGCTTTGGCATTGAATTGCCCACGGTTGCTGATGACAAAGTCGACCATAAAGATCGGCATGACTTCAAGCCAAGCGGAGAAATCGTCCTGCCCGATTAATGCGACATTGAAGTTGCTGGCAAGGTCAATCAATGACCAACCAACCAGTGTGTCCACGATGTCTGAACCGCTGATGACGCCTGTCTTTTGTGCCTGATTGACGCGGAACATATCGTTGTAACTCGTGTCAGAGGATAATAATTCGGCTTCATCATGGATGCCATTCAGCATCGTGTTCGTATCGCTTGAGTTATGCCAAATGGAACGGATGGAGGTAAACTCACCGTTTTGCCCTTCCCCGCGTTCGTAATGATAATGAAGGGTCGCGGACACTGGCGGACGGGCTAATAGGACCGCACCAGCTTTCGTCCGGTCTGCTGTTACTTGGTTATAACGAAGTTCGCCAAGCGGAATGGTTAACGGATCAAAATTGACAAAATCGAGAAGACTGTGACCACCGACAGCGAAGGAGCCAAGATACGCAAATAAATCATCATAGGTAGCATCACCGAGATAAACATGCTGCATATCAAAAATAATGAATTCGCCCGGGTTTTGATTTAAAAACGTGATGACGTCGGTAAGATAAACAGATAACTTATCAGACACTAAGGAGTGTTTGGTATACCATTCGCCATCGATATTTGATAAACGGACATCGAAATAACGAACCCCGTTTTCAAGCATCAATGTGGCATTTCCCAGTTGGGCTTTCAACAACCGAACGAAGAGTCCATCAGCAAAGATACCGACGGTACTATTTCGGATCATGCTGCCTGCATCCTCACCCGGATCGATCGCTGACTTTGTGCTGATATTCGTGGAGAAAGCATCGTGAGCGCCGAGCATCGCGACATCGACAACGCGTGGGTTGTTAACGCCGATGCCTTGTTGGATAATATCGCTGTAATCATTGTTATCCGCATGATAAACGGCAAACGAGAAACTGCCTTTGCCGAGGACCGCGACGAACGCGACAATGCTGGCTAAGACGATAAGGCTTGTGCGTAAAACATGACGTCGGCGTTTTTGTAGTGGCATGATGGTTTCCTCCAAAATAGGTCTAAAACCATCATACAACGGAAAGCGTGTTTCTGAGCAACAAAAAACGAGAAGCGGTGGAACTTCTCGTTTTGTTTAGTAATTGAGTCTTACGGCTGCATCGCGCCAAATAAGACGAGCCAAGCCAACAGCGATTTGGCGACGAGACTGAGAATGATGTAGACGCGTTCGCCATAGAGATAGTTTTTCCACTTTCCGACTTTCTTATATTGGAGAACCATGTTCACCGGGAAAGTATTGAAAGCGACAAAGTAGGTAATGACAATCGCCCAGACAAACCACGGGACTAAGCTCAAATCCGCAGTGCCAAACATATAAATCAGGATGGCAGCCCAGGGGGCGATGCCCGCGAGCGAACCAAAGATGAACGGGAGCCAATTGACTTTTCCGGTCTTCTGATTGAGCAGTTCCATCAGATAACCGAATAAGTTCATCGAGGCGTTAAGAACGAAGATTAGGATGAGCGAGACGATATCGGTAATCCCGAATAAGGTCGCGATGAGCACAATCATGACGGAAGAACTTAAAGCGTATTCAAACCAACGGAACCGGTTCATGCCTTTTTCTAAGTCGGCATTATAAACCTTGTTGAAACGTGGCGAGACAATAATCATGTGGGCAATCGCGGAAATAAATAGGAACGAAGCGACAAGAACGGCAAACGGAAGCTGGAAGAGCACGCGGGAATCGAGTACGAGGGTTTGAAGGACGAAATCAAACCGTAAAAAGTTTTGGACGATTTCCGGCTTGAACCCGGCAAACGGGCTGTTCGGGATCAGCGTGTAAGCAAAGATGAGCATCAAAATACCTTGTAAGAGGTGTAACCCTCCCATGAGTAAATTGAATCTCTTAAGATAAGCGAAGTCGATTATTTTCTGTTTCATAACATTCTCCTTTAAGAACACCTATAAATTACACGATATTTGAAATCTTCGCAAATGATATACACCCATAACCAATACCAAAAGTAAAAAATCAGAAATACTTTCGAAAACGCTTTTCCTTTAGGAAGATATCCCATAATATAAGTGAGTCAAACTATTTTGACATTCCTAATGGAGGAACTCCCATGAAAAAACCACTTCTTGCCGCCGCCATCAGCATTGCTCTCATTGCCGCCGTCTGGCAAGCCGGCCTCACGCTTTATTATCAATCCGCATGGGCCATTAATTTCCCGCTCGTTAACGTCGGCGTCGCATGTTTCTTCGCCTGGGCCACATTCTACGCGATCGGCGGTAAGAAAAGCGGATTCGTCCGTGGTTTGGCCACCAATTACGCCGGCGTCTTTTGGGGCATGGTCATGGTCCTTGTGATGGGCTTGTTCGGCGCAACCGGCGCGCTTAGTGTCGTCGGTGCTTTCGTTGGTTTGTTCGTCGGCGCGTTTGGCATCGTCATGCAAGCGCATATCAAACTCTTTTCCTTCATTCCCGCCGCCTTTATTGGTTCAGCCACCTTCTTTGCCCTCGGCGCGGTCATCAACGGAGCGACGTTATTCCCGACCTTGATTGGATTACTCTGCGGGGCAATCCTCGGATACCTCTCTGAAGTGTTCACAAAACCGATTGAAAAACTTCTCACGAAAAAATCAAAAGAAGTGAAATAAAAATTGCAAAAATAGAGCCCGCTTATACAGCGGGCTTTTTTCGTGGTGAAAATCGATGATTTACCACTTTCCCAAAATTTAATGAAAATATTGACCAAAAAGAGCGTGGTGGACCTCTTTTTTTGTAAGCCTGCAGAAAGGAAATCAATGATAACCCTGAAAATGGGAGACATCAAAATTTTCTTTTGGTGTTATTAATTGATAGCATCCTCAGAAAACGAGGTCTCTTTTTCACCTATTTTTGACGTAAAAACGGAATGTTAATTTTAGTAGATTTCTAGTATCGAAAATAAGGACGGAACGTTAAACTGGAACGCAGTTTTGACCAATGTCGTGCCAAATCATGATTCGGCACAATAGTGGATTTTTAGTAGTAAAAATCGACCTTCGAAAGGTCCCTAAAGTAAATTTTTTCATAAATTCCGAAACATAAATTTTTGCTTGCTTACAAAAAATAAATACTCTATAATCGAGAAACAACAGACGATAGCTTCGATCTTGTTTGATAAAAAAATTAGCGACGAAATTTTCCGGAGCTAGTTCTCTTTTTACCAACAGCAAAATCGACTCTAAAGCATTAAATGCTTTAAATTGTTGACCCAAACGAGGTGTTACGATACAGGCTAAGACGAACTTTCAAAACAAAATTGGCTACAGATAATAGATTCACCGAACGCAATCATTGGTTCGCCAAGCGAAAAGTCTTTCACTACTTTGGTGGAAGAAAATACGAAAAGTGAACCAAAACTAACCATAAACGTGCCGAACGGCAACAAAAACACGAAAAGAGGAAAAAATTATGTCGATGTTCAAGACGACGGACGATTTAATCAATAAGTTCATCGGTAACGATGACGACATGCGTGCGGACTATTTAAAAAGAGAGAACAGCAACTTTGTCTATTCGCTCTCTTTATTACGTAAAAATATCGCCAATAAGGCTGAGGAAGAATATTTGATGAAGTATATCCTTCCGAAACGCCTGGTAGAACTCTATGAAGATGGCGTGATTTACATTCACGACAAACAACTGAGTTCGTATTGCCAATCCATCTCCTGCAAGGATGTCGCGACGAAAGGAATCCCGAGCAATGCCAAGAACATGCTCGAATCTGATGCTTCCTCGTCGATACCGACCTTAATCCGTCACTTCAGTAACTTAGTCACCTTGATGAGCCAACAAGTCTCGGGCGCCGTCATGCTTGCGCAGATGACGACCGTGCTGGCCTCTTACCTATATGAAGAAGAACGCAATCAGGTGTTCTATCCGGAAAAGGTTTTGACTAAACTGATTTATCAGTTAATCTATGAATTGAACCTCCCATTACGGGCCGGTTCCGATTCGGCATTTTCAAACTGCACCTTAGAATTTGGCAAACCTTCCGAAGACATCAAGGACGATTATGTCGTCATCGGCGGCAAAGGCCTCGACTACAAGTATTCGGATATTCCCGCGGATTATTTTGACCGCGTCAATATCGCTTTCATCAACGCGATGGCCAAAGGCACCAAAAAAGGCATCCCTTTAACTTTCCCCTTAATCACCGTCCAAATCGACGACGATTTCAACTTCGACAGCGAAGTCTTTAAATACCTTTTGAAGAAAATGTATCAATGGGGCGGCGTTTATTTCGAAAACTTCACGACCGGTGCCTTCAAAGATTCCTACTACAAAAAGCTCAATCCATATATTAAAGAGAAAGATCCAGCGGTTTCAAGAAGCCTATGCTGCCGCTTAAGCATTGACTTAAGCACACTCTCACGCGCCGGCGGCGGTATCTTCGGCAGTTCCGTCGGTAATGTCGGGGCGATCCAAGTATTGAATCTTAACATGGACCGCGTCCTCATTGAATTCGGCCATGACAAAGCATTGGTCAGAGAAAAAATCCGCGAATACTTTGAAGTCATGGAAACCGGCCACCTCGCGAAACGCGACTGGGTCGAAAATCATAAAGAACTCTACCCGACCTTCTTCGCTTTCAACACCAACTTAAAGAACTATTTCAACGTCTTTGCCATCACCGGCATGCATGAAGGGCTCATTAACTCCGGTTATAAGCTCGGCATGAATGATCCCGAAGGCAAAGCCTACGCCCATGAACTGATGCAGTATATGACTGAAATCATCAACGATTTCATCGTCCGCGATAAAGTCGCCTGCGGCATCGAATACGCCCCAGCGGAGAACGCCGGCATCAAGCTCGCCCGTAACGATATGAGATGGGCAAAAGCCCATGGTAGGACGATTTACACCCAAGGCGAAGGCGACAATATCTTTCTCACCTCAGGATGTATGTTACCGTTCAGCGAAGAAGATTTCACCAAGCAAATCGAGAACGCCGCCGAGTTCCAAGGCTATGCGACCTCGGGTTCCATTCTCCATCACTTTATCGAATCGGAAATCGAACCGGAAATCTTATCCGCCTATATCAAGAACCTGTTCAAGAAACCAATCAATTACATTACGTTGACCCCGACCGTCACCAGTTGTCTCGACTGCGGCCGTCAACTCATTGCCAAAGACGCGAAAACCGTCGAAGTTTGCCCTGTGTGCGGCAGTCACGACATCGCCACCTACAGCCGCGTCATCGGTTATGTCCGCATGATCGCGCGTAAAAACATCCGTGTCGACGAAAGCGGATACTATAAAGGCGATTACAACTTCTGGAGTAAAGCCCGCCGTTATGACTGGGCGCAACGCCGTCGGTTTAAGGACCAGGATGCGCAATGATCAAATACTACGATAAATTGATTTTATCGTTAACTGAAGTCGACGCTCACCCCAGTTTTTTAATCCATGGCCTTACTGGTTGCAAGTTTCATTGCTACCATTGCTTTAATTACGATGAACTCATCAGTAAACCGCATCCCGACTTCTATACCGTCGAGGACGTGATTGGCTATATCCAAAAGCAGGGTGACCTCTTCGAATATCTCCTTTTTAGCGGCGGAGAATTTTTGCTCGCGCCGTTAGAGAGCCTCATTACTGACTTGGGCAAAATCCGAAAAGCGACAGCGAAACCAATCATCATCTACACCACCGGAATCGAACTAGAAAAAATGAAGAAACTGTCGGAGTTAAAACTCGTCGATGGTTATCATATCGACATGAAGCTCCCATATCACTTATTGACCGATGAAGACTTTGATTTGATCGAACTGACGATGGGCATCAAGGTCAAAGACTTAAGCCTATTCAACAGCCTCGCCAACGCGATTGAGTTTGTTATCGCTGAGGATACCGGGTACAGCCGTGTCCGGAGCGTCAAGTATCCGTTTCTCGGCGATTCCGCGTTTACTGAATGCCGCGAGTTCGTCCATCGCCTTAACGAAAAATACCATAAAAATGTACCTTACGACGCCAATCCTTTTATCTATCAAGATGCTTGCGAAAAATAATGAATAGAACGCCTTCACTGGCGTTTTTTCTTTCTACGCATCATCAAGCGTCTTTTAAAGCTTCCACGAAAGGATGGTTATAATATCATTGTCCCTCAAGGAGAATTATCATGGCACATTATGAAACCCCCACCTACAAAGTCATCAAAAAAGACGGTAACATCGAAATCCGCCGTTACGATGATTTTAAGACCACCTCAATTGATGAAAACAAACTTTCCGGTTATAGCGGTTTCGATCATTTATTCGGTTATATTTCCGGCAACAACGAAAATCACGAAAAGATTTCGATGACGGTTCCGGTCATCAATGAAATATCACCCCAATCGATGTCGATGGAGTTTGTCGTCCCGAGTAAATATATGGCGTCAACGCCAAAACCCACCGATCCGTTACTGATTACCAAAACCTATCC
>Ga0209540_10000230_pt1 | contig 64761 bp, 52 predicted proteins | sample BarGraIncu01121A_FD_184501 | JGI IMG/M metagenome (GOLD analysis project Ga0209540, IMG submission 184501) | Arctic peat soil microbial communities from Barrow, Alaska - Barrow Graham LP Incubations 011-21A (SPAdes) (version 2) | ecosystem: Environmental > Terrestrial > Soil > Wetlands > Peat... | reverse complement strand
CGATGAGCCTAAATAACTCCATGGTCGTCCTGATAAGGCCGGTTTCACTGGTCTCCATTATTTCTGGCTTAAGATCGAAGTTCTCCCCGATGGGGCCGGTGATTAATTCGAATTTGTTGAGATTGGCGTCAGGGTTTTCCTTCAAGAATTCCCGCAATTGGGTGAGCCGATTGTCGGATTCGATGAACAATTCAGCCCGAAGGGCAAGATCCACCTGAATTATCGATATTTCTGTTGTTGCGTTGGTTATTTGGTCCTCAAGTTCCAGGAGTTCGCGCTCCTGATGATACTTGCTAGCACCAGATGAACTTTCGGAGATGAGGATGGCAAGGTCATTACGCCTACTGTAGAGCTTCTTGCGTCTCCGGCAAAGTTCCATGAACTTGAATTCGGTAAGGTTTCCGAAATATGCCTGTTCCAGCAGGAAAAGCGGACCGGTTGCCCAGAACCGACAAAGGCCACAATGGCCGTTTGTAGGGCCGTACTCCTCATATTCCTCGCCAGTGTGAATTCCGCCTTCATACGTCCTCATATATAGTCGCCCCACTTGGCAGGAGTTTGAACCCGGCCCACCCATCCGGCATATTCCTCCAGCTATCGGGACATACGCCGTGAGGTCTTCGGCAATCGCTCCCAATTGGGTATCGCCGTTGCGTTTTGGAAAGACCAAAAACTGTTCCGGAGAGATCTTCCCGTCTTTGAGCAATTGCCAAGCGCGATCGAATCCGCCAACATCATGTGCTTTCTTCTTTATCGCGTTGATGATCTGTTCTTTTATCCATGGGGTGTCGAATTTGGCGTATCCAAAGGTCATGAACTCTGTTGCGTGTCCCACTAGATGTTGGACAACACTAAGAGGAACCCCTAGTTCTAGAAGGTGTGTGATGCCTCTGACCCGCAGGTCATGCACATTATAAATGCACAGCTTGCCCCTTTTACTACTCCTGGTAAGGCGGATTTCTCGTTTGAATTTCTTCTTGAATCGCTTTTCGGTCTCAGTTGCAAGGAGACCGAAAAGGCCCTCTAGTTTTTGCCATGAGATCGGGAGATGAATGTTCACCAAGTGGCCATCGCGTTCATCTTTAACCGAATTTGCCATATTGCGAAACAGTGGCGTAAACCACGGATATTGCGCAAGATAAGCGGGGTCGGTGTTTATTTTTTTACGGTCGGCAGTATCGTGCTCAAAACTCACCGGAAAAGGGTTTGGATCGTAGCGCTGCATCCATTTGATTTGATTTTGGAGTACCTGATAGGCACGGTGGAGCCAGCCCCCTGCAGCACGAGCCGCCTCATCTTCCGATTCCATCAGTTCCTCACCTGTCGGCCATGGAAGCGGATAACCGCGTTTCTTGGCCGGACTCCACATCTGTGTCTTGTTGGTGCTGATCCAGATGATGAATTCATCGGTGCCTGTCGCATAATCCTCTTCTGTCTGGAACACGCCTGACCGCCTACCATATTTCTGCATATGGGTTTTACCATCGTGATAGCGCCATTCTGTCAATGGATGATTGTTCTTGACCATTTGCCGAGTCTGCAGATCGAAGATGAAATTGTCCATGAGTCCTTGATCGAGCCAGCGGCTTTGGTGCCCCCGGATAGGGGTCAACAGAATGGTTGCCAGGCAATTGGCCGTGGATGGGCACCAGACCTTGATAGTCTTTGTGGGGTCGTCCGGGTCGGGGACCAGCGCGGTATCGTGATTGGCTGTTGCTTTCTGCACCCAGGCGTATGTAGGCACATTGTTTTCGTCTGGCTCGAGCAGGGTTTCTATCATCATCTCGACGATTGACTCTGGTATCCGCGGCCGCCGGGTTTTGAAGCCGCTCTCACGGCTGAACGGGTTCTCAATCACGTCAAACGGGTTTTTTACTTTATGACCGTAAACCGGTGAGCCAGGCAGTTTAGCTGAGTTCGCAACTGTATTGTAAACCATTGCCGCAGACTGCCATGCAGCCACTCGCTTATTTTCAGAAAAATCATCTCGGTCCCGCAGATATTCGAAGTAGGTCACCTCTTCTGATTCCAGGTAGGGATTTCTCAAGTCTTCTGGCTTTATATCATAAGGGATTTGAAACCTTCTTTTTTCGGTTGCCCAGTCAATTAAAGCCCGGATTGTATTTTTTTTTGTCTTATCTCCTGCTTTGTTTTGCGTCCAAAATGCGGTGATGAAATCGGCCCATTCTTTTGAGCAGTTGGACTTGACCCATTCGACCGTGTATGTGTGCTGGTCAACTGTTTTCATATTTTTAAGATCTGCATATGGATATTCTTTCAATTTATTTTTAATAGCATAATCTTTCAAGGGTTTCTGATAAGTGCTACGCCATGTGTGCACGGATTTGGAAGCGGACCACATGAATTTAGTGATATCTTGCTCAGCTATGCCTAATGGAAAGTCGTGCATCGATTTCATGGAACAGGACACCAATAGCCGTGACGCTAAATTGCTGCGGTTATAGTCGAAATGACCGGTTAGGAGTGATTCGCCTAAAACCAACTCAGATAATCCAACTTGATTAATGTTTATGCCAAAAGATCTATACGCGAAAGGAAGCAGACATACGCCTTCCAGAACAAGGTACAGGAGTGCCTGGTCTGCAGCTGTCTTGACACGGCGTATGAGTTTGTAAACTTCAGAATGACCCATTGCTTCGATAGGCTTAGCACTATAGCGGTTGATCAATGTCCATTCTTTTGAGGTTAAGGACTCAAGTATCACTTTCCCTGAGTCGGCATTGCAAAGATTATTCGCAGCAGTTTTGTCGAAATCAAATTGTTTTGGTGTGCATACTATGTTTGCTAGTAGCCACAGGTTATCCAACAGATCGCCTATATCCATATTCTGTACCGCATCCCAATGGACACTGGCTAATGCTACTTCATTTGGGGCATTAAGGGTGGTGCCTTTATAAGGATTGGAGCGGTATTCAGAGAACCATATTTTGGCTAAAATATCAGCTAACTCAGTAATGCTCGCACCTTGACCTTGAAGATCATCAAACACACGCCGACAGCTTAACGAGTGAGTTTGAACGTGATACCATTCAGGCTTTATATTCGGATTGTCTATTGAGAAATCTGAGAAACTTACACCACTACACTGAAGCTGGTGGGCTATTTTATTTTCCTTTTTATTTGGGCCTTTTACATAATTTACCAACCCTCTTTCAATGGCCTTTTTCGTCCACCCCTCAAGCTTTTTATCAAGGTACTTGCTGATAATGTCAATAGCCCAGCTCGCAGACATGTTCGGCTTGAGCAGTACTATTTGATTCGACCCGTTGAGATATATGTCTTTTTCTGACCAGTATCCTTTCAATTTAGTTAGCACCGAACCGTCAGCTGTAACTATTCCCATTACTTCATCCCTCCTTTGTGCGCAAGCAGTTGCATTAGTTGTTCATTAACATGGCTATTGGTCCAGTGGTCGGGAAACTTTAGCCGGGGTGTATTCGGGAGAATGACATGTTCCAGTTCCATACCACGTTTTTTGAGGACCGCCCTTATTATTGCCTCTTTGATGGTTGACTTAGCCAAACCATAATATATATGCGTGGAATTTATATTGGCGTGATGCATAAGGACCTGGACGATACTTACGGGCAGTCCTAGGATGTTGGCGCAATAGTAACCATAAAAATGTCGCAACGAGTGCCAGGCAAGGTCCTCCACAATCATCATCACCCTGTCCCTCTCAGGCCCCATCGGGAATGATTTAATTACCCTTGCCTTCAGGCGCGCCCAAATATTGGTAACAGCCGTATACGATAGGGGGTAGCCGTAGCTATTATGGTCGATGTTAATAAATAGCCACGGGTGGTAAGGCCAGTTGGTAGGATTCGGCTTGCCCGTGAAGGGGTTTGTGTAGTAATACCGGTCCATGTACTCTTGAAAGCATTGGTAAAAATACTGCCCTAATTGAGGATCGATCCACCATGCGTGGTAAACGTCGTAGGGCCGGTCATCTGCCTCGCCCTTCAAAAGGGCATAGTTTCCTTGAAAGATAGCATCCTGTATATTGCTTCCTTCGGCATCTGAGGATTCTTCCTCACCCGTGCCATCAAATGAGCCGAACCATCGTGACCCTGAGTCACTCTCGGAGAAGGTCATTCCTTTGAAACCCGCATTTAGTCCTTGATTCCTCTTGCCATAAAGTGGGCGCGGCATCAGGTTTCTGAGTGGGTGCCCCTCCGACAGGAACCCATTCTTGTAACATTTTTCAAAAAACTTCTTCCTTGTGCCGGTCTTTATTTCCCTCTCCCCCTGTTCGTACCACTCGACCCGACCAATCACTGGGTGTTCAAGGCGTACCTTGGCCTCATACCACTCATTAAGACCCTCGATGTCCCTGACGAGAAGGTGATGGGGTTCGGCTCTTCGCAATGACGCTCCTCCCATGAGAAGAACCAGCATCTTGTCCCGTGGGTTCGTACAGCACTCGACAAGCTTGATGAAAAGGTGCAGCGGCCACGCCTTCTCCTTCCTGTACCCCCCCCTTTTGTCTTCCTCGTATCCTGTAGACTCCGGCACTACCGCCTCGTGTGTCTGCTTAGTATGCTCTCTGGTGTCAAAGAGATATTGGAATGGATCCCATTTTTCCCTGATTTTCCGTTCCCGATACACCTCATACCTGTCCATAAATCGTTTTTCTGATGGGTTGAGAAGAGCAGCACCATGGTAAGCCGCCTGCCATTTATCAAATATATCTATTGCCCTAAGGTTGATTCCTACGTTCCGCTGCTGCGTTGGCTTCCAGTGCAAGCCAAGGCTGTGAAGGTAATCGAACTGCGGATCGCAGTCGCTCTTGATGCAGTATTCATCGGTGCCATAAACCCTAGCATCGATGAAATTTTGGACTAGGCGCAATTGATCCTCTTCCCTTAGCGGCCCAACACCAAATCGGGCAACGCATAAATCGTACAGCATACAAATAGACCCAACATAGGAGGTGAGGCGGGCGGGCTTTGAGGCCTGCTCTACCTGATTAAATATCCACTGATTGATAATGTATCCCGGTTTGCCATTTTCCAAGAAAACCATCGGAACTTCCCGGCGGCCAAACTGCTTGAAATAGACGTAGATGATCAAATGGGATGTAGACTTTTGGAGTGACATGCTATCCTCGATGAAGGTTTCCTTGTACCATGTACAGGTATGACTTGGACCAAAGTTAGCATATAATTTTAATCTTATCTACCCTAAAATGGCAAAACCTTGGGATAATTTGTACCAGGATGTACTATGTAGAGGGGGCTAACTTAGCCCAGTGCTCCATCAACCAGAAGATCGGGGTCACCTTCGAGGAGACCCTGAGGCACATCGTGCGGCAGGACCCGGACATCATCGTGCTGGGCGAGATCCGCGACAGCTTCTCGGCGGAGACCGCAATCCAGGCGGCCCTCACCGGGCACAAGGTGCTCACCACCTTCCACACCGAGGACAGCGTCGGGGGGCTTTTGCGCCTGATGAACATGAACATCGAGGCGTTCCTGATCGCCTCGACGGTGGTGTGCGTCCTCTCCCAGCGCCTGCTGCGCCGCATCTGCCCCGAGTGCCGGGAGCCGTACCTCCCGACGCCGACGGAACTGAGGAGGATCGGCTACAGCAACCTGGAGCTGAGGGGGGCGGATTTCAGCATCGGGCGGGGTTGCTCCAAGTGCAGGTACAGCGGCTACCGCGGGCGGGTCGGGGTGTTCGAGATGCTGATCCTGAACGAGCTGGTGAAGGACGCCATCCTGAGCAAGAAGACCTCCTACGAGATCAGGAGGATCTCCACGGAGAGTACCGGCATGGTGACGCTTTTGGAGTCGGGACTCTCCAAGGCGGCGCAGGGAATCGTCTCGCTGCAGGACACGGTCCGTCTGCTGCCCCGGATCGGCAAACCGCGGCCCATCGCCGAGATCAGGCGACTTTTGGGGGAATAACTTTGGGGGGGATTACAGCATGCAAACACGACCGTTTGTCGAGGTGATCAAGGAACAACTTGAATCGGAGTCGCTCAACCTGCCGATGTTTCATCCGATCGCCATCAAGCTCCAGGGGGTGCTGGCCGCCAAGGATTTCACCATCGACCAGGTGGTGGGGCTGATCATCAAGGACCAGGCGCTCACCAGCCAGATCCTGCGGCTCGCCAACTCCGCCTTTTTCAGCGGCCTCGCCAAGGTGACCACCATCACCGAGGCGGTGGTGCGCCTGGGCGCCCGGGAGATCTCCAGCGTGGCGATGCTGGCCAGCCAGCAAAACAGCTACAACAGCTTCACGGTACCGGAGCTAAAGACCCACTCCCAGCTGCTCTGGAGGCACGCCATCGGGTGCGCCATCGGCAGCAGGTGGCTCTGCGAGAAGACCGGCTACAAGCAATTCGCACAGGAGGCGTTCATCGCGGGGCTGTTGCACGACATCGGAAGCCTTCTGGTATTGAAGGTGCTCGAGGGGATACTGCTTGCGGACCCGGAGGGGAAGGGAATCTCCCGCGAGCTGACCACGGAGATCATGGTGGCGATGCACGCGGATTCGGGCTACCAGCTGCTGCAGAAATGGAACCTGCCGGAGCTCTACTGCGTCATCGTCAGGGACCACCACAAGGAGCAAAGCGACACGGCCAACGTGCTCCTCAGCATGGTGCACCTGGTGGACGACGCCTGTCGCAAGCTGGGTCTCGCCGGCGCCCCGCCGGAGCCGAACCTCATGCTGGCGGCGACCGTCGAGGCGCAGGGGATGGGGATCAAGGAGATCCTGCTGGCCGAGCTGGAGATCATGATCGAGGACGCCATGGATATGGTCACTGCCGCGCCTTGAGGCACCTCATGATCCCCTCCTCGAAGATCCGCTCGATCTCGTGTTTCTCGCCCCGCTCCCTCCTGGTGACGGCCGAGTGGACCAGGGAGCCGGCGAGGGCTGCCAGGATCAGGATGACGAGGGCGCGGCGCAACCCGCGGCGGCCGCTCCCGGCCTCCCCCCGCTGCGCGGCGTCGGGCTCCCTCCGCCCCTCTCTTGAGAGCTGCGAGAGCTGCTCAGCCGAGATGTAGCCGACGATGCGGTCCCGGTCCGCCTCGTCTATGAACCGGTAGTAAAGGGCCGTGCTGAAGTGGCTCCCCCCGGGCGCGGGCTTCACCTCGACCACCTGGCCCACGATCCCCAGCCTCCTCGGAGGCTGCGGCAGGTAGATGCTGAGATCGACCAAAAGGCCCGGGCGCAGCCGCTCCGGGATGCTGAGCCGCACCCCACCGCCGCTGATGTTCGCAGCCGCAGGGGGCGCGGCGGAGCGCTCGGCGAGCCGGGTGCGGATCTCCTCCCTGAGCGCTGCCAGCCGCGCCGGCTCCCCGGGCTCCGGCATCTGCGCCGCGAACTCCTGGTCCCGGCGCCCCTGGAGCCAGCGTTCCCGTACCTCCCCGGGATGCTGCAGCGGGAGGAGCCGGTAGTCGACCGGGAGATCGACGTCCTGGCGGAAGTACTCCCTCGGCTCGAAGGGGACCACCCCGTCGACCAGACGCAGCGCCAGACGGCCGGCAGGCTCGCCGACCAGCACCGCCCGGCAGCAGCGCTCCCCCGCCGGGTCGGAAATCCGCAACTCGAGGGTCCTCCCGAGCGCGAGGCTAGCTCCCTGCGGCAGGGCGTCGCGGGAGAGCTCAAGCTCCAAAAGGTCCCGCTCCAGCGAGCAGACCACCCCCCACTCCTGAAAGGCCCCCCCGGCGGGGAGCGGGATCCCTACCCTGACCCGCTCCCCGGCCGGGAAACAGACGGCGTAATCTGCCAAATCCCAGGACATGTCACCCCCGCTCTCCCGCTAACGGTGTTCCCTGCCAGTCATCAGTCTACCCGGAAACGGGGCCGCCGCAACGGGCTAATGGGCCTCGCTCCAGTTCAGGCCGAAGTTGAGGTCCACCTTGAGCGGGACGCGCAGGGGAAGCGCCCGCTCCATCTCGCAGCGCACCAGTTCCTCCATGACCTGCCGCTCGCCCGCCGGGACCTCGAACACCAGTTCGTCGTGCACCTGCATGATGAGGCGGCTCGCCACCCCCTCCTGGCGCATGCGGCGGGTGACCAGGATCATGGCGGCCTTGATGATGTCGGCCGCGGACCCCTGGATCGGGTAGTTGACCGCGTTTCTCTGGGCGAAGGCGCGCACGTTGCCGTTCTTGCTCCCGATCTCCGGAATCGAGAGCCGGCGTCCGAGGATCGTGGTGACGAAACCGCAGACCTGCGCCTCCGTGATGCAGCCGTCCAGGAAGCTGCGCGCGCCGGAGTGCCGCTCGAAGTAGTTGTCGATGAAGGCCTTGGCCAGCTTCGGGGTGACCCCCAGCTCCTTGGCCAGACTGAAGGCACCCTGGCCGTAGATGACGCCGAAGTTGATCACCTTCGCCTGGCGCCGCATCTCGGGGGTGACCAGCTCCGGGAACATGCCGAACACCTCGGCCGCCGTGCGCCGGTGGATGTCCTCGCCGGCCGCAAAGGCCTCGCAGAAGACGCGGTCCCCGGACATGTGCGCGAGGACCCGCAGCTCGATCTGGGAGTAGTCGGCCGACAGCAAAAGCGACCCCTCCTCGGCGATGAAGGCGCGCCTGATGCCGCGCCCCGCCTCGCCGCGGATCGGGATGTTCTGCAGGTTGGGCTCGGAGGAGGAGAGCCTGCCGGTGTTGGTGACCGCCTGGTTGTAGGAGGTGTGCACCCGGCCGCTGTCGGGGTCGACCATCCTGGGGAGGGCGTCTGTGTAGGTCGATTTCAGCTTGGAGACGGTGCGGTACAAAAGGAGCAGCCGCGCCACCTCGTGCTCCTCGGCGAGCCGCTCCAGCTCCTCCACGTTGGTGGACCAGCCGGTCTTTCCCTTGGTCTTCTTGCCGACCGCCAGGCCCATCCGCTCGAAGAGCATCTCGCCCAGCTGCTTTGGGGAGTTGATGTTGAAGGGGCCGCCGGTCAGCACGTGGATGCGCGACTCCAGGTCGATGAGCTCGCGCCCGAACCCCGTGGAGAGCTCCTTCATGAGCGGAAGGTCGAGCTTCACCCCGGCAAGCTCCATCTCGGCCAGGATCTCCACGAGCGGCATCTCGGTGTCGAAGAGAAGCGGCTCCATCCCCTGCTCGCGGACCTTGGGGAGCAGGATCTCGTGCAGCAGGAACGTCGCGTCCGCGTCCTCGCAGGAGTAAGGGGCGGCCCGGTCCAGGTCGACCTCGGAGAAGTTCAGCTGCCCCTTCCCCTTGCCGGTCACCTCCTCGTAGGAGATCATCCGGTGGTCCAGGAACTCCAGCGCCAGGGCGTCGAGCCCCTGGCTGGTGCGCGCCGGGTCGACCAGGTAGGCGGCCAGCATGGTGTCGCACCAGATCCCCTCCATCTTCACACCGGCGCGCCTCAGCAGCTGGTAGTCGTACTTGATGTTCTGGCCGATCTTGCGCAGCCCGGGATCTGCCAGAAGCGGCCCCAGGAGTTCCAGCACCAGGGCCTCGGGCAGCTGCTCCGGGGCCCCCAGGTAGCGGTGCCCCACCGGGATGTACCAGGCCTCGTGCGGCTTGCAGCAGACCGAGAAGCCGACGATACGCGCCGCCATCGGGTTGAGGCTCGTGCTCTCCAGATCGACGGCAAACGTGCCGGCCCGCGCCAGCTCGGCTACCAGGGCGCGCAGCTCCTCCTCCCTGAGGACCACGCGATACCTGTCGCAGGAGAGCGTCGCGGAGCTGGTGAGATCCTTCATGAGGGTGGTGAAGCCGTACTCCCGGAACAGCTCGGCGAGACGCTTGGTGTCGGGGGGGGAGACCGCGAGATCCTCGATGGAGTAGTCGATCGGCACCGCGCAGTCGATGGTGGCAAGGGTCCGGCACAGCCTGGCCTGGTCGGCGAACTCCACCAGCTTCTCGGCGTTTTTCCCCTTCACCTCGCCGGCCCGCGCCAGCAGCTCGTCGAGCGAGCCGAATTCCTGCAGCAGCTTCTTGGCGGTCACCTCGCCGATCCCCGGCACCCCCGGGATGTTGTCGGAGGCGTCCCCCCAAAGGGCGAGCACGTCGACGACCCGTTCCGGGTCCACCCCGAACTTCTCCCGCACCTCGGCAACGCCGAAGGTCTTGTCCTTCATGGTGTCGAGGATTGTCACGTTTTCCGAGACGATCTGCATCAGGTCCTTGTCGCCGGTAACCACGACGCACGCCATGCCCCGCGCCTCGCACTGCCTGGCAATGGTGCCGATAATGTCGTCAGCCTCGAAGCCGGGAAGCTGCAGGGCCGGGATGTTGAAGGCGCGCACCATCTCCTTGATCGGCTCCAGCTGCTGGACCAGGTCCTCGGGCATGGCCGAGCGGGTCGCCTTGTATGCCGGGAACAGCTCATTACGGAAGGTGAGCTTCCCCGCATCGAAGATGACCGCGACGTGGGCGGGGACGCGGTCCTTCATCACCTTCAGGAGCATCTGCGTGAAGCCGTACAGGGCGTTGGTCGGAAAACCCTTCGGTGAGCTCAGGTGGCGTATGGCGAAGTAGGCCCGATAGATGTAGGACGAGCCGTCAAGGAGGTACAGGGTCTCTTTCTGGGAGCTCACCTTAGGCCACCTCGCTGGTGAAGATCAGAAACGCCATGGCGGGGCGCCGGCTCGACTCGCGCATGGCGAACTGCATCCCGTCGAAGCGCCACCCCTTGCGGGTCCAATCGTTGAGCGCCTCCTCGATGGCTTCCTCGGAAACGCTCCCCAATTCCACTACCTTATACTGCAACATACACACTCCTCATGACAGGCATTTTCCGCCATAGTAACCGATAACCTGGCGGGCTTCAAGGCGAATTGTTGTTGCAATAACGGAGGGAACTGCTATGATTTGGGGAACTACAAAGGGGGTGCGTAGGGTCAGGAAACACCAAGGCGTCGACGTTAACAACCAGGCGAAAAGGGGAGTCAGCATGGCACAAAACGAAGAAGCGACAATCGATGAACTGGCGCAGAAGATGGAACTCAACCTGGAAATCGATTACGAGAAAAAAGACCTGAAAGCACAGAGGGAACAGATAAAGCAGAATCTCTACGACGGCTCCAAAAAGCTGAAGCACACCGTACCGAAAGGAAAACGGATTTGAGCCCCAAGAGGCTGCAGTAAAACAGGGAGGGAGCTTGAGGGTACGGCTCCCTCCCTCTTAATTATAAGGGTCAATTTTTCGGGAGGAGTAGTTACTCCCGGCACCGGAGGTGGGGATGGCGATCGTCAGGTACAACCCGTTGAGCGAGCTCCGCAGCATGCAGGACAAGATGAACCGGCTTTTGGACATGGCGTGGACCAGGGAGGTCGGCGAGGAGATCAGGGAGGGGGTCTGGCACCCGGCCGCCGACATCTACGAGGACGACGAGTCGGTCACCATCAAGGTCGAGCTCCCGGACATGGAGCAAAAGGACGTCGAGATCAGGATCGAGGAGAACACCCTGACCATCAGGGGCGAGAGAAGGCATGACGAGGAGATCCGGAAGGAGAACTTCCACAGGATCGAGCGCTACTTCGGCCCCTTCCAGAGGAGCTTCTCTCTGCCGCCCGATCTCGACAGCGGGAGGATCAGCGCCTCCTGCGACTGCGGCGTTCTGACCATCACGGTCCCCAAGGCGCCGGGGAAGGGCGCCGGGCTCACGGTCAAGGTCTAGTTCAAGTAGATCTTCCCGCTCACCGGATCCGGCTCAAACTGAATCCAGCTCAACGCGGGGCCTTCAGGCCTCGTTCATGCTCCCGCTGCGGTACCCCTGCAGATCGAGCGAGACATAGGTGAAGCCGGCGGCGCGGAAGAATTCCAGCACCCGGCCCCTCAGCGCGGGCTCCAGCAGGCGCGGCATCTCCGCCTCGGACAGTTCGATCCGGGCACTCTCCAGATGAAACCTCACCCGGTACACGGTAAATCCCTCACCCTTCAGGAACTCCTCGCACCCATCCACCTGGCTCAGCCTCTCCTGCGTGATTTCCACGCCGTAGGGGAATCGGCTGGCCAGGCAGGCATAGGCCTGCTTGTTCCAGGTCGGCAGCCCGAGCACGCGACTCAGCTCGCGGATGTCACCCTTGGCAAGCCCCGCCTCCAGAAGCGGCGAGCGGACCCCCAGCTCGCAGGCGGCGACCCGGCCCGGCCGGTAATCCCCCAGATCGTCCGTGTTGCTGCCGTCGGCGACGAAGGCGAGCCCGAGTTCGCGCGCCTTATCGGCGCACAGGCGAAACAGCTCGCTCTTGCAGTGGTAGCAGCGATTCTTCGGGTTGGCGCTGAAGCCCGGAATCTCAAGCTCGTTCGACTCGAGGATCAACTGCCGCGCGCCGATCAGGCCGGCCAGGCGCCTCGCCTCTGCCAGCTCCGACTCCGGATAGGTGGGCGAGGTGGCGGTGACCGCGCAGACCGCGGCGCTGCCCAGGGTGTCGCAGGCCGCCTTCAGGAGGAAGGTCGAGTCGACCCCGCCGGAGAAGGCGATCAAGAGCGATCCCATCTCGCGCAGGATCCCCTGAAGCTTCTGGTATTTCTCGTTGGGCGATTCCATAGATCCTTGATGTTCCAAAGCCGCGGGCCAGGCGCCGCGGCAGGTGTCAGATGAAGTACATGAAGCGGTGATCCTGCTCCCGCTTGATGCCGAGCGACTCGCCCCTCTCGCAGAGCGTCTTCAGGGTGATCGACTCGAAGAACTCGTTCAGCCTGGCGTTGGACTCCTCCCAGACCGTCTGGGTGACGCAGCTGCCGTCAAAGCCGCACTCCCCCTTCTTCCTCCCGGCGCAGTCCACGATCAGGGTGTCCCCCTCAGTCGCTTCGATGACCGCCCGGACCGTGATCTCCTCCGGGCTCTTGGCGAGGCAATAGCCGCCCTGCGGCCCCCGCTTGCTCTTCAGGATGCCGTTTTTCTTCAGCCCCTGGAAGATCTGCTCGAGGTAGCGCGGCGAGATCTCCTGCCGGCGCGAGATGTCCTGGATCTGCGCCGGCTGGCCTCCCGCGTTGTAGGCGATGTCGAAAAGTGCCCGCAAGCCGTAACGGCTCTTGGTGGATAGTCTCATGGTAGTCCCCCGCGCTGATAGATAAAGCGAGCCTACAATACCACAGATACCATGTCAAGAATTATGCGTGCCGGCAGCGCCATTGCGCACCAGCATTGTGCGGCTTCCTACCAGTACCTTTCCGGCGGTTCAACCCGCTCCCGTTGGATGATCTCGCCGTCCACCACCTCGAAGACATCGCCGTAGGCGTTGGTCCAGGTGTCACCCTCCGAGAGGGGATAGGGGACCTCGCGTCCGCCGAGGAACACCTCGTTTTCGCCGAGGTAGGCGTACCACTCGAGACTGCCGTTCATCCAAATCCGGTTCTTCAGCTCCATACATCCTCCGTTGCCAGCTTTTTACCGATCTTACTGAAAAGGACCCCCGCAGGTCAAGCAACTCCGGTTTTTTTCTTGTTGGACCCTCCGGTTTTTGCTATTAGAGAGGGATACTTTTAATCCGGGGGCTTTTCAAATGAAATTCACAAAGATGCAGGGTGCCGGCAACGACTACGTGTATGTGAACTGTTTCGTCGAGCAGCTGGAGGATCCGGCAGCGGTCGCCATAAAGGTATCCAATCGCAATTTCGGCATAGGTTCCGACGGGCTGATCCTGATCATGCCGAGCGATCAGGCTGACGTCAGGATGCGCATGTTCAACTCGGACGGCTCCGAGAGCGAGATGTGCGGCAACGGCATCCGCTGCGTTGCCAAGTACGCCTACGACCACGGCATCGTCACCAAGAAGGAGATCAGTGCCGAGACCGGCGCCGGCATCCTGACCCTGCAGCTGGTGACCGGAGCGGACGGCAAAGTGGAGAAGGTGCGGGTCAACATGGGGCCGCCCAGACTCACCAGGAGCGAGATCCCGATGTTGGGGAACCCGGAGGAAAAGGTGGTGAACCAGCCGCTCAACATACTGCACTCGACCTTCGGGATCACCTGCGCCTCCATGGGGAACCCGCACTGCGTCATTTTCGTGGACGACCTCGACAACTTCCAGGTCGAGAAGTACGGGGCGCTCATCGAGAACCACGAGATGTTCCCGCGCCGCACCAACGTGGAGTTCGTCCAGGTAGTCTCCCGGACCGAGGTGCGCCAGCGCACCTGGGAGCGTGGCGCCGGCGAGACGCTCGCCTGCGGCACCGGTTCGAGTGCGGTGACAGCCGCCTGCGTGCTGAACGGGCTGACCGAGAAGAAGATTCTGAACCATCTCCTGGGCGGGGACCTGGAGATGGAATGGGGCGACGACGGCAACATCTACATGACCGGCCCCGCCGTCGAAGTCTTCAGCGGCGAGATCGAAATCTGAAAAACAGGGGCTAGGGGCTGGGGACTGGGAGCTAGAAAACGCCCGCTTCCATGTCAGTCCATGTCAGTCCGTCATCAGCCTACCAAGGAGCGCCCGCATGACCAATTGCCCCATCTGCAGCAAATGGGAGGACGACCCCGAGCAGCGCGTCGTTGAGCTGGAACAGACCCGGGTCTCGCTGAACCGGGACCAGTTCTTTCCCGGCTACTGCTTCGTGTATGCCAAGAAGCACGTCACCGAGCTGTTCCACCTGGAGGATGCGGTGCGCGACGCGGTCATGGCGGAGGTGAGCGCCGTGGCAAAGGCGCTTTACAATGCCTTCAGGCCGGATAAAATCAACTACGAGCTGCTGGGGAACATGGCGCCCCACATGCACTGGCATATCGTGCCGCGCAGCTCGACGGACCCGCTCTGGCCCCGCCCGCACTGGAGCGAGCCGCACCGGGAGCTCCTCCTCAGCTCCGGGGAGTACCGGGAGCGGGCGAAACTGATCAGATCACACCTTCAAAAGGAGTTCCCGTGGACCTGCTAGGCGCACACATGTCGATCGCCGGGGGCATATTCAACGCCCCGGACCGCGGGGTGAAATCGGGATGCGGCGTGATCCAGGTCTTCACCCAGAACGCCAACCAGTGGAAGGGGAAGGCGGTCTCCGACCAGGACGCGGAGCTCTTCAGGGAGAGGTTCGCCGCCTCGGGGCTCGCCGAAGTGGTGAGCCACGACATCTACCTCATCAACCTGGCTGCAGCCCCTGGCGAGGTGCGGGAAAAGAGCCTGGTCGCCTTCCGGGAAGAGCTGGAGCGCTGCGCCCGCCTGGGGATCGGCAAGATCGTCATGCACCCGGGCTCCCACAACGGCGACGGCGAGGAGGTCGGCATCAGGCGGGTCTGCGAGGCCTTCGACCTGCTGCTCCCGCAGGTGCCGCAGTTCACCGGGAAGGTCCTGCTGGAGAATACCGCCGGCCAGGGGAGCAACCTCGGCTACCGGTTCGACCACCTGAAAGCGATCATCGAGGGCTCCTCCTTCCGGGAGCGCTTCGGCGTCTGCTTCGACACCTGCCACGCCTTCGCGGCAGGCTACCAGATTGCGGAACGGGACGGCTACCGGCGCACCTTCGACGAGCTCGACGCTGCGGTCGGCATCCAGGCACTGCAGGCCTTCCATCTGAACGACTCGAAGAAGGGGCTCGGCTGCAAGGTGGACCGCCACGAGCATATCGGTGACGGCACGCTCGGCCTGGAGCCGTTTCGCTTCATCCTGAACGACCCGCGTTTCGCGCTGACCCCCAAGTTCATCGAGACCCCCAAGGGGGATAACGACGAGATGGATCTGGCGAACCTGAAGCTCCTGAGGAGCCTGGCCGGGTCCTGAAGACCGGCTGAAGGCGCCATTGCCAAGGGAGGAGATCCATGCGGGAAAAGATCGAGATCATCGAGGCCGACATAACGAAGCTCGCCGTCGACGCCATCGTCAACGCGGCGAACAGCTCCCTTCTGGGCGGCGGCGGTGTCGACGGCGCCATTCACCGGGCGGCGGGTCCGGAACTCCTGGCCGAATGCCGGGCACTATCCGGCTGCGCCACCGGCGAGGCGAAGATCACCAAGGGGTACCGGCTGCCGGCGCGTCACGTCATCCACACCGTCGGCCCGGTCTGGCACGGCGGCAACAAGGGGGAGCCGGAGCTCTTGCGCAGCTGCTACCGGAACGCCTTCCGGATCGCCCGCGAGCAGGGACTCGCCAGCATCGCCTTTCCCGCCATCAGCACCGGCGTATACGGTTACCCGATGGGAGAGGCCTGCCGGATCGCCCTGGAAGAGGCCAAGGAGGCACTGGCAAGCCACCCCGGGCTGAGCAGGGTGGTCTTCGCCACCTTCTCCGCCGAGGCACGGCAGATGTACCAGGAAACGGCCGAGGAGGTCTTTGCGTGAAGGCTGTCATCCAGCGGGTGAAAGAAGCGAGGGTGCGCGTTGACGGGAGGGTCATCGGGGAGATCGGTTGCGGGGTCCTGGTCCTGCTCGGCGTCGAGATGGGCGACACCCTGAAGCAGGCGGACTGGCTGGCGGAAAAGATCGTCAACCTGAGGATCTTCGCCGACGAGGCGGGGAAGATGAACCTTGCGCTGGCGGAGGTAAAGGGCGAGATGCTCGCCGTCTCCCAGTTCACCCTGGCGGGGAACTGCGCCAAGGGGCGGCGCCCCTCGTTCGACACGGCGGCCGACCCGGAGGAGGCCAACCGCCTCTACACCTACTTCATGGGAAAGGTCTGGGAACTCGGCGTGCCGGTGCAAAGCGGGATCTTCCAGGCCGACATGGAGGTCTCACTGGTGAACGACGGCCCGGTCACCTTCATCCTGGAGAGCCCGAAGAAGGGAGTTCCCCTCACATGAGGGGACGCACCTCGTCGACCTTGAAATAGACCACATGTTTTATCGCGGCACCCGCCTGGGGGCCCGCGGCCCGCGTCGCCGCCTCCTTGATACCCGCCAGCAGCTCACCCTCCCCCGCCTCCCGTTTGAAGGTAAGCGCCAGCCTCCAGCCGCTGTAGCCGCGCGACGGGGCCAGGTAAAGGTAACTGGCATGCGGGTTCTCCTTCAGGTTCGCGTAGCTGCGCCCCTCGGTTAAGCCCCAGGCCAGGGTCTCCTCGTCGATGATGTGCGGCGTGGCGAACACCGCAAGGTTCACCACCCCCTTCGCATCGGCCGTGCCGATCACACCCCGCCCCCCTTCCGGAAACAGTTCAGCAAGCTTCATGGTGCCCCCTTTTTACTTTCAGCAGTCAAACCACATATGATAATCTAGCAGGCCGTAACAGATTGTCCATCTCTGCCGCAAAAGGAAACTGAATCGTGGAGCTGAAATCAATACTCGAAGGGCTCTACGCGGCACGCTCCCAGACGCATCTCGCCAATGACCCGCTCTCCTTCTGCCACCGTTACCAGACTCCGCAGGACCGGGAGATCGCCGGCCTCATCGCGGCCTCCTTTGCCTACGGCAACGTGAAGATCATCCTGAGAAACCTGGCCGGGATCTTCGACGCCATGGGGGGATCGCCGCGGCTCTTCGTGGAGCGCTTCGAGCCGAAACAGGGGCTTAGGCTCTTCGCCGGTTTCAAGCACCGCTTCAACGACGGCCGCGACCTCTGCGCGCTGCTCCTCGCCTGCCAGACCATGCTGCGCGAGGCGGGCTCCATAGAGGGGTGGCTGCTGCGCTTCCACGACGATGGCCGCGAGGACGTGACCCAGACGCTCTCCGACTTCACCGGCGCGGTGAAAGCTCTCGACTACTCCGCTGTCTTTGGCGCCGGCGGCATCCCGCACGACTCCTACTTCCCCTTCCTGTTCCCCTCGCCCGCCTCCGGGAGCGCCTGCAAGCGGCTCTGCATGTACCTGCGCTGGATGGTGCGCCCCGATGACGGGATCGATCTCGGCATCTGGAAGGGGATCAGCCCCGCTCAACTGGTGATCCCGGTGGACGCCCATATCCAGAGGATCTGCGGCTTCCTCGGTTTCACCTGCCGCAAGCAGGCGGACTGGCGCATGGCCCGGGAGATCACCTCGCGGCTGCGGCAACTCGACCCGGAGGACCCGGTCAAGTACGACTTCTCCCTGTGCCACCTCGGCATCTCCGAGGGGTGCGACGGCAAGGACCTCCTTACCTGCGTCAACTGCCCGATCACCGGCATCTGCTCGGTCGGTAAACCGTGACGGCGGACGCCCCCGCCTTTGTGCACGGCTTCAGCTTTTCGGGACGCGTCGGGGAGGTGAGCGCGGCGAGCCCAGAAGAGGTGGTCCCGGCACTGAGGCTTCTGGAGGAGCTGGTAGCAGGCGGGCTGCACGCGGCGGGCTTCATCTGCTACGAGGCGGCTAGCGCCCTCAACGGCGACCTCACCAGCTGCGCACCGGGCGGACTGCCGCTTCTCTGGTTCGGTCTCTTCGAGGAGCGCCGCGCCGACCCATTCCCCGCCGAAAGCGAGCCGTACCGGACCTCGGACTGGGAGCCCTCCCTAGGCGAGGAGGAATACGCCGGTGCCGTCGCAGCCATCCGGGAGCTGATCGCGGCCGGCGACTGCTACCAGGTCAATCTCACCATGCGGCAGCGCTTCTCCTTTTCCGGCAGTCCCCGCTCCTTTTTCGGCGAGCTGCGGCGCTGCCAGCCCACCCCGTACAGCTGTTACCTGGAGACCGGAAGCTACCGGATACTCTCCGCCTCGCCCGAGCTCTTCTTCTCGCTTTCGGGCGGGGTCCTCACCACCCGCCCGATGAAGGGGACGGCGCCAAGGGGAAGGTGGTGGGAGGAGGACGAGGCGGAAAAGCTCAGGCTCAGGGGGAGCCCGAAGGAGCTCGCCGAGAACCTGATGATCGTCGATCTGCTGCGAAACGACATGGGGATGGTTTCAGGTACCGGCTCGGTGCAGGTTGCCTCGCTTTTCGACGTCGAGACACACGCAACCGTGCATCAGATGACCTCGACCGTCACCTCCCGGCTGGAGCAGGGGATCGGCCCGCTCGGGCTGTTCCGGGCGCTCTTCCCCTGCGGATCGGTCACCGGCGCCCCCAAGCGGCGGAGCATGGAGATCATCGCCGGGCTTGAGGGGGCGCCGCGCGGACTTTACACCGGCTGCCTCGGTTATCTCTCGCCGGGAGGCGAGGCCCAGTTCAGCGTGGCGATACGGACGGTTGTGCTGGACACGGCCTCCGGCCGCGGGGAGCTCGGCATCGGCAGCGGCATCACCTACGATTCGAACGCCGCGGGCGAGTATGCCGAATGCCTTGCCAAGGGGCGCTTTGCCCGGGAGCGGGGCCGCGACTTCCATCTGATTGAATCGCTATTGTACGACGGCGGCTATTTCCTGCTGGAGCGGCACATGGAGAGGCTGGCGCACTCCGCAGCCTATTTCGGCTTCCCGCTGGAGCCGGGGGCGGCCCAAGGCGCACTCCAGGCGTTCGCCGCGGGCCGGGTCGGAAAAGAGAAGGTGCGGCTGCTCCTTTTCAATGACGGCAGGATCGGCTGCGAATCGGCACCGATCGCGGAACCGGCGCTGGACGCGACCGCAGCCTTCGCTACCGTCGCCGTGGACTCGGCCGACGCCTTTCTCTATCACAAGACGAGCTGGCGCGGAGTCTACGCCGGGGAACTGGCCCGGCGACCCGACCTGGCGGAGGTGATCTTCCTCAACGAGCGCGGCGAGGCGACCGAGGGATCGAGCAGCAATGTCGTCGCGCTTCTTGACGGCGAGCTCCTCACCCCGCCGATATCAAGCGGGCTGCTGCCGGGGGTCTTCAGGGGTGAGCTCCTGGCGCTTGGCAGCATCAGGGAACGGGTGCTGACCCGCCGCGACCTGGAATCTGCAGAGCAGCTTTACCTGATCAACTCGGTGCGGAAGTGGCGGCAGGTCCGGCTGGTAGAGTGATTAATTAATCAGAATGATCGGCCGGATGGGACCGATCCACTACAATAAACCCAACAGGAGGGGAGCATGCAAAAATTTGGCTTTTTAGGACTGGGCATCATGGGGAGCGCCATGGCGAAGAACCTGCTCAAGTCCGGCTTCGAGGTCACGGTCTGGAACCGGTCGCCGGACAAATGCGCCGAACTCGCGGCCTTGGGTGCCGCGGTCGCGGCGACTCCCGCCGGGGTGACCGCATCCTGCCAGATCACCTTCGCCATGCTGGCGGACCCGGCAGCCGCCGAAGCCGTCTGTTTCGCACCCGGCGGTGCGCTGGAGGGGATCGGCGAGGGACGCGGCTACGTCGACATGTCGACCGTGGATGCCGCCACCGCACGCCAGATCGGCGCGGCGATCTCCCGGAAGGGAGGCAGGTTCCTGGAGGCGCCCGTCTCGGGGAGCAAGAAGCCCGCTGAAGACGGCACCCTGATAATCCTTGCCGCCGGCGACCGGGAGCTTTTCGACCAGGCGCTCCCGGGCTTCGAGAAGATGGGGAAGAAGAGCCTCTTCCTCGGCGAACTCGGTAACGGCGCGCAGATGAAGCTGATCGTGAACATGGTCATGGGCGGCATGATGGCGGCCTTCTGCGAGGGGCTGGCCCTGGCCGGAAAGGCGGGCCTTGAAACCAGCGATCTGCTCGATGTCATCGACTCCGGCGCCATGGCGAACCCGATGTTCAAGATGAAGGGAGCCCAGATAGCGCAGGGGACCTTCCCTGCGGCGTTTCCCCTCAAGCACATGCAAAAGGACCTCCGCCTCGCCGTCGCCCTCGGTGACACCCTGGATCAGCCGCTCTTCTGCGCGGCCGCAGCCAACGAGTCCTTCAAGAAGGCGAAGGCGCTGGGGCTCTCCGACCAGGACTTCTGCGCGGTCTTCCGGGCGGTCGCGTCATGAGCTAGCGCCCCTGCCGGGCGGTATCCGCAGGCCAAAGGGAGCCGTCAATTTGGCGTTGACAAAAAGGGCCGGCTCCCTTATCCTTCTGCAAAATTGAATAGAAAGTCCTGCTTATCTAGAGTGGTGGAGGGAAAGGCCCTGCGAAACCACAGCAACCGGCCCTGCAAGGGGCGCCAGGTGCTAAATCCTGCCGAAAGGCGAAGATGAGAAAGGCGCTTTGAACTTTTACACCCAAAAAGCCCCTTCTCATCATCCGAGACGGGGCTTTTTTGCGTCCCGGACACCTGCCGGCACATCCGATAACGAGAGAGACATGTCCTACGGCATAGTTACAGAACAGACCGCCCGGTTCGAAACGGAACTGCGCCTGGAAAGCGGCCGCATCCTGGGACCGATCGAGGTCGCCTACGAGACCTACGGCACCCTGAACCAGGCGCGCTCCAACGCGATCCTGGTCACCCACGCCTGGACCGGAAACGCGCATCTGGCGGGTCGCTACAACGCGGAGGAGAAGAGGGCCGGCTGGTGGGACGAAATCGTCGGTCCCGGCAGGCTCCTCGATACGGACCGCTACTTCGTGATCTGCTCCAACGTGATCGGCTCCTGCTTCGGCTCCACGGGCCCCACCTCGCTCAACCCGAAAACCGGAAAACGCTACAACCTCGCCTTCCCCGTCATCACGGTACGCGACATGGTGAGCGCCCAGGCGCTGCTCATGGACCGGCTCGGCATCGAGAGGCTCTTCTGCGTCCTGGGCGGGAGCATGGGCGGCATGCAGGCGCTCGAGTGGGCGACCCAGTTCCCCGACCGGGTCGCCTCGGCCGTCGTGCTCGCCACCACGCCGCGCCCCTCCGCCCAGGCCATATCGCTCAACGCCGTCGCCCGCTGGGCCATCTTCAACGACCCGACCTGGAAAAAGGGTGAGTACCGGAAGAACCCCAAGGACGGCCTGGCGCTGGCCCGCGGCATCGGGCACATCACCTTTCTCTCCGACGAGTCGATGACGGCGAAATTCGACCGCCGTTTCTCGGCGCGCGACGGTCAGTTCGACTTCTTCGGCCAGTTCGAGGTGGAGCGGTACCTGAACTACAACGGCTACAACTTCGTGGACCGCTTCGACGCCAACTCCTTCCTCTACCTCGCCAAGGCGCTCGACCTGTACGACGTCGCATCAGGGTGCGAATCCATGGAAGAGGCGTTCGCGCCGGTCACCGCCGCGCTCCAGTTTTTCGCCTTCACCTCCGACTGGCTCTACCCGCCGGCCCAGACCGAAGAAATGGTGACCTCGCTCAAGGGTCTCGACAAGAACGTCGAATACCACCTGATCACCTCCTCCTACGGACACGACGCCTTCCTCCTGGAGCACGAGACCTTCACCCCGATGGTGCAGTCATTCCTGGACAAGGTGCGCTTCTGAAGGGATCCCATCCCTTGGTGGGGCTGGGGAGGTGCAAGGGCTCTGGTTTCAAGTACGGACGCTTTGATCTTGTTAGGTAAAAAGGGCGCCCCAACAACCGGGCGCCCTTTTTACGTTTTCTATTTCGACAGCACCGTAGGGTGTGCCGTGCCCACCGATAACCGTCGGCCGGTGGGCACGGCCCACCCTACGACTACGACTAATCTTCACCTAGCCGCTCCGTAGCCCCCTCCTCCGGCCAGCCCAGGATCGCAGCGACATCGCCGTTCAGCACGGTATCCTCCCCCGTCGGCATGACGAAAACCTTGACGCGCGAGTCGTCGGCACTGATCAGCATCTCCCGTCCTTCCTTGAGCGCCTCCCGATCCCTTGCCGGGTCCAGCTTGATACCGAACTGCTCCATCCCGTTCAGCGCCATGCCGCGTACCGGCCAGTCCGCCCACCCCTCCCCGTAGCTGAACACGATGGCGTCCAGCTTGCCGATGACGGCGATATAGGCGCCCAGGTATTTGCGCAGGCGGTAGGCCTCCATGTCGAGTGCCAGGCGGCAGCGGACATCCCCGTCCCTGGCCTCGTCCACCAGAATCCTGCGGGTCACGCGGCGCCCCACGATTCCGGTCAGGCCGCTCTTCTGGTTCATGAAGAGGTCGATCTCGCGCGCCGAGATATCCGCCTGGTTCATCATGAAGGGAACTATCCCCGGATCGATGTCGCCGCAGCGGCTGCCCATCATCACCCCTTCGAGCGGGGTAAGCCCCATGCTGGTATCCACCGACTCGCCGTTACGCACCGCGCAGAGCGACACGCCGTTCCCGGTATGCACCGTGACCATGTTGCAGCGCTCGCGCGCCACCCCGGCGAGTGCAGCTCCCCTGCGTGTGGCATGGAGGTGCGACTGCCCGTGAAAACCGTAGCGCCTCACCCCGTGCCTCTGGTACCACTCGTACGGGAGCGGGTAGATGTAGGCGGCCTCCGGCATGGTCTGATGGAAGGCGGTGTCGAATATCGCGATATGCGGGATCTCGGACAAAAGGTCCTGAGCCCCGTGGATCCCCCCCAGGTTCGGGGTATTGTGCAGCGGGGCAAGCTTCGCCATCTCCTCGATGGCTTGGATCACTTCCTGGTCAATGAGCACGGAGCGGGTGAATTTCTCGCCTCCATGCACCACCCGGTGCCCTACCGCGCGGATCCTGCCGGTATCGGCCAGAACCCCGATCATCGGGTCTGTCAGGGTGGCGAGGATCAGCTTCAGCGCATCCCTGTGGTCCGCGCACTCACCGTCGCGGTGCTGGGGATCTTTGCCGGGGACCTTATGGGTGATGAAAGAGTCCCCGACGACGACCCGCTCCACCTTGCCGCTAGCCAGGGTAACGCTGTGCCCCCAGTCGAAAAGCTGGTACTGCACGGAGAACCTCCGGCAGTTGATTGTGAGAATAAGCATGCTGACAAGCTCCGATTTCGGGCGGCAGGTGTGAGGCCTTCTCAATGCTGCCCGGGTGGATTTCTGTATTTGCGTGGCGCCACGTAGAATGATCGTGCAGGATTAGTGCGGCAGTGCCTTTCCTGGCGGCCTTCACAAGCTCGCTGAAAGTGCGGCTGGACTGGTAGCGGCCTGCCGGGATAAACCTCAAACTACCACGCCGACTGAAAAACTGCAAATGGTATACAGGAATTGGCATGTACCGGGGAGCTAGGGATGTTGCAGTACCAGATCGGCAATGACCGGACGGTGGTCGGAAGCCTTGCCGGTTCCGATCCAGCAGCGATGTGTCAGAAACGAGGAATTCACCATGATGTGATCGATGCGCATCCATGAAATTCGCAGCCAGGGGAGCCTGTGCTTGAGCAGGAAATGTCCATAGGTGAAGCCGTAGCCTCTGCCCCGTTCGGCGAAGGCGTCGTGCAAACCCGCGTCCCGCAAGGCTGCACACACCAGCGATGCGTCAGGGGAGTTGAGATCGCCTGCGACGATGACCGGTCCCTTTTCCTGGCTTATATCGCCAAGAATGGAGGTCGCCTGGACCAGGCGGGTTGTCACGTTGCGATCGAAGGACTTAATGGCTTTCGGCAGGTGCCAGGGCTGCGTCCTCGCACCCCTGAACGCGTTGAGACCTTTCCGGGGAGTTTTGAAATGAACGTTGTACAGGGAGATCACCGACTGCCCGATGTACAGTTGGCAGCGCAAACAGTCTTGCTTTCCTCCGGGTGTGTGTATCTCGCGCACCTCCGCATCTGACAGAGGGTACTTGCTCGCGATAACGAACTGCCAGTAGGAGCGAACGTGCCATTTTTTGAAATAGTCTCCCAGCGGACCTTTCAAGGAACCTACCGCATCCTGAAAGAGCACGACATCGGGTTGGGATCTGGCAATCTCATCAATGAGAGGGGCTATATCGTAGTTGCCGTACTTGATATTCCAGGTCATGACCCTCACGGTCAGAGTACCTGGTGCAGGAACGGGCGCCTGCTGTGACCATTTGAACCCCATAATCGGGCCCAAGACCCATAGTACACAGAGCAGTGGAAGCCAGGTCCAGAAACGGTCTGCCTTGAAGATGAGAACTGTCAGAATGATACCCGGGACCGCCCACATGACTTGGGGCAGGTATAGGTTCAATGCTCCAAACCACCAGCGGTCTGCACCGGACCAGTTCAAAACCGTCACTGCGGCCAGGAAGATGCCGTAGACACTGGTAAGAATGAGCAGCCAACCTATGGCTTTCAAATATGCCCCCACCTGTCTTTCAAATGCGAAACCCGTTCTACGTTCTACGTTCTACGTTCTACGTTCTACGTTCTACGTTCTACGTTCTACGTTCTACGTTCTACGTTTTACGTTCTACGTTTTACGTTCTACAATGTTGTGGTCACAGTGGACGCGTTCACCCAATACGTAATAACGTTGAACTTAGAACGTTGAACGTTGAACGGTTGTTGCCTTCCAGAAAGTAGCCATTTCGTGAGGCAGGAGATGACAGTACTCCCCCCGGTACTCACTCTGCAGGTGCTTCAGCAGATCCCGGTACAGATCCGCCGAATATTCATCGAACTGGGGACGACCGTCGAAAGACATGTAGTCGGGGTGAGTGTTGACCAGCGCCATGCCTCCCTGTTCCGCGATCCAGCGCAGCTTTTCCTTCCAGACCGCGATGTCCCTCTCCCTGAACAGGACGAACAGTGTGAAATCCTGCGCCAGCGTGTACGGCAGCTCGACATACTCTCTGCCCGGCACCCCCCTCTGATTGATCGGGAAAATGGTCCCGACCCCGTCAGGCTGCGGTTCAAACGGATCGGTATCAAAGGAGGAAGCGTCGTAGCTTATGTCCAGTCCGTGCAGCCAGTCGAAGTTGTGATACATGCAGGGAGAGCGAAATCCCACCGCCCCCCACTCCCTGAGATAGCCGTTGATCCCCTTGGCGTGCTCGGCAAAGGTGCTCGCCGACTCGTACAGTTTCCTGTTGTGCTCGAGGCCGTGCACCCCGACCTCGTATCCATGCTCCACCAGCATGCTGCGGACCTCCACGGGAAGATGGTAACCCTGCGCTACAAAGTTGAACGAGGAACGGAACCCCAGCTCCCGCTCCAGCTCCATCATCTGCCGGCATCGGGCGACTCCGCGCGCCGTATCCACGTCGTGGGTGAGGACCACGGAAAAACGCTTCCCCTCGGGCCACCCGGAAAAGCCGGGCGGCGGACTCCCGGCGCTCCGGTCTATGGGCCAGACGGCACGGTGCACCATCCTTTTACGCCGTGCCACCAGGCTCCGAAGCACGATTTGCATCCTGCGTGAAATCAGCGGTTTGATGTGATAATAGGCTCGGGCCAGAGTTTCGTCGCTGACCAGTTTCATGCGACCCTCCTTGAGACCCCTGCAACAGACGCGGTCATGCGATGCGGGATGTCCCGGCAGCAGCTTCTGCACGGAAACAGCGCTCTGCCTCGGGCACCGGGGTGAAGGTTACGCTTAAACAATTCCAATTGAAATATACTGGATGTCAAAGGCATTGCAAGCCGCCAACTCCCGCGTCCCTCGCCGTGTCGAGCGGAGCGCATTTTTGGCAAAGACAGCCATGGCCTGATATGGTATCGTTCTTCTCTTTGCCCAAAACCGTGAATGGTGAAAGGTGAATAAAACCGTCGATTGGCATGGGAACAGAGCTTTCCGCGGCCCGGCGACCGAGGTCCATTACCAAAGGGAATAGAGATGCCCCTGAAGATATACACGAGCAACCGCATGGAGCGGCTGGTCGACGACCTGGAGAGCGTGGTCCGCGCGCCGCACCCCGCACCCTTCACGCCGTTCACCAAAGAGATCGTCGTGGTCCAGAGCAAGGGGATGCAGCGCTGGCTCTCCATGGAACTGGCACAGCGCATCGGGGTCTGGGCCAACTGCGAGTACCCCTTTCCCAACAAGATCGTCGAGACCCTCTTTGCCGCCCTGCTCCCGGATTGCCCTCCCGAAAGCCCGGTCTTCCGGCCGGAGGTGATGACCTGGAGATTGATGGGACTGCTGCACGACTCCATCGGGCTGCCCGGTTTCGAGGAGATCTCGGGGTATCTCGCGGACGACCGTGACGGGCTCAAGAGGATGCAGCTGGCCCAGCGGATCGCCGACACCTTCGACAGGTACACGGTGTACCGGCCGGAGCTGCTCCTCGCCTGGGAAACCGGCGCTGAAGGAGGCTGGCAGGCGCTGCTCTGGCGCGCGCTCACCGCGGGATTAACGCAGAGACATCGGGCACGCCTGCTCGCCGAGTTCCGCGACGGCATCGGTTCTGTCCCCCTGAAAAACCAGGCGCGCATCTCGCTGATCGGGATTCCGACCCTCCCCCCTTTCCACCTGGAGGTCCTCTCCCGGGTCGCCCTGCACACCGAGGTGAACCTCTTCCTTTTGAACCCCTGCCGGGAATACTGGGGCCAGATCGTCTCGGAGCGTGAGCTGGCGCGCCTGGAGCAGCGAGGGATGGACCAGGGCGAATGGTATGAAACCGGAAACCCGCTGCTCGCCTCCTGGGGGAAGCTCGGCCGCGAGTTCTTCGAATCGATCATCGGCGACTGCGGGGATCCCGAAAGAACGGAGAGCTTCGCCGAGATACCTGCGGACTCTCTGCTGCACACGATCCAGGGCGACATCCTCGATCTGAGGGATCTCACCGGCAAGCGGCAGGTGACCGGGGACGACCTATCGGTCCTGGTGCATTCCTGCCACTCCCCGATGCGGGAGGTGGAGCTGCTCTACGACACGCTCCTGTCGCTCTTCGAGGCGGGCTCTGACCTGTCGCCGCGCGACGTCCTGGTGATGACCCCGGACATCGAGCGCTTTGCCCCCTACATCAGCGCCGTGTTCGACACGCCGGAAGGGGTCGGGGTGCGGATCCCATATTCCATCGCGGACCGCAGCCTGATGAACGAGGGAGAGTCGGCGCAGGCGCTCCTCGCGATCCTCAGGCTCTGCGGCGGGAGGTACGGGGTCTCGACCGTGCTGGACATCCTGGAATCCCCACCGGTCGCCAGGCGGTTCGGCATGACCGGGGATGACCTGGAGACCGTGCGCGACTGGCTCAGGGCCGCCAACATCAGGTGGGGGATCGATGCGGCGCAGCGCGGCGAGCAGGGACTCCCCCCTTTCCGGGAGAATTCCTGGGAGGCGGGCCTCGACCGCCTTCTGCTCGGCTACGCCATGAACGGCGAGGGGCAATGCTTCTTCAACGGGATACTCCCTTTCGACGACATGGAAGGGGGCGTGGCGCTGGTGCTCGGCCGCTTCCTCGCTTTCTGCAAGACGCTTTTCGCGCGCTCCCGCGCCCTGGCGCAGCCGCGCGGGCTGGCCCCCTGGGTGGAGGCGATCCGCGAGATCCTGGCCGACTTCTTCCTCCCCGACGAGGAGGGGGAGCGCGAACTGCTCTCGCTCATAGAGCTGGCCGGAAAGCTCGGGGAATGCGCTGCGGATGGGGGTTTCGCGGGCGAGATCGGCATCGAGGTGGTGCGCTACTGGCTCGAGGAGAGACTCGGCAAGGCGGAGCGCGGTTTCGGCTTTCTGACCGGCGGGGTCACCTTCTGCGCCATGCTACCCATGCGCAGCATACCGTTCCAGGTGGTGGCGCTGATCGGCATGGACGACGGCGCCTTCCCGCGCCGTAACCCGTCCCAGGGGTTCGACCTGATGGCGCGCTCGCCGCGCCGGGGCGACCGCTCGCAAAGGGACGAAGACCGCTACCTGTTCCTGGAGGCGCTTCTCTCGGCGCGCCAGCGGCTCCACATAAGCTACGTCGGGCAGAGCATCAAGGACAACAGCGAGATCCCCCCTTCGGTGCTGGTGAGCGAGCTCACGGACTACCTCGCCAAGGGGTTCGAGACGGACGGTACAGCGTGCGGCTCGGCGCTACGCCACCCGCTGCAGCCCTTCAGCCCGAGGTACTTCCACGACACACCAAAGGCTTCTGCTGCTGACGATATCCAGGCAAGAAGGCTCTTCAGCTATTCCGAGCAGAACTTCCAGGGGGCGCTCGCCAGGCTCGCCCCGCAGCGCGCCCCCCTCCCCTTCATCGCGGCGCCTCTTCCCGTCTGGGGCGAGGAGGAGAACCTGACGCTCAAGGCGCTGGTCGACTTCCTGTGCAATCCGGCGCGGGAGCTGTTGCGGCGCAGACTCGGCATCAGGGTGGAGCAGGGGACCGAACCGCTGGAGGAGTGCGAGCCGTTCAGCCTTCCGGCGCTGGTGAAGTACCAGCTGGAGCAGGAGATCGTGGCGGCGCTGCTGGCGGGCGACGAGCCGGCGCTCCCTTTCGCCGTTGCCTGCGGGCGGGGCGATCTGCCGCCGGGGATGTGCGGGGAGGCGCTCTTCGACACCCTGAGTGGGCCGGCGGCCGAGTTTGCCGCCAAGGTCGCCGAGGCCTCCACCGGCGGGCCGCTCCCGCCGCTCGACATCGATCTGAAGCTTCCGGGGGGAAGGCTCACCGGGAGGATCGGCTCGCTGCGCTCTGACCGGCTGGTGCTCTACCGCTACACGAAGCTCAAGGCAAAGGACCAGCTCCGGCTCTGGGTCGAGCATCTGGCGCTCAACGCGGCCGGCGCCCCGGGCTACCCGCGTCAATCAATCTTCCTGGCCGCCGACGCGACCGTCAACCTGCCTCCGATCGAGGGAAGCAGGGCATTGCTGGCACAACTCCTGGCGCTCTACCAGAAAGGGATGAGCTTTCCGGTCCGGTTCTTTCCGGAGACCTCGCTTGAGTACGCCAAGAAATCGCGGGACCCCAAGAAGGCGGGGAAGGCGCTGGCAGACGCCAGGGGGAAATGGCACGGCAGCGACTTTTTCCCTGGGGAGGCAAACGACCAGCACTACCGGCGCTGTTTCGGGGACGAGGAGCCGCTGGACGCCGATTTCCGGGCGACCGCGCTCGAGGTCTGGGAGCCGTTTCTCGGGCACCAGACAGGGAAGGGAAAGAAACAGTGAAAAGCGTCGCACACGGATCAAACGGGAACTGACGGATGACTGCAGATCAACAAGAGTCCGGGTCCAAGGGCTTAAGCAAAAGAATCCTAGGTTAATCTGCCTGTTCCGCCCTTTTTTGCTTTTGTCCGTGTGCGAGTCTTTGACTTATTTTTGATGTTATCCGTTTGCGAGGCTTTGACGTGCCAATGAACCGATTCGACCTGCTCAACACCCCCCTTGCCGGACGCAACCTGATCGAGGCGAGCGCCGGCACCGGGAAGACCTTCACCATCGCCGGCGTCTACCTCCGGCTGGTGCTGGAACTGCGCCTGTCCGTTGCCGAGATCCTCGTGGTCACCTTCACGGAGGCTGCCACCAAGGAGCTCAGGGAGCGGATCAGGAAAAGGCTCAAGGAAGCGGAGAGCGCCTTCGAGCAGGGGGAGAGCAAGAGCAGCGACCTGCTCCTCTCGGGCCTGCTCCGGACGATCCCGGATCACGCCGGGGCCCGGCGCCTGCTGGCAAACGCGGTCCGCTCCTTCGACGAGGCGGCGATCTTCACCATCCACGGCTTCTGCCAGCGCATGCTCCAGGAAAACCCGTTCGAAAGCGGCTCGCTCTGCAACACGGAGCTCATGACGGACCAGGGGACCATCCTCACGGAGATCGCGCAGGACTACTGGCGCATCAACTGCTACGGCGCCCCCCGCGACAGAATCGCCGCGGCGAACGCCGCCGGCATATCCCCCGCCACCCTCCTCGCAATGGCGCGGCGGATCGGCGGCGACCCGTTTGCCAGCGTCATCCCCGATGCCCCGGAAGAGCCGTGCGACAGCGACGCCTGGCTCCTCGGCCTGAAACGCGGCTTCTTCGACTACCTGGCCGGCGAGCTCCCCGGACGGAAGCGGGCGCGGAACGTGAGGTCCTTCGACGACCTGCTGCTCGACCTGCACGCGGCACTCACCCGCAAGGACTCGACACTGCCGGCTTTGATCCGGGAGCGCTACCAGGCGGCGCTGATTGACGAATTTCAGGACACCGACCCGACGCAGTTCGCCATCTTCGACACGGTCTTCCCCGCCGCGCACCCGGCCCCGTTCTTCCTGATCGGCGACCCGAAGCAGGCGATCTACAGTTTCCGCGGCGCCGACATCTTCGCCTACATGGGTGCCGCCAAGGCAACCAAGGCGCGCCATACCCTGCTGGAAAACTGGCGTTCGGAGCCGAGCCTGATCCGCGGCGTGAACGCGGTCTTTGCCTCGCACGGCACCCCCTTCCTGTTCGAGGAGATCCCGTTCAGCCCGGTCGAGCCGGCGCAGCAGGAACTGAAGCTATTGACCGCGGGCGGGGAGAGCACGGCACCTCTCAAGCTCTGGTTCGCCCCGCGCAAGGAGGCGGGCAAACCGATCAACAAGGGGGATGCCTGGGACCTGCTCCCGGAGACGGTCGCGGCCGAGATCTCCCGGCTGCTGCGCGACGGCGCGAGCGGAGGGTTGAAGATCGGCGAGCGCGGCGTGGAGCCGGGGGATATCGCCGTGCTGGTGCGCGCCAACCGGCAGGCGCGCCTGATGCAGCGCGCCCTCACCCGCCGCGGCATACCGAGCGTTCTTTGCAGCGCCGGCAACCTCTTCGACTCGGAGGAGGCGGCGGAGCTCCTGACCATCCTCTCGGCGGTCTCGGAACCCGGGCACGAGGCGCTGCTGCGCGGCGCCCTCGCCACCGACCTGACCGGGGTTTCCGGCGAGGAGCTGGCACGGCTCATGGGAGACGAGAGCGGCTGGGAGCAGGTGTTGGAGGAGTTCCGCAGCTACCATGAGGTCTGGACCGCGAGCGGCTGCATGGCGATGACGCTCCGTTTCATGGAGCGCCGCCAGGTGAGGGGGAGACTGCTCTCGGCTCCCATGGGAGAGCGCCGCCTCACCAACCTGCTGCACCTGGTCGAAACCATCCACCATGCCCAGGTCCAGGGGCACCTCGGCATGGAGGGGGTGGTCGACTGGCTCGCCTGCCGGATTGCCGAGGAACCGAAGCACGAGGAACACGAGATCCGCCTGGAGACGGACGAGGCCGCGGTACAGCTGGTCACCATCCACAAAAGCAAGGGGCTGGAATACCCAATCGTTTTCCTGCCGTTTTGCTGGGCCGAGTTCGCAGGCAAGGACGAGACGGCCCTGTATCACGAGGAAAGCGGGCGCGTGGTGCTCGACATCGGCTCGGCGGAGCTCTCCGATCACAAGGCGCTGGCGCAGCGCGAGGGGCTGGCGGAGAGCCTGCGGCTCCTCTACGTGGCGCTCACCAGGGGGAAGCACCGCACCTATCTGATCTGGGGCGCGTTCAAGGACGCCGGCAATTGCGCCCTGCACTACCTGCTGCATCCGGATGCCGAGGCCGCCAAGGGACAGGTGACGCTGAGCGACGAGGCGATGCTCAAAGAGCTGGGCCGCCTGGCCGGCTCCTCCGGGGGGGCGATCGAGGTGCTCACGATGCCGGAGGCGGATACTACCCCGTACCTGCCGCAGGCCGTCGACGGCTCCGGCTTCGACTTCCGGCGCTTCGCGGGGAGCGTGGCGAGGGACTGGCGCGTGGCGAGCTTCACCTCGCTTGCCACCCGGCAGCACCACGCGGCCGAGCTTCCGGACCGGGACGAGGGGAGCCGCACCGAGGGGGGAGACACGGCAGGGGTCGACCCAGCCGGCATCTTCGCCTTCCCGAGGGGAGCCAAGGCCGGCATCTTCCTGCACGAGATCTTCGAGCGGCTGGAGTTCAGGTCGCCTCCGGAAGCGCTCCCGCCGCTGGTGGCAGATCTGCTCGAGCGGCACGGCTTCGAGGCGCAGTGGTGCGGCGCGGTCTGCTCCATGGTGCTAAGCGTGCTGCGCGCCCCGATGGGGAAGGAAGGCTTCGCCCTGGAGAGCATCGGGATGGACCGACGCTTCACCGAGCTGGAGTTCTTCTTCCCGCTGGCGCCCATCACCTCGGAACGCCTGCGGGATGCGGTTTCGCGCTTTACCGGAGAGGCCTTCCCGGTCGACATGGCGGGGCTCTTCAGCCGCCTCTCGTTCACCCCGGTGCGAGGGATGCTGCGCGGCTTTATCGACCTGGTGGTCGAGCAGGGCGGGCGCTACTACATCCTGGACTGGAAGTCGAACCATCTCGGCAACCGTGCCGAGGATTACGACGGGCCGGGGATGCGGCGCGAGATGGAGCAGAGCCTCTATCCGCTCCAGTACCTCCTCTACACGGTGGCCCTCGACAACTACCTGAGGCTGCGCATACCCGGTTACGATTACGACGAGCATTTCGGCGGGATCTTTTACCTGTTCCTGCGCGGCGTGGACGGCAAGGGAAACGGCGTCTTCGCCGACCGTCCGCCCAAGCGCTTCATAGAGGAGCTGTCGCATGCGCTGCTCGGAGCCCCGCGGGGAGCAACCCCCGGCCCGTCCGATACCTGCGTGGCAGAGCCGGCAGTAGCCTGCACGGGATTATCATGAACCAGCTGCAAAAGCTTAACCACTGAGGACACAGAGGATCACAGAGGAAATCTAAACAAAAGATTTAGACTCTTGTTGTGAACCAAGCTTCGTTTTTGGTTTCCTCTGTGATCCTCTGTGGTCACGCTTTTTGCTCGGTAACTTTCTTAATTCAGTAACAAGGTGCCAACCATGACTCCAGACGGAGTTCAGCTTAACGAAATAGACAGCCAGTTCGCCTCCTTCATCTGCCGGCAGGCCGGGAGCGATGATCCGCACCTCGAATCGGCCGCGGCCCTCCTCAGCCGTGCGGTGGTCGCCGGCGATGTCTGCCTGGATCTCGCCTGCGTCCTGCGAGAGGCCGACGCCGCCAGGTACGGCATCGAGAGCCTCGACACCTGGGTGCGGCGTCTGCGGGAATTTTCCGTGGTCGGAGCACCGGGCGATTTCAGGCCGCTCATCCTGGACGACGCCAACAGGCTCTACCTGCACCGCTACTGGCGCTACGAGGAGGAACTCGCCGCGGCTATCCTGAAAAGGGGCGCAGCGGCCGAGTTCGACCAGGAGCTCCTCAAGAGGGGGCTCGCGCGCCTCTTCCCGGCAACAGACGCCACGGAGCCGGACTGGCAGCGGATCGCGGCGTTAGCAGCCGTCAGCAGGCGCTTCTGCGTCATATCGGGAGGGCCCGGAACCGGCAAGACCTCCACCGTCGTCAAGGTGCTGGCGCTCCTTCTGGAGCAGGGGAAAAAACAGGCGAAACCTCCTGAACCATCCGGCAGCTGCCGGATCGCGCTGGCTGCCCCTACCGGCAAGGCCGCCGCTCGACTCAAGGAGTCGATCATGGGCGGGGTGGAGTGCGCCGAAGAGGTCCGCGCACTGATTCCCGAGGAGGTCTCGACCATCCACCGGCTGCTCGGTTATGTGAAAGGCTCCTGCAGCTTCCGGCACAACAGGGACAATCCGCTCCCCTACGACCTGGTCATCGTGGACGAGGCCTCCATGGTCTCCCTGCCGCTCATGGCCAAGCTGGTCGATGCGCTGCGGCACGACACCCGCCTGATTCTCTTGGGCGACCGGGACCAGCTCGCCTCCGTTGAGGCGGGAGCGGTGCTCGGCGACATCTGCGATACCGGCGGCATACACGGCTTTTCCGCCCCCTTCGCGGAACTCGCCGCCGAGCTTGCCGGTGACCGGCTCGCGGTTCAAGGGGCGACCGGCGCGCTGGGCGATGCCGTGGTGCTGCTCAGGAAAAGCTACCGTTTCTCGTCGGCAAGCGGGATCGGCAGGGTCGGAGCCCTGGTGAACGCGGGAAACGGCGCGGCGGCCCTGGCTGCCTTCAAGGACGCTGCGTTCCCGGACATCTCCCTGGCGCAGACGCCGCAGGCAGCCGATCTCGGTGACGCGCTCGCCGAGCGGATCGTGGCAGGCTACGGAGCTTACCTCAAGGAAAGTTCACCCCAAGAGGCGTTCGCGCGCTTCGGCCAGTTCCGGATGCTGTGCGCCATGCGCAGCGGCCCCTTCGGGGTGGAGTCCGTGAACCGGCTGGTAGAGGAGCGCCTGGCGAAGGCGGGCCTGATCAATCCCGAAGGGCGCTGGTATGCGGGCGAGCCGATCATGATCACGCGCAACGATTACAACCTCGCCCTTTTCAACGGGGACGTCGGGCTCATCCTACCTGACCCGGAGTCGGGCTTTGAACTGCGCGCCTTTTTCCCCAGCGGCGCGGCGGGTATGCGCAAGGTGCTCCCGCTCAGGCTCCCCGACCATGAAAGCGCCTTCGCCATGACGGTCCACAAGAGCCAGGGCTCCGAATTCGACCGCGTGCTGCTGATCCTCCCGGACCGCGACGCTCCGCTTTTGACCCGCGAGCTCCTCTACACGGCCATCACCCGGGCCAAGAAGTCGGTGGAACTGCTCGGCTCGGACGAGCTCTTCGTGACCGCTGTGCAGAGGCGCATCGTCAGGAGATCGGGACTGCGGGAACGCTTATGGGACATTTGACAATTCAAGGCAGGCACCCGCGAGGGGTGCCGCTGCAGAATCCAGTTTCAGGTAGGGATACCCACGGGTATCCGATAGTGACAATCGCGGCAGGAATGCCGCTCCTCCAGTAGATTGTGGCAAAAATTGTAGCCCAAAAGGAAACTAACTAAATTAAGTGGAGCGGCTATGAAACTTACCATTAACGATATGAATTTTGCCTTCGACGACTGCGGGGAGGGTCCCGCCGTGCTGCTGATCCACGGCTTCCCGTTGAACCGCTGCATGTGGCAATCGCAACTGCAACCGCTTGCCAACGCCGGCTTTCGTGTCATCGCCCCGGACCTGCGCGGCTTCGGCGCAAGCGATGCGCCCGCCGCCGGCTACAGCATGGACGGCTTCGCCGATGACCTGATCGCACTGCTGGACGCGCTGAAGATCGACCGGGCCGTGGTCGCCGGCATGTCCATGGGGGGATACATCCTCATGAACCTGCTGGAGCGCTACCCGGAACGGATCTCAGCCGCCTGTTTCATCGCGACGAAAAGCTCCGCCGACGACGAGGAGGGGCGCGCCCGCAGAAGCTCTATGGCCGCGCAGGCGGAAAAGCTCGGCGCGAACCCCATCATCAAGATCTTCGCCGAACTCCTCTTCGCACCCGAGACGATGCACTCCAGGCCGGAACTGATCGCGCAGGTCACCTCGTGGATGCGCTCTACCCATCCGCACGCGCTCGCCGGCGGCCTGCTGGCCATGAGGGACAGGAAGGATTACACGCCGCTGCTCCCCGGCTTCCGGCAACCCTCACTGGTCGTCGTCGGCGCCGAGGATCGCGCCGCCTCCCACGGGGCAATCGAGCTCTTCACCGCCGGCCTTCCCCGCTGCCAGAGCCGGATCATCGACGGAGCCGGGCACATGGTGAACATGGAAAAACCCGTGGAGTTCAACGAGACGCTCCTTGGCTTCCTGAAGGGAATCAGGGAGACGTTATGAGCGCCGACCTGTTCCAACTCGCCACCCTGCTGCTCTTGGCTTCGACCCTCGCCGTTACCTTTCTTTGCTATCGAGCCCTCATGCGCCGCTCCTCCTCCGAGGCGCGGTTCGACCTGCTGGAAAAGGGATTGGAGCGGCTGGAGCGGATGTTCCAGGCCGAGATGGGGAGAAACCGTGAGGAGCTTGCCGGGAGCCTCAGGCTCTTCGGCGACGCGGTGCAAAAAAGGATGGTGGAAATCGCCTCGCTGCAGAAGGGGCAACTGGAGGGTTTCGCCCAGCAGCTGGGGAGCCTGACGGCGAGTAACGAGCAGCGCATGGACAAGCTGCGCGAGACGGTGGAACTGCGCCTCAAGTGGCTCCAGGAGGACAACGCCAAGAAGCTCGACCAGATGCGGGCGACGGTCGACGAGAAGCTGCACGAAACCCTGGAAAAGAGGCTCGGCGAATCGTTCAAGCAGGTAAGCGGGCAGCTGGAGCAGGTCCACAGGGGGCTGGGAGAGATGCAGACGCTCGCCGCGGGGGTCGGGGACTTGAAAAAGGTGCTCTCCAACATCAAGACGCGCGGCACCCTGGGCGAGGTCCAGCTGCACAACCTGCTGGAACAGATCCTGACGCCGGACCAGTACAACTCGAATGTCGCCACCAAACCCGGAAGCGACGCGCGGGTCGAGTTCGCCGTACGCCTGCCGGGCCGGGACGACAAGCCGCTCTGGCTCCCGATTGACGCCAAGTTTCCCCAGGAAGACTACCTGCGCATCGTCGAGGCGCAGGAGCAGGGGAACCAGGTTGCGCTCCAGGAAGCGACCCGGCAGTTCGACAAGACGGTCGTCGGCATGGCGAAGCTCATCTGCGACAAGTACATTTCGCCGCCGAACACGACCGATTTCGCAGTCATGTTTCTGGTCAACGAGGCGAGCTACGCCACCGTGCTGAGCCGCCCCGGGCTGTTCGACACCATGTTGCGCGACCACAAGGTGATCGTCGCCGGACCTACCACCATTGCCGCCCTGCTCTCCTCCCTGAGCCTGGGATTCAGGACGCTCACCATAGAAAAGCGCAGCAGCGAAGTCTGGCGCCTGCTGGGCGCCATCAAGACCGAGTTCATGACCTTCGGGACGCTTCTGGACAAGACGAGGAAGAAACTGGACGAAGCCGCATCCAGCATCGATACCGCGGCTACCCGGACGCGGCGCATACAGAAAAAGATGCAGGGCATTGAACAGCTGCCGGCAGCAGAGGCAGATGAGCTGCTCGGTATCGAGAAGATGCCTGAATCGGAGGTTACGGAACTTTCGTGGATGGACGAGGTGAAGTGAACCAGCAGGGGAAGGTGAACCTCAACGTCATGCGTCTCTACCCATTCATAAAATCCTGTCCCCGTAAAGAGAGCTGCGGGGGTAGCATCCTGTAGCACCCGCAGCAGCCGACTTAGCGCCGACCGCTGCGGGCTGAGGCGGTAAAAGATACTGCCGATTACTTGATCTGGCCGCGTATCTCGCCATCTGGATTGGCGCTGCTGTGGACATTCACGTAGGCGTCACCCGACTTGATGAGATTTACCAGATCTGCGACCGTTTTGCCCTGGAGATCGCCCATCAGGTCCTTGTCCATGATCATCCCTTCAGAAAGTACTCCGCTGACTTTACCTTTTTTGGCTTCGCTGGCAAGACCTACCACCGGTGGGCCGTCAGCTCCCTTCTTTCCCATGTGGATATGAGCCGCTGTGGGGTCCATGATGTTCTTGACGTGTAACTTGTAAGTCATGGATTTGCCGTCTTCACTCAGCTTGAATTCCGCTTTTCCTGAGGCCTTTGACTTGGGCTTTTTCGTTTCTTCTTTCGGTGTAAGCTTGGCCTTGAAGCTCTTTTCTGCGGCGAACCCGGTTGAGGCCGCGAAGACGACGGCCAGCACGACAAACAACAACAGTTTTACCTTTCTCATGTACTTCCTCCTTTTTTACCTGCTTTTAGTTTGTGCAACTGGTACCGGTTAATACCCACACCTCTTAGGAGGGACTTTGCCACGCTATGCTATTACACCTCTTGACCAGTGCAAATCTGCAGCGAACTCGGGTCCAAAGTTAAAGTCCCCTTTGCAAGGGGGAAGAGTTCGTCAAAGCTAAATGCTGCTCGAATGGCGCTAAAGCTGCCGCATGAAGGCGACGAGATCCTTTTTATCCTGCTCGGCGAGCCTCAGCCCCAAGACGAGGTTGAAAAATTCCACCGTGTCCTCCAGGGTCAAGAGCCTGTCGTCGTGCAGGTAGGGGGGCGAGTCCTTGATCCCCCTCAGTGGGAAGGTCTTGATCGGGCCGTCGGCGCTCGCCATGCGCCCGTTGATCAGGCGCGGCGTATAGAAGCGCTCCGTCTTCAGGTTGTGCATGGTGAGGTCCGTATAGTAGGGGGCCGGGTGGCAGCTGCCGCAGGTGGCCTTGCCGAAGAACAGCGCCTCCCCGCGCATCTCCGACTCGGTTCCCTTTTTCGGGTCCAACCTGCCGTCGATGCCGAGTTTTAGGGCTGGCGGAAAATCCAGCAGTTCCTGGAACTCCGCCATGAAGTGCACCTGGCTCCCCCTTTCAAGTATGTTGACCCCCTTCTTGGTGGCTATCACCGGGTCGCCGTCGAAATATGCTGCTCGCTGCTCGAACTCCGTGAAGTCCTCGACGCTCTTCAACGCCCTTTGCGATCCGAACAGGCGCTGTATGTTCACTCCCCGCAGCGACGGGGTGTCGAGACGATGGCGGAATTCCTGGGGCCGGATATCGCCTACCAGATGGGTCGAGGCGTTGGTGTGCCCGTTGGCATGGCAGTCGAAGCAGGCAACCCCGCGGCTGGGGCGCGCCGAGCGGCGGTCCTCGGTCTGGTTGAACTGCTGCTGGGGAAATGGCGTCACCAGGAGCCGCACCCCCTCGATCTGCTTGGGATTGAGGATGCCGTTGAACAGCTCGTAATAGTTGTCGATGGTCACCAGCTTTCCCTTCGAGACGTCGCCCAGGTCGGATCGCGTGGTGAGATAGATCGGCGCCGGGAACTCGGGGAGGAAGTGATCCGGCAGGTCGTAATCCAGGTCGAAGCGGGTGAGATCACGGTTCTCCTGTCGTTTCACCTCATCGATGGCGAATTTCGGGAAGAGCATGCCGCCTTCCGCATGGTTTGGATGCGGCAGCGGGAAAAAACCTGCAGGGAACAGGTCTTTCGCGCGCAGCTCCTCAGGACTCATGGCAGCCAAGCGCTCCCAGGTCGTCCCATTGGGGAGCCTGACCCGCACCCCTTCCTGCACTGGCTTCCCCTTGGACATGGCCACGCCCGGAGCGCGGCGGTCGCCCAGGTCGTAGCGCTCTTTCAGCAGTGCCATCTGCCGCTTCATAATCCCGGCTTTCGCGCCGCTCATGCGCGCCATGGTGGTTGCAAACGGCTCCGTAATGGCAACAGGGGAGTAACTTGTAGGAACCGGGGCTTCCTTGGCGCCGGATGGGTCGGGTACCAGGAACGGTGCGGCGAGCAGCACCCAGAGCGCCCGACCATGTTTCAGTGTCTGGTTTCTCATAACCGTGCTTCCTCCTTTTTTGGGTTTGGCAAGATGAAGCCTGGTGAAGCACGCTAAAACGCACTAACAGATACTAACCAAGCGTCGCGTGAAGTCAACCGGCACAAGGGAAAACGTTGCAGGGGCGTGGGTTCGGGATCATTTTTCCCGATTTGTGCTGATCTTCAGCCACTGAAAGTCTCCTTTGCGAAGGGGGATTTGCCTCGGCTCAGGAAACTAACCCGGCAGCCGGCCCTCCTCGCCCTCCTCGACCTCAACGTCGAGGAGGTATTTTTTGCCATCTACCGTCAGAGTAAGATGCACGGCTTTCCCCTTCGTTGCCGCCTCCGGAATCACCAACGGCGCGACCGTCACCTTGTGCTGCTGGCCGCTGAGGGTGACCGTATAGGTGACCGGCCCGGTGATCTTGCCGGGATGCCCCTGCGGCGTCCGGGTTTCCGAGGCACCGGTTGCCGGGTCGCGGCCGAGGTTGAGCGGCCCTTCGTGCCTGGTGGCGAAAAACTTGGGCGCCACCTGCGGAAACATGGCATAGGTCAGGACATCCTCGTCGGTGCCGTTGCATCCCTCAAGCGGGAGCGCCTCCGCGCGAAGCCTGGCCCATTCGGGTTCGAGCAGGTCGGCGGGCCGGCTTTCGATGGTCTCCTTCTTGGCGTGGCGGCGCGCCAGTTCCACGACCTCGGCGCTCCTAGGCCCGGGGGACGCGCCGTAGTAGCCGAGCATCAGGTCGGCGAATTCTCCCGTCAGCACCTTGTAGCGCCCCATGATGATGTTCAGCACCGCCTGGGTCCCCACGATCTGGCTGGTCGGCGTCACGAGCGGCACGTACCCGGTGTCCTTTCTCACGATCGGGATCTCGTCGAGCACCTCATGGAGCCGCTCGCCCGCGCCCTGCTGCCGCAACTGGCTCTCCATGTTGGAGAGCATCCCTCCCGGGATCTGGCTCTTGAAAATCTCCGTCTCGACGCCGGTGACGGTGGAAAGGAACTCGCTGTAGCGCGGCTGCACCCGGGAGAAGTGCTGCTTCACCCTGAGAAGGCGCGCCGGATCGAGCCGCGTCCTGAAGCCGGTCCCTTCCAGCATCTCCACAAAGCTCTCGGTCGGGTTATGCCCGGGTCCCAGGCTCATGGAGCTCACCGCCGTATCGACGCAGTCCACCCCCGCCTCGACCGCCCGCAAAAGGCTCACCAGCGTGACGCCGGTCGTGGCATGCACGTGGAGATGGACGCGGGTATTCTTGCCGCAGGCAAGCTTGATCCCCCTGACCAGGTCATAGGCCGCCTGCGGCTTGATGAGGGCGGCCATGTCCTTGATGCAGATGGAGTCGCACCCCATCTCCGTGAGGCGCCTCGCCTCCTCGATGAAGACCGCCGTCGAATGGATCGGGCTCACGGTATAGGAGATCGCCGCCTGGGCGTGCTTGCCGGTCCGTTTCACCGCGCTTATGGAGCGCTCCAGGTTGCGCAGGTCGTTCAGGGCGTCAAAGACCCGGAACACGTCGATGCCGTTTTCCGCGCTCTTCTGGACGAAGCGGTCCACCACCTCGTCCTGGTAGTGGCGGTACCCCAGCAGGTTCTGTCCGCGCAGAAGCATCTGCAGCGGCGTCTTCGGCATGAGTTTCTTGAAGGTCCGAAGCCTCTCCCAGGGGTCCTCGTTCAGGAACCTGATGCAGGCGTCGTAGGTGGCGCCGCCCCAGCACTCAAGCGACCAGAAGCCGGTGTTATCCAGGTCCTCGCAGGCCTCGATCATGTCGTCGATGCCGAGCCGGGTCGCGATCAGGCTCTGATGCGCATCGCGCAGTGCCAGTTCGGTGACCTCGATGATGTGATCCATGGCGTGCCCCCTGTTCTGTTGGAGTCAGAACAAATTGTATCGAATGAAGCAACTACCCACTGCATGTTCGCGTTTTATTGCAAATTTTCATCTATCTGGATATTCATGCCATTTAAAGGATCCTTTGCTCTTGGTAATTGTGCCATGCGTTCCTTCTGTCACAAGGTCAAAAGCTTGATGACCGCCTCGGATTACCACTTTCCATAAACCACTACCAATACGGTCTGGTTGCAGTACAAGTACACTTGCTGAGCCCCATAGTAGTTTGGTACTTGATATATGGCAGCTGCTATCGAGTTCGGAAATAAACACAGCTCTCATTCCTTCCTTTAATTTATTCTCGCGTCTAGACACAAAAAGCTTAACGCATTCGATTGAATGGCATAGTTTTACAGGATCAATAACTTGAATAACATTAACGATATATTTTTTGTCTTTGTTTTCGAGCTTAGCAATCAACGACATTGGCTCTATCGAGTCGACAACTTCATATATATTTCCAGCTTTATCTGGAAGCTGCTTGATAATTTCGGAATCTTTGCAGTTCATTTCTGTTTCCGAATATGCGCTATCTGGTGCATTGAACGAAGCAGCCAACGCTAGCAACAATATTCCTACAATATTTACCATTAGATTACCCTGTCACCCGTGAAAGAGCAGGGGGCAGAATCCTTTCGGATATTTGTTCCAGCTTTCATATCCGCTTTAATAAACGCCCATCGCCCTCCAGGGAGGCTGGGGGAGTGAATGAAGAATTCTATTTGGGTCTGGCCCCTGTCACCGGCTCCATGCTTTTTATTTTGTACTTTCCATCTTTGTAGTCCCATTGCAACGGAGCATAATAATAATCACCAGAAACTGCCGGATTAGAGACATCAATTCTGATTTCGCCTGGCACGCCTGACTTCCATTTCCCATAATATACAACAAGGTGTGTTACCCAATCCAAAGGATAGATTTCTGGAAGCTGGCCAATTTGCCTGAATCCTGAGTCTACAATAATTGGACGAGGAAAGTTTTCCCACACTGCGCCAGGAGGTTGGGCATTCAAGTAATCATGCGTCCATATGGAAATAATCGAGACTTTTCCTTTGGAGTGATTTTTGGGTTTTAATCCACAAATTTTTATAAAATCATCATACTTATGCCATGTTGCGGGTAGAGTCCTAAGCATGATTTTGTCTAACTGAATACAGTCTTTTTCTTCCAATTGTGCAAATCCTGGATAATCATTTGCATCAGAATTTGTCCCGAACGACCCCAACAAAGAGATTAGGAGCACGAAGGCAATACGATTACAATGTGTTTTTATCACAATATCAATTCCTCCTCTACCAAGTCAGGAAATATATTCAGTGTCGTTATTGAATTTACTATTCCATGTGACCTCAATTGGCAATTCCTGAGTAGGTTAAAGTTAATTCCACTGAGGTATATGAGGTATAGTATTACGCTGCGTTCTCGTTGGAAAACCGCCGTCACCACAAACGGGGCATGCTAATCACCAACATACTTCCAAAATTTGACATTTTTGAATTTCACAGACCCCCAAGGATCGAGAACTGTTTTATCTCCTTGACTTTTAGCACCAGGCCAGTTGCCCATTGACGTTGACATGGCAAGGGCATGAATACCATTTGGAGGAGCTTTGACATCTTTACCGGTGACTTTATCTTTAAAAAAATAACCGCCACTGAACTTTTCTTTACCGGGATAAACTACAATCACATGCCCATTTGGTGAATCCGTTGCTCCTCCCACAACAAGCACGCCATCACTTGCAAGTTTACTCAACTCGAACAACCTGACCTCCTGCCACCTGGAGCTTGTGCGCAAGCTCTGTACGAGATTATTTGCGGTCATGTAAGGCTGAGCGGGAACATATTGTTTGACTACATGCCATACGGCATGACTACAGGAGTGTGGATATTGCGCGTACGCGTCGCCACATGCAGTTCCAAGTTTCTGAGCTTTGTCACTACCATTATCTGCCATATGCTGTTTTTCTCCCTTACGATTATATTTTTGGTCATTTGTTAGATCCACTGCCAATAGGGCGCCGGAGGCCTTGGGCGCCAATCATGTCGTCGATGCCGAGCCGGGTCGCGATCAGGCTCTGACGCGCATCGCGCAGTGCCAGTTCGGTGACCTCGATGATGTGATCCATGGCGTGCCCCCTGTCAGTCGAAATAGGGAAAACAGTTATCGGGGAAATTTTACGCCCTGTCAGACTATTATCAAGGACCAATCTCGCACGGGACTCATAGGACAGGGAGGATTCATGAAACAGAAAGCACAGAGGGGACAGATTTGGGAAGTGCAGGGGAGCTGTGAATCCGGAGGAGAACTGCCCCGGCAAAAGTAGCCGGGGCGGGGGAGGAGGGTTGTCAAGTAAGCGGGAAAAGACTCTGCGGCTGCGTCAGGATTGCCTCATAGAGCTCCAGATAGGAGCGCCCTTCACGCTCGGGCGGATATTTGTCCCGCACCAGCGTCCTGCCGTTCCTGCCGAGCCTCTCACGCAGCTGCGGATCGGTCACCAGATGCCCGGCTTTGCAGCAGAATTCTCCGGCGTCCCGATACAGGAAACCGGTCACACATTCCTTGACGATGGAGCGGTTCCCCTCTATGTCGGTGACCAGCAGCGCCTTTCCGTAGGCTAGCGCCTCCAGCACGCTGTTCGCCATCCCTCCCTCGATGAGCGAGCTGTTCAACACGACATCGGCCGCCCGATAAAGCTCGCCCATGGCATCGTGCCCCACCCTCCCCAGATACCTGGCAAAGGGATAACGCTCCATCGCTTCCATCACCTCTGCAGCGTAAGTCTCGTCGAGAACTGGTCCGGCCAAAAGGAATCGTATCCCGGGATGGACCGCGTGCATGGTCGCCAGGGGTTGAAGCGGGAAGAGGACGTTTTTCACAGGGCGGAGGCCGGCGGGGAGCAGGAAGGTGAAGGTCGCCCCCTCTTGCGCGGCTGCGGCGGCGGGCTGCGCCGGAAGCTCCACCCCTTGGGGAATCACGATCGTGCGCTCCTCCAGGGTGGGGAGGTGCTCTGCCAGCCGCCTCTTTACGCTGGAGTGAAAGGCGACCAGGCGGGAGGCGCCTCTCAAAGCGCCGTGGGTCTCGAAGCTGCGCTGGTCGGCGAGCGCCTGGTAGACGTCCGTTCCGGTCAGCGTGACGAGGTACGGGATCGCCAGTTCCTGCGCCAGCGCGTTCGCCATCCTTCCACCGTGGTAGCCGTGAAAGGCGTGCAAGAGCTGGGGCGCGAAAGCCTTGACCCCCGCCAGGATCTCCTCTCCGACCATCCTGTCGACCGGGAATACCTGCACCTCGCACCCCAAAAGCCTCAGCTGCCGCTCTATGCGCCTCACCGTCACGGCGTTCCCGTTCTCGGCCGGGTAATAGTTGGGTGCAATCATGGCGACGCGCATAGGAAACCTCTTGGTATCTGGAATGAGAGCCACAAGGATACCCGCAAGGGGTGCCCAGGCTCCTGAAGGGTTGCCCGACACTATCTAACGACTTTTTTCCGCCGGGGAGTGGTTAGAAAAAGCAAACCCAGCGTTTCTCAATGGATTCATAATAGCCGCAAAACCCGCGCTAGGCAAGGGACAAACCCCTTGCCTCACCGTGTCAATCATGCTACTTTACCCCAATTCCGAGGTACGATCACATGAAAATAACCATCCTCGGCTCTGGCACCTCGACGGGGGTTCCCATGGTCGGCTGCCACTGCCAGGTCTGCGAATCCACGGATCCGCGCGACAAAAGGACCCGTGCCTCCCTCCTGATTGAGAGCGGCGGACAGTACCTGCTGGTCGACACCTCCACCGACCTCCGGATACAGGCGCTGCGTGAGGGAGTCCCGCACATCGACGCCGTGCTGCTGACCCACACCCACGCCGACCATATCCACGGCATCGACGACCTGCGCGGTTTCCACTTCATCCACCGCAGGATCATTCCCTGCTACGGCAGCCCGGGAACCATGGCAAAGGTCACTGAAAGCTTCGCCTACATCTTCGACGGGCTGAGCAGCGAGGGATACTCCCCGCTCCTGGAGCCCTTTTCGGTCGACGCGGCATTCGAGCTTTTCGGCTGCCGCGTCCTCCCCGTTCCGATCAGGCACGGTTCCCTGAAGGCCACCGGGTACCGGTTCGATAACGCCGCCTACCTCACGGACTGCAGCGAGATTCCCGAATCCTCCATGGCCCTGCTTCAGGGGCTCGACCTGCTGATAATCGACGCCCTGCGCTACTCCCCGCATCCGAACCATTTCAACATAGAGGGAGCGCTGCAGGTGGCACAGGCGTTGCGCCCGCGCCGCACGATCCTGACGCACTTAACCCACGAAGTACACCACCGCGACGGCACCAGGCTGCCGCCCGGCGTGGAGTTCGCCTACGACGGCATGACCATCGAGCTGTGACGACGAGCTCGGCTGCGGCCGCATGACCAATCCGACGGCACCAAGAAAACGGACGGAGCTGATGTTCAGAGACATTCGACTGCACGGCTATGCAAACGACCAGATCGAGTTCTACGCCATCACGGCGGGGACCGAGGCGTACAACCGCTACTTCTTCAACTCCGACCAGGCCGACGCCCAGGAAATCCGGTTCTTCTCCCCCGGCAACGAGTTCATCATCGGCCACGACGGGATCAGCCACCGCGGCAACGGCGGCTCCTTCTGCGAGTACATGTTCGGGGTGGACCAGCCGATCGCCGACCTCGCCAAGGAGGATGTCTCCAACCGGCTCGTGGTCTACGGCACCCATTACGACCACCGCACCGGGACGCTCAAGTTCAGCGACAGGACCGAGGGCTACCACAGCTACGACAAGATCTTCTTCGACGGCAACGCCGTGTTCAACTACTTCTTCGCCCTCACCGGCGCCGACTTCACCGGGCTCATCCGCGAGCAGCAGGAGCGGATCGTCAAGGTGCTGGGCAAGGCTCTCAAGCGCTCCAGCGCCGTGGGCGAGGAGCACGACAACCTGATCATCGAGGAGATCCTCAGCATCATCGATGAGCCGAGCGCCCACCTCTTCCTCTTCAAGCTGATCAACACCAGGCACCGGGAATACTGCGACGCCTTCCGCTCACTCTACTTCAGCAACAAGAAGATCACCGACGCAGACTTCCAGAAACTCTCCGTCCTCGCCGAGCGCTTCGGGATCGACCGCTACCAGCAGGAGCGGATCCGGATCGACGTCATGTACAAGCATCCGGACAACCGGCGCATCGTGGACGAGTACAAGAACATCCTGATCGCCTGCAACCGGAAGGGCGAGATCAACAAGCTGGAGAACGCCAGGCTCACCCGGCTGAAGACCCTCTCGGTCCGCAACAAGATTCCCGGCGCGCTTTTCTACACGCTGGACGAGATGCTGAAGAAGGACAAGAAGCTGGTCGACCTGGAGGAGAGCAATTACATCTCGGAAACCAGGCAGATACTGGAGGGGATGTTCCTTTCCGAGCGGCACATCGAGAACACCATCGATGCCGAGGACATGCTGAAGCTGCTCTTCGCCAAGAAGCAGGCGGCCGAGAACCGCGACCACGCCTTCGAGGAGATGCTGCTGGACGCGAGCAAGGTCTGCGACGAGAAGATCCGGGACGGCGCCGACATCTCGATCCTGGAGGGGTATTCCTACATCATCACCTACTTCGACCGCTACGACGCGACCTCCTCCGCCATCAACCAGCTCGCCTTCATGGAGAACGTCAGGATCTCGGAGGAGATGATCCGCAGCCTCCTGGGAAACAAGAGCGCCTTCGACCTCCTGGCACCCGGCCTCTTCACCAAGCTCTTCCTCTCCGGAATCTTCGAGGACAAGTATCTGGGGACCTACGGCAGGAAGAAGGTTACCCACTTGGCCAGCGGGCTCAAGCTGATCGAGGAGAACCGCCTCACCACGAGCGGGCTCCTGGAGCAGCTGCAGCAGATCGACGGGGACGAGCGGCTGCACCTCACCCTGCTCGAGCATGTCAAGGAGAGGATCCGCAACTTCTACTCGAAGTACGCCACCAAGGCCGACCAGGACGCTCTGAAAAAGGAGTTGACCGAGGAGCTGAATCACAAGAAGATCCTGGAGGGAGAAATCCCGGCGCACCTGTTCCACGAGACGATCCTCACCATCAAGAAAGAAGCGGTCTACATACACAATCTGCTGCCCGAGATCATCGCCGAGAAGAACAGCTCACTGCGAGAAGATTTCCTGGAGAACTCCGGCCTGGACCGTTTCTACGTCGAGGAACTGGAGCGGGAGTTCTTCGAGCTGAACGGGTTGGACCTCGAAGAGCTGTATCAGATCAGGAAGGGGCTGAATTGAGAGGCAGGATCTAGGGACTGGGGGCTAGGCCAAAGTCCATGTCCATCAGAGACTACAACGACCTTTTTTTAAGGTAGAGACGCATTGCATGCGTCTCAGCAACTGCTATCAGATGGATGCTGTCCATGACAGCCGGCAAAGAGAGAACGCATGCAATGCGTCTCTACACGGTGGGCACGACAACAGGTGCTAATCTTCAGCTGACAAAACTGTAGGGGCGACCCGGCGGGTCGCCCTTTTTGCGGTGGCCGACCAGATCCCTTGCATAGATGAATCAACATCAAAGACAGGGCGACCCACCGGGTCGCCCCTACCGAACCTGAATCATCACCTATCACCTATCACCCAGCCTCTCCCTCTCTGCTTCCCTTGACACCCCCCTCGTTTTCCCCTAAAGTACCCCAGTGTGTAAAATTTGTACTCAGAGGCCGCAATGACAAAGATAGATGAGCAGCTGGCAAGGATCGGCGACAGGATCGCCTCCTTTGGCAAGGAAAACCTGGACGAGATGCTCCACATGGTCGGGGAAGGGGCGCGACTCGTCTCCTCACTGGAACGGGTGCGCATCTACCTGGAAGACCTGACGAAAGGCGCGCTCTCCTGCGCCTACTCCTGCGGCGACTTCGCCGACGAGATCCGCGAGGAAACTTTCCCTATCATCTCCACCGAGGGGGCGGTCTCGCTCACTTTCGTCACCCAGAAGGTGGCGCGGTTTCGCGACCCGGCCGAGAACGGGCTCCCCCTGGACAAGGAATTCTCCAGCCGCTTCCGGATCGACGGGACCACGCTCCTGCCGATCACCAACCTGGGCAAATCCATCGGCGTGGCGTGCATGGACGGAGAGCCTCTTTCCGACGAGCAGATAGCGGCCCTGGCACCCTTTCTGGCCCGGGCAGGGGAAAGGGTCGACCATGCCCGCAAGTACCACCAGCAGCTCCTCCTGGCGCGCAGAGTCGAGCCTTACAAGAAGAGGGAGGCTGCCGGCTTCATGGTCCGCTCCGCCGTCCGCCTCATTGACGGTCTCACCCTGGCATCGGTGCTGGTTCCGGTCCGGGGCGGCATGGAGGTTCTGGCGAGCCACGCCGAAGACCCGGCGCTGAAGGCGCTCTACGATAACGTGGGAAGTATCGGTCTGAAACAGGGGACTTCGCTGGTTTCCCGGTACGTGAACGAAGACGGGATCATCAGCGACGACAGGCTCCTGAAGCCGCTCTTCATAGCGGATCTCTGCGACGAGGCCATCCAGCGCCGCGCGCTCACCGAGGAGATGGCGCTGCGCTCCCTTTACATGGTGCCGCGCTATGAGCCGGAATCGCGCAGGATCATCTGCCTCATCAACTATTTCACCCGGCAGCGCTCCAGCTTTACGGAATTCGAGATGGGACTGCTCCAGACCCACGCGGAGATGGTGGAGCGGGTCATCAACGAGGTGGGGGGCGAGCACCTGGAGATCAAGGTGCTCTCCGAGATTTCCGACCTGCTGCAGGAGCGCAACGAAGGGCTGCACCCGTTTCTCACCAAGGTCCTCTCCAAGGCAACCGAGCTGATCGGCGCCGACACCGGGAGCATCGCCGTCGTCGAGGAGCGGCAGGGGGAGAAGTGGCTCATCGTCGAGAACGAGGAGGGGGCCATCGTCGGCGCCAAGAACAAGGAGTGGCTCAAGAAGAAGATTCCCCCCTTCAAGATCGGCGGCACCGAACTTCCCCGTGCGGAGCGCAGCCTCACCGGCTACGTCGCCTGGACAAAAAAGCCGCAGATCATCCGCCAGGTCTCCGATGCCGGGCAGCACGGCGGTTTCCACCGCCCGATGAGCGAGCTGATCAGGAGCGAGATGGCCGTTCCGGTAATAAGCGACGGCGAGGTGATCGCGGTGATCTGCCTCAACTCCCTCCAGGAAGGGTACTTCACCGAGGAGCACAAGCGGATCCTGCAGATCATCGACCGGCTCACCTCGCGCCACATCTCCGACATCCAGCGCATCGACCGGCTGCAGCACGAGGTGGCCAAGCTCCACAGCGACATCGCCTACAAGGACCCCAAGGTTTCCTCCTACCGCCTGGGCAACATCATCGGCAACAGCCGCAAGGCGCTGGAGATCGTCGAATTCATCAACACCGTCTCCCGGCCGCTCTCCAACAGGATCGCCCTCTGGGGCCGGAACGTGATGCAGGAGGCGACCATCGGTCTCCCCTCCATCCTGGTACTGGGGCCGACCGGCGCGGGCAAGGAGTTCTTCTTCAACAACCTGTACAACAAGCTGAACGAGCTGTACCGGCAGGAGGTCAACCCCGACGGCGAGCTGCCGGTGAAAAAGACCAACATCGCAGCCTACAGCGGCGAGCTCACCTATTCCGAGCTGTTCGGCCACATCAAAGGGGCCTTTACCGGCGCCTACAGCGACAGGAAAGGGATCATCGAGGAAGCGGGGGGCGGGGTCGTCTTTCTGGATGAGATCGGCGATGCCGACCCGAAGACCCAGGTGCAGCTGCTGCGCTTCCTGGACAACGGCGGCTTCATGCGACTGGGCGAAAACCGGGAGCGCATCAGCCGGGTGCTGCTGGTCGCCGCCACCAACAAGGACCTGCAGAAGGAAATCAGCCTCGGCAACTTCCGCGAGGACCTGTACCACCGCCTCAGCGAGCTCTCCGTCGTGGTGCCGTCCCTGAACGAGCGGCGCGAAGACATCCCGGACCTCTCCACCCATTTTCTCGGCAAGCTCTACCGCACCTACCGCAGCCGCGAAGAGGAGGCGCGCGACGACGCGCCCGCCCTGTCCATGGACGCCAAGGAGGCGCTGGTTGGTCACAACTACAAGGGGAACATCCGGGAGCTGAGAAGCATCCTGCTGCGTGCGCTCTTCTTCAGAAGCGGCAAGGTCGTGACGGGGGAGGACATCAAGAGGGCGATCAGGGACGGCATGCGCGAGCAGGTATCACCCGCGTCCGAGCGGCTTTCCGAAGAGGTGGCCGGCAGTATCATGGGTGAGATCGGGGCAGGCAAGGATTTCTGGGAGGCGGTGTATGAGCCGTACTCGAAGAGCCAGATCTCCCGGGACGTGGTGCGCCTGGTGATCGAGAAGAGCCGGACGGCGGCGGGGAAGAGCATGCCGGAGATAGCGAGGCATCTGAAGGCGGTAAGCGGGGACCCCCAGGAGGACGAGGAGGCGCGCAAGCGATTTTTCCGCTTCAAGAATTTTCTCTACAAGACAGTGAAGATTTGATGGTTTAACAGCCCTTAGTATTTCTTGCTAATTTGCAATAAAATCCAGCCACTTGGGACCAGGGATGGGTATCGAAGCTGGGGAGATTCGGGGAGCTGACCCTGGAACAGGCGCCCGATAGCCGACGGAAATGATAACATCGAGATTGTAGTGCGCTCCGTGTCATAGGTCTTGCCGTCGGAAGCAGTTATCCGGGATTTCCGGATAACTGAAAGCTCTGGAAGCTCACCCTCTTTGAAAACATTTTTGATGTGCTCGTTGATCTTTCGGACATCCTTGTCAAAAAGCGCAGCCATCTGCTTTTGGGTCAACCAGACGGTCTCATGGTCAAGACGAACCTCTAGTGAGGCGTGCCCGTCTTCCGCCTGGTATATGACAACTTCTCCGGCATCTGACTCAACATCCGATGAACTTGAGACCATCTGTTTCATCCTTAACTCCGTCTGAATATTCAAAGCAGCATACTTAATTCGCTGCATCCCAGGTAGGCAATTAAGTATGGTGTCCCCGGAACTTTTCCTATTGTTGAGGATGTCTCCTCAGTGAGTAACTTATGCCCAGCGTCACCCTCCGCCCCCGAGTAGTATTTACTTAGGCTCAAAGACGTAGCGCTTCAATGAGTTGCTTAACGTTCCAGATTTCAGGAATAGCTAGTTCGTATTGACCTGTTGAAGATAAACGGGTAAGGATTTTGATGCCTCCGAAACCTAAAGTACCTTTAGTGGCGTAGCTGTATTCAAAGCAAAGTACGTCCTCAATGCCATCATTGTTAAAATCTGCTCTCACAGCTTCTACCAACGAATGCCCCATATACTCTGATTCTACATTCAATGAATTACTTGTAACACTTTTAACACGTAAATTTTGTTTGTCTATTTGATCCTGGTAAGTTCCGTCAACTGGAATATCGACATCACCTAGCTGAGGAAAAAGCTCGAATGGGAACAGGTCCATATTGGCAATGCTGACATACGGGGCGGAGATATGGCTTTTAGTAGGAATAGTGGCGACCTCAAGGGCAACTAGAAGCCCGCAATAATGCTCAAAATACGCAGTCATCTTTATGTCAAAGCCACAGGCGGGGTAGAAACCTGACCTTACGGCATCGATGTACTGGCGGCAAGTCCTCACAAATTGTCTTTCCTCATTATTATTTACAAGATTCACACCCTCAATATGGTCATTCCTCCCAAACTTCATAGGAAGATCTTTTATACTTTCTATGTCTGATTTTGAGATTGTTGAGACTTCACTCTCATCGGCAAATCTCATTTTAACGATTAAGTTGAAAAGTTCTTCTGGATTTTCCTGATATTTATCAAGAAGATCCGCAACTTCTTTAATCGTTAATTGCCCATTATCAAGGCATCTTTGCAAAAGGATCAGGGCCTTTCCTTTTACGTTGCGTGCAGTAATAAGATTGAGGTTCTTTTCTATGCTTGGTATTTTACTGGCTGCAACACCCAGGAAAAAATGAACGTGCGCCGGTTCAAGGACAATGTGCCCTTTTTGAAGGTTAATTTCTGGCTTACACGGCACCAGATTGCCGTATCCTCGTAAGTTGAAATCACCGATATTTAGCTGTTTTCTGATTTCTTCGAATCGCACTGGATCTTCAGATAAAGTTTCAGGCAGAATGTGGTCAATGTGAAAGGTAGCAAAATCGAGCGGCTCCCTTGTATAAACACACTTTTTTCCATATGCGACAAATATAGCTTCGCGCTCTATGATTGAGAATTGCTGATTTGACACGTTCGTCCCTGCCTTTAGTTAAATAATTTTTTGATTGCTCGACTAGTGCCCGAGGGTCAGGTCTTGCTTTTTGATCATGAGCAAGAGGCGAGACATGACCCCAGTGCGTCCCCCCAACGGGAGTCCGCCGATGCCACGGGGCCATATGGATGCTGGCAAGCTAGTGCATTTATTGCCCATCAGGACAAGCGTCGTCTGTGCCCGTCCGCTGAGGAGCCATCACAACTTTTTTGCAAATTCTTCAAAAGACCTTTATAGTTCGCATAATGCGCACTATGAGAATCCCATTGAAACGAGCCGTGTCCCACCTGCCGGCAGGTTTCCAGGCTAGTCCAGGGCTTATCATTGCAGTTTTTTGAGGCGCTCCTGCACCATCAAATCCGTAGCCAGTTCCACGATCTCTCCCTCGGAAAAATCCCACCGGCTTTGAACCTTCCCCGCCAGAGTCTTGAAAAATCTGTACCGATCCTTTTGTCCCTCGCTTTTGATCGACCATCTTTCGACCTCCCGGAAATCAACTGGCTGAGCGGCCACCACAAGTAGCGCCTGGTAGAGGGCTTGGGCATCGTTCCAGGCGTAGAATTTCACTAGACGATCCTTCACGCAATCGGTAGGATTCAGCATTCGGATACTGCCGTCCGGCGTCTCCCAGTCCACAGGCTCCTTGGCAAACTCGTTTCCGATCATCACCGGCCCCGGCGGGAACTCAAGGTAGATCGCCGTGGTGCTGTTCTTGAAGTAGCGATCCTTATCACTGAAAAAACCGATCGTCGCCAGGGCCTTTTGAATTCCAAACCTGTCACGGTAGCTGTCTATGAAATCAAGGTCATCGGACTGGTATTTGTTTTCCGAGTAGACCGAAACACACCCGCCACCGGACATGACTGCCGTAATGCCATGTTTGCGTAGCGCTTCGGATACTGCGGCCGCTATTTCCTCGTGGGTTGCGTTGTCGAAATCGGTTCGCGGACTCATACGGTTTTTCCTTTCCTGCGGGGGGCTCCCCGATAGATAAAGAGGCGCTCACGCTGCTCCGGAGGGTAGCATTTGGAAACGTCCTGCAGCAGGAGCTGCAGCGTCCGGCCGTAGGGACAGCGGGGGTTGAATTCATAGATGCGCATGTTTCCCTGCTGCCCCTCGATGATGACACCGTCCTTTTCGAGCACCTGAGCCGCATTCTGGATTGCGGTGCGGCTGAGATCGGGGCAGAAAGCGGCAATTTCTGACACATATCCCTTACCACGGGCGAAAAGGTACATCAGCACGCATTCCTTGGCTTTTGAGCCGAGCAGTCCGGTAAGGTAATAGTACATCTTGATCCCCCTGATATGAAGCCCACACCATAAACCTTGAAACTCTAGGAAGTTCTGTCCGACAGTGCAACTACTTAATAGTAATCTACTACCATATTTTAGTAATTAGGTGCAACAATATTCCACCGGGTTACCGCAGGCATCTCAAGCGTGGGATAACCAAACGGCGAAATCTCGATTCGCTTTTGCTGCCTTCGGAATTGCGGCGCCTTGGGCGCAACATGCGGCCGCTATAGGGAGAGGCGGGTTGGGGGATGCGTCTGCGGGATGACAGCGCCTGTCGGGGGGAAAGCTACGCGGAGGTTTTTTTTCAGGGCGTGAAGGAAATACTGGAGCATTTGAATCGATAGCTGGAGCGGTCCCCACCGGGATTTTCTTAAAGTCTTTTTAATAATTTCGGCCTCTTACTCTCTTTTGGGGAGGGTGCGAAAGGTTCCCGTCTCCTCGATTGTTACCGGGAACCCTTCGATCGTATCGGGAATCCGCTGCCCCAGTTCGGCATTCTTTTTGATGACATAAACTTTTATGCAGGGCCGGTTGGCGCACAGCCCCTGGGCAGTCCCCACCACGCCGGGAAGGGACATCAATTCCCCGGTGTTCGCGATGAGCACCTCTTCGATGGTCCTCCCCGACATCGGATTTCCCCCCTTGGTGCTGACCACACAGGCAGTGAGGGCCAAGGCCAGCACCAGCACGCAGGGTCCGGCTACGGTCACCGGTTTGCCCCGTCGATGGTTACGCCTAAGCTCCCCAGTACGCTAACGATCGGATTGGCAATCGTCGTCCCGCTCCCGCCGGCAAAGAGCAAGCCAACCGGGTTGGCATTGGAGTCATTCGTCACGATGAGCGATCCAGAATCACCGGCCTTTGAAAACGGTTTGCCGGAACCGATCACGAGCTGACCGGTAAAAATTGCACTCTTACCGGTTCCGTAGCTGACGTTAACGGTGGCGTTGATGCCGTTAATCGTCCCATGGGTCAGCGAAGTCGTACGGCCGTATTTCTGGACCGCCTGGCCTATATATGGGCTGCTGTAGGTTTGGGAATTGGGGACCCCATACCCGCCGCGGGGTGTGGCTTGGCCGAGCTTGCTGGTCGAGGAAAGCGCAATCGCCGCATCTACCGTATTGCATGCCGCCGGGTTTGTCGCAGGGTTGCAGGCGGTGTTGTTGAACTGGATCGGGATAAAGGCGGCGAGGGTGCCGAGGTTGTTATTGCCCCTCAACACGCACCCGGTGTCATAGAGGCCGGGCTGCAGTACCTTGCTGCCAATTGGTGCATCGTTCTCGAGGGCATAGACATGGTTGTTGCTCAGGGCATAGACCTTCGTGCCGGAAACGACCCTGGCACCGATGGTTCCGGCTGAACACTCGCCGATGTTGCCGGTCGAGACGCCGATCGGCACAGGCGGAGTCAATACTGCGGTGTTATTGAAGCCTTTGCCGGCAAGGGCAGTGATCTCACCGGTGACTTTAACCACGGTCGTCACCCCATCGATGCTTGCCGGTACGACGCCTGGAGACACATCTCTTCTGATGAAGATCAGAATTGCCGGATTGCCGGTGTCGCTGAGCCCGGTAGCCGTGCCGACGACTTCCGGGGTTGCCAGCAGATCACGCGTGTGGCGGTTCTGGACATCCATCACAGCTTTTACTCTCGGGTGGTGCTTGTCAAAGACCGCTTTCTCTTCCTGGGCGACGGGTGTATCGGGGGTGAGCTTAGCAACCGCCCTCGGCGCCCCCTCTTCCATCCCGCTGGCAGGAGATTGCGCGCAAAGAAACACGACGAGACCAAGCGTGCCGTAGGTGAAACGGTGGAATAGATCTTTCATATAACCTCCATTTGTTGTGACTGCGCCTCGTGCTCTCACCTGGCAGGCCAACATTGTTACATCACTCTATCGCCGAAATCATACTAGTCAACGATGGTGAATATTAGCTATTTAGGGAACTCTGGGGTACAAGAATCGGGTCCTGCGCTCCAGAAAACTAGTGAACAGAAGGAAAAATCATGATAGTTTCCAAAGATTGAAATGACTGATCTTTCGTGCGAAGAGAAGCTGGAGAGAGTGCAGGTAACTTTGCCGTCGATCAGGTCCGTATTGTTCACGAGGAGACCGTAAAATGGGTAGCTTGAAATTTATTTTGATGACGTTAATGGTGCTGGTGTCGGTCTGTGCTCCAGCATGGCTCCAGGCGGCAGATGAGTCGCTGCCGGTCATCAAGACAATCAGGGTCTTCAGGTCCGGAGACAACCTGGGTGTCGAAATCAACGCCGACAAGAACTTCGAATATACCTGCACGAAAATGCCTCAGCTGCTCAGGGTCGTCATCGACTTGCCCCGGACTGAGCCTGGTAGACCCGACACCGTCTACAGGTATAAGTCGGCAATGATATCCACCATCAGGCTCGAGAAGAAAACTATCAACGACGTCATGATCACCCGGGTTTCCGTTGATCTGACCGAGGATGCCGATTTTACGACCCGAGCTGACGACTCGGACAACAAAAAAGTGACGTTTCTTTTTAAGAGACCTGCACCTGGTTCAACTGGCGGCAAGGCTGCGGCAATGCCGGGAAACGGTGCGCAAGGAGCGCCCGCGGTTGGGAAGCCTGCTGCGCCGGTTGCCACTGCTCCAAAGTCTGTATCGAAGCCGGTCGTGCCCGGAAGCAATGGGCCCGTCACCATAACCGGGGTCGATTGGGGCGCGAATTCAATTGAAATCAAGTCGAGCGGCAACATCGGCGAGTTTAAGTCCTTTACCCTGCAGCAGCCGGGACGTCTGGTAATAGACATTCCGGGCGCACATAGCACGCTCCGCTCGATCGATATTCCTGCTAACCTGAGTGGCGACTTGAAAGCGCGCATCGGCCTTTTTGAGGGAAGGCTGCGGATTGTTTTCGATACAGGGGCGAAACCGTTTTTGGATTATGAAGTGGCGAAAACCGGGAAGGGCCTGCGGATTGTGTCGCGGTCATTAACAGAGAAAAGAAATGGTGTAAAAGCGGTTCACCCTGACTTGGGGGAGAAATTGTAAAGCCCAAAATCAATGGTAATATCAGCGAGAACGGATAAGTACATCTTTTGCGCAGGGACAACATCCTTAAGGGGAACGCGGTCATGCGGCGAGGTCTGGTATTAATCCTTGCGGACAGGGGAGGTCAAGTCTATGGCGGCGCCCTTAAGAAATTCAATGAATCCTACGTGTTGTATCCACTCGAAGGCGCGGACACGCTTTACGTTCTGACGGCAGCAGACCTGGCTATTATTGATTGCGATTCGCTCGTTGACCAAGGGCTACGTTTATTGCGTCGCATCAAGCGGCGGTTCCCCAGCATGCCGGTGATTTTCATAACCGCTGCCAGTTCCGAGGAGGTTATTCTCCAGGCCCTTAAAGCCGGCGTACGGGAGTATTTCAGGAAACCCGTAGACGTCGCGGAACTGCTGGAATCGGTCGCAACCATTCTCAGTCTTAAGCGGGACACTCCCTGGACACACATCCCTTTGTCCACGATGAAAAATGAGAGAGAAACGGAGATACATTCTTTGAACGATGAGTTGCCGGAACGACTCCTGCGCGTCATCCAGTTTATCGAGATTAACCTGCCAAACCACCTTTGCTTGGATAAAATCGCCCAACAAGCCTGTTTGAGTAAATTCCATTTCAGCCGATTGTTCAAACAACACCTCGGAGTAAGCCCAATCCAGTTCATCCGAAACCTGCGTATTTACCGTGCAACGGATCTGTTACGCAGCACCAACCTCGCCATTGCCACCGTGGCCGAGCAGACAGGCTTCAACGATCTGAGCGATTTTTACAGACGGTTCAAGAAAGTCCACGGCATGCCCCCCTCCGATTTCAGAAAATCCCTATCACCCCCTAACCCTCCTTTCCAAATCAGCAAGATTCACAATTGAATTCAGCAATAAACACCAAGATTACAATCGTCTTAAATGATTAAATAACGCTAACATAGTTACCGTTTACCGTGTCTTGTGCCAACAGCTTACCGGGCAAATTATGCCTGAAATGGATGGGAGGTGAACGAGAAGAGAAGGTGACAGGATACCGGGGCATTTTCCCGACAACCCGTTATCAACGTTAGAAAGGAGGCCACATATGATACTCACCAGACGGAGGTTCATGAAAATCAGTGCCCTGGCCGGAGGGGCTGTCCTCCTCCCGTTGCCACTCCGATGGCTCGGCCCGGACAATGCCTATGCCTTTAATCAAAGTCCAAGTATTCCGCTCTTTCGCACCCAGTTGCGCGGTGCCGCTCCGGGCGGAATCCCGGTAGCACTGCCGGATCTGTTGCCGGCACCGGTCACTGGGGTCACGCATTATCGGATGTTGATCAACCAGTTCCAGGACAGCGGCGTCTGCCCCACCCTAGGACCGACAACCCTGTGGGGCTTCCATCCGACCCGCGGGCTGGGCGGCTACACCAAACCGACCCACCTGGGGGGAATCATCATCGGCCAGAGGAATCAGCCGATCCAGATCACCTTCCACAACATGCTCTTCGTGAATAAGCACATCCTCCCGGTCGACACCACCATTCCCGGTGCCAACCAGACAATCAACCGGACGGCAGTGCATCTCCACGGCGGTCTGGTCCCCTGGATCAGCGACGGCGGCCCATTTGACTGGTTTGGTCCACTCGGTAACCACGGGCTCAGCTTCCTGAACAATAAGGTGCTCAATCCGCTGCACCTTCCCGGCGCCGCCGAGTACTACTACCCCCTGAACCAGAGCGCCCGGTTCATCTGGTACCACGACCACGCCTACGGTCTCACCCGGTTGAACGCCTATGCCGGGATGGCTTCCGCTCTCCTGCTGCGCGACACCTTCGAAGCGGGCCTGATCAACAAGGGGCTTCCCAACTACATCGAGGCTGGAGGCTACGAGATCCCGCTCGTCATTCAGGACAAGATCTTCGTCGGCCCGGACATCAAGATGAAAGACCCGCTCTGGAGCAGCCTGGTACAATGCGCTGCGACCAAACCTGGCAGCCTCTGGTATGCCCATACCTACGAAGCAAACAACCCGATTACCGGCGCGGGCCGCTGGGACTTGGGGAGCGGGGGGCTCACTCTTCCTGACCCCTCGTCGGTTCCCGAATTCTTCGGCGACACCATGCTGGTCAACGGCACAGTCTTTCCCGAGGCGCAGGTCGAGGCGCGCCGTTACCGGCTGCGGTTCCTCAACGCCTGCAACGCCAGGTTTCTCAACCTGCAGCTCTACGTGGACGACGGCAGCCCCAACGGTATCACTTTGAACAGGGACGGGACCCCTAAAAATGACCCGTTCGTAAATGCCGCCACTCAGGATGCCTCCTTCCTGCAGATCGGCACCGAAGCGGGCTTCATGGTGCACCCCGTAAAGACCCCTAGCAACAAGGCGCTGTTATTCCGGACTCTGCCCGATTCAAACACCGGCCAAATCGCCCCGTCGCAGATTCAAAAGTCGCTGCTGATAGCTCCGGCGGAACGCCCCGACACGATCGTCGACTTCAGCAACTATAAAGGGAAGAGTATTATTCTCTACAGTGACGCACCCGCGCCGTTTCCAAGCGGCGACGACCGCAACGATTACTTCCCGGGGTGGAATGTGGGGACCGGCAACTTCGGCGTCGGCAACCCGGTAAACGGCACTACCCAAAACGGCTTCGGCCCCAACACCCGGATCTTGATGCGCTTCAAGGTGGTAGCGGCAAAAAGCGGCGATACCCAGCTACAGATCGACACCAGCACCGACCTGACCAAAGGCAATGATCCGCTCTTTGTGCCGACAGGCTTTGGCATTATCACGCCGCCGGCGGGGGTTCCGAAACGCTTCCTGACCCTGAACGAGTACTTCGATGCCTATGGCAGGCTGATCCAGGTCCTGGGAGATGCCGCACAGCCCTTCGGCTCGCCACTCGATGGGTCGGCAACCTATCTGAACTATCCATCTTCGAATTCTAATTCCAAGACAGCCGTAGGGGGCACCGAACAGGTGGTCGCAGACGGCGCTACCGAGGTTTGGGAAATCTTCAACAACACCGGCGACGTGCATCCCATGCACTTCCACCTGGTGAACGTCCAGGTCGTCAACCGGCAGCTGTTCGATGTCGCCAACCTGAACTTCAGCAACTTCCTAGGCGACCCGATCCCGCCTGAGGAGACCGAGTTGGGGTGGAAGGACACGGTGCCCATGTACCCGGGCACCGTCACTAGAGTCATCATGAAGTTCGACCTTTCGCTGGCGCAGATCAGGACAGCCAAAGGAAAGGTAATCGTGACTCCCCCCAGCCCGCGGACCGGCGGCTGTGAGTACGTCTGGCACTGCCACATCCTGGAACACGAAGAGCACGACATGATGCATTCTGTGGTAGTCAAATAACAGTGGGAACTGGAATTCATTCAGTGGTCATGATGCTTCCTCGCATGGTTAGAAAGTTACAAGCCCCGCGGTTTCCGCGGGGCTTGCTTTGTTTGCGATAGCTGATATTTTTAAATCGTTCTAATTTGAAACAAGCGACTTCCTTCCAGATCCTTGAGGTGGCTTTATCATGCGAAAGCGGACCGTCGTATGGCTCATGCTGACGGTGGCAGCCTGTTTCTTTCTTGGCGGGTACCGGTACAGCCAGCACTCCTCGGGCGGAATCCCGGCAGGGGGGGGCAAGGTGCTGTACTATGCGGATCCCATGAATCCGGGATACCGGTCCGACAAACCCGGTCTGGCCCCATGTGGCATGCCTTTGGTACCGGTATCGGCCGACAGCGGACCGACGCTGAAGGGCACCAGCGAAGGGATCGTTACGACACCGCCGGGTGTCGTACAGGTGAAACCCGGCACGGAACGACTGATCGGCGTTAAGGTGGAGGCGGTGGACAAGGCCCCCTGGAGCCAGACCATAAGGATGCCGGGAAAGATCGTACCCGACGAGAACCGCATCTTTCGGATCACCGCAGCCACCGACGGCTGGGTGAAAAAAATTTATCCTCCCACTACCGACATCCTGGTCAGGAAAGACCAACTCCTGGCGACCTTTTATGCCCCCGAGTTCTTTTCGGGGTTGAAAGCCTATCTCTATGCCCTGAAATCCCTGGACCGGTCCGAATCAAGCGGCAACGAGACCAGGGAGCAGATAGAACTGACCAATGCGAACCTGGAAAACTACAAGATCTCGCTGCGCAACCTTGGGATGACCGAGCGTCAATTGGATGCCATCCAGCGCACCATGAAAGGCACCGACAATGTCGAGATCAGGGCCCCGGCGGCGGGAATCATTCTGAACCGGAACATTTCCTTCGGACAGCGTTTCGAAAAGGGACTCGAACTCTACCGGATCGCAGACCTTTCCCGGGTCTGGATACTGGCCGACATTTACGATGACGCGGCTCTCCTTACCAAGGCCGGTATGCGGATGGAGGTGTCCTCACCTTATCTGAGAAAACCATGCTACGCCAGCCTGACCAACGCCCCTCCAAAGTTCGACCCGGCAACGCGGACCCTCAAACTTCGGTTGACTGCCGACAATCCCGGTTGTCTGCTCAGGCCCGATATGTTCGTCGATATTGAGTTCAAAGTGAACCTTCCGCCGGCGATAACCGTGCCGGTGGATGCGCTGCTCAATTCCGGACTGAGAAAAAGCGTCTTCGTAGAACGGAGCAGCGGATATTACGAACCACGCATTGTGGAGACCGGCCGCACTGCCGGCGACCGGATCGAGATTGTCAGTGGGCTCAGCGCCGGCGAACGGGTCGTTGTTTCGGGGAATTTTCTGCTTGATTCCGAAAGCCGGATGAAAAGCACAACGGCGGGAATGCCTGCAACGGGGAGCATCGATCCCATCTGCGGGATGACGGCTAAAGAGGGGAAGTCGAAATCAAAGGGACTTAGCAGCAGGTACCGGGGGAAGACCTATTATTTCTGTTCCATGGCATGCAAGACGAAGTTCGACAAGTCACCTGGGAAATACCTCGGAAAAACGGCACAGTTGGAGGCGGTGCAGTAAAGCATGGAAGAAAGCGGTCAGCACCATGATTAACCGGATCATCGATTTTTGTCATCGTCGCCTTGCCGCCCCTGCCGGCGGGCAGATTTCCTCAGTCGACCAGCAACTCCCGCAATACCTTACTCATATCCTGCGGACGGTAGGGCTTGGCCAGCACCGCGCTGAAACCGTACTCCCGGAAATTGGCCATGACCGGATCGGTGGAATAGCCGCTGGAAACGATCGCCTTCACCTGCGGGTCCATGGAAAGGAGCATCTTGATCGTTTCCCTGCCACCGACTCCTCCGGGGATGGTCAGATCCAGGATGACGGCAGAAAACGGCCTTCCCTCTTCCTTTCTTTTCCGGTAGACATCTGCGGCCTGTGAGCCGTTTTCAACACACTCGGCCCCGTAGCCAAGTTGCTCCAGTATGGCCTTTGCCAGCACCCTGATGATCTTCTCGTCATCCATCACCAGCACGCGGCTGCTCCCTTGGGATATCGCCGCTCGGGGCCGCGGTGCCGACACCTGCTGGCGTTCTGAAGCGGGAAGGACGATATGAAAGGTAGTTCCCCGCCCCAAGATTGATTCCGTCTTTATCTTTCCGCCATGTTTCTTGATGATCGAGTAACAGGAAGCGAGCCCCAGTCCGCTTCCGTGCTGCTTGGTGGTGAAGTAGGGATCGAATATCCTCTGCAGATGCTGCTCGGCTATGCCGGCACCGGTATCGGCAACCGAGATCTTTACGAACCGCTCTCCTTGCTCTGCGGAGCCGATATTCGCCGCGCTTATGGTCACAGTGCCACCTTCCGGCATGGCCTGGACCGCATTGATCACCAGATTGTGAACCACCTGGATAAGCTGTCCCTCGTCCGCCTCCAGCGGCCAGACGTCGTCCGCCAGGGCAAACGCGCACCCGACGTTGGAGCCGTGCAGCACAAAGCCGACCGCTTCCCTCAAAAGACCGGGCACCTCGATGACTTTCTTGACCGGTTCACCGCCCCGCGCAAAGGTGAGCAGCTGCTGGGTCAGATCTCTGGCGCGGGCAGCGGCATTCTCCGCTTCTTCCAGCCGCTCCGTCACCTTCTCCGGATCGTGCATCTGGTACCGTGCCAGGGAAATATTGCCCAGGACGGCGGTCAGAATGTTGTTGAAGTCGTGGGCAATCCCACCTGCGAGCACCCCGATCGATTCGAGCTTCTGGGCTTTCAGTATCTCTTGCTTTGCCTGCCGCAGCTCGGTGATGTCCTCCAAGGTCCCGACATGACCCTGAACGGTACCGTCCGGATGGTTGATGGGGCTGGCCAGGGCGCGGACCCAGACGGTGTTCCCTTGCGGGGTCAACTGGCGGTGCTCGTGGGAATAGATGCGCCTGCTGGCCGCGGCCTCAAGCCAGACTCTGGCGAGTTCTTCCCGGTCATCGGGATGGATGGCCGCGCTCCACCCCTTGCCCGCCCCCTCCGAGGCCGACATCCCCGTGATCTCCTCCCAGCGCGGGTTGCAGTATATGTTGTTCCCTTCGGCGTCCGACCTGAAAATGCCGATGGGTGCGGAGTCACAGAGGGTGCGGAACTGCTCCTCGCTCTCCTGCAGAGCCTTTTCCAGGTTCTTGCGATCGGTAATATCTCGCACGATGGCGCAGTTATACTCAAGGCCGTTATGGTTCAAGAAATTTGCCGTCACCTCGACCGGATAGATATGGCCGGCCTTGGTCCGGTGAATTGATTCAAATCGCAGGCTAACCGATTGTCTCAGTTTTTCCCAGTGGTCCGGCCATACATCTTCCTGGAATAACGGATTAATATCGGAAACATGGAGGGATAGGAGCTCGTCGCGGGTATAGCCCAGCTTTTCACATGTTACCCGGTTGACATCCCAGAGCCGGCCATCGGCAGTGAGCCAGATGATTTCTTCTGACAGATTGTCCAGTGTGAAACTCTTTAATTTGAGTTCTTTCTCGGCCAGCTTGAGCTCGGTGATGTCGATAAGGTTACCGGTGACACTGGCGACCCTGCCGTGCTCCGTGATCGGATTCCCCACAGTGCGGGCGGATCGGATAGCGAGGATATCTGTTTCAGGTGTGGAGGTAGGCGTGTCCATATAATTGATTCTACCTTTCGCACGAATCGGATCGTGCTCAAGACAACCATTAAATTGAAGGAGGCGACAGCAAGGAGGGAACAAACTTCTCGCCGCCACTTGAGATTGGATCAAAATCCGCAATAGACAGCGCCATACTAACAGCTGACGCACCCAATTGACAGCTGACAATTAATCGATTTTTTAGGGAGTTGTCAACATTTTTATCTATAACAGATCCTATTGGGTATCGCAGGCGCAGGCTCGCATCGAACAGAGAGGGCTCTGAGACTGTTTTATCTAGTCTTACCGGTTATCGAATGCGGGAGTCTGAGGCAACGCCAGGGGCGCTCGCGGACCTACTACTGTATGACAGCAGCGGATTCGGCCATCAACGCAGTGACCGGCTGGAGCAGCAGGTTTGCCGGGGTGAAGTCGCTTAGGACGAAGTCGGTGGATTGCGGAAAACTGCCTGAGGCGATGTTGCAGGTGACGGTAGCAAACTCACCGACACCGAACCCGCCTGGCGCCGTGCTGACAATGGTGAATTTCAAGGAGCCCCGTGCTGTCGGGGTTGCGGGGGTGTACACCGGGGTCAGGACGCTTCCGGGTACCGCCGAACCGGACACGGTGACAGCAGACGCTTGAACCTGCCCGGTCGAGTCCGTTGCGATGCTGGTGCCGACAGGAAGCTCGACGGTGACGCCAATGCCTGCAAGGGCCTCTCCCGCGGCAAGGGCTCCACTGGTAGAAAGTCTGAGAACCGCACCGGAGGGTTGTACTGTGCCTGTGTTAGTGCCTGTGTTAGTG
>Ga0209540_10000229_pt1 | contig 65603 bp, 79 predicted proteins | sample BarGraIncu01121A_FD_184501 | JGI IMG/M metagenome (GOLD analysis project Ga0209540, IMG submission 184501) | Arctic peat soil microbial communities from Barrow, Alaska - Barrow Graham LP Incubations 011-21A (SPAdes) (version 2) | ecosystem: Environmental > Terrestrial > Soil > Wetlands > Peat... | reverse complement strand
TAATGAGTGTAATATTTTTGATAGATCAGATGGATTCATGAAGGAACACTGTAATAATTCCTTAGTATTTGTATATTTCTGTTTGCATGAAGGCTATTGCTTGGTAATAATCAAAGAAAAAATGATCTATTACCAAAGATTCCGTAAATCATATTTGTACCATTTAATTTGAAGAGGATACAAAAAACCTTCCATCAACATTAAGAAATAAAAAAAGCAAACTTTTGAAAAAAATTAAAGACTCTAAATTCATTGAAAATATAGTAAACGACCTTGAACAATTGCAGGATTTGGCAGATCCCAAACAAAGCCCAACGTTACTTCAATTATTGATAATGAAAGCCATTGAAAAGCACCCAGAATTTGATATTAATTTTCTTGCATATTCGGCAAAACTCCCAGAACCAAAAAGTGGGGTGATTTTAGATATACCTGAAAAAGGTGTAATTATGCTATCTTCTAAAAAAAAGAAAGGAATAATATACCATCTTTTATTCAACCAACTGGAACGAAGTATATTACCTCCTGGGAAAAGTAAATATTTAACGAAAGAAGAAATTTTAGAAAAAACACAACTTGTTAATATAGTCAGACCACTTAAGCAATTAATTGATATGGGGTTAGTAGGTTGCGATAATTCAAGATATTTTTGCATAGCAAAAGAATATAAATAGAAAAAACATAATATTGTAATTGTTTCATAATAGCTTTCCGTAAGCGTGCTACCTTCTTTTTGTGGCACGCAATTTTTCACACTATAGCATATTGTGTCGCTATCAATTGAATTCTAATAAAATATATATGTGAATAAATACTATAGTAAGTATTCCAGGTTTATTGTTCGCTTCCTTAAACGGTTAAAAACCAAAACGCAATAGCGTCTTTGGGTTTTTGGCTGTAATGCAAGGTATGCTTGAATTATGTATGGGCTGGATCTGCATGTCACGGGGGAATCCCTAGCTTTTTCATCCCTAAGAATTCTCCCACTCCCCAACCTGCCTTTTTTTCGTCACTCCTATCCAATTTCTTTTTTACCCCAATCATATGATTTCAGTATCACTAATAAATAGCTTGGTGTCAACAAAGTAGTACCAAAAAATTTGCATTTAAAATGAAGGGGGTAAAATTGTCACACTCAACAAAATGTGCGCTTGTTTTTGTCTGAAAAAAAACAGTATGACGTGGTAACCGAAAAGATTAAGTAACATAAAAAAGGATTAAAAATTATAATTGAGTGAGGGGTTGCTTTATTATAATTAAGTCGGAGAGTTCCTTAATTATGTTTAAGTGATGGAATCGCTTAATTATATATCAATGGAGAGTGAAAAATATGGAACCCAAAGAAACAGGAAGCATGCAAGCTGAAGCTAAATTGAAAGAAGCGCAAGCTAAATTAAAAGAAGCAGAAGCTAAATTAGTAGAATCAGAAGGTAAATTAAAAGAGTGCGAAATGCACCTGAAAGCAGAGAAATAAGATACCTTCAAAACAGGAGAGGAATGCCAATAAATGTAAAAAGTCTATTGGTTTCTTTTTCTTAAGAAGCGAAAGAACATACTGGCTGACAATCAACAACACAATTACCGGCGCAACGCTGGACTGTGGAGGGTGACTATATGGGAAACTTCAGCAACAAAGAAAGCATTGAACCGAACAAGTATCAACAACCACCGCCCAATCCTAAACCTATCCCTGAACCTACTCCTGAACCTGTACAACCTGAACCGAAATAATACCAAAAATATTCAGGGCGGGGAAAAGTGAATATCAAGAATTTATTCCTCTTATAGATTTTATTAAAGCCTCTACATCTGCTTCAAGTTGTTTAATGAATTTTTTCAGTTCTATCATGCTATAAAATAATACTTAGCACCATTATTTGCTTTATTTTATCCATTATGGTCGAAGGGTTGAAGGGTTTTTGAATATATCCATTGAACCCTGCTTTATCAAACTTTTCCCGAAAATCGTCCATTGAAAATGAAGTAACCGCAATTATGGGCACACTTTTATTTTTTTCCCGTATTCTTCTTGTGGCCTCAAATCCGTCCAAATCGGGAAGCTTCAAATCCATAAGTACAATGTCAGGTTTGGAATCCAATGTTTTTGTTATGCCTTCTGCACCTGTGAAAGCTTCTATAGGCTCATGCCCTTCATTTTTCAATATAAATGTCATTAAAATCATATTGACGGGTTCATCTTCTACTACAAGAATTTTCATAACTTCCACACACGCAATTCTATTTCATTTTTAATATTAATTCCGTAAAGCTTATTTGAATAATCTGTTCTTAACGCATATATACTTTTTTAAATATTTTAAAAAATAAAAATATTTTCTATTCCATAATTTTAATGCTTGCCTTTATATAAACTGCTTTCAATACTTCCGGCGAATAGTCGCTATAGTGCTTAGCCAGTACACTGGCAGGGGTTCTACCACAAAATGCGTCTATATGCCTGTCCTGAACGCCTTTTAACCCCATTTCACGGGCGAATATAGAACGCAAAGTTTGTGCTGAAACTTCAATGCCTGTTCTATTCGCCGCTTCCTTGAAAACATGCGCTACAGTGTTCCTTGAAGCTTCAAACGGGTTTCCCTTGTATTCATTCAATAGGGCTTCGGTTTCTTCATTGTAAAAGCTAACCCATGCCTTCTTCGTACTGCCATTATGCGCCTTTGGTATCAACATTCTATTTGCGCTTTCAACTTCTGCCCCCAACAGTTCAGAAATACGCAAGCCGCTGGAAGCAAGGGCAAGGAATATTATTTTGTATTTCGGGTCAAGTGCATTGAAGAAAACATTAAGCTGCTGCTTGGAAGGCAAGAACTTGGGTTTTACTTCAACTGCGGGAAACTTGAAGTCCTGCACTATTTCAGGCATTTTTAGAAAGTCGCGGAATAATACTTTCATGGTGCAAAGGTAGTTTCCGTAGGTTTTCCTGCTTTTATTGGTCTTCACCCAGAACATGAAGTTTTGCAGTTCCTGAGCTGTTAATTTGTTCGTATGCCTTAAAAAAACATTAAGAATGTTAATGTGTGATTTCACCGTAAGTTCAGAAAGGTTTTTCTGCACAACAAGGAACTTTTCAAATTCTTTGGTATTAATACGGGCGGTAGTAACTTCCTTCATTTCCCCAGAAGCACCATTACCTGAAAAACCAGCATTAGTAGAAGGCGACGAGAGGGGGACTTGAACCCCCGAGCTCCTTGCGGAACACAGGGTTAGCAACCCTGCGCCATACCGGGCTTGGCTATCTCGTCAATGCTTTTTCGTCAAAGCACAAAACGGTATCGATATTGGAGAATTTAAGTGATCCCTTTAGATAAAAAGGATTATCTCAAAATCAATATTAGATAAGCGTATTGAGTTTGCTTACACGTTTTTAAACAATATAAAGGTTACAGGCAATAAAAAAATTTCATCGGTCATCTGTTAAGGAATTTAATGGGCTTGATAGTATCGTTAGCATTTGCATAATTTGAAACGATATTCTGGATTATTGACATCCAATTCAAGCGATTTATTATGATCTTCAAAACAACACATGGAGTATTAATAATACCTGGATATTCGAAGAGATTATTTGATAAATAACATTTCAAAAAATATTTAACACCTAAGGATTTGACACCCACATTTGAAGCAAAATTATATAAACAAGTTTACCCCATTTAATAATTGGAGTGATATGGAAATGAAAAAAAAATTATCAATTTTTGTTATTTTTGGATTATTAGCTATTGTAATTATAAGTGGTTGCACACAGCAACAACCCACTGTACAACAAACACCAGCAAAAGAAACACTATAGAAAAGCCTTTAGTCGAACAGCCGACAGTTAAACTCTCTGCTGGAAATTATATCCTTGATGATAAAGGAAATACCCTTTATATGTTTACAAAGGATGTCATCGGAGATAGCAAATGTATAGATAGCTGTCTCAATTCATGGCCTATTTTTTATCAGGAAAAAATCATCGTTCCTTCTGGACTTATCTTTTCTGATTTTGGACCAATTACACGAGATGATGGACAAAAACAGACGACCTATAAAGGATGGCCATTATACTATTTCTCAGGTGATATAAATCCAGGCGATATTAAAGGAGAAAGTCTGAATAAAGTATGGTTTATCGCAAAATCCGACTATACAGTTTTTATCGCTGATAAAGACAATATGAAATTTATCGTCGATGCAAAGGGAAAAACTCTCTATAATTTTACCAAAGATATCCCTGATGTTAGCAATTGCAAGGGTGACTGCTTAAATATCTGGCCTGTGTTCAATGGTGAGAATATCGTTGCGCCATCAATAATGAATATTTCTGATTTCGGCATAATAACCAATAGTGAAGGATCCAAACAAACAACCTATAAACAAATGCCACTGTACTATTATATTAACGACACAAAACGTGGGGATACAAATGGTCAGGGTGTGAATAAAGCCTGGTTTGTCGCCGGACCTGAAGCTGCTCCTGTACCTACAATAATTAAATCAACACCTGTTGCCACGCAAACAATGGGTGGTGGTGGATACTGATATAGAAAATATTCTCACATTTCAACAATATATTTCCAGAGGAACCCGGGATGCCACCCCTCAGTACTGGACGTCTGCTGCGCCCTTGGCGGACCTGCACGTCACCTGGCCGGAAAATATGGGTGCAAGGGTCACAGGACTGGATGCGACGGGGAAAATGGTGAACGAGGCAGTATCAAGAACAGAAAGGGATGGACTTTCCCATCTTGTAAGTTTCAGGCTGGGAAACGCTCTTGACATTCCTTTTCACACACAAACTTTTGATGTCGTATGGGGGCAGGATGCCTGGTGCTATATTACCGATAAAGAAAGGTTGATCAGTGAGGCTGGCAGGGTTTTGAAAACCGGCGGGATTATTGCTTTCACTGACTGGATACAGACGGGAAAAATGGCAGATAAGGAGTGTGAGGAACTTAATACCTTTATGGCTTTTCCGTATATGGAAACACTGGATGGGTATGAGGAAATATTGAAAGAAAAAGGTTTTGTGATCGTTGAAAAAGAAGACTTAAGCAATGATTTTGCGTGTCACTGCCGCCTTTACCAGAATAAACTCAGGAACGAATTGAAAGAAAACATTGTTTCTCATTACGGGAAAGAATTATACCAGGCTGCCGATGACGGACTTAACAAATGGGTCAAAGCTTCAGATGAAGGAAAGGTTGGACGTGGAAGGTTGATCGGGAAAAAGATGTAAGAGGGGGGTCAATCAACCATGGCATGGAAAAAACCCAGTGAAGAATTGAGCAAATTCCTTGATGAGAGAATATCAGCATTCGAAGTACAAAAAAAGAAGATGTTCGGATGTCCTGTATATTTTGCACATGAAAAGATGTTTGCAGGAGTTTTCGAGAATGATATTTTCCTTCGCTTATCAGAACAGGACAGAAATAAAATAATTTTAGAGAACGATGAAGTAGTGCCTTTTGAACCAGTAAAGGGCCGGGTAATGAAAGAATATGTAGTTCTGCCTGATTCCCTGTATAATGACCCGGAAAAATTCCATGAATTGCTCAGCAGTTCTTATGAATATGACGTTTCATTGCCCGCCAAAAAGAAGAGGCAGATTATCAAATCAATGTTTTTCATGAAGAATTCAGCACTTCATTAAGCAACTAAGGGAAAACATACACGGTAAGTAATATTGAATAACATTTTTTTCCTAACTTTTCTTTGTCATTCATCATATCTCTTTGATCAATTTAATAAGCTGAGAGGATAAATCATCGATCATGCTTTGTAAATATTTTGTCTTTTCAAATAGATCATGAATCTGCGCATCACGGATATCATTTCCTTTCTGCTTCTTTGAAGCCTCTTGCTCTCTTTGTTTTCGCTTGCGGCATGATTCACTATGCCTGCGTATTCCTCGTTTATCGAACTTATTTCCGCAGTATTCGCATAGTTCTGCAACCATAAATGAATGAAGATATGCATGATTGTTTATAAATTAAATAGTTGTAGGTATGTAGGAAATAGAAATAGGTAAATTAGACCTGGCAAAAGTATTATCTCGATCTCTGTTAATATTATCTTAATTTCTAAGAAGGAATAAAATACAATAAATATTGTTGATTATATTGTTGATTATGAATTGACCAGAGTTTCATATATGAATTATTTAAGATGTGAGCTTTTAATAGGCTTTTTTTTTGATTTAAGCTATTTTATCAGATTTTTTTTACAAAAAGTTGCTCGGAGCTGCAATATTTTTTTAATGCAGAATATTTTGAGCCGTTTGTAAAATCCACACAGGAAACTCACCTAAGTGTAGAAATAGAAACAACGAAACAACAAAGGACAGCATCATGATCCGTCCAATTGAAGGATTGATAATTGATCCTGCTGGAAGGAAATGATGCATTAGGAGAAATTCATTTCGCTAATAATTTTGGACAGGGTGGCTTACATGATGAACGGAGGTGAGTTTTCTCTCCGGAGCAGAAAGCTAAATTAGTTTGAAATTATATTAACGCATATGTCTTATTCAAAGGACCTTCAAATCGTAGCAATGATCATTATTTTGACAGCATTATTCGTATTGCTCCCTCCTCTTAATACGAGCCCTGTTAGAACAATTCTGGGGATCCCAATGGTATTATTTGTGCCTGGTTATGCCCTGATCGCAGCGCTTTTTCCGAGAAAAAACGATCTTGATGGCATAGAAAGACTTGCATTGAGCTTTGGGCTGAGTATTGCAGTTGTTCCGTTGATCGGTCTTGGATTAAATTTTACTCCCTTTGGAATAAGACTTGTCCCGATCATTGTCTCCCTATCCGTTTTTACTGTGGCAATGTTACTTATAGCATATCTTAGAAGATCGAAGCTGTCTGAGGAGGAGAGATTTGAGGTTCCTTTTTCAAATATTTATTCTTCTTTGAAAAGTGATATCTTCAGTTCAAAGCAAGGGATAGATAGAATTCTTACCATAATCTTGATCTTATCGATAATGGCTTCGATAATTACTTTGATATATGTCATTGTCACTCCAAAACAGGGTGAGAAATACACTGAATTCTATATCCTGGGAGATAATGGAAAGGCGCAAGGCTACCCGACCCTGATGGAAGCTGGAAAGACCAGCAGCGTAATCGTTGGTATTACAAACCAGGAATATGTACTAACGAACTATACAATGAACATATCGCTTGAGAACGATACTCTGAACACAATGCAGGTTCAACTTATGCATAATTCTACATGGGAGGAAAAGGTTTTATTTACTCCTGAAAAGACCGGTGACAACCTTAAACTTGAATTCCTGCTATATAAGGAGAATAATTTTACCGCACCTTACAGGGATCTTCATCTATGGGTGAATGTGTCTTCAACCTGAAGTACTCTGACTCTACGCTCTTTGCGATCTTTTCCCAGCTATGGTTCTCGATCACGTATTGGCGCGCGTTTTCCCCGAGTTCCTTTTGCTTTTTTTCATCGCATATCAATCCTGCTATTGCTTCTCCAAGGTGCGCGGCATCTGTCAGCATGCCATTCTTTCCATTTATGATCTCTGCAAGTCCCCAGGCGCCTGTTGCGACCACGGGTTTACCCATTGCCATTGATTCAAGCATAAAAATGCTTGATGCTTCCACAATGCTTGGGACTACGGTGATGTCTGCCAGGGCAAGGTATCTTGCAATGTCATTGTGCTGGATAGCGCCCAAGAAATTTACATTGTTTTTTATTCCGAGTTCTTCAACAAGATGAATGAGATCAGATCTTTCGGGACCATCTCCGATAATAAGAAGTTTGCATTCAACCTGATCTAATATTTGAGGCATGGCACGCACCAGATTATCCACTCCATTTTTTTTTACAAGTCTTCTCGCGGTGAGAATGACGGGGTATGCGATTTTTGTATCAACTGTGATCTTTGCCGGATCAAATCTATTAGCATCAACACCGTTTAAGATCACCTTGATCTTATCGGGTTGGGCACCCCATTTTATCACCTGCTCTGCGAAATAATGACAGGCGTGTATCTGCATATCGGAAATCTGTGCTAGATAGGGGGCAAGAATATTCTCGCCCATCTTGTAGAATGCAGCGGTTAAGGGATCTGCAAGCTGGTCCCATGCAGGATAATATGATCCATGTATGGTATTAACGGCTATTCCGTGATGCCTTCGTGCAAGGATATTTGCGGCTATCCCGCTTGTGTAGACGTGTCCATGATAAATGTCATATTTCTCTTTTTGCATGGAAATAAGCACTGGAAGGAATACTGCCTGCCTGGCAAGGGACAATCCGGGAAGTGATCGCGTAGCCCGAACGATGCCAGAGCAATCGATATTTATGAACCTTACCCCTTCCCTGATCTGTTCACCAACCACGCCGTCAGTACCTGAAATTACTGTTACTTCGTGCCCAAGCAAAGCAAGATGGCGGGAAAGTTCATAGATCGCTACCTCTATACCACCTATTCGGCTCAGGGGATCAAGATCGTATATTTGCAGTATTTTCAAAAATCTCCCTCATTGTAAGCGTTTTTCCTGCACATCCCAGGATGCTCTCAAGAAGTTTTCTCCTGTATAAAAGTTCGTTTGATGGATGAATGTATAATATGAAATGATCTTTTTGGCGGAATTTATTTATCTTGTCCAGTATTATTTTCTCGTTTTCTTGAAGTTCGCAGGGCGATGGAATACTGACCGGCAGCTGGATCGTATTGAATTTATTATCTCCGACTTGCGGATAAAAAGGATGAAATCCATAGAAATCGCTTGAATAATCAAAGCCGAATTCATCAAGCGCCAGAAGATATTCTTCGCTTGTGATGAATCCGGGTGATGAAAATGAGCGGGGAGGGATGCCGAACTCTTTTTCGAACAACTTGTATCCAGTTTGGATCATATTAGATATCTCAACTCTATTTTTCCTATGAAGGAAGTTCATCCATTCGTAATGCCTGTATCCATGAAGCCCGATCTCATGACTAGAATTTATTAAGATCTTAAGAGCTGGATGGGATTCCACATTGCGTCGGATCAGACTCTGGAAAAATCCGGGGATGTATCTTTTTATCGGGATGCTCAGGAAATTTTTTCTCGTATAATGTGAAATATTTCTCATCGTCTCATCGGGACCAGTGGTTATGAAAAATGTAGCTTTTGAATCATATTTTTCAAGGAGAAGAAGAAGTTCAGGTACTGCCAGGGCATCAGCGATGCTGTCAACATCAACTCTTAACCCCATGGTCATGAGAACCAGCCTGCTATTAAAGGATACAGGTATGGGACTATGGATACTAGCATCACGTTATTGACCGCATGCATACTGATAGGACCTGCCAGGCTATTTGTCCTGTAGTAGAAGTAGCCCAGGAATAAACCTGCGGCAGTGGTAAAAACGATCTCAAGTGGTGAGCGCCAGCTCAAGTGCATGATACCAAAGAGCACACCCTGCCCAATGAGTGCGCTTTTCCATCCAAAAATATTTTTTAGATCATTGAATATAAGTCCCCTGAAAAGCAATTCTTCTGCAAGTCCGACGAAGAATAACATATATATAGTATCCCGCAGGAGATATTTTACTTCGAAAAAAGGGGAAGGAGGCATTGGTGTAAGAACCATATATTCAATGAATCCTGATGGTATGGCAAATAGGAGTCCTAAGAGGGCATATTTAAAAACCTTGTGTTTCGTGAAGCCAAGGTTACGAAAGTCTATACCGTGTTCTTTCATGTGCCAGAAGCACAGAGCAAGGATAACAGAATACACTGCCGGGATCATATACTGCTGGTTAATGAAGAACCATGGAAGCGATGAGGTAAAGAGCACATAAAGAGGTATTAGAGCGAGGGATTCAGCCGATCTGATGTACTCCTCTTTCATGGTAACTATCGATACTACGATATAAATTGAAAGTGTGATCAAAAGCGAAAGAACTATTCCATAGGTAACATCCCTGTAAGCAAAGATATACTGTGAGATGAGGATTGCGATGAATATACTAATAATGAAGACTGTGAAGCTTGTTGAATTGAACTTGAGTTTTCCGGTTAGATAATTGGACATGAAGTTTCTCTAATTATAATAATTCAACTTTATAAAACTAACTAATTAATTAATTAATTAGAGTAGGCATTATAATGATAAGTATTATTAATATAATATTTTTTCGATACATTTAAATAGTTTCGTCAAATTGTAAGACTATTAATTATCGATGGTCAAAATTGAAAGATAATGTACCGTTGATGGTGGTGGTAATGGTATGGATAATAAAATAAAAAAACATAACGGGCTTTTATATAAATCATTAATGTTATGGTTCATGATCCTTGTTCTTGCAAGTTTCGCAGCCAGTCTCCAGACAAGATTCGACACCGTGGGGATCCAGGTTGCACCTGAAGTCCTGAGGAAAGGCGAACCTGTAATAGTCACATTCTTTATTAATAATCCTTCGGATAAAGCGACAGGAACGGATTACACTCTATATGCCAATGGAAATGCCCTTATGAGCGGAAGAACAGAGTTATCACCGGGAACTGGAAGGCAGTTCCAGTATGTGTATAGCAATCCGCTGGAACTTGGCGAGCAGGTCACATTCTCAGCAAGAACGCAGTCAGGGGATGAGGTAAACCAGAATTCAGTTTCCATTCCTTCAGTCCCTCCACAGTTATGGAGCAGCTTTGTATCCTTTGCATCCTTTTCAACATCAGTTATGAGTTCATCATCAGCCATAAGTTCGATGTCCATGAGCTCCATGGCTTATTATGATAACTCCTTCGGGACGAACAAAGCTCTTAATGCAGGACTTATCTTCAGCATAGTACTGATCATATTATTAATTTATATGGAACTATCAGAACCTCTCCTCGCACAAAAGGAGATGCGTATCATAGGCAACCTGCGCATCAGGTTCAGCAGGCTTTCAAGTGTGCTTTTCATCATATTCGTGGGCATGGTGTTCACGCAGATAGCGCTGATCGTTGGAGGAGTGAGATAATGAAGATTATTTCAATTATAGCTGTTTTCGTATTGATCCTCATGGCTGGGGCAGGGAGTGCATCAAGCGGTGATGGAACTATTACAGTCAATCCGACAAGTTTCACGGCTGGAAGCATTGATAACAACCTAACATTCACATTTAATAATCAGGCACATACCTTTAGTTCTGGATCACAGGCTACGATCACTATCCCATCCTTATGGACCGCACCTCAAAAATCGAATTCGGGGGGAAATGGATACGTTTCAGTTACAGCAAATGGGGCTACTTCAATCAGTTATTCGATTTCAGGCCAGACCATAACTGTCAATTTTAAAACCAATAATGAGAAGAATAAAGGTTTCACGATAACATATAATAAAGTAAATGCACCTGAAACGTCTGGAATTTATACATTCACAACAAAAACAAAAGATGGGAACAGTGGCTCCTTAAGAAATATAAACACTCAACCTGCTGTTAAACTGAATCCCGCTTCTGCCAGTACCATTGTAGTCTCAGGTTTTCATTCGCCAACCACAGCTGGAGATATTGGGAGCTTCACTGTCACAGCCAAAGATGCTTATGGGAATACGGCGACTGGCTATATCGGGAAGGTTCATTTCACGAGCAGTGATGGTCAGGCGGTGCTGCCACCTGATACAATGTTCGTTGCCAGCGATAAAGGGATCCATACTTTTAGTGCGAGATTGAAGACTGCAGGCACTCAATGGCTCAAAGCAACAGATAATGCTAACAGTGGAATCACTGGCTCACAAACCATTATTGTGAAACCAGACCATGCAGACAAACTTGCATTTAGTTCTCAACCGAGTAACACGGTTCCTGGGGGTATAATATCTCCACCGGTAAAAGTGCAGATATGGGATCAATACAACAACCTGGTTATGAGCAGCACTGCCTGGGTCACAGTTGCCATTGGTTCGAGTCATGGTAGTGGAACATTGAGCGGGACTGAGAGCCGAAAAGCAATCAATGGAGTGGCAACTTTTGACGACTTGTCGATTGACAAAGCTGGTACAGGTTATACACTGAAAGCTTCGAGCAGAGAACTGTCCAGTGCAACAAGTATTAAGTTCGACATCAAATTAAACCCCCCTACATATACACATACCATAACTCCATCTCCCATGGTTGGTGATATAGTGAAAGATATCGTTACTTCAACATCGACTTCAGGGAATAAGATGGAATTTAAATGGATAAGACCAAATGGCCATACTGCTTCAATAGACTACGTACCAAGATCACACAATATCTATGTAGATTCTTATAGGCCAAATGTCGCAGGTCTATGGACGATCAATGTAAAAGAATTTGACAGTCATTACGTAACACTTGGAGAAAGTTCAACAAGTTTTAATGTGACCGAAAATCCTGAGTTCGGCAAATTGGGAGCCGTGCTTCCTCTTTTTGCAGTAGGTCTTATATACATGAATTATCGTAAGAAATTTAATAAATGACCGCTAAATTAAAACACATTTATATTTTTTTTCTTCTTATCATTGTGAGCCTGCTTGTCTATATCGTGTATAACATTTCGCAGCAGGGAACAACGAGTACTAAAGAAATTGAATTCAATCGAGTGGACGACTACAATGAACAACTGGGAAATGTAACTAAAATTTCTGTAACGGTATATAATAAAGATACGATCAACCATAACTATACAATTTCCTCTTTTGTAAATTCCATTGTTTTTTCCAGTGATACTGTGGAGGTTTCTACAGATATGCCATATACTTACTCAGTTATGATCCCGATAGAAAAAAAATATAATGCTGATAATGTACTTATTGTTGATCCAACGCACAGCATCAATCTCACTGTCTATCGTGATGATTCCGAAAAACCATTAGACCAGATAGAGTTCAAATACAATTAAAACATAAATGTGCGAAAAATAGTTATTATTAGGAGTTAATGAGTCCTATCAATCTTAATCAAAAGCAGAAGATCTTCCTGTTTCTCCTGTTTTTTGTTTTATATGCCGTAAAGCTTGACATAAGCAAAACATTTTCAGAAATTTCGCCTGAATACCTTTCCATCAATGGAATTTACCCATGGGCGATCCTGTTCCTTTGTGCTTTTTTCCTGTTCGCAAAGCGAAAGGAACTTTCACCAGTAACTAATTCTGTCAATTTTACAATAAGCGGTATGATCATCTATTTAATTGCATTCTTTATACCAGCACATGCTCCTGAATTTGAAATATTCCGCCTGCTTCTTGCCGTTACCGGTCTGGCCTTTATCTTCTTTGGCGAGGCTGCTTCCCTTCCAGCTCTTCTTCTTTGCATCTTTGGCTTCGGGATATCTTTCCCAAAGCTTGTGGATGCATATGTGGGCATGGCATACGCACAGTTTTCCACAAAGATCGCATACAGCATCGGAAGTATATTTATACCGGCTACGCAGGGAGATACTATCATCTCCATGATCACACTTTCAGGGGAACGGCTTCTTATGATCATAAACGAAGCTTGTGCGGGTTCAGCCTCGATGTCAGTGTTCCTTGTAATCTTTATGCTGATGTCCCTTGATCTGCCCCTCCCAGGGCGTAAATGGGCATTCCTGCTATTTTTTGGCATTATTGGCACGTTCTTGCAGAACATAGCGCGCCTTGTACTGCTGATGTTTGTTGGATATTATTTAGGCCCTTCTGCGATTGAGAGCGGGGAGAGTTTCGCAGGATACATCATATTTCCTCTCTGGTATGCAATCTTTGCTTTTGTTTATCTTAAGCAAAACAAGATACCTGAAAGGTCTTGAGAAGATCGGGTCATGAATAACTATCGTGGATGATCATAAACCCCAAAAGGAATAATATTAGGGCATTCTTTGTGCAATTTTCCGTAATTGAAAAATCCTGCAATAAAATTCTTACATCCTCGATATATTAATAGCTTTGAGACCATAAACATTAAAATTATATTATATAACGACATGAAATGTGTTTTTGGCTCGTAACCGCTATTGATTCTTTCTAAATCTTCAAAATACGAATATTTGCTTATTTTGTTCATATTTCTTATTACACCTGCAGTTATTATCATTATTATTAGCATAACATATATACATTTCTGTATTCCAGATTATGGGTCCGGGACAAACAGAATGAATTGAGCAGTATTTGGGGACTGTCAGAGTATGGAAAGATCTACCTTCGCACTTTGCCATGATACGCCACGACATCGACGGAAGCCGGGAAATGCGCTTTTTATGGCAAGGGTAGAAGCCATGTCGGGAATAAGGGCGACATACTATTTCAGGAGGTATGGATATGCATATCGCCCTGAGATCATGAAGGTCCGGACTATCTTTTGACAGAAATTCGGCTTCTCATAATTGCATAACGGTAAACAATAGGCATAATATTTATCTACTTTAATATACCAATGAATCTATTGATGCAGAAATGTCATAGCATAATTGTAACTGGTAAAGTACAAGATATTGGTTTTATGTCTATTGTAGAACATATCGGAAGATCATTAGGTATGCCTGGCCTGGTTTTTAATGCAAGAGATGGTAGTGTTAAGATTCTTTGTTGTGGTGAGGATAGCGTAATAGATAATTTTATGCAAACAATAAAGGTACGAGGGAGGGAGAGCGGCGCTGAAATAGAAGATATCAAAGAACAAGCTTTACCTTTTGATATTGATCTCCCAGATGATTTTTCTAAAGTGTCCTCTGATGATGAAATCGATATCGGGAGAAAACTCGATAAGGGCAATTTATTATTGACTAATATCAAATCTGATACTTCGGGAATCAATGATGGGATAAATAATTTGAACAACAAATTTGATTCATTTAGTTCAGGCTTGAAAGAATCCTTGAAAAATTGGTCGAGAGATACCTCAATAATTACCTTTGCAAATATTTATCCGCAGATGCACACAGATTAAGGCGGATTTAATGCCTTTGCGCTTTGCCATGATGCGCTACGACATCGACAGGAAGCCGGGGAATGCGCTTTTTACGGCGAGGGTAGAAGCCGAGTCAGGAATAAGGGCGACGTATTATTTCAGGAGATATGGAAGTGAAGGAAATAAAGGTATGGGGCACGAAGCAGGATATCATTATGAGGTGCTGGGAAAGGCGAAGGGGGATCGTGGGAGAGCTATCATGATTTTCGAAAAAAAGGCACAGCTGTGTATGGGTGTGATTGTTTGAAACTTAAAATACCATACTTTAAGCAAGAAAGCTGGTACACCTGCGGACCTGCATGCTTACGAATGGTTCTGTCCTTCTTTGGTATAGCGAGAACAGAAGCAGAGGTAATGAAGGAATGTGATACTACAGAACTTGGTACAACTACAGTGAAAATATCAACAGCGGCATATAAATTTGGTTTAAAGTCTTCCTCTCTCAAGAATGCAAATATTGATGACCTAAAAAATGAATTAAGAAAAGGAAGACCTGTGATCGTTTTGATCGATCCGAGCTATCTATATGGTGGCGTCAGCGGATTTGGTCATTTCATCGTAATAGTTGGATTTTCGGATGAAGAAATAATATACCATGATCCTGATGTATCGGAAGGAGAATATATGCGCATTAATAATTCAGCATTCCAGAATTCCTGGGAATCCACACGGTGCTGGATGATCAGTATGGAAAAGGAGTAAATATGCATAAGGAAATCTATGAACTGGCAAAAGAATATCTCATTGAAAATATTGGGGAATTAGTATCAGCAGATGATGTTTATTTTGATGCGCAGCAGAAAACATGGAACGTTAAGATAATCGCAAAAACCCCTCATGGAATGTTGATATTAGGAGAGATGCATCTTGATCAGAATAAAAACATAGTCGATGTTCCGACAAAAGATACCCTTCTCAATATACTCAGATCCAAACTACGGGAGGAGCGTGTTCTTATAGGTGTTTCGCGTTCTGATCTTGCTCGAATCAAAAGTATGATACATGGCGTGCATGTTTACGGTTGAGTTTATCAATGCCCTTATGACAAAATTCCTGATTTTAAATCCCTCGAAGCAGCAGCAGAATACTGGGATACTCACAGTTTTGCTGATTATTTAGAAGATACTGAACCTGTCGAAATCGAGGTGAGCCTTACGAATAATGCTTGAAATCGATAGTTATATACTTGAAAAACTTAAGAAAATCGCCCATAAGAAAAAGAAGGGCTATGATAAACTGATCAGTTAATGGATATGCGAAAAAATAATCCAAGAGGCTTAAAACGGTTAAACTCCATCATTTGACAGGATTTACAGGATCGACAGTATATGATTTTATTGATAATCCTGTAAATCCTGTCGATCCTGTCTGAATATATTTTCTTACTGAAATAATATTTTTTTAAAAGTCCCGGAGCCTGTCAGAACCCCACGCGACCACCATGTACCTTAGTACCGATGCAATCAAAACGAAATAGACTGTGAATGCCGAAGATTACCCAGATGCAAGAAGAATAACATACCGCTCTTATCTCATTATTACAATGATAATAATTCTAATCAATTAATACTATTAAATAGATTTAAGTATAATGACATCTTAACTTGTGTTCGGTGGTAATATCATTTTGGGTATTACAAATTTGAAAAAAGGAGTATATCTATGCCCATTACAGCCGTCTTATCTGCATTTAATAATGAAGTTACTATAAGCAACGTAGTTCTTAAGACACTTTCGAATGCAAGTCGTGTCATCGTGGTGGATGATGGAAGCACGGATAATACTGCAGAAAAAGCACGCCTTGCGGGAGCAGAGGTCATCAGGCATACTATTAATCTGGGGAAAGAAGCGGCCCTTCGGACCGGATTTGTGCTTGCGACGCAAAACGGCGCTAAAGTCATCGTGACCATGGACAGCGACGGCAGGCACGACCCGGCAGATATAGGAAAGCTTGCAGAGCCCATACTTCGCGGTGAGGCAGACCTGGTAAAGGGGAATTATAATGGATCGCGAGGATCTATTACAGATACTCACATTGATTTTGGGGCTTTTTCAAGGAACTGCTTTCATTATCTCATTGCAGAAGGCAATATCCTGAACACGATAAAAGAAAAAGGTCTGAAAGTCATGGAGATACCGATCGGGTCTCATGGTTCGAAAGATGATCGATCCCCGGGCACAACAGGGAAGTTTACGATAGCTGCAATGCCGGCATTCAATGAGGAGCGTTCCATTGCCAAAATGGTATTGCTGTGCAGGAAATATGCTGATATGGTCGTAGTCGTGGACGACGGCAGCTCTGATTCAACAGCCGATATTGCACAAGCTATGGGGGCTCATGTAGTCAGGCACCCTAAAAACAAGGGATATGGCGGCGCGCTGCAAACATGTTTCAAAACAGCAAGAAAGCTTGCTGCGGACAGAATGGTGATCATTGATTCTGACGGACAGCATGATCCTGCTGAGATACCGAAGCTCGTTGACCCTTTGAATGAGGATTTTGATGTGGTGATAGGTTCCAGATTTATTAATGGAAATGGAATGAACGTCCCTATTTACAGAAAACTCGGAATGAAAATCCTGGATGCTATGACCAATATGGGAAGTGAGAACAAGGTTTCCGATACCCAGAGCGGTTTGAGGGCTTATGGCAAGAAAGCGATTGAAAAAATAAATATCAATACCAATAACATGTCTGCAGGTTCTGAAATATTGATGCAGATAAATGATCATCACCTCAGGATACAAGAGGTAGAGATACAATGCAGTTATGATGTTGAGAGAGCTTCAACACAAAATCCTGTTTCACATGGATTAGGGGTTCTGCTGGGCATTTTGCGTGAAATAGAGTTCAATAAACCACTCTATTTCCTAACATTGCCAGGCATCATCCTGTTAATTTTGGGATTCGGCATTGGATTATTTAGTATGAATATTTGGGTAGAAAATGGGTATTTGCCTTTTGGACCAACTTTGCTTATGATATTTATCACACTCATTGGTGTATTCGGTGTTTTTACTGGAATAGTCCTGCATTCGATATCAGGATTGTTTCATCGCTTGAAATTGAAGGATAGTATAGGGTCAGACCTATAAGGAATGTCGTTTGGGAGTTTGTCAAAGATACAGTTCTTTCAATCGAGAATTCATCATGTTCGAGTACAAAAGGCATATAACGTTTAGGTAATAATTTAATACCACATCGTACATCAAAAACATTTATCTGAATCTGCCATATATGTGCTGGTTTTCTAAATTAAAAAAAAGAAAGTGTTTAACTTATCAGGAGAAGTTTGAATGGAAAATAAGAGAATATTAGTAACGGGTGGGACGGGGTCTTTTGGCAACGCTATTGTCAAAAAATTGATAAATACCGATATAAAAGAAATACATATTTTTAGCCGTGATGAAAAAAAGCAGGACGACATGAGAAAATTGTATAATAACGATAAACTGAAGTTTTTCATTGGCGATGTTCGCGACTGCGATAGCATACACTCAGCAATGCGGGGAGTAGATTATGTTTTCAGTGCGGCTGCCTTGAAGCAAGTTCCTTCATGTGAATTCTTTCCAATGGAAGCTGTAAAAACAAATATTATTGGAATTGAAAATGTCCTGAATGCTGCTATAGCAAATAGAGTTAAAAAAGTTATCATTCTTAGTACAGACAAAGCTGTTTATCCTATAAATGCAATGGGCATGTCAAAAGCTTTGATGGAAAAGATCATGGTAGCCAAATCCAGAACGATTGATATTTCAGATACCGTGATGTGTGGTACTAGATATGGTAATGTCATGGCATCTAGGGGTTCTGTAATCCCTTTGTTTGTAAATCAAATAAAAAACGGGGAACCTTTGACTATAAGCAACCCAAACATGACTAGATTTATGATGCGTCTTGACGAAGCTGTTGGTCTGGTTATTTATGCATTCAAGAACGGCAAACCTGGAGACCTTTTTGTTCAGAAAGCTCCTGCTTGCACGATTGCTGATCTTGCCCAGGCCCTGAAGGACATATTCAAAGCTGACAATGAAATCAAAATAATAGGAACTAGACACGGTGAAAAAATATATGAAAGTCTTTTAACTTCAGAAGAGAAGATACACGCGCAAGATCTCGGTGATTATTATAGAATCCCGGCAGATACCAGAGATCTCAATTATGCCAAGTATTTTGAACAGGGAGAATCTCAATGCGAGAATGTTGAGCCTTACACCTCTCACAATACACGAAGGTTGAATGTCCAGGGGGTAAAAGAACTCCTCTTGAGTCTTGACTATATAAAGGAAGAACTATATAATAAGTGTGGTTAAATGAAAACTGTACTAGTGACTGGTAGTAAAGGGTTTATTGGAATAAACTTGATCGAAGCCTTATCAAGAGTGAAGGATGTTAATTTAATTACTTTCAACAAAGAAGATACAATAGACACTCTACAATCACATCTTGAAAAAGCTGATTTCATTTATCATCTGGCAGGAGTTAACCGTTCTGAAAGAACGGAGGATTTTGAAGCCGTAAATGCAGGATTAACACGGACTATCATCGAGATCCTAGAAAAATTGGGGAAGAAGACCCCTATAGTTATGAGTTCCTCGCTTCAAGCAGAGCTGAACAATGTATATGGCTTAAGTAAGAAAAAAGGGGAGAAGATGCTTGTAGAGCACAGCCAGAAAACCAACTCGCCAATATACATTTATAGGCTACCCAATGTATTCGGAAAATGGTCAAAACCCAATTATAATTCAGTTGTTGCGACTTTCTGCTATAACATATCCCATGGGCTGGATATCTGGATATCTGATAAAAATAAGGAACTTGAGCTAGTTTATATAGATGATGTTGTAAAAGCATTTACTGAACTGTTTGACAAAGATGCTAATTTGAATGAACAATATTACACAATTGATCATAAATTCAAAATTACTCTAGGTCAACTTGCTGAGAGGATTTATCAATTGAGAGACATCAGAAAGACATTGATAATTCCAGATCTTTGCGATGAATTAATGAAATGTCTCCATGCTACATATCTGTCATATCTTGAGACAGATGATTTTGCTTACAATCTCGAACTTAAAGCTGATCAAAGAGGGAGTTTGGTTGAACTCCTTAAGTCGAAACAATTCGGTCAGATCTTTGTTTCAAAAACTCATAGCAGCATTGTGAGGGGAAATCATTACCATAACAGTAAGATTGAAAAATTTGTTTTGATCCAGGGAAAAGCTGTCATAAAACTGAGACATATATTCAGTGATAAAGTTATTTCATACCCTGTTTCTGACGAAGAGATTAAAGTTGTTGATATACCGCCAGGATATACACATTCGATAGAAAATGCAGGCGATAGTGAGATGATCGTTCTATTCTGGGCTAATGAAATATTTGATCCAAAAAATCCAGATACCTATTACAAAACGGTGTGAAATATGAGTGTAAATAAACTAAAGGTTATGACAATTTTGGGAACAAGGCCAGAAATAATCCGCCTCGCTGCTGTTATAAAAGCGTGCGATCGATATTTTAATCATATTCTGGTGCACACCGGTCAAAACTGGGATTTTAACCTGAATGACATTTTCTTTGAGGAACTGGAACTACGAAAACCAGATCATTTTCTAAATGTGGTTGGAAACGATCTTGGTGAAACTATGGGGAACATAATATCAAAATCTTATTCTCTTATGAAAGAAGAGAAACCTGATGCGCTGTTGATCCTGGGTGATACCAACAGCGCTTTGAGTGCAATTTCGGCAAAGAGATTAAAGATACCGATATTTCATATGGAAGCAGGAAATAGATGTTTTGACCAGAATGTTCCTGAGGAGATAAATAGAAAGATCGTTGACCATATAAGCGACATAAATCTCCCTTATACCGAACACAGTCGCAGATATCTCTTAAGCGAGGGTTTAAGGAAAGAACATATCTTTGTCACCGGCTCTCCAATGCTTGAAGTCTTGAACAAGTTTAGAGAAAAGATAGACAAAAGCAATGTACTGACTGAACTTGGTCTGGAAAAAAAGAAATATATACTGGTCAGTGCTCATAGGGAAGAGAATATCGATATCGAGAGAAATTTTATGTCTCTGGTAGATTCGCTCAACTGTGTAGCAGAAGAATTTAAATTACCTATAATCTACTCAACACATCCACGAAGTCTAAAGAAGATAACTGAAAAGAATATTGAGTTTAATCCTCTAATAAAGAACCTTAAACCTTTTGGCTTTTTTGCATATAACAAGTTGCAGCAAAATGCCTTCTGTGTACTTTCAGATAGTGGAACTATAAGTGAAGAATCTTCTATTCTGAACTTTGCGGCTGTTTTGATAAGAACAAGCACAGAAAGACCAGAAGTGATAGATAAAGGCTCGATAATTATCGGTGGGATCAAAGCAGATGATGTCATTAATGCAATAGATATTGCTGTTGACTCATTTGAAGAGCAAAGAGAAAAAACCAAACCTGCAGATTATTACGATGCCAATGTTTCCTTGAAAGTGGTTAAGATAATTCAGAGTTATACTATGATAATCAACAAGGTTGTCTGGGATAAGAATTGATAGTGATGAATAGCAAAAGTAATAATGATATTGATAATTTGCAGGAACTCATTGCAAGTGGTACCGGATATATTCTGTTGAAACAAAGGGCTAATAATGGACTAACTGGGCTAAAGAAGGGCTAATAATGGACTAAAGCTGTAATTAAGATGAGGATTTGAATGCTGTTTAATATTATTTTGAAGCAAACTGAAATCGGCGCGTTGGCTGAGGAGTTTAATATATTTTCTCTGGCAGCACAAATCGCAGCAGTCCGGTATGGAGAAGTGTTTATACCACGTGGAACAGGGATGACGCGGATAAACCGAAACCTCAGTTTACGTGGTATAGGGCATGCTTTACATGCCCTTCTTTTGATGATTGAACAGATTTTCACGGATCCAGGTGCCCAAGGGCTGGATAAGGCGCCGGAGCATGGCGAGGCAATGATTGTTTCACCGTCAAATATCAACAAACCGCAGATAAACGCAGATAAACGCAGATTTGTTATATCAACTCACCGCGAAGAACGCAAAGCAAAGGTTGTTTTCCAGAACGGATTAATAGGATCAACTGGATGCGTTTTGTCGTATAATTTTGTTCATACAGCTGTCATGGAGCCTAACTCTAAATGATAAAATTAAAGGATGTGCTCAAAGAAGGTGAATCAGAAACAGTAGAATTCAAACCTTCTTTATCTCAAATGGATAAAATAACAGATAGCATTTCTGCTTTTTCAAATACGAAAGGGGGAAAAGTGATCATAGGGGTGAGTGATAAAGGCGAGGTTCTTGGGGTTGATATTGGCAAAAATACGATGGAAAGTCTGGCAAATCAGATCAAGCAAAATACTGACCCAATGGCATATCCCTCAATTCGTGTTGAGTTGATTGACAAAAAGCAGGTTATGGTCATTGAAGTTGTGGAGGGTGAGCAGAAACCGGTGCTTGCATTTGGAAAAGCGTTTATGCGAGTTGGAAAATCAAATCAAAAGCTTGGATTTGATAGAATCAGGTATCTTTCTCTTGAAACATCAAAAGTTCACTGGGATGAACGGATTTGTGAAGATGCGAGTTTGGATGACCTTGATGAAGAAAAAGTGAGGTGGTTCTTAAAGGAAGCAAGGCATAGCAGGGGACTGGATATAGACGAAAACAGTTCTGTTGAGGAGGCATTGCTGCGATTGAAACTGTTAAAATCGGGAAAACCAACAAACGGCGCTATTCTTTTGTTTGCCAAATATCTTCAGCGAAGATTCATACAATCTGAGGTTAAATGTATCAGGTTTAAAGGCGTTGGTGTTACGGGCGATATGATAGATCTGAGAACTGTGGGTGGTGATGTGTTTGAACAACTGATCGAGACAGAAAAGTTCGTCTTCAACAACATTGCTTTGTCTGCAAAGATAGAAAGCGGAAAAATCCAGCGCCAGGAGAGATGGGAATATCCGCCAAAAGTGATAAGGGAAGTTCTTGCAAATGCCATTAGTCACAGGGATTATGAAATCTCATCCAAGGTTCAGGTAAGGATATTTGATGACAGGATGGAGTTCTGGAATCCTGGAAGGTTGCCAGAAGGCTGGAATGTCGAAACTTTGAAGAAGGCTCATGAGTCTATACCAAGAAACCCATCGATAGCAAAGCAGTTTTTCTGGGTTAAATATATTGAGGAGGTTGGGACAGGAACGAACAAGATCATAGAGTGGTGTATTGATTGGGGGTTGCCTGAGCCTGAATTTGAATTGAAGGAAACAAGTTTTGTTGTAACTTTTAGAAAATCTAAGCTTACGGATGAATACTTAGAACAATTGGGTTTAAATGAGAGACAGAAGAAGGCTATAACTTATCTAAAAGAGCACGGAAAAATTGACAGAAAAACCTATTCCACTATTTGTGGTGTTGAAAAAACACTTGCTTATGAAGAGTTAACTGATATGATAAATAAAGAACTTTTAGTTGTGGCGGGTTCGGGAAAAGGAATCTACTATACTTTGCGGACGAAACGAACGAATAGCGAACGAATAGCGAACGAATAGAGAAAATGGGGAGAGAAAACTTGTTGATAAATATTGATCGCAAAGGACACGAAGAATGCAAAGCAAAGGTTGTTTTCCAGACAGGATTAATAGGATCGACAGGATGTGTTTTATCGTATGATCGTGTTTATTCTGTTAGCATGTCAAAAATTAACAAACCGCAGATTCCGAGTCGCGCCTCGGAAGGGCGCAGACACGTATGCTCCGCAGGCATACGTGGATTCCCGCTCCCGAAGGGTAATCGGGACGCAGATAAACGTAGATTTGTTAATATGGCATCTGCAATTATTGGGTTCTTTTTTAAAGAGCAAAGAAGTGAGGGATATGAAAACAATTCTAATTAACCCCCCTCAAAATACAAAATATCCACAGCCTCCGCTGGGATTGGCGAGCATTGCTGCGGTTTTGGAACAAAATGGTCATCAGGTAGAGATCGTTGATGCGAATGCATTGCAGCTATCTGAGTGCGAAATCGTGAAAAAAATCAAAGGCGCTGATGTAATCTGCATTACAGCTATGACTCCAGCGGTAAATTCTGCAATAAAAATAGCAAAAGAAATAAAAAAAGAAAACCCGGATCAAATAATCATTCTGGGGGGACCCCATGCAACTATTTTGCCAGAAGAGACTTTAAATAAAGTTCCTGAGATTGATATGATCGTGCGCGGAGAAGGGGAAAAAACTATAATTGAGCTTTTTGATGCGCTGGAACATAATAAAGATCTCCAGAATATTAATGGTATAACTTATCGGAATAATGGAATTAAAAGCACTCCAGCGCAGCCTACCATAGTGGATTTAGATCCTCTGCCTTTCCTTTCTTATCACCTTCTCCCGATTCATAAATATAAACTTCATCCGCCCCATGGCAGGAAACTTCCATATATGGCAATGATGACAAGCAGGGGCTGCCCCTATAACTGCATTTACTGCTCAAAACCGATCTTCGGACAAAAATTCAGGGCGCAGAGTCCTGAAAGAACAGTTGATGAAGTAGAATATTTGATTGATAAATTCAAAATTAAGGAAATAGTCTTTTATGATGATTCTTTTACGCTCAATAAGAAAAGAATACTGCAATTATGTGAAGAAATACATAAGCGCAAGATCGATATAATATGGTCATGCGAAACAAGGGTGGACCTGATCAATGAGGAACTGCTAAAAGCTATGAACAAAGCCGGCTGCTACATGATAGCATACGGCATTGAAGCCGGGAACCAGATGATATTAAATAACCTTAGAAAAAAAATAACTACAGAGCAAATAAGATCCGCGATCGAACTCACACATAAAGTAGGAATACAGAGCGTGGGCTACTTCATGCTCGGCTCACCATGGGAAACACCAGACACAATTCGGGAGACGATCGACTTCACAAAGAGCTTAAAATTGGATTTTGCGCAATTCTCTGTTATGATACCGTTTCCCTGCACTGAAATTTATGAATTGTACATGAAGTCAGGACATGTTACTTCCAACTGGGATGATTACATATACGCAAGTCTTAAATCTGCAAGCACGCCGGTATTTGAAAGCGGAATGCTTTCAAAGGAAGAGCTGCAGGCATGGAATGGAAGGGCTTATAAGGAATTTTATTTCAGAAGTTCTTATATATGGCAAAGAATAACTGGAATGAGGTCTTTTGGGGATTTGAATACTAATATGAGGGGATTTTCGATGTTTCTGGAGATGATGAGGGAATGAATCTGACAATAGTTCCTGGAACTAATAAACTTAAAATCTTGGGAAGGTGTAATGAACATACTTTTCGTCCATGAAGCTGATCTGATGAATAAGGTTGTATTTGAGATTCATAACCTTGCAGAAATATTGTCAATAAATCATAATGTTTTTGCGATCGATTACGAAGAGAGCTGGAAGAGAAAAAATATCTTTGACTTTGGAACCTTAAAAACACAAGAATTCAAAAACGTCAACAGGGCATATAAGGGCAAGGGTTTCACTTTGAGGCGCCCCGGAATGATAAAATTACCACTTCTTAGCAGGTTATCAGCATTTTTCACCCATAATCACGAGATCGAAAACATAATTAAGACTGAAAAAATTGATGCAATAATCCTCTATTCTGCTCCAACAAATGGCCTGCAGACCATCTCTCTTGCAAAAAAATACAATATTCCTGTTATATTCAGGTCTATAGATATTTTGAATCGACTGGTACCAAACTGGTTTTTAAGAGCGCCGACACGAATATTTGAAAAAAAAGTGTATGAAAATGTGAACAAAATAGTAGCCATAACACCAATGCTTTTAGATTACGTTATAAACCTGGGTGCCAACAAGGACAAAGTGGAGCTGCTGTTTACGGGCGTTGATACCAATCAGTTTAATCCGAATGTCGATTCCACAAAACTCAGGAAGGAATTGAATCTATGCAATGACTGCAAAGTAATAGTGTTTATCGGAACGTTTTTTGAATTTTGCGGTATGGATCGATATATAGAGCAATTCCCGGAGATCCTGAAGGAATTCCCCGAGACAAAACTGATAGTTGTTGGCGGGGGATTCTTGCATGAAAAATTGAAAAAACTAGTAAGAAATCTAAAACTCGAAAATAGCGTCATATTGACAGGTTTCCAGCCATATGAGATGATGCCGCAGTACATCAAGCTTGCAGATATCTGTATTAATCCATTTCAGATCAACGACACGACAAGGGATATAATGCCAGGGAAAATACTGCAATACCTTGCATGCGGCAAGCCAGTAATATCAACACCTCTGCCGGGAATGAAGGTAGTAATTCCTGATGAAGATAAGGGATTAATTTATTCGGAGTTAGATAAATTTGCATTGAGCACTATTGAGCTTTTAAGAGATGAAGAAAGAATGAAAGCTGCTGGTGATAAAGGATTCTTATATGTTAAAGAGAATCATGAATGGAATGAAATTTCGAAAAAACTAGAAGAAACACTTATTCATGCGGTCAATAACCGAGATGCGATAACTTTATAAAATAAATGGATTGACAAAATGTACTTGGTATATATTGCGAATATTGGCAATGAAATAAAAGAGCATAAGGATGTTGTTTTCTTAGTTGGGATATCTATGAATATAAGTTATGGGCTATGAAGTGTCTTTAAGCAATATATAGAGAATTTCATATGAAAATCCTTCAAGTAACAAATTATTTCAAACCTTCATGGGATGCTGGTGGCCCACCAAGGGTAGCATATGAAATATCCAAAAAATTAATTGAGAATGGTCACGATATAACAGTCTACACAACTGACGGATTCAAATCAAGATTAGATGTGGAGACGAAGAAGCCAGTAATTGTTGATGGAATAAGAACCTATTATTTCAGGAATTTATCAATTTTCTTATCTAGAAGTATGAATCTTCCAATTCCATATTATTTGCCATTGGTAGCGACAAATGAGGTTAAAAATTTTGAAGTAATTCATATTCATGATTACAGGAGTTTACTTGCAGTTGTTATTCATTATTATTCAAAAAAATACAAAATCCCTTATATTTTGCAGGCTCATGGCGCAGTTTTGCCATTTTTTGCAAAACAAAGATTAAAGAGACTATTTGACAAGGCATGGGGAAATAAAATATTAAAAGATGCAACGAAAGTTATTGCTTTGACCAAAACAGAAGCAGAGCAGTATAAAAAAATGGGCGTGGATGAGGATAAGATTGAGATTGTGCCAAATGGAATTGATCTAGCTGAATATGAAAAACTGCCAGACAAAGGGATATTTAGAAACAAATATGGGATAAAAAGCGATGAGAAAATAGTACTATTTCTTGCCAGGATACACAAGATCAAAGGTGTTGATCTACTCGTGGAGGCTTTTTCAGATTTGGCGTCCAAAATGGAGGGTGTTACACTCATAATTGCAGGACCCAACGATGGATTTTTGTCAACGCTAAAAGCGCAGATAGAAGATTTAAAAATTGGCGATAGGATCCTATTTACGGGTCCACTGTATGGAATGAATAAGTTAGAGGCTTATGTTGATGCTGATGTTTATGTTCTGCCTTCGGTCTATGAGACATTTCCAGTTACTGTACTTGAAGCATGTGTCTGTGGTACGACTGTGATTGTAACGGATCGATGTGGTATCGCTGAAATCGTCGATGGTAAAGTAGGGATAGTGGTTGGTTATGATGAAAAAGAATTGCGAGATGCTATATTTAAAGTCTTATTGGATGGTGAATTAAGGAGAAAGTTCGGAGAAGAAGGCAAGAAAATTGTACGAGAGAATTATGGATGGAATTTGATAATAAAAAAAATTGAACAAATTTATCATGAAATTAAGACATATAATTGAAATATTTGTGATATTTCCTGAATGATATGAGGTAATTCGTTGAAAAAATATAAAGTCGCGCTAATACACAATATAATATCTCCATACAGAGTTCCATTGTTTGAAGGATTGTCTGATAATCCCAATATAGATTTATCTGTATATTTCTGCGCGAAAACGCATGGAATTAGAGAGTGGGATATCATAGAGAGTAAAAAATTTTATTATGAGGTATTATCAGGTGTTACACTGGAATATCCAGGTATTACCTATCATATCAATCCTATAATTATTCTAAAATTAATTCAGAATAAATTTGATGTTGTTATTATTGGTGGATGCACAGACTTTACAATGCAAGCAGCATTTGTGATTTCGAAGATATTTAAAATACCCACAATTTTATGGTCAGAAGGTATTGAAAATACTCAATCGAAATTGGGAAAAGTCATTAATCCATTAACACGTTTTATCATTAGAAAAGTTGATACAGTAATTGTTCCTGGCACATTATCTCGTAATTTTCATATAAAACAAGGGGCAGATTCAGGAAAAATATTTATTGCTCCGAATATTGTGGATATTGAGAAATTTGTTGGAAAGAGCTCAAAATTCAAAGAGGATAAAGAGAAATTCAAACAAGAATTGAATATTCCAAATAAAAAAATTATTCTTTTTATTGGCCAACTGATTGAAAGAAAAGGTGTTGAGTATTTAATAAATGCTTATACGAAAATAAGAGAAGAACAAAATGATGTTTGTTTAATAATAGTGGGTAATGGGGTCTTAAAAACGAAATTAGAAGAAATTTGTATCGAAAAAAAGATTCGAGATGTTCGATTCACTGGATGGGTATCTGAAGAAGAAAAAATTGTTTATTATTCCATCGCAAACCTTTTTGTTTTGCCAACACTGATGGATCTATGCCCATTAGTATTAAATGAAGCAATGGCTTGTGGATTGCCAGTAATTTCTACAGATGCGGCGGGGTGTGCTGTTGATATGATAATGACAGATGAGAATGGTTTTATTGTGAATAAGGCAAATGCAAATCAATTGTATTCTGCAATTAAGAAGATAATATCGGATGATGAACTTGCTAGGAGAATGGGAAATAAATCGTTGGAGATAATTGAAACAAAATATAGTATAGATCAATCTGTGGGTGGATTTATTTCTGCGATTAAGTTTACAAGGTTTAATAAAATTAAATGAGTGGTTAATGAAAGAAAATAATTTAAAAATGTGTATGATTACAGGGCCACTTCCAGATTCAATTGTAGCTGCTGATCTAGTTCATGTTAGCAGTCTTATTAGATTGCTGGAACCATTAGTTGAAAAGATATTTGTTATTAGCAGAAACTTCCCTGAAAGTATTTTTTTTAACAACAATAAAATTAAAATTATAAATATAAGACATCAAAGTAATTCTATAAGGATGTTTATAATAATTCCTACGTTTATTATAATGCAATTAAAAATTAGCTATCAATTATTTAAGATAAGAAAGGAAATCGATATTGTGTTCTTTTCAATAGGCGCTATAGGTCTATTTTTACCTATGCTTTCTGCTAAGTTTATGCGGAAAAAAATATTATTAATACACCCAGGTGTAGATGTAGTCAAAGTATTTACTGAGATTGCTTATAGTGACAAATTATTAGGTTTTGGTGGAAAAATATACCCTCGAATCATCAATATATTAGAAATATTAAATTATTATCTTTCTGATAAAATCATTGTGTACTCACAAAATATTAACAAATATACAACTAATAGGAGAATAAACAAAAAGTTAGTATATGGGAGCCGTTTTCTTGTAGATATCAACTCTTTTAAAATAGAGAAGAAAGTGAGTGAGAGAATGGCATTAATTGGATATATAGGTAAGTTTTACGACTTGAAAGGTATTCTAAACTTTATCGATGCGGTTCCAATAATAATGAACGGTTTAAACAACGTTAAATTTTTGGTCTGTGGAGATGGTCCCCTGCGTAGCGAAATTGAAATGAAAATTAATGATTTCAAAATGGATAAAGTTGTTACAATCACAAATTGGATACCCCATGAAAAACTGCCACAATATTTGAATGAAATAAAACTTCTAGTAATTCCTTCTTATACAGAGGTGGGCCCACAGCTTCTTTTTGAGGCAATGGCGTGTGGAACGCCAGTTTTGGCTGCATCGGTAGGAGTTGTACCAGATATTATTATTGATGGAAAAACTGGATTTAAAATGGATAATAACTCGCCGGAATGCATAGCAAAAAATGTTATAAGGGCTTTGAATTGCGCAGATTTAAATAAGATTATGGAAAATGCGAGAGAATTAATAGAAAAAGAACATACCTTTGATGCTGCAGAACAAAGGTATAAAAAAATATTAGAGACTGTTTGAGGTTTGAAGGATGATATTTAAAGATGGACGCAAATTGTCAGTATTAATAATATTAATAATTTTTCTGACAGACTTGTTTATCCTTCTAAATATCCCATTTTTAAGACAAATGTTTGGTTTTTGTTTCCTTACCATCTTACCAGGTTTATTAATCATTGAAAACTTGAAATTAAATCGATTAGATTTGTTAGAGAAATTTATTCTGTCCTGGGGTTTGAGCATATCGTTTCTTATCTTCTTTGGATTGTTGATAAATACACTACTAACCAGTTTGGGATATGACAGACCATTAACAACCATCTCTCTTTTAATTTCGTTTAATATCGCATTTATTATATTAATTATTATTAGCAATATAATGAATGCTGATATTGTTTATACACTTCAAAATCTCAATATGTGCTCATACGAAAAAGCATTTTTAATTATTCCAGTAACTTTTCCAGTTCTAAGCATATTTGGAATCCACATCATGAATACAACTGGTAATAATATATTTTTGATGTTCCTGTTATTTTTAATCCCAATATATGTTATCTTTATATGTCTTTTTAATAAGAACTTTTCAAAAAAGTTTTATCCAATTATGATTTTTTTGATAAGCATATCGATTCTGCTTTTAGTGGCTTTAAGGTCAAATCATATTATGGGTGCAGATGTACACGCGGAATATTCCGTTTTTCGAACGACGTTGAATAACCTGCATTGGAGCATAGAAGGGTATTCTGTGTATAATACAGCTTTGAGCATTTCTTTGTTACCGACCATATATCAATCAATTTTAAATATTGATCCGGAGTTTATGTACAAAACTCTATTTTCGTTATTATTTTCAGTCTCTCCATTGATCATATATATTATATCCAAAAAATATATTGAAGAATTGTATGCATTTTTGGCATCAATCTTCTTCATCTCTCAAGCTCTTTTTATATATACTGAATTTAACCCTCGAACCACAATAGCAATATTGTTCTTTGCATTAGCAATGATGGTGCTTTTTAATGACAAAATCGATCTCATGAAAAAGAGGATTTTGTTCATTGTATTTGTGGCATCGAGCATAGTATCTCATTATTCGACTACATATATTTTTTTCCTTATTTTGGTAGCTGCTTTCATAGGGATGAAAATATTATCTCTTAAATACAAAATCAATGAACTCCTAAGTTCAACAATGTTACTCTTGTTCTTTGCTTTGATATTTATGTGGTACTCTCAAGTGACAGAATCTGCCTTCACTTCTGGAGTCGATTTCATCGATACCACGGTTAGAAGTTTAAACAATATGTTTATCAAAGAGATGAGAACCGATAGTGTACGTGAACTATTTGGAGAAGATATCAAAAATGAAGGCATTGCATATAATATTAATTTTTTCAGTACATGGATGACATTCGTGTATATCGGTGTTGGCATTATCACATTGATAATAAGATATAAGGAGATATCATTTCCAGAACTAAATTTTAAGAAATCAGATATTTTAAAAGATAAGTTTGAAGTTGGATATTCTATGATTGCACTTTCATGTACAGGACTCTTAGTTATAGTGGTTGCTTTTCCTTTCATTACAGAAGGTTATGATGCGACTAGACCTTTTACTGTAGCAATCGTTATTTTATCAATTTTTTTCATAATAGGAGGAATAACGTTATCGAGATATTTAAAAGTTCAGGCATATTTTGTTATATTATTAGTGTTGATTCCTTTTTTTCTTTCTTCTAATGGGGTTACATATGCTATATTTGAAGAGCCACGTTCAGTTGTATTAACTTCTTCAGGAGCACAGTATGATTTACTATATATAAGTGATCAAGATAGCTATGGTGCGAGTTGGATAAATAAATATAGAGAGGAGAAATCAATAGTACATACAAATCACGCTGGCAGAAATAGTTTAATTAGCCAGAGTGAAATTAATACTGGATTCATCGATGACAAACCGTTTTCTAAAAATCTTGAAGATATACATAGTGGTTATATTTATGTTAAATATGCTTATTCTGTTCAAGTAAAATCAGAATTAAATAAAATTTATGACAGTAATGCAATTATATATAAAGCTAGCTGATTTTTCGTCTTTTTTGCAAAGTTTCATAAATATTTTCCGTCTGATTAGCAATTATATCCCATGAATACATCATTTCAGCTTTTTGTCTTGCATTTAATCCCATTTTAATTAGCTTGTTTTCATCGTGCAATAAAGAAAGTATTGCTTGTGCAAGGGCTTCTGGATTCTTTGAAGGGACTAATAGTCCTGTTTCATTATTTGTAATTATTTGCGGGATTCCTCCAACATTAGTTCCAATTAATACTTTCCCACTTGCCATTGCTTCCAATCCTGAAATACTGGTGGCTTCTTTTAAAGATGGCAAAACCACAATATCAGATGCAGCATAATATTTTGGCATCTCAGAATTTTGCACTTTACCTGCAAATACGATTTTATCAAAAATTCTTAATTTGGCAACCTCATTTTTTATTATATCCATTTCTGTACCTTCACCAACGATCAAACATTTCAAATTGCTATTTTGTTTTAGAATATATGGGATTGATTTTATAAAATAACACACCCCATTCTTTGGTTCAAGCCTTCGAGAGCACAAAATAACCTTTTCTTTAGTATCTATATTATATTTCTCTCTTATTTTATCTCCCTTTATTTTTGGATTAAATTTTTCAATATCTACACCATTGGATATGAATGAAGTTTTTTTTTGATTTACGCCCATTTCAATAACAGTATTAACCAATTCTTGACTGGGTCCAATAACGTGGTCTGCATGACCTAATAACCATTTATATAATTTATATTTGCCCTTCTCTACTGCTTCAAGGAAATCAGAGGAATGTTCTGTTTGCACTTTTGATATTTTTGGTATGAATTTTGCTATAAAAGCATCAAAGGCGTTATGATAATGTATAATATCGATACCTTCATTTTCTATTAAAAATATAATCTCGCACCATGCTGTAAAAGCATACAGTATAGAACCGATTAGCTTTATCTTTGGTCGATATATTCTGTGAACTTCAATTCCATCAATTTCTTCATATTTTTTACCATTAAATTCTTCTCTAAACGTTATTACATGAACTTCGTTACCGTGTTTCACTAAAGCTTTTGAAAGCTCATATACATGTGCTGCAATTCCTCCTATGTTCGGAAGGAAATCTATAGATAATAAACATATTTTCATTTTAGCCATTACTCCCAATTATTGTCATAACATAATACCCTCGATTAATTGACTCGTGCTTGAAGTTAATATATGTCTTATTCAAATAAATATTTCCTTGGGTAGGCTTTCCAAATGAACGGGAAGAAAACAGAAAAGGTTGTCGTGTGAAGGTAAGTCAGATTCATCCCAAATCCTTATAAGTTTAGAGGGGATTTCTTTGCCTTTACTCAATCTGAAAATGCAGAAATTATTAATATCAATTAGATATTTATAAATATCTAAATTTTTACCATTATGAATCGGGTGAAGATTGGTATATTCAATCGATATTATGGGAGCTCTCGATCCAGATAAAAGCTTTTTGGCCCCCTTTAATACTTCTACTTCCCATCCTTCTACATCGATTTTTATAATTTTAACCGCAGTTATGTTTTTTGTTTGGACAAAATTATCTATTGTTTCTACAGATATTTTCTCCTCATGCGAATTCTCTTGGAATTTAATTAAGGATGAACTTCCTCTGTTGAAAGCTTCATTTTTATATAGTGTAAGATTATCCATTGCTGAACCGCATGCAACATTGTATATTTTTACGTTTTCCAACCTATTAAGTTTTATATTCTTCTGTAATATCGAAAAAGTTTCCACCTGAGGTTCAAAACTATATACTTTTCCACTCCTTCCAACAAACTTAGAGGCAACAATTGATAAGAGACCAATGTTGCTACCGATATCTAGAAAAACATCGTTTTCCTTCAAACATTTACTAAGAATATATACTGTTCCAGCCTCATAGAAACCCCTGAAATAAATTTGCTCTTCCAGTCCCCTGCCCTTGACTGGATCCACAATTAAATTAAAGTTATATATGGTAGGGCAAATCGTGGGACCTTTGGCTTTTCGTATCAAGAGTTTAGAAATCAAATTACCTATCGTTCCTGCCCCAAAAAAACTATGCTTCAAAAGCAAATAATTGAAAAAATGAGCTGCATTCATAGCTTTTTGTCTATAATTACCAATTTCAATATATTGATTTTTATTCATTTATAGATTCACCTTTTTATGTTTTTATGATTTTAAATATTTCTTCTATACTTGATTTACGAATTTTTGACAACACACCAAGATAAAATTCAAAATCTTGCAGTTTGGGGATAATGATATCTCGCCAATCGGTTCCAGTTTCTCTCGTATAAGCAATAATAGTTACTAAGGTTGATATTGTATAGCTAATTGTTGAGGCAAATGCTGCCCCTGAGATTCCCCATTGTGGAATAAGAAATAAATTCAAGGGTATATTTACTGCCAACGAAATAGTTGGCGCAATAAAAACAATTGATGGTTTTCCTCGCCCGGCTAGTTCATTGGTTAATAATCTGCAAATGCTGAAAATAACAATACCTGGAATCAAAATCCATAACGGCTGTAAAGCAGGAAGAAATTTGACCTCGAAAAAAAGGGTGATAATTATTTTGCTCAAAGCAAAAAGCATTAGAGCACTTAAGAAAGTGATTAAAAAGGTATTACGACATATAATAGGCGTCAACTTATTCGCTTGTTCTTTAGTGAGTTCTGATGTTTGTGCATATAAAATCATCGCTATAGCGCTGGGAAAAAGCCAAAGCGTCTCTGCTAGGAACACAGAAATAGAATAGTAACCTACAGCAGTCATCCCAATAAAATAGCTAACCAAAAACAGATCTAATCGGTAATTAAGCAGCTGAATAACATTACCAATGCATGACTGAATTCCAAATTTGACCGTGTCTTTAAAAGCAAGAATGTGAAATGAAAATTTTAGTGTGGTTAATTTTCGTAGTAACACTACCGACATTATAGAAGCCAGAAAAATACCACCCACCCATGCTGAAATAGCGCCTAATAAGCCAGCATTAAAGACCAGAAGTAATGTAAACACGAGCACCGCAATTATGCTAGCTTGGAATATTGGTAGCAAATTATATTGATTTACCTTTTTTTCCGCCAGCAATAACAGTTTAAAATTATCATATAGTAACATGAACGGTATCATTAATGTAGGAATTACCAAAAGAAGTGGATCAATATCCTGGAGAAAAGATGGGTGGAAGAAATATATAAAAATTAGTGTAACTAAAAATAAGAGAACTCCTAGCAATATGGATAATATAAAAGAATTTGAAGCCAAGTCAGTAAGCTTATACTTCTTTGACCTATAAAAATATACATTAGCAATTCCAATTCCAAGGTTGCCTAGTGAAACACAAAAGGTAGGAATCAAGATGATAATAGCGTAAGACCCCTGTCCAGAAGGACCTAATACTCTAGCCATAACAATGGCCGAAACAGTAGCTATGCAAACTACTATCAATTGTGTAATAAAAGTTGTTAAACTATGCTGTACAAATTTCAATTAATCACCTTTACCATAAACTAATTTTACTAATATATTTGTAATTCATTATTTTTATTAAATAAAAATTTTATAAGCCTGTAATTAAATAATTTATCATTTTATGTAGTTTGCTTCCCTTATCATCTTATTCCCCTGCCCCTACTCCTCTATAAACAAACCCAACCACAATCATATTTTTCCGATCAAACACCCTTCTCCCATCTATCACAATCGGCGTCCGCATCCGCTCCTTCACTTTCCTCATATCAATCTCCCTGAACTCCCTATGCGCAGTCATCAGCACTATCGCATCCGCCCCCTCCAGTGCCTTATAAACATCCTTCTGCGCTTCTCCAAACTTCTCAAGATAAATATCCTCTATATAAGGATCAATTATATGCACCCTCGCCCCCTTTTTCTTCAACTCCTCCAATAAAGTCACGACAGGACTCTCTCTATGATCCCCCACATTCTCCTTATAAGAAAACCCCAGCACCACTATCTTCGAATTTTTCACAGCCCTCTCGCACTCATTCAACGCATCCGCCAGAAGCTCAAACACATGCAGGGGCATGTAATCATTAACAGCCCTGCCCGCAGTGATCACCTTTGAATGATATCCAAGCTCCTCGGCCTTTGCAACCAGATAATATGGATCCACAGGCAGGCAATGTCCTCCCACGCCAGCGCCGGGATAATACACATTGAAATTCCACTTTGTAGAGGCAGCTTTTATCACATCCATAATGTCGATGTTCATTCTTTCAAAGATAAGAGCCAGTTCATTCATCAATGCGATATTAAGATCCCTCTGGATATTCTCAATTACTTTGGCAGCTTCAGCGGTCTGGATGTCCTTAGCTTTAAACACAGTGGTGACCAGATCATATAATTCTGACAATACTTCTGTCGTCTCTTCATCCATACCGGATACGATCTTCGTAATATTCCCAATCCCGTGTGCATCATCCCCTGGATTTATCCTCTCAGGAGAATACCCGATCTTGAAATCCTCTCCACATTTCATTCCTGAGCTTTTTTCAAGGATTGGCTTTACTATATCTTCAGTAACTCCCGGATAAACTGTGGATTCTAATACTACCACAGCTCCTTTTTTAAGATTTTTGCCAACAGTTTCTACTGAGGATTTCACGCAGAATAGGTCAGGTTCCTTGGATTCAGTGACCGGGGTGGGGACTGCTATTAATATGAAATCGGCTTTTTTTATCTCAGCCGGATTTGAGGTGAATTTTAGGTTAGTGTGTTTATTCTTGTTGTTAAGATCTTCAACTTTTTTTAAGTTCAGATCGTAGCCAATGACTTTCAAATGCTCGGAAAATGCTTCTGCCAGGGGGAAGCCGACGTAACCGACGCCGACGACGCAGACGACTGCAGATCTGTCTTTTATTTTCTTAGATACTTCCATTATTATACCACCAAGTAATTTATTTCACTCAGCAAAACTTTCGAATTAATCATTTTTTCGCCTTCTTTTTACCAAAGTTGATATCCACATCAGCAAAAATTCGCTCTATCTTCTTTATCCTAGTCCTGCCACTTATTTCAATATCTCTGATCAACTTCTCAATTTCGCCTCTGTCAAGTACATCCTTCAGGTAGCACAGCCTGAAAATATCAACAATGTCTATCCAATCAATACCCGTCTCTTCACAAAATCTCTTTGCTTTGTTATCATTAGTCGCAAAATCCATTCCCCTTTGTTTACATAATAGAATAGATGTCAGCTCACCGGGATGTATGTTCCTCAATTCTTCTTTCTTTTGTTCGAACTCTTTGATCAAATCGGGATCAAGATAAATGATATTGAACCCCTGCTTTAAAATGTCATCAACAAAATCGTATCCAGCTTCTTTTGCCCTCAATAGTTCATTATATACTTCAAAAGAAATAAGCAGATCAGATTCCGGGAACAATTTCCTCAATAGATCAACCCTGCCAATTTTACCAAGCATGCTCAAAATATCGGTATCGAAAATCATATTACAGATATTTCCTGAGCTTCTTGTCCATTTCTGCAGCCGGTCTTGCCTCTATCTCCCTTGTAAATCCCCTTCTACCTAAAATATCCTTGAATTCAATAGTGGTCATCCCGGCAACTTCCGCTGCTTTGCTAAGGGATACCTCACCTTTTTTGTAAAGTTCTATTGCAGTGCTGACCTTGAGCTGTAAATTCTCCCGAAAAAGACTTAAGATGGCATCTTTGATTACATCTAATTCGCTCGAATAATGCCCTGCTTTTACCAGCGCCTTCAATTTTCTCTCTACATCGATAGATAGCGCCTCCATATTATTTCGCCTCCCATTTTGATAGTGCTCTTATCAAATCTTCAAACAACATAATCAACACCTGCAATTCATACAACATCATATCTATCTTCTATTCTATTATATACTCCCATTGCTAAACCACCTTATAGTTTTTCTCAATTCTTCTTTAAAATCACTTTCAGGCTCAAACCCGAATGTTCTTGCTCTTGAGATATCAGCTAATGAATGTTTTATATCGCCTGGTCTGGGTTCTTGATATATTGGTTCAATATCTTTTCCAAGAATCTCGTTAATCATATCAACCAGCTTGTTAATAGTAATCCTTCTTTCGCATGCAATATTGAAAATCCCTGTCTTATCAGATTCACATGCCAGGATATTTGCATCAACCACGTGCTTCACATACGTGAAATCCCTGCTCTGCTCCCCATCACCAAAAATAATAGGGGATTCATTGTTCTTAATGGCGTTGATGAATTTTGGAATTGCTGCAGCATATTGCGAATTTGGATCCTGTCTTGGCCCGAATACATTGAAATATCGAAGAGAAACAGTTTTAAGTCCGTAAATGCCCTGGAATACTTTGCAATAGAACTCACCAGCAGCTTTTGTTACAGCGTATGGCGACAGCGGATTGACAGGCATCCCTTCTGATTTTGGCAGAGTCGGAGTATCGCCATATACTGATGAAGATGACGCACAGATCACTTTTTTAATGCCTGAATCTTTAGCGGCAGTCAGTACTTTTAAAGTTCCATCAATATTTGCTTGATTTGAAGCAATTGGATCCTTTATGCTTCTTGGAACACTGGGCAGAGCAGCTTGATGGAAAACATAGTCGTGTTCGTTGAAGATTTTCACTAGATCCAGATCATTGATGTCGTTTTTTATAAGATTTAGATTTTTTTGGTTTAAATGTTTTATGTTATCCAGCTTTCCCGTAGATAGATTATCAATAACTGTGACTTCATTTTCGACGATTAACCTTTCAACAAGATTTGATCCGATGAATCCAAGTCCGCCGGTGATAATTAATTTTTTATTCTTCATATTATTACCTAAATTATTTTTATTTAAAATTTTTAACTCAACCAAGTTCCACCCAGACGTTCAGGATATTATTTTCCGTTTGAAATGCTTATAATTTATTTAAATCTTGTTGTTAATGTGATGTGCATGAAATCTTATTTGTGCCGAAATGGATGAGAGAATATTCCCGTGTATTCGCGGTATCTATGGCTTCTGTGTTGATGGCGAAAGGGACAGATTAAGTATATGTTGCTGTTTCTCTAAATCCCAGTTCCGTATGTTATTCGTATTCCAGCCCCCCATTGCTTCCTTGTGATCCAAAGTTTCTATTCGTGGATATTGTTAGCACCAGGGCAATCCAGAAAATGTAGATGGTCAAATCTCAAAATTTGATATGAAATAACTCTTTACAGTCTCCTCAATTCCACTATTACCGATCAAGTTATTAAAAGTTCCATCTTCATTTAAAAATACATCATCAAACCAGAAAGTTCCATAGCCTTTCCCGATATAGGCAAATACAACTATTTTGCTTGTATTGTTGAGCGTTATGAATTTTACCTGTTTTATTGTCCAATCATTCGAACCTTTTCCAAATGAAAGACTGGTTTCTCTAGACAACAACTCTCCTTTCATATCTATTTCCTTTATCCACACCATCGTGTTACCACCCGCAAGATACGTCTTTCCCCAGGCTGAGAAAATATAGCTTGTGTTGGATTTGACAGAAACCTTCTCACTCACCCAAACTCCTGAAGTTTTGCTTTCATTCCCTAGAATCTCTATCTTTGCAGAATGATTTCCTGAATGGAATACCGTGGAATCCCACGAGGCATTTGTTGTGAACGACCATTTATCAATATATACTTTTTCTCGTGTGGAATTTATTTCTTTGGCCACTCCTATATTGAGAATCATAAACACAAGTACCATTAATATCATAATTGCAGCCGCAATACCAACCGTTCTCGCAATCCTCCTGATTCCCCCCTTCCCTTCATAAAAAGCTCTTATCCCTCCGCATAAAACCAGGAAGATCACTCCCACGATCAATACATCCGTATTTGCTATCCCATAAAGATCAGCCTTATAATCAAACAACCCTATCCCGAACTTATGCTCAGACAAAGGCCAGAAAAATGCATACGCCGGATTCGCGATCAGCGCATCCTCGAACATGTGCGCTCCAAACCCAATCCCTGCGAACAGGAACGAATCCCCGGACCTCATGCCCGCCAACCTCAGCACCAGCGCCGCCGCAGTGGCGAAAAGCAGCAGGAAGGCTATGTTGTGGAAATCCCCGTGCCTGATGGGGGTTGTGAGGCTGTTCAGGTCTAGTTTCTTTAGAAGTTCCCCGGCGACGATGTCGAAGTCGGGTGCATAGGCGCTGGCTATTATTATCCAGGACGGGTCTCTTCCTGTGCGCTTAAACCAGAGCATTCCGGCTATGATCGCGATGGCTGTTGAGTAGATGAGATGTTCGAAGAGCACGGATTCTTATTTATTTTGATGGGGTATAAATATAGTGATGATCGGGACTTTTTTGCATGATGGTTGCATGGGAATCAGATAGGCGCCGGGAATTTTAGCAAGGCAATAAGAATCAGCTACAGAGTGAATTAAAATGATCGAAAAAACTAAAATCTATATCCGAGAGGTGGCGTGTGCATAAGTGGCAGGCTGGTGTCGGTTCTTGATACCCACGAACGAAAAGCTAAACCAACAATATATAAGTATAAGATCAAATAGGTCAAGAAGAGCAAACAAATGGTAAACTGGAATTATGTTAAGCTCGTATATGGTGATAATACGCTTGACCATATCGCACCTCATAATGTGAGCTTATCTGAAGTGCATAACGTTATTGAAGGGTATTTTATCCCAACCAGAATAATTGTTCGTGGAATTTTGAGATATCTCATCCTGGGTGAATCGTATGGCAGAGTGTTAATAGTAATTTTGGAACCAGTCGGAACTAACGAAATGTTACTGATAACGGCGTTTGATGCGCCAGATAGTAAGAAGAATCTATATAGAAAAAAGACCAAGACATGATTAATATGAGAAAATATACGGCAAAAGATGAGGAAGAGCTTATAAAACAAATTGAAAGTGACTCTGGATTGGATTCAGAGTTGGAACAGCAGGAACTCGTAAAAGGTCATGTGGTTGAGATAAGATATAGTGGAAAAGGTGAAGGAAAAACCACACATGTTAGAAAGAGATCGGCTGCCGTTCATGCGTGATTATTACTTTTTGCTATAAATGTATATCGTTATCAATTGACCCTTTCAGACAGTATACTGCCACCCTGGAACTGGCTTTTCCATGAACCATAACCTTTACCCATGAGAGTATGTTATTTGGGACTTGTTTGTTATCTCTCGCTGTCCCCTTCGAATAAATTAGCAAATCCCAATAACTCATTAATGTACTTGCTTATTCCTATCCCAGCCTCTACTTTGTTGTCGGCCAGCACGATCGATATGCTGCGTTCGCGATCAGTCCTTCTCTAAAAACCTGCGCCCCCACCCCAATTCCCACGAACAGGAACGAATCCCCAAACCTCATGCCCGCCAACCTCAGCACCAGCGCCGCCGCGGTGGCGAAGAGCAGCAGGAAGGCTATGTTGTGGAAATCCCCGTGCCTGAAGGGATTTTCAGGAAGCTGAGCATTAAATCTGCGTCTATCATACCGAAACCCAGCGGGTTCTCGACTAGCATGGTGCTCCATGCGTGGACATGCTCTCTAGAGGCGTGACTCTGGGCGCCATCATCTGCGGCTAATATTTTCATAGTACCAGAGGGTGCATCGGACTCTGATCGGCGCGCCGGACAATGTAAGTATGTGATGGATGTGGATCCAAGGTCCTTCTCGCTTTCACGGAAGAGCGGGGCCCATTCGGTGGGCTGGGGACTTCTGTGAGGGGGTAATTGACAAATTAAATTGACAAATTACAGGTTTTACCATAAAATAGTGGAGATATTTGAGCATAAACCAAATATTATTAAGGAATATATAAAATTAAAGAAAAAGATAGAGGAAGAAGTACTGACAATATAATAAGCGGATAACCAAGTCTATGGGTTTTTTTCTATTTTTTCTATGAAATCAAGTTTAACCATATCCCCAACATCAACCCTATACAACTCTCTAATATTCTTAGGTATCACTATAATCCCGTTTCTTTGAACCTTTGCCAAAAATTCCATTTGTATCATGTCATTAATAAGTATTTTTACTATATATACTTATTTATTTACTATATTTACGTAAAAATTATGTATTTTTACGTAAATTATAAATAGGAATAAAACATATTAGGGTATGTAAGGAAAATGAGCAAGAACCGCAGCGATGCGTCAACATCCTGCAGCGTGGCTCATTCCTTAGTGGAGGAATGAACAAATGGAAAATGTCGAATCAGTAAAAAAAGCTTTCCGTGAAAGCAGAATTGCAGGCGAACAAAAACTAGCCAGAGGGGAAATAACCTGGGATGAATATGCTTTCATAATGCTGGGTTTTGAGGCGAAAATGCAGAGCATGAGGGTGGTTTTATGAACTACCACTCAAAAATCACCCTGATAAAATATGTATGTGGGTCCAAAAAGCAGGGGAGTGACACATATCAGGCCTTTGTAACAAAAAACGCGGAAAGGCGATTTGCAGAAAAGGAGGGGCTATAATGCCCTCCTCAGATCGCATAAAAGAAGCAATGGAAACATTGCTTAAAATTTTTAAGGAAGATAACCTTGAAAAAGTAGCAAGAGCAGTATTCAGAGGTGGCGATATACCAGCGGATAAATGGAGCTTCTTAAACCGTGTTCTGATGTACCTGAATGAAACAAACGATGCAAGAGGTTTCAGGCAGTGGCAGCAGGTCGGCAGGTATGTTAAGAAGGGGTCAAAGGCCTTCTATATCATCGGGCCTGTGACAAAGAAGATCACAGAGGAGAAAAGCCTTGAATCAGACGAAAAGGTCAGAGAGGAAAAACAGATCATTGCAGGTTTTAAGGCAATCCCTGTTTTCAGGTTCGAGGATACAGAGGGAGAACCGATAATAAGAGAGGACTTTAAGGTAAATATCCCCTACGAGTTCAACGGCATCATTCAGGAGCTTGGGCTTAAGGTTCAACCTGTGAGGTTCTGCGGCTCTGCTTATGGATCGTATAACCTGCTAAATAAAGAGATCCGGCTTGCATCCCCTGAGATCGAAGTATTCTTTCATGAGCTCAGCCATGCAGTAGATGACAGGCTTACAGGCCTGAGACCTGGACAACGGAAAGATCAGGAAGTAACAGCAGAGTTCAGCGCTGCGGTAATCGCTCACCTCATGGGCTATAAAATCCCGCTGGGGAATGTCAGGGAGTACATAGAAAATTACAGTTTCAAGGAGCTTATGAGCTGTTTGTCAAGGATAGAGAAGATTGTAAGCTATGTTATTGAGAGAACGACGGCAGGCCTTAAACAGCCTGTCGTTTGCGCTTGTGGGGGCAGGATATGAAGGCAGATACGAGCTTTTCCCAAAAGATCAAAGAGGGATGGACTAAAGCGCGGTTAATGGCCTATTATGCGCTTACGGAGGCGCAGTATGAGAAGGTTTTGAGGTGTTTGAATGGGATCGGGGGTATAAAACAGATGCCAGTTTAATTGGGTGAGAGGTTGGGGGTGCAGGGGAAGAGGAGGGTGGTAGAATCTGATAAAAGGCCTGTAGTCTTTCCGCTGATGCGTTCCCCATTTCCAGCGGGATAAAATTCCCCAGTTAAAAATTTAAGCGCAAGATAGGGATATGCGTTTATAGTTTCCTATACGTTGAAAAACCTGGGAGATCTCCAGCTGGACCCCCGGACAGCTCCAGCCCCGCCCCGCCAAAAAAAAAAGAATACAAAACCAATAACTATATAGTACCTTTTTGAACTAAGGCTTTTACTTGCTCCGTTTTGTCAGATATCAGCTACTATCAGACATAATCTTGATATTCTGATATTCAAAGTGTAAAATCTATGCATCTATTGATAACGATTATGTTTTTAATAAAATCATAATATTTATTTTTTTCTAAACACCAGAACGGTAGCTGATGTCTTAAGATGAAAATCGCATTTTGTAAAAGTAAGATTCATTATGCCTAAGATTTATTGATAAATATATAAATATAAATAGCTGTTGCTGATATTCCGATGTTTTAGCACATTTTTGTTTTAAAAAAAAATCGGAGCGATTATAACGCTTATTTTTTCTAAACACCAGAACGGCTGGCACTTTCTATAGTTGAAGTTTTCAAGTAATTTCTTTTGGTCAGATATCGGCTACCATCGGCTAAGAATCTGATGTTTCGATGGGAAAGGGGTTTAAATCCTCCACTATTTTCATGAGATTTTCTTCGAATTGAACCCCTCTTTGAATGGTATTTTCTATTCCACAGGCTTTAACAACATCATCGAAATTTGCTTGTTGGCAAACGAAAACCACTTTTCCATATTTCTCTTCTGCTCTCTGACGTTTCGCCACCAATTCCTCAAAGTTATGGCTTCCTGGCACTTCATATTCAATAGCAAGGGTTTTATCGCCGATTTTTGCAACGATATCCGCATCCTCATGATGATTTATTGATAGGATCGGAATGTTTCTCTGAATAAGAAGCCCAGATATCCTTATGGTTGTGCTGTAGTGATCTATTGACTCATTTCCGATCATACCATTAACAACATTCTTGAGCCATGCCTGGATTTTTCCTTTCCCAAAGGGATTTGGAGGGACATATGCCTTATACCCCTGAGTACGCAGGTATTCCAGAATTGGGTCTTTTTTTGTCTGGTCAAGCCAATCACTGAAGTAAATGTTATGATCCGAAAACAGACTTCGCAGCCGTTCATCCACAAACATAAACATCGGCTCTACTTCCGGTGTTTCACCCGATATTTTCACGGGTTTTTTGCCTTTAATTATTGCAGCCTCATGCTCCGTTGCTGTGAACTTTGTCGGGATGACTTCATCCCCTACTATGACAAGCCCCTCTCCAACTCCGCAGGACATCAGGTCGTTCACGTTATTTTCATTCAGGGAATAGAAGTTCTTCACATGTGCAATCGTGTCTTTTCTCATATTTCCCAGGACTATTGATATCTGGATGTTGGTCTTGAACTCTGCATCAAGATCAGCTTTTTGAAGATCTGATGGCTGCTGGGTTGCAAGCCAGAGGGAAATATTGAAACTCCTTCCCTGGGTGAGTGTTCGCAAAAGGAACAGGGCGAGCTGGGGATTTCGGAGATACACAGCCCCTTCATCTACTGCTATTATCGTTTCCCTCTTAGTATCAGTCCTGAACCTCATAGACATGATCCCGGTTACGAATACGTTCATAGCTTCCTGGAGTGATTGCGGGACCCCTGAGATATCCACGATAATGAAATCCGCACTGGTGTTAATATCCGTTGGCCTGTTCATGTAAGACCAGGATGTATTGACCATATACGTTTTATCCAGTAATGCTTTTGAAGAGAGATCTTTCGGGTCCTCTTTTACATTCTTTTCCCACACTGCCCTGATGTCAAGAAGCGTTGGCCAGTCTGCGTTCTTCCAGGTCTTCGGGTCTTCTCTCCTTATTCCCTTTGAACGGTAAACCTGGATCAGAGATTCGTTCAGGGTGCTGCTCATATTGATCGTTTTTGTTCCCTCAAAAAGAACCGCAAAGAACTGGTTTACCAATTCGCAATGCTCGTCAAATGCGTGCATGTAGTCGAGCTCATCTCTCAAGATGGTTTCATCGTAAAAGATTTGAAGCGGGTTGATATTGCGTCCTCGCGGGCCTATATCGATGATTGATGCAGCCTTCCCGTAATATTCCGCCACGTTGCGGTAGTTAGTTCCCACATCTGCTTTTGGTGTTGTGTAGATGATCCTTTTTCCCAGCATATCGAAGGACCGCATTAAAAGCAATAGCAGGGTAAAGGTTTTTCCTGATCCTGTGGGTCCCACGAACATGAGATGCTGGGCTGCAAGAGTCTTGAGGTCTATCAGGATGCTCTTGCCTGTTTTCATGTCCTCTCCGAAATATAACCCGTTCTCGTCTGTGCGTGAGTTGGGGTTTCTTGAGGGGAAGAGGGCTGCTGTGTGGTATGAAAACAGTTCGCACCATGAATACTTTACCCACTGAGGATATGGCTGAGCTGCCAGGAATGTATCAAGATGCCGATAGTCCGGGATCTCGTAATAGATACGGTTTGATTCGAGTATGACCGTTACGTGGCTTTCGGCTTCCCTGAGAGCGTCCCTGTTTTTCCCCCAGATGACGATAATGAAAGCTGTGTGGTACATCTTTTGCGTGTTCTTATAGACTTCCCGGTAGTTCTCGGCGAAATCCTCTGCTTCCAGCCCGTACTTCAAGGGAGGCTGCTTTGTTTTATCGGTCCTGCCGTCCTGGCCTTTGTCCCTGAAGCTTTCCTGGGCGACTTTGTTCATGAAAATCGCCTGGTCCAGCATTTTCATGGATTCCACATTGGGCACAGGGATAACGGTATAACTGAAGGCGATGCTGTGCCCCTTTGCCGAGATCCCCAGCAGTTCATCTATGACTGTGGGCTTCATATCTGCCGGATATCCCCCAATATCTGAAGTCGGAGGGATTCCTGCAATGATGGTTCTTGCAAGGAGCTTGTTGTCTATGATTATGTATTCCGGGGATTCTTTTATTGACGAAGGGCCGATCTGCCTGGCGATTGAGTCCCAGTAAAGCTGGTTATCTGCTGCTCTTGTTATTTCATTGATCTTGTTTCTGAATTTTCTCAATAGTTTCATGTATACCCTCCCTGGGTGAGGCATTTCCTGTATGCTGAAGCCAGAGCTTCCTTATTTTTTAATGGCATTACAAGAACCCCCAGCTTCTGTAATTTCTCGGAAAAGCCTGGAAAATACTGTTTCTTTGCGATCATGGCTTTATCCAGGGTTGTGTATGTTCCCAATCCCAGAAAGACATAAAACTGCCATTGGATAACGGTATTATTATTCTCCTGGGCATGATGATAGAGAGAATCAAGATGTTTTTTCTGTTCCGGTGTCCTTTCCTGTGTGTTGATAATGTTCACTATATTCCTGGCGAGAGGTTTAGAGTTCGTTTCCGATATGCTGCAAACAAAGGCTTTTGTTAAGAGTTCGCCGTAAAGTGAGTCTACAAGGGCTCTTGTTTTCTGGATATGCGTGTCTATATCATCCTCGGATATTCTTGAAGGCTCGATCCGCATCAGAAGGCCGTATTTGTTTTCCATGAATTCGATTATCCCATCATGGTGAAATGCCTTGATAGGAATGATTCTTTCCAGAAAGCCATCAGGAAGCCGGAATTTTGCTATAACTGTTTCACCCTTTATGGATCTGAAGAGATATTTGTAAATTAAGATCGATCTATCCATGACCTTTGGGCTTCGCAGAAACTTGTAAAAGAATGCCAGTTCAAAGAAAAGGATTGCCAGAAAAATCGCCTGTCCACTATCGTATAGCAGGATGGATGCTATCAGGATGAGGGATAGTATCACGAAGGAGATCACCAGAATTACGTACCTGACTGGCAGACCGTTCCATTCTTCACGGATGCGGGTAATGCTTTTAGGCACTGTGTTGTTTGCCATTTAGATCCTCCACAGGCCCACGCCCACGATGCGGTTTACAATGGACTTTCCGACTATGCAGACAATACCCATAACCACCAACAGTATAATGAGTGCCATATAACTCGCTGATACGAACATATTCAATTCAGGCGGCAGGTTCTGGATGAATACTGTTCCGACTGCAGCAGTGAATATCAAAGCAGGCTGCATGAAAACTACAATAATGAAATAGACAAATATGGACTTGACGAAATCCTGCAACTGCGGGATGAGATACAGAGCTGCTATTCCCAGGGACCCAGCAGCAAAGAGAACGATGATGATATTTCTCAATGCAAAGACAATTGTGAGAATGAGATATGCCAGTGCCATAAAAAAATAGGCGATCATGTTATCGACTGTGGGCGGTACTGAATTAAGGGCATTTGCGGTTATGAGGCCTGATACTGCATAATTGATCAGCAATATGACATATACCCCGAAAAGAGTAATGACGGGAAATAACAAGCCAAGCACCATTTTACCGAGCCAGTTCTGATAATAGAAAGAAGCTGTTTTATCATCTAATAACCAGGCTATTCTGCTGAGGGTATCAGGGGACATTTTTTGGATTAAAACAAGTGATGCACCCCCGATGCATGCTATTGTAAATACAAATACGTAGAAAACCAGCATGGTATTCCACCACTTCTTGACCCAGGGAAACGTATAGGGGTCAACCGTGTAGGTTATCATTTTGAAGATCAGGCTAGGGGTTTCTGCTCTATTTACTGTATCGTTTCCAGTTCCCAGGGAGATCATCGAGTCGCCGATGGAGTTGGCGAACATCTTCATGCCAGATTCGATCATTTGGGCGCCGTATGATTCAGTTTCATTTAGCGCAGCACTACCAACAGGACAAATAAATAAAAATACTAACAGAAGAATACAAAACCAAGCAGATTTATTCCTTAACATACTTTGCACCTTTATCATCAATAAATGCAGTTCCATTTTTAGTAAGCATTTCAACATTTCCAAAAGGTATGAAAGTTAAAGTTAAATTGCTCTTCTCATAACGATAAGTTCCACTCGATGAACCACCATCTAAATACCACAAATTAAACGTGCCATCGTCATAAAGCATAAAATATGACTTGTTATTCTCTTCTAGAACATACTTCCCTGTTATCGATTCCTCACCAATGCACCCTGAAAACAGGCCTACTAAAATAATTGCTAAAATTACATATTCCTTTACCATAGAACACTCATCCTCCACGCATAAAAGTAAATTCCACCTACCATGACCGCCATGACACTCATGAACCACATCGAAACTGGATTCTCCAACTCCGTCTCAGGTTTGAATTCCAGTCTTGTGATATTGAAATCGCTTGAATCTGCGATCCTTGTTTCATACAGGTTCGAGCCTGTGATCTTGATATCACCAGGACTCATTTTTGATAAATTCCCATTCAATAAAATCGTTTTTCCATACCTGCTTATGTTCTTTCCTTTCATTTCAAGAAATTCAGCATGGGTAACGTTTGCGAAATAGATTCCTTTTGCTGTTTGTTCCACATGTGCTTTCTTTATTCGGTATGTTGCGATTTTATCTTCATACTGGATCGTGTACTTGTTCAATCCTGAGATATTGATGATGCTGATGCCGATATTTTCATACAGAGAATTGTTGTACTGCGTGACATTCACGGAAATATTTTGAAGCGGGGGATAGATCTCCGGGGAGTGTTCGGAATCATAGAAATCATTTTCTTCCGTTCTTCTGCTGCAAACATAAGCTCCATGTTCGTCACTGCACATCGTATGATATTCCAGAACCGCATGAAGCCTGGCAACAGTCATATTTCCTTTCTGCTCCACAGATATTGATTTGGTGATTGAATCAAATTTCACATCTGGTCCGGGAGCTTCGTAAGGAGTCATCAATCGTTTTCCATCGAACAACCCGGCTTCACCCAGGACTATTGCATACTCCGCAGGATTGCCAGGAACGTAGCTGATATTATTTTCCCGGCTCATATCCCGATATCCAACAATATCTATCCAGCCTGCAAGATAGCCACCGCTTTGCTGGATATTGATTTCAGCAACCGGATTGGATTCGGGGAGCTCACTGATATTGTCAATGAATTTCTCATCCAGTATGTAGAATATCCCTTTATCAGCTGCAATTGCTGTTGGGATCAAGAAAAGAAGGCACAAAATTAGGACCCTCATTTAACAACATAATTGATCAGAGCTATGACCACACCCACCACAAGCAGCATGCCAATACCCGTGAATACATTTGTTATATGGCTGCTCCTCCCGCTTGCATTTCCACGTTTGCCATCTATGATTGCTGATATGCCGTGATATGCTGTGTATATGATTGCAACAGCTACGAGTGCAACCTGGCCCCAGTTTATCACCCTGCTCATCGTGAACTTCACGTTGTCGGGAAGGTCACTCATGCCGTCTTTGAAACTTGGAACGAAGGAATCGTTCGCTGCTGATGCGAGCATCGGTAGTAATAGCATTAATACAAGCATTGTATTCATTGCTTTTTGGGCAAATATTGTTAAACTGTATTTGTTTTTCATAATAAATCTCATTTTTTAAATAATTTTTTTAAATAAATTATTAAGATACAATTATTGAGTTAACCTATAAATATATTTCTGAATATGGATAATTATTATTATTTTTATCATAAGCATGTATTAAAATTAATAAAGTCATGAGTAGATACTGTTTCGATAAAATTTTAAGATATGATTACATGGGTGAAATGGAAATCCAAGAGATATGAAGGAAAAGATGAGGATGATCTCCTCAAGCTTATTGATATAACGGTGGGATCAGGGGGGAAGAAAACTCAATGTCTTCAGGATTGAGATGATTCATCGAACAGGAACGAATCCCAGAATCTCATGCCCGCCAACCTCAGCACCAGCGCCGCTGCGGTGGCGAAAAGCAGCAGGAAGGCTATGTTGTGGAAATCCCCGTGCCTGATGGGGGTTGTGAGGATGTTCAGGTCTAGTTTCTTCAGAAGTTCCCCGGCGACTATATCGAAGTCGGGTGCATACGCGCTGGCTATTATGATCCAGGACGGGTCTCTCCCTGTGCGCTTAAACCAGAGCATTCCGGCTATGATTGCGATGGCTGTTGAGTAGATGAGGTGTTCGAAGAGCACGGATTCTTATTTATTTTGATGGGGTATAAATATAGTGATGATCAGTATTTTTTTAGGTAGAGGGTTGCATGGGTTGATGTCGTGCGTTTGAATAAAATAATAATTATAAAAATAAAGTTAAAATATCAATCACAATTGGAACATATGTAGCTTAGCTTTGCGTTCTTTGCGGTGAAAAACGTTTGTATCTTGTGGTTGTTTGGGGTCATATCGTGCGCCGGCGACTGTGGAATTTTAATTCTCCTGTAATCAGCTCTGGTTTTATCTACTTGTTTCTATTTATTCAGTAATTTATTAAACTGCTCAACAGTAAGTCCTGCATCTTTTATTAAATCTCTCTCCGTTCCTTTAGATACGGTTTTATGATTCGGGATCACCAGAATAATATCTTCCGTTGACATTACGATGTGACTGCCTTTCTGTCTCTCTACCTTATATCCAATTTTGCTAAAAACTTTCACCAATTGCATTCCTGATAAAGGTAACAATTTCTTTTATGTCATACAGCCATCTCAATGGCTATGCTTTTTGGATGATGTACTATTATTTCTCTCGCTTTTTCATTGGCAACTTCTAAATACAATTGAATAGCTTCTTGAATATTAATAAGTGCATCTTCTCTTGTCTCACCCTGAGAATGACAACCTTTCAAAGCTGGACAGTGTACAGAATATGTTCCATCATCTTCTGGCTCTAATACGATTTCCAATTTCATTATTTCCCTCAGAAATATGTATTTTAATATACCCAATTCTACTATATAATTATAACCCGCAATTTTGATTCTCTCTATGCACCGATTTATCCCCCACCTCTACTTTGTCCTCGGCCAGCACGAACGAAATGTTCGGTTCGCGACCAGCTCTTCTCTAAAAACCTGCGCGCCCTCCTATATTTGCGAACAGGAACGAATCACCATACCTCATGCCCGCCAACCTCAGCACAAGCGCCGCCGCGGAGTCGAAAAGCAGAAGGAAGGCTATATTGTGGAAATCCCCGTGCCTGATGGGGGTGGTGAGGGGTCAGACCAGCGCCAGAAAATTTTATAATATATTTTATATAAATGTATTTTACATACATCCTGGAAGGTAAATCCATGTGCATCCTCGTGATCCGCGTTCTATCGTTTTTGATGGCTCTGTTGTTTTATTGCGTGGTGGTCGTAGGGGGATTGCGGAGGTGCCGGAACAGATAGAAACTATGGCTAAAGTTGATTTTTTTTGCATAAGGTTGCTTTTGCTTCATGCGGACGCTCTTATATGCATGAATTTGTTATTTGTGTTTATTTTGTGATAGTATTAAACATTTAATTGTGTTTGCTGAAATCCACCCTCCAAATATGCAAAATGATCATCTTCTGATAGTATTGTTTCAATTTCCTTTTCAATCATTACAATAACTGAGGTTAAATCTGTAAAAGAAATCAAATTTTTATCTATATATTTCAAACGCAATTTCTTAGTTTTCTCAAATCGATCTGGTGTAATTCTTTCCAAAATCAGATATCCTTTTTCAATAGCGTTATCTATCTTTGTCATTGCTTCTGCGGCTAAATCAAAAGGAGTACGGCGAAATAGTAAAGTGAAAGTTTCGTCTAGAACATAATCGGTAGTATATAAAATTCCGCCTTGTTTTCGAAAGCCATGATACCAATTTTTTACTTCCGTGTGCTTTTTTTCACTTTTATTATAGAGGATGATCCAACCCCATGTATCTATAAGTACCTTCATCTTCGATCGCCATATAGCTCATCATCAATTTCTGAAGCAAAAGGTTCTTCATTTGCTAATCCTATGATTCCAAAAATGGGATCTTTTTTCGGATCAATCTTCAATTTTGACTTCTTAATATGTTCTCTTGATAGAAGAAATTCAGTAAAATCGAGCAACTCTTTCACATTTTCATCAGGTAATTGTTCCAGAGCAATAAGAAATGTCTCTTTATCTAGGTTTATTGTTTTCATATCGGATCAATAATATTAAGATGATAACATCTTCATGTTATATTTGTTTATTTAACTGTATGCATAAAAACCTTTTGAACAAATCTTCCTCAGGCACTTTTCAGTTCCTGGATGCACAGGAAACACCACATGCATGCCGAATTGCCCCCCCACCTTTGCTTTGTTATCGGCCACAGATAGCGATATCCTGGACAGGACAACCGTCATTTACCAAAAATATGCCCTGCCGGTTCCTTTTTGCAAGGGGTTACCTGTTTTTTGTATAGTGCATCGGAAATGTGTAAGTAAATAATCCTTGGTCATAATATCTCAAACAGTTTTTCCTTTTTAATTTTTAGATATGTTGCTACATCAGTTAAAATTTTGTTTAGTGTTCCTATCTTTATGGTTTTATGAGCCGGAATCGTGATGGAATGTTCATATCCCATAAGCTCACTTTTCAATCGAATATGGCTTCCTGTTTGTCTTGTTATTGTATAGCCATATTTTCCCAGGGATAAACATAGCTCCTTATGCGAAACATCCCTCGGTATCCGAGACATAATTTAAGATCTCCTCTTTAACAAAATGTAGCCTGACGATTCTGGGAATATCCCGTATTTCATCAAAATGGCAGCGCAATGCATCCATTATATTTTCTTTCAATTCTTCAACTGTTTCACCCTGTGTAAAGATGGAATACCCCAAAGCTTGCGCATTATAGCCACCTTCAGGGTCATCTTCTATCATAAAAATGATTTCATTCATTATCTATCGCCTCGTTCATTAATGGTATTACTCTCGTTAACGTTATATTTAACCCTAGCGTCATCGTTGCATGGGAATTGAGGAGACGCCGATTACTGATTAATTATAAAAATTAATTTATTAAATTTAGAACCTGATTATCTGAAAGCTTAGCATTAAATCTGCATTTATCTATGGCTCGTTTTCGTTTCACATTTAACGAATATTATGCGCCAAATTGCCCTCGATCCCCCCACCTCTACTTTGTTATCGGCCACAGATAGCGATATCCTTGACAGGACAACCGCACATTCTTCATCTTGTGCGCCCCGAACCCAATCCCTGCGAACAGGAACGACTCCCCCGAACCTCATGCCCGCCAACCTCAGCACAAGCGCCGCCGCGGTGGCGAAGAGCAGCAGGAAGGCTATGTTGTGGAAATCTCCGTGCCTGATGGGAGCGGTGAGGAGTTAATGTCTAATTTCTTTAGAAGTTCCCCGGCGACGATGTCGAAGTCGGGGGCATAGGCGCTGGCTATGATTATCCAGGACGGGTCTCTGCCTGTGCATTTAAACCAGAGCATTCCAGCTATGATTGCTATGGCTGTTGAGCAGATGAGGTGTTCGAAGAGCACGGTTTCTTATTTATTTTGATGGGGTATAAATATAGTGATGATCGGGATTTATTTGCATGATGGTTGCATGGGGGGCAGACAGGCGCAGGGCAGGCTATATTAATATTATTTAGATATTATTTATCTCTTTGTACAATCTCCTACTCATTATTGAGTAACCAATTGTTTTTAATATCGACAATAAACGATGACCATTTTATCAATATTAACCCAATTGTACAATTACCCTTTATCCGATCCTTTCCTTTATTCTTATTCTTATTACGCTACCCCGTTGTCTGTCAGTCTGTCTGTCATAGTTTTAATTATAAAAATAGCAGAATAAAGACGGTAGATGACGACAATTATTAGAAAGTAGTTGGAAGATAACGATTCAATTTTTCGTAATGAAATTCAGGTATAAGATAGGAATATACGTTTATAGTATCCTTTATGGCAAGAAAAGTAGGTATATTCATGACTATTGAAGAAAAAAATATGCTTTTCCACTGGAATTATTTTTTGGCATTTGATGCTGATGCAGAAATACTATCACGATATATAGAGTTTACCAATGATAATTATAAAACATATTCAATAGAATTGATACGTCTATTTTTAGACGCAGCTTCAGAAGTTGATGTTGTTTCCAAACTTCTTTGTAGTAAAGTAAATCATAACATAAATGATGAAAAAGAGAATAGATACGATATCATTAGAAAAAATTACCCTGGGATTAAGGATATGAAAATAGAAATTCCACGCTATGGAATAATTCTCAGTCCTTGGAAAAATTGGAAAAACAATGAGAAAGAAAATAAAATTCCAGATTGGTGGAATGCTTACAATAATGTAAAGCATCATAGAGATTCACGGTTTAAAGAAGGTAATCTCATAAATACTTTGAATTGTATTTCGGGGCTATTTTGTTTATTGCTGTATTATTACAGAGATGAGGCAGAAAATGGTACTCTAAGACCCCACCCCAATTTGTTCTCTGTTGCGGGCGAATTCGGAGGTGGTTTTGATATTGACGAATCTGGATTTTTTAAATTCTATAAATTGTAAATTAAAAGCAGTAATTTAAAATAAGGTTAATTCCCATTGAAATTCAATGTTCAGATGGGGATCTAAGTTTATACCTTCCTATTCTTTTCAAGAAATTAGGATAAAAAGAAAAGTACCTATCCCAAAAATGCGAATTTTGGAGAATCTGCATGAAAGGGATAGGCAACATATTTATTCTCCTATTTCCTAATTAATGTTTGGAGAATCTGTATGAATGAATCGACTTTATTGATAAATAGCCCGTTTTCTTTAACCCAAAAGAACAATGTACCGATCTATACACAACTTGGAGACAAAATAATAAGACCGTATAATGACGATGAAATAAGAGACCAATTACAGAAACAGATGTCACGGGATAAGAAAGTCGGATTAGATAAAGAGACAACTTTTAAGAAATGCAAATATCTTGAAAACTTCTTAAGAAGAAACACTAAAAAGGAAGAACAGCATACCGTTTTTCCCATAGACCTTAACAAATTGCAGACAATCTTTTTAACCCCTCGCGCAAAGGGATATTTAACCACTGGATTTATGGACTTTGCCAGAACTAATAATATTGCGATCCTGTGGATAGATTCCACTGGAAAGGTAGATGCCAGCTTTATTCCTTATTATTATAAACGGTCTTTATTAGTTGTGAAACAAGCGGAAGCGCGGAATAATGGCAAGGGATTAGAAATAGCGAAATACATAATAAAGTTAAAAATCGAATCGGAAGACATGAAAGAATTTATCCCTAAACTTGATAAGCAAAGGATATTAAAGAAGTTATGCAAATAGAAGCATTATCAGCAAGCCACTATTTCAAACAATGGGAAATTGATAAAAAATGGAACTGGAAAGGCAGACATGGTAAGGCAAGCGGTTCTAAAAACGCAGTTGATCCGATAAACTCTTTATTAAATGTCGGTTATTCGATCCTTGCACAGAAAATGAGCCAGATATTGCTTAAAAGAGGTTTTGAATTATCATTAGGGTTTTTACATGTCAATGATGATAAATCATACTTTAATATGTTGACTTATGACTTAATAGAACCTTATAGGGTTCTTATTGATAAACAAGCCCTAAATATGACGTTAAGACATAGAATTGAACCAACAGATTTTACTTTTACGGAAGACAAAACACGCATGATAATGAAGGATAAGGCTTTTGATGTTGCTTTAAGTGAATTCCTTTGGGTATTAGACCAATTAGAACATAAATCATTGCCAATGATACGGGAAATAGAAAAAATGCTTTAAAAAATGGAAGTTATTTATTTAACTTCCACATTATCCTAGTAGGACTATTCTTACGTCTATCTGGAACAAGTTCATAACCTATATCCACAAGGGCTTTAACACAATCTTGCCAGTATTCACAATCATCACATCGGCATAAATGGATATAGAATTTATCCCTCTTGCAATATAGTGCATTGTCTTTGGTCGGATTAGTCGGATATATGTCTTTGTCTGTTCTTTCTGCTCTTTTTCGGATCATGTTAGCACCTCGATTTTATCATTAGGTCTCTTCTTACTGATTCTTATAGTGCATTTCTTCCATTTTATAGACAAATGGGTAAATAATACGTCAAAGTCTCCGATCCCACTGTATTGAGTGGACTTTCTAATATCTTCAGAACCTATCTTTTTCCATGATCCATCAGGATTAACGGATAACTTTTCTAATTGCTTAATATAGTTGTCCATTTCTGCATATTTTAATGAAGGATTTAACAATCTGCAATTATCGAATATCCACTCATACAAAGTCGAATAGTTCTTATTTGAGATAAGCCAGTATCCTTTATTCGTTTTAACCACTGTGAATTTACAGTTTAGGATGACTTCATACCCATTCTTGATATAATACATATTTCCGATATTATCGCCATCCACGTCAATTATCAGCGTGTTTGATTGGCTTAAACCAACTCTCCAGTGTTTCTTATAGACAAATTCACCCGTACCTTTACATTTCTGGCAGGCAGGATCATGACAACATTTTTCAAATACTGGTTTTTCCCTTTGGTCTAATTCGGAAGCTCTCTGGAAGAAATCCATTTTATTTTCTGAATCGAAACTATTACAATAATTTGAGTTATGCCTTAACATTTCCATAACTAAATTATATGCTGGTGGTGTCCTTACATACCGATTTTTCTTTTCTTTAAGTAATTTCTCTGTTGATATTGCCAAAGCAAGCCCGTGATTGCTTTGATCCGCAGGCATTTTAAATTTATATGTGTACAATCTACCCTTAAAATCAAGGGTAGCTTTAGCGATTGATCCCGCTTTCCAGCTCATGAGTAATCATCTCCATAGAGGTCATTATACTCTTCCCGTGTGAATGTTTGACCTTGAGAGTATATGACTTCTTGAGCACCTCCGCTTTTAAGACGATCCAGAATGCCCTTACCTTCCAGTTCTTCCACTGTATAGGTGTATGGAACGCCCTGCGCGGTTGTGATAACAACTAATCCTTCCTCTGCATCAATCTCAATGTTGAACTCTCCACTATCTGGCATTTTACACCTCCTGAGATGCTCTATATTTCAGCCTATTTGCTTCATCTATGGATTCTTCGCTTTGTGGTGCTTCCTTGATACCTGCATCTCTTAATGATTGTAAGACCCTCAAAGATTCTTGATACGCAATATTACCATTTTCGTTATATTTCCAGAACTTCCCATAAGTCAGGATAACATTGGACTCGATTAATTGTTTAATACGTTCTTCTGCTGTCCTGTGACAATGACCAAATCCACCGATAATGACCGATCTTAACTTTGATATTTCTCCCTTTCCGGTGATTTTACAGTATTGATTTAATACTGCATGATCCTCTGATACTGCTCCGCAGGTATCCCGCATTTCCGCTTTGCTCATTAATTCACCTCTTCGATGAATTCCCATGCAACATAATTCATTTTTATGATCCCTGCGCGAACAAACATAAGCAAATATGCTTTTGTGGTTCTCGGAGAATATCCGAATTCAAAACAAGTCAGAGCTATTAATTTTCCAGTGTTCCCAGATTTCTTTAGTTTTAGATATGCTAAAATAGCATCATAGTTTTTCTGGGTTACTGTTTTCTTATTCGATTCAGCCACTTTGTTTTCACTAAAGCTATTGGCCATAGCCTCAGCTACCTGAGTTAATGTATTCATATTCGATTCCTTCTTTTCTTGTCACATCATAACAAGGAATCGGATGCGTATTTTAGAAAAGCACCTTATACGCATCCTAATCATGAATGACTATTACCTACTATATCTTTAAAGTATATAAACATTACTAGAGCGGGGTGAAAGTAAGCCTTAGAATCAAAAAATAAGGTTTATAAAGTTTTATCTGTTTCCATGTATGATAATATATATGCAAATGTTTTCATATGCATATATATTATCATAGAACCATTCACAAAAGATGCTCTTCCCAAATCGCATTTTTGGGATAGGTATTTTTTATTTAAAATATGCTTTAAAAAAGGGACTGTTTAAAATCATGTTGGTAGTTTTGCCATTGTGCAACACAATCAGATTTATTATTATACGAATGCTAGGATAAATTGTATTAAGGTTATGGGATATTGTAGTTACATTTATATAAAAGCTGGGAGAAAAATTGAATCCAAAACCAGCATTACGAAAAATCATCTTGTTCTGTGAAGGCAATTTCAAAATCAGATTCTTTAAAAGGGGAAAGTTTCAATTTTATTTTATTTTCTCTTAATAATTTCTCTTTAATACCTTCGATATTTGTATTGAATTTTAAGGGAGGCAGTCTTGCAATTCCTTTCCCTAAATTGATTTCCTGTCCTAATAATTTTCCATTTATCGAGCCGAAAGTTAGGGTTGCTCCTTCAATATACCCATTTTTTCCATAATCAACCAATAATGGAAGAATCTTTTTCTTTCATTTCAATACTTTTTTCGATTACTTTTCCGTATGCTTTATTGGATGTGTTTATCGGAAGTGTGCATTCGGTTTTGGCGAGTTGCAGTTCATCCAATGTAAAGTTCGATGCAAGGTATCGAATCAAAGAATGCGCTTGAGTACTATTTATATTATTTATTTCTATTTTAACCATATTCATTTCCGCAACATTCGGATCACTATCAATCAGGGCATGGACCTTATCAATCAGGTTCTTGATCTTTACTTTTCGTTCGTTGATGATTATTTCATTATTTATTTCTTCAAGGTTTGGAAACCCGAATACGATATCAACCTCTCCCACTATCCTGAAAGGACCTCCATTGTCCTCTAAGTCCAGATGTTCTAAATCAATGTCAAACTCCGGGCATATTGGACCATGGAATTTATTGAATGGCGGTGATAATTTTCCTTCAAGGTCTCTTGTTAGACTATCTACACCTTTCATATCCGATAAAAGCGCCCGCATGAAAGCATTTTTAATTATTCCTTCATGATCCTCGCGATATCCTTTCAACGTCTCAATCTCAAAGGATAGTTCTATTCCTATATTATAGTCATTTTTTTCTACTGGATATACACAGAAATAGGAATTATCGAAAAGGCTACCATTATCTTTTACTTCTAAACAATATTTACAGTGATGACAATTAGGTGCACTGAAATACCTATCGTCTGCTGCGTCTTCGATAAACGTATCGTAGAGGCCTTTTATATCATCATCCTCTTCCCAGGAACCAAAAATAGGTATGCGTTTTGTGCACGTGCTTGTTGACGTTAACGGCTTCGCAATAGTCACAGCAACAGATGGTATTTTTTCTAATTTCATTTTTTCGAGAAGCAGCCAATCGTATTCAGTATCATAGTCATGGTGGTAAAGATTTTCCCAATTTGATAGCACAGAATATATTCCCTGAAATCCGTATTTTTCCTGGACAAATTGAGTTGAAAACCTGGCAAAGTTTGCAGGAATTGAGCCCATTAAAGAGCCGCATGGAGATATCATAATTCCAAGACAATCACGATCCTCATAGTTAACCTGTTGTTTGCATTCCGGACAAAAGGCACTGGCAGCGGTTTTAATATCGTTTTTCACCAGTTCAATGATATCCTCTTTAGAACCAGTATCCAGATAGTTATGTATGGGAGTGATGATCTTGAAACTGAAAATATCTTTTTTACCATGGCTTCCTTCGTATTGCAACTCCCTGACTTCTATATCTCCCATAGCTTCGAGTTCTTTCCACAATGCAGCAGCTTTATCACCGCTATATTGTTTTGCCTGTTCTATTAATTCAGGGGGGATATCTGCAGGTCCGAGTATCCGACCAGCATAATAAACCCTCAACTTATCATATGGATCCGATGTGTTATCTTTAACGTTATTTTCTTTTTTGGTCATCTACCATCCATGAGGCGCAGCAAAAAAACCATCCGAAAAGATGGGATTGAGTGTACCCCGCTTAAATAACTCAATTAGAAACATTCTTGTCCTTTTGAAAAGAGGGAATACTCTGCGCATTATAGCCACCTATAAGATCATCTTCTATCATAAAAATGATTTCAATCATCATCTCTATCGCCTAAATCATTAATGATTTAAATTTTGTTAACCTAATATTTAACTATAGCGGTTGAATTGCTTCTATTCGGAGCGCATAAACTGTGCAAGCATAGAATCCCCGCCATCGGCGGCGCATCCGCAAGGGTCTGGGGTTCTCAAACCCCAGCGCTATAATGCTAATGTTGAACGAAAGTTATAATAGTACGCTATTTAGTACGCTCTTTGCGTCCTTTGCGGTGAAAAGGGGTTGTGCTTTGTGGTTGCTTGGGGTTGATGTCGCGCATCGAAATTTTAATAATAAACTAATTATAAAAATATAGTTCGGACCTTAATCGTTATTGTCACAGATGCAGCTATGCTTTACGTTCTTTGCGTCCTTCGCGGTGAAAAAAGTTTGTATGTCGTTGTTGTAGGGGGTCATATCGTGCGCCAGGTGCTGTGTAATTATAAAAGTATAGTAATTAATTTTTATGGATGTATCTGAAAGCGGTATTGTTTAAAGTGCTAAAAGGGATATTTACGGTTTCCAGACAGTTATACCTTCGATCCGCTCAAAATCGCCGTCGTTGGTAGCAATATTATCAATAGTATTTAACTTCATGATCGCAGCATGTACTGCATCTGATATGAGAACCCCATATTTTCTTGAGAGCAGAACCGCCATATCCAGAGCTTTTTCATCGACACCAAAAATTATAATGGGGTATTTCTTTAACTCAGAATAATTCTTCCAGACCAGAGACATATTTGAAATTAGTTCTGGCTTTTCTTTGATCAATTTCAAAGCGTCCCGTTCAGAATTCAATCCATACGTTCTAACAGTTTCTGTTAGCATTAGTTTATGCAGCACTTCGTTAAGTACCAGGGAAGAAGTCATAGCCCTATATTGACCATTTTCTATTTTCACAAGGAATTTCTGACATCTGGGTTTTAATACCGGGTGCCTAAAATAGCATAAAGAAATATATTCGCATCTACAAATATCTTGGAATCAATAAGTAATTTATCCAGGGAATTTCTCAAAGCCAATCCTCAGTTTCCACAATTTCTTCGATCAACTTCACATTATCAAGCTTCAAAGAATCTGTAATTTTTGATGTAACATTCTCAATCGGCCTTATCAAAAGTTCATGCTCCTTAATACTTAAAGATACTTTTTTTCCAACGGTTAATCCTAATTGAGTCAATATGATATCAGGAAGCTCAATTAGTCCACCTTTTCGAATTACAACTTCCATTAATTTCACCTTGAAGATGTTATATATTCAAATGTATATTACCTTTTTCTAAGAAAAAATATTTTATAGATTGTTAAGAACCGTTTTTCATCCCCTATTGCTTCACTCTTTCATTTGCAATGATTCACAGGATCCCTCATTGTACTAAATTGCCCTCGATCCATTCACCTCTGCTTTGTTATCGGCCACAGATAGCGATATCCTTGACAGGACAACCGCACATTCTTCATCTTGTGCACCCCCGCTCCAATCCCCGCGAACAGGAACGAATCCCCGAACCTCATGCCCGCCAACCTCAGCACCAGCGCCGCCGCGGTAGCGAAAAGCAGCAGGAAGGCTATGTTGTGGAAATCCCCGTGCCTGATGGGAGCGGTGAGGATGTTCAGGTTTAATTTCTTCAGAAGTTCCCCGGCGACTATGTCGAAGTCGGGTGCATAGGCGCTGGCTATGATTATCCAGGACAGGTCTCTTCCTGTGCGTTTGTACCAGAGCATTCCGGCTATGATCGCGATGGCTGTTGAGTAGATGAGATGTTCGAAGAGCACGGTTTCTTATTTATTTTGATGGGGTATAAATATAGTGATGATCGGGATTTATTTGCATGATGGTTGCATGGGGGTCAGACCAGCGCCTGAAAATTTTATAACAAATTTTATATAAATGTATTTCGCATATATCCTGGAAGGCAAATCCGTGTGCATCCACGTGATCCGCGAAATCCGCGTTCTATCGTTTTTGATGGCTCTTTTGTTTTGTGCGTGGTGGTTGCATGGGATTGCAGAGTTGCTGAAAATTTAATATTTTAAAAATAATAAATATATTATGGAGGAAGGATCATCAATAGGAAATGCACCGAAAGGTCATATTGGCTGTTTTTCATTGCTCGGAAATGACAAATTTAAATCAAATTTTTTTAAATCTCTTATAAACTCTTTTCCTTAAATCCACGTCAAAAAAAATCACGATTTTTTCGGATTCTTCTATTTTGTATATTATGCGATATTTTCCAACCCTCTCCTTCCAGTATCCTTTTAAATTACCTTCCAGGTTTATTCCTGAATAAGGGTCTTTTAAAAGTTTATCTACTATTTTAATAATTCTTTCTTTTATATGCGCATCAAGTTTTGTCTCTTGCTTCAGAAAGATGTTTAAAAAACGTGCTTTGTACATTTTCACTTTAATAAAGCTTGAATTTCATCCGGCTCAGCATCGATATAATTACCTTTTTTTAACTCAACCTCCCCTTTTTTTAGCCTTTTCAATGTTTCAGTATCCATAAGCACCTCTAGTGTTTCAAGTATATGATCGATTTTTTCATGCACAACATATATTTCCTCAATCATTTTTCTCGGTATCTGGACAGTATCTGTTTCCATAATAGTGAAATATATTTGTACAATATATATGCTTTCGCTTACAAGAGAGCATTCTTATTCTGATTAACTTCTTCTTTACGTTCATTATCCCTTGCTGCCAATGTGAGCTGTAAAAACATACTTATGCTGTATATTAATAACTGCCTCGCTTGCGCCACAATGATACTCGCCGCAAAGATCGACTCTTTTCATCACATCCCTATTCGCTATCCTTAAAAATCAGAACTATACTGGTTCATCCCGATACCCGCATTTGCTTTGTTATCGGCCAGCAAGATCGATATGCTCGATTTTTGTGATCAGCGCATCTTCAAACATGTGCGCCCCCACCCCAATCCCCGCGAACAGGAACGACTCCCCCGAACCTCATGCCCGCCAACCTCAGCACAAGCGCCGCCGCGGTAGCGAAAAGCAGCAAGAAGGCTAAGTTGTGGAAATCGCCGTGCCTGATGGGGGTGGTGAGGATGTTCAGGTCTAGTTTCTTTAGAAGTTCCCCGGCGACGATGTCGAAGTCGGGTGCATAGGCGCTGGCTATTATGATCCAGGACGGATCTCTCCCTGTGCGTTTAAACCAGAGCATTCCGGCTATGATCGCGATGGCTGTTGATAAAGCAGAAAAAAATTTTAATGATTTATGGAATGAGCAGAATTTTTTTGATAGAATCGTTCAAAGATTAAAAATGAGCAAGGAACATTGGAAGAATCTTATAATGTTTCACTTTGTTGAGGGAACGCTACTAATAATTCAATTGAAAACTATTATTGTGAACTACCACCCTACAAGTAGGGTGGCTTCCCGCTTCATCGGTTCTCTATTGAGATTACTCGGTCGGGCTTGAATTCCGGCAATACCTGCCGTACTCCTATTCTTGATTATTATCGCAGAAACTTGGTCTCTTGGCAATACAAGACCACAACTCGGACATTCATGTACTCTTATTGACAGGTCTTTTGGTACTTTGTAGCCGCATATACATGTCTGCGATGTTCCATTTGGATTAACCAATTCCACTATTTTAACAGCGTATTCTGCTTTGTAAAGAGTTAAATTGATTAATTGTGACCACGATGCATCTACTATTGATTTTGCAAGACAATGATTTTTAAGCATATTCTGTATTTGCAATTTCTCAAATACAACATGGTCATACTGATTCACAAGATTTGTACTTAATTTCTGATTGAAATCTTTTCTCTGATATCGGATTCTTCGATGTACTTTCGCAACAACAATACGTTGCTTATTTCTATTCTTTGATCGTTTCTTTTTCTTGGAAAGATGAATTTGTTCCCTTGCAAGTCTTTTCTCGGATGCTCTAAGATACTTTGGCGGTTTGATTTGTTCTCCATTGCTGAGAGTTATCAGGTCAATTAATCCTACGTCAATTCCTATTTGTGTCTTAATCTCAACAGGTACAGTATCATCTATTTCTACAGAAAATGAAACATACCATTGGTCAATATCCCTCTTGATCGTACAGGTCTTTATCGTTCCTTCGATTTCCCTGTGCAGGATGATCCTGATACTTCCGATCTTCGAGAGATTGATCTTGCCATCTTCCAGACCAAACCCTGATTGGGGATACGTGAAACTGTTATACCTGTTTCGTCCTTGGAATCGGGGATAGCCGGAACCCCTGTACAGGTTCTTGAAACTTCTATCGACCCTTTTTATTACATCTTGAAGTACCTGAGAATATACCTCTTTCTGAACTGACGTTTTCGTAGCTGTCAATTCAAGTTTCTGATCGTAATAATCGATCCATTCGGGTTTTCCCCATGGAGTTACACCAAATGTTCGTTCCAGTTCGTTAAGTTCCGCCTGTCTCCTTCGTTCTCCAAGAGAATCGTTGTACAGGTGTCTGCATGTAGAAAGTGTTCTATTCAGTATTGCTTCTTGATTTTTGGTTGGATATATTCTGAATTGAAATGTTTTCTTCATGATTTTCTAGACACCTTTATATTGTCTTGATACTATATTATCTTATGCCTGTCCTGTTCATGGCTTTCTAGACAATTGCTATTCTGGGACAGGTATTACATATACAAGGGGGTAGCTAGAGTAAAACAGAGGTCTTTCAACCTCCATCTCCTCATCAAACTGCACGTACAGATTTCCCGTATGCAGCTTTCGTTTGGCTTTTCCCTTTGCAAGAGATGGGTTCATTCAGCAACGAAGAAAGCGAAACCAGCCCCATTTTTCTCAATTCAGGCTCAGGAAGCGTGTATAAAATAGTGTTCCAGTTACGCTTTTTCGCTTTAAAGCT
>Ga0209540_10000228_pt1 | contig 65666 bp, 39 predicted proteins | sample BarGraIncu01121A_FD_184501 | JGI IMG/M metagenome (GOLD analysis project Ga0209540, IMG submission 184501) | Arctic peat soil microbial communities from Barrow, Alaska - Barrow Graham LP Incubations 011-21A (SPAdes) (version 2) | ecosystem: Environmental > Terrestrial > Soil > Wetlands > Peat... | reverse complement strand
GCATAATTGCAATGACCTGTACTTTCTTATCTTTATAATCGGCAGTAAATTGAATCAACCGGTCTTCATAAGCTTGTGCGGTTGGACAATGGGCACAGGTAAAAACAACGACCAAAACTCTGGCTTCTGAAAAATCACTTAAGCTTACCATTTTCCCATTCATGTCGGGTAAATTGAAATCAGGTGCTTTTGCACCAATATCAAGTGTTTTGATTTCTTGTTTTTCAACATTTTGCGGATTGGGGACAAATAATTCTCTGCTTTCGGAATTCTTAGGATTTGATTTACATGAAACCAGATAAATCAACAAAACGACAAGTGAAAGATAAAAGCTGTGTTTTTTCATGATTTGATTTTTTTGTGATTGTTTAATTATCTCAATGTTCAAGAAATTTATTCTAATTGAATTATACAATAGAATTTTGAATGAATTTTGTAAATCCTGTACAAAGCAAATATACCTAGCCAATTTAAAACATGTTCAAATCTACTTGTTTTTTTCTAATAAACAACTGTATATGTGAATTTAATAAGTAAACATATTACATTTTGAAAGAAAAGTATAAGTAAGTTCTGTTTAGACGTTATAAAAGTAGGAGAGAAATGGAGATGTATATTTGTCTGAAATCAGAAATGCCCAAATAAGAGTCTCATTTGGGCGTTTTTATTGAGTTTGTATTTTGGTTGTCGAATCGATTTTTTCAGCGGGGACTTTCTTTTAAAGAAGCTTAGTCATCGTTCTTCGGCGAACGGGAGAAACTGTTTGTTGATGTTTCAGCGACTGATCGATATATGGTAGTTTGGTGGTGGTAAATGTTCCTTTAAGTTTAGTGCTGTCGGATGTTTTAAAATCGCACACTATGGTATAGTTTCCACTAATGCGACTAACTGTAAATGTACCATCAGAGATTAGTTTCATTGTTGATTTGGCGGAGTTCTCTTCATAATACGAAATATAAGCTCCGATAGGGTAAACTTCACTGTCTATGGTATCATTCTTTCCGGCATAAAAAGTCATCGGATAAGCAGCTTCGGTTTTACTGATAGTATATTTCCCCACTGGAAGCAGGGTGTCGGTTGGTGCAACAAACACATCTTCCAGAAACAAGTATTGTCCGGTTCCTTCCAATGCTCCCTGATCGTTTATTTTTAACGAATCGGAAAAGAGTGATAAGGACAAAGTATTGTTCTTAATGCCATATTGTGAATAATAATCTCCGTAGAATTCGGCATAACCCCAGGTATAATGCGGATTGCTATTGTAAACGTAGGGTGGGGCGGGTTCATATGCTTTGCATGATACCAACAATCCGGCGAAAAGAATAAACAAAAGCTGAAGATTTTTCATTAGAAAAGTAATATATTGATATGCTGATTTGATAATATGTTGATTTGATAATGTGTTGATAAGCAAATTAAATGATTAAGGTTATTACTTTTTACAAATTAAACTCTCAGAATTAAAATTTATTGTCTCATAAATTCGTGAAATTAGCACTTATGTAATTCGTACTAATCCGTGAAATTAGTATTATCCATTTTCTTTCGAATATACCTTACCGGATAATAAGCTGCCAGAAATCCCATGGTCAATACGGTGATAATTACCAATAACATATCCACCCAATTGGTAACAACTGGATAGGCATCTACCACGTAACCGGAACCAAGTTTCAGCAGACCGAAATGTTCCTGTAATATACAGAGTATAGCACCCAATGCGATGCCACCTAAAGCACCCACGGCAGAAATCATCCAACCTTCGAACAGAAAAATACGTTTTATCAATTGATTGTTAGCACCCAAACTCCGTAGTGTTTCAATATCATCCTTTTTTTCAATAATCAGCATCGAAAGCGAACCGATAATATTAAAACTGGCAATTAACAAAATAAAACATAGAATCAGATAGGTGATCCACTTCTCTATTTGCATGATTTTAAAGAAACTTTCCTGTTGTTCATAACGGTTTTTTACCTGAAACCTATCGCCTAATATTGTTTTCAGTTGCTTTTGAACCGCTTCCTTGTCAACTCCATTGGCCAGTTTTATTTCTACCGACGAAACTTTGTTCTTATCATATTCAAACAAGTTGCGCGCCAATGCGATCGAGACAAGCACATAATGATCGTCGTACTGTAATTGTTGCACAGCAAAAATACCCGAAACAAAAGTTCCAACTTGATTGAAACTATTCTCGGGACGGAGCAGGTTGATTTTGCCTGTCCGTTTGGGTGCGTAGATAATCAACGGATCGATAAAATGTGCTCCCATACCCAATATACTGGCAACACCAACGCCGGGAACCGCCCGCTCAAAAGCACCATCGTAAAGTTGAAACTTACCATCGTACATGATACTGTCGATGCGCGTCATTTTGCTGAAGTCATCGCTCACACCTTTGATGGTGGCCGGCATTTGTTTGTCCTTAAAACGTAACAAAGCATTTTCTTCCACCACTTCGGTGAAATAAGCAACTGATTTCATCTTGCGTATTTCACTTAGTTCGGGCGAATTGACATCAAAAGTTTTCCCTTGAGTCAATGTAATTTTTAAATCGGGATCGAAAGCCGAAAACATATCGGCTATCAGCGATTCGAAACCATTAAACACCGACAATACACACACCAGCGCCATCGTTCCGACGCCCACACCTGTTGCCGAAATGCCCGAAATAATATTGATAGCATTGTGCGACTTTTTGGAAAAGAGATAACGGCGGGCTATCCTGAATGAAAAGGAAAGTCCGCGTAATTTATCTTGTATCGTCGTGTTTTGATTTGGCATTGTTATGAAAGAACTAATCCAATTCAATAACTTCACCATCTTTTAAAGGTGATGGAGGATCACTTTTTAGCAAATTATCAATGTTTTCCAGATAGTCGAGCGAATCGTCGACATGGAAATACAAAGCAGGTACGATGCGCAATTGATTACGAACGCGTTTGCCTAATTCGTAACGAACGGCTTTGGCATCGGCATTTACTTTTGCCAATACATCTTTTACTTTATCACCAGGAAAAATACTCAGGTGCGTATGTGCTATTCCCAAATCGGGACTGATGCGTACAGAAGTGACGGTGATTAAAGTTCCCTGTAATTCGCGGGCGTATAGCAAAAAGATTTCTCCCAATTCCTTTTGTAACATCCGCGATATCTTTTCTTGTCTTGTTGTTTCCATAGTTGTGTTGTTTTAAATTGTTTAATCTCTTAATTCTACTATCTACTGACGGCTTCACTATTTCGTATTTTGAAGTATCGGTAGTGAAGCCGTCAGTAACTACTAATAACGCTAAGCTATAACAATTAATAATGCGAAGCAAATTCCTTACCTCTTATTCCTTAATTATAGTTTCCACTCAAACCCGTCCTTTGTATCTTTAATTTCAAATCCAAGTGCAGTCAGTTCGTTGCGTATTTTATCGCTGGTGGACCAGTCCTTATTCTTTTTGGCATCCATGCGCATATTCAATAATAAATCGATGGCTTTTTTGTAAACTTCATTTCCGGCATTACCTTCGTTTTCCGCTTTTAATCCCAATACATCTTCGATAAATAGTTTGAAGACGGTTTTCAGTTCATCCAAATCGACAGCCGAGATAGTTTCTTTTCCATCGTGCACCAGGTTAATTGCTTTCAACGCATCAAACAAATGCGAAATAACGATAGGTGTATTCAAATCATCACACATGGCTTCTTCGCATTTGGCACGAAGTCCGGCCGTTTCAATTGTTGAAGTTGTCGACGGAGAAAGTTTTTGCAATCGGGCATAACCTTCCATCAAACGACTCAATCCTTTTTCGGATGCTTCCAAAGCCGCACTACTAAAATCCACCGTGCTGCGATAATGTGCCTGCAGGATGAAAAAGCGAACCGTCATCGGACTGAATGCCTGTGTGAGCAATGGATGATTCCCGCTAAAGAATTCTTCCAGTGTAATAAAGTTCCCCAATGATTTTCCCATCTTTTGTCCGTTGATGGTAATCATATTATTGTGCATCCAATACTTCACGGTTTCTTTACCTAGTGCTGCGGTCGATTGTGCAATCTCGCATTCGTGGTGCGGGAACATCAAGTCCATTCCGCCGCCATGGATATCAAACTGTTCACCTAAATACTTTGTTCCCATAGCCGAACATTCCATATGCCAACCTGGGAAACCTTCGCTCCAGGGTGCTTTCCAGTGCATAATATGTTCGGGCGAAGCTTTTTTCCACAACGCAAAATCCACACTGCGACGTTTCTCCGATTGTCCGTCGAGTTCACGTGCCGATTCCAGCATATCTTCTACATTGCGGCCCGAAAGTTTACCGTATTGATATTTTTCATTGTATTTTTCAACATCAAAATAGACCGAACCTTCGCTTACGTAAGCAAAACCGGCATCCAATATCTTTTGCACAAAATCAATCTGCTCCATAATATGTCCCGACGCAAAAGGTTCGATGCTGGGCGGTAATACGTTCAGCATTTCCATCGCTTTGTGGTAACGGTTCACATAATACTGCACCACTTCCATGGGTTCCAGTTCATCCAGACGGGCTTTCTTGGCAATTTTATCTTCTCCGCTGTCGGCATCATTTTCCAAATGTCCCACATCGGTAATATTGCGAACATAGCGCACTTTATATTCTAAATGCATCAGGTAACGGAAAAGAATATCAAAGGTAATGGCAGGACGCGCATGACCTAAATGTCCGTCACCATAAACCGTCGGACCGCAAACGTACATACCCACATGAGGTGCATGAAGCGGCACAAATAATTCTTTTTTGCGACTAAGTGTGTTGTAAATGGATAGTTTCATAGACCCCTAATCCGTCAGCTGACGGAGAATAAAGTTAGTATCATAAATATCTAAAATAGCATTTTAAAAGTCCCCTTTAGGGGAATAAGGGGCTTTTACGTAAACCCTTTTTGTTTTTTCAAACTCTCATACGCTTCATTGACCGAACGGAACTTCTCCGTAGCCGATTTCTTTATATCTTCGCCCAATTCATTTACTTTATCTGGGTGATATTTCATGGCCATGCGGCGATATGCTTTTTTGATTTCTTCGTTGGTAGCTGTAGTTTCAATTTCAAGTGATTTAAACGCCCAGTTTACATCCTTTTGTTTCATATAAGGCGCTTTGATCGACTCGAAATCGAGACGGTCAATGCGGAATATATTGGCAATACGTTGGATGGTAGCTAATTCGGATGCAACCACTTCACCATCGGCATAAGCGATATTAAATAACAAATGAAGCAATTCCAGCTTCGACGAATAATTCATGTGTAGACCAATTTGAGCTGCCACTTCAGTTTCATTGATATTTTGTTCCAATAAGTTTTTCAGAATGGCCAATGCATCCAATGCACCTTGTTCTCCGAAATTGGCAACCAGAAACTTTTTAACCACAGCCAGTTCCGATTTATCTACTCGTCCGTCGGCTTTCATTATACAGGCCATCAATACCAGCAAACTCATCTTGAAATCGCCTTCGGTAGTCTGACTCGGACCCAGCGTACGCGTTGTACTAAAACTTTCAGTCCCGCCAATCAGCGAACCCACAGCAAAACCTATTAAAGCACCAACCGGGCCACCAAAAGCCCAGCCTAAGCCACCACCTATCCATTTAGCAAAATTTCCCATAACGACTTTTTAATGAAATGATTTTAGGATGACAAAGGTACGAAAAATCAATTTGAAAATGTGTCAATTTGTCAATTTGAAAGTGAAAGACCATCTTTTTAATTGATATATGTCTGATGAGATAAGAAAATACATAGTTATAAACTTTCTGACAATTGATTAAACAATGATTTTATTTTGTAGAACAGGCATTTTCAAATTTTCAAATTCACACATTTTCATATATCTTTGTACCTGCATTGGTTCACACATTCGTACTTAACGGAAAGTGATTAAAAGGGAATCAGGTGAAAATCCTGAGCAGTCCCGCTGCTGTAAGCTCTTTATAACGTTTTGAACAACACTTTTGCCACTGGGAAATCAGTTTCCGGTTATTAGTTATCAGTTTTTCACTGTTCACTGTTTACTGTTTACTGAAGAAGGGAAGGCATTCAAAATCAGGAGTAAGTCAGAAGACCTGCCATGTTTTACTGTTTTAAAGCTTTCGAGGACAGAGCTAAGAACCAATACTGCAGACAATTTGCAATGTTGATTTTCTTTTCTTGCAAGCTATTTGAATAATTATTTATGCAAATAGATTGTATGTCAACCAATTTCTTTTTTCGCTTAAATACACAACTCAATTTAATTGCTTTGAGTTGCTTATTCGCATGCGGTTTGGTTTCGGCACAACAATCACAGAAAATCGATAGCACAAAAGTATATCGCATTCCCGAAGTAGTCGTTACAGAACGTTACCGGAATGCGGAAGTGCGTTCAACAGCTCCGTTACAAATACTTTCCGCTAAAAAAATTGAGCAGTTGAATGTACTTCAGGTTTCGGATGCTGTAAAATACTTTTCGGGTGTAACGGTCAGAGATTATGGTGGAATTGGCGGATTGAAAACCATTTCCGTTCGAAGTCTCGGGGCAAATCACACGGCGGTAAGCTACGATGGCATCACACTTACCGATTGCCAGACAGGACAAATCGACATTGGGCGTTTCTCGCTTGAAAATGTGGATATGCTTTCGCTGAATAACGGACAAAGCGATAATATTTTTCAACCTGCACGACTCTTTACTTCGGCTTCGGTGCTGAATATTCAGACCCTGACGCCACATTTTACAACAAACAAAAACATCAACGGGAAAGTCTCAATGAAAATTGGATCGTTCGGTCTGTTGAATCCATCGTTCTGGCTGGAAAGCAAAATAAATTCAAAACTGTCGGCCTCGTTCAGTGACGAATGGCTTTCGGCTGACGGTAAATATCCTTATACTATAAACTATAGTTCGTATGCTAATGGTTTTATTTCTTCGGAAATACGGCAAAATACTGATGTAAAAAACTTACGGCTCGAAGGTGCCTTGTATGCCAATTTCTCAGAGAAAGAAAACGGCTATATTAAAAGCTATTTCTACCAGTCGGAACGCGGATTACCGGGCGCAACTATATTTTATAATGGCGAAAACTCTTCGAAGCAACGGATCTGGGACAATACCTTTTTCACACAGGCACACTACGAAAAAGAATTCTCGAAAGTATGGGCTTTTCAATCCAATGCCAAATATAACCGGGGTTATATCCGGTATCTGGATCCGATTTATTTAAATTCGGAAGAAAAATTAGAAAATGTCTATTTGCAGCAGGAGTATTATGGATCGGCTGCTGTTCTATTTCGGGCTTTTGAAAATTTGTCTTTTTCTGCAGCAACCGATGGAGCCGTGAATACACTGGATGCAAATTTGGCTGACTTTGCCTACCCAACTCGCTTGACCTGGCTTTCAACAATAGCAACAAAATATGTGACGAATCAGGTGTTGGCAACAGCCAGTTTATTGGGAACGATGGTAAACGAAACAGTGAAAAATGGTATTGCAGCTCAGCAGCATCAACAAGTATCGCCTTTTGTCAGTGTATCGATAAAACCTTTTGTCAATGAAGATTTTCGTGTTCGTGTTTTTTATAAAAATATTTTCCGAATGCCTTCCTTCAACGATTTATATTATTCGCAGGTAGGAAGTCGAACATTAAAACCTGAGAAAGCAAATCAATATAATCTGGGATTAACTTATAGCACATCATTCGGTAAATGGATGCCGTTACTTTCATTTACACTCGATGGTTATCATAATGATGTGACCGATAAAATTGTGGCTTATCCCAATAAAGGAACATTCTTTTGGACGATAATGAATCTTGGAAAAGTAGCAATAGATGGTTTGGATTTAACCGCCGAAACAACTTTCTCGCCCTGGAAGAAAATCGGTATTGTGCTCGGAACTTCCTATACCTATCAACGGGCGTTGAATGTTACCGACCCAACTGATGGTGCTTACGGACATCAACTTCCGTATACACCACGCGTTTCGGGTTCAGGAAAAGCTGCTATCGAAACACCTTGGGTCAATTTGTCTTATTCGGTTCTGTGGTCCGGGCATCGTTATGCGGTAAATCAAAATTTTGCTGAAAACCGCTTGCCGGGTTATGCCGACCACAGTATTTCGGTAAGCAGAAGCTTTCAGACCAAATATTATTTGATTGCAACGAATGTGGAAATACTAAATTTACTCGATGAAAATTACGCTGTGGTAAAATGGTTTCCCATGCCCGGGCGTTCTTTCAGAGCTACAGTTTCCCTGAAATTCTAATAAATTTAAAGACCGGTTAGCATTAGCCAACCGGTCTTTTAATTTATCTCTTACAATACTATTTCGCTAATTCTTTTTTAGCCACCAATTCCGTAAAACTTTTGGCAGCATTGGTGAATTCGGAAGGAACCAGAACAATAGTCGTTGTATTATTGTCAATACCAATTTCCGATAACATTTGCATACGTCTCAATTCAAGCGCAATCGGACTTTTCTCCATCTCTTTAGCACCTTGTGTCAATTTGATTGATGCTTCTAATTCCGCTTCTGCTTTTACAATTCTAGCTCTCTTTTCACGTATTGCTTCCGCTTCACGTGCCATTGCCCGTTGCATGGCTTCAGGAATTTCTACATCTTTCATCTCTACCATTTCAATTTTTATTCCCCATGGTTCGGTGGCTGAATCTACCATTTTTTGTAGCGTCCCGTTTATTTGTTCACGTTCTCTTAACACTTCGTCAAGTGTATGTTGTCCGATAATATTGCGTAGCGCAGTTACCGAAAACTGATAAACAGCTTTATTATAATCGGCCACTTTAATGATGGCGTTTTCCGGATTGGTAATTTTAAACCAAAGCACAGCATTTACTTTGACCGTTACACTGTCTTTTGTTATGGTTTCCTGTTGTTCCAAATCTACCGTTTTAGTTCGAATATCAACACGTTGTTGACTGTCAATAAGTGGAATGATCCAATAAAGACCGGGGCCTTTGATAGATTGAAACCGTCCAAGCCGAAACACGATAGCTCGTTGGTACTCCTGTGCAATACGTAATCCCGAAAGAAGTATTGCGATAATTACTCCAAGAATTGCTAAAATTGTCATATAGTTTCTTTTTTTAAGGTGAATAAATCAGTTCTTATTTTAGTGAAAAACAATCCAATTTCGAAATGAACTTTTGTTATCTCTAGATATCCTCTTACAATCCTTTTATTGAATGATCTTAATCCCATTCAATACTTACTGGTACTGAATATAACTTGGTTGTGGCTTCAGTTTCATAATTTCTTCCGGTGTCATCATTTTTTTAGGGCCTTTTTTGAGATCGTTTATGTAAAACAGTTTAAAACCCGTAAATTGAACAGGTTCCTTATAGATAAAGAATCGATAAGTACCTTTTTTAAGTTCGGGTTCACCCCATCCGTCCATATTCATGACTATTTGAACTTCGGGATGCAGTTTAATTTGTTTATAATTTGTAATCATTCTTTGAGTAAACCGATGTACTACAAAAATTTTGGGTGGAAGATGATTTTCCTTTACCAGTTTTGCTAAATAATCGGAACAGTAATTGACATCTTTTGCATCAAAAGTGCCAATCGTAGTGCCCGGCTTTTGACCACCTTTCATCGAAAATTCCGGATCGATGCCTAAATGAACGTTAGGCATTTTAAGATATTTCTCCAAAAGAGGTAATTCAGCGGTGATGAGGCTTAAAGATACCTGAATATCCAGAAAAATAATCATGTTCTTTCTCATCTTTGAAATGGCTATAACCGAATCTATTTGTTTAGCCGGCATACGATAACGAAATTTCCCGTCTTTTCCAGCACTACCTTGTGCTACCACTGCTATATAATGAAGCGCAGGTTGTACTGGAGTTTTAGGATCCACCTTTTCCCATTTTTTTACTTCTATGTCTAATTTGGCTAACATTTCCTTTGGAGGCAATTGTCCTAAAATCCCCATTCTTCTTGAAAAAAGATTGCCATAATAAGCCACAATTCTTTTATCTGGTAAAAGGGCCCCAGGCAGAGGATAGGGTTGCATCTTTACCGGCCAGCGACCGGTGGTATCACCATTTGCCAAAGCAATCAACTTATTATTATATTTTGCAGTATCAATAGGTTGATTAGTTAATGATGTGTCACTTTTTTGTTTAATAGACGACACACCGCTTTTTTTTTGGGAATTGGTACAACTGTTTAGTAATACAGAAATGGTAATTGCCATTGTAGCAATTAAAAAAAATACGTGTTTTCGTTTGATCATTGTCGATTTATCTCTTTAATCCGGGCTTGTTAGAACTTTTACTTTACTGAGATCTTTGTTATTTTCTTTATTTTAAGAAGACTAATTGAGAGCTTGTTTAATTGGCGTCAAAAATACGAAAAGTAATTAGTTAAACTCGCAAAATACAAATAAAAAAACCGATTGAAATTCATATTTTGAAATTCAATCGGTTACCATGAATTATTGGTTGTCTCACCAGGGCTCGAACCTGGTCAGGCAGATTCAGAAACTGCAGTGCTACCATTACACCATGAGACAATTTTTGTGTTCCCTTTTAGCGAAGGGAAAGTCGCTTTATTTTATTAAGACCTTTAAAAAGAGTAGGTTTTTACACGACAAAATTACAAAAATATTTTATCAATTCAATACTTTGAAAAAAAATAGAAAATCGATTGAACTTCAAAATTGAACTTCAATCGATTACCTTGGTTTTGTTGTCTCACGAAGATTCGAACTTCGACAGGCAGAACCAAAAACTGCAGTGCTACCATTACACCATGAGACAATCGTTGGGCCTTATTTTTCAAAAGCGGTGCAAAGATACGATTGTTTTTCTTTTTGGCAAAATGTTTTTGGAAAATTATTCCAGTAAAACAGTTTTCAGGTTATTCTGCGGTCAACAAATAATAGTTCTTTTTGCCTTTTTGAACCAATAAATACTTGTTGTTGAGTAGACTTGAGTTGTTTAGAATTTCATCCTGATTTTCAAGTTTTTCTTTATTCAAACTTACGCCGCCCGATTGTACTAACTTGCGCATTTCGCCTTTTGAAGGGAAAACAGCTGCATTCTCAGTCAACAAATCGATGGCTTTAATGCCAGGTTCAAGTGTTTCTTTTAATATGTGGAACTGAGGAACACCATCAAATACTGCCAACAGTGTATCTTCATCCAGACGTTTTAAGGCTTCAGAAGTGGCATTACCGAACAAAATGTTCGATGCTTCAACTGCTGCCTGATAATCTTCTTCAGAATGAACCATCACCGTTACTTCCTGAGCCAACCGTTTTTGAAGTATTCGCAAATGAGGTGCTTGCGTGTGTTCGGTTATCAGTAGATTAATTTCTTCTTTGCCAATGGCAGTAAAGATTTTGATATATTTTTCGGCATCAACATCGCTGACGTTTAGCCAGAATTGATAAAATTTATAAGGCGAAGTGTAACGGCGGTCGAGCCACACGTTTCCGCTTTCTGTTTTGCCAAATTTTCCACCATCGGCTTTTGTAATCAGCGGACAAACCAAAGCAAAAGCTTCACCACCTGTTTTGCGACGAATCAATTCCGTTCCAGTGGTAATATTTCCCCATTGGTCGGAACCGCCCATTTGAAGTTTGCAGTTTTTGGTTTGATACAAATGCAAAAAGTCGAAACCTTGCAGCAATTGGTAAGAAAATTCTGTAAATGACATACCAACATTCGATTCGCTACTAAGTCGTTTTTTTACCGACTCTTTCGCCATCATGTAGTTCACAGTAATATGTTTACCAATATCGCGAATGAAATCCAGAAAGGAATAATCTTTCATCCAGTCGTAATTATTTACCAACTCGGCAGCATTGGGTGCATCGCTGGTAAAGTCCAGAAATTTCTCCAATTGATTCTTAATACAATTCTGATTGTGGCGCAATGCCGTTTCGTCCAGCAAATTACGTTCTGCCGATTTACCTGATGGATCACCAATCATACCGGTAGCACCCCCCACCAAAGCAATGGGTTTGTGTCCTGCATGCTGAAAGTGTTTAAGCATCATCACACTCACCAGATGACCAATATGGAGTGAATCGGCTGTAGGATCAATGCCTACATAAGCCGATGTCATTTCTTTTTCTAGTTGTTCTTCGGTACCGGGCATCATGGTGTGTATCATGCCGCGCCATTGCAATTCTTCAATAAAATTCATTTGTTTTTATACTGTTTTTGTGTCGTTTACTTTCACTTTTGGTTATGAACGTGCAAAGATACAACAATTTGCTTTTACGAACAAGCACCCAAACGAGTTGCTGAGAAGATGGCATAAAACAAGATTGACAATTAATTGTTTTCTATTAACAGCGATATATTTTGTTGTAAAATTCACAAAAATGTATTTTGACACATTAATTATTTTCACTAATTTCGCCATCATAAGATTCAAAAAACACTATTTAATATGCATTTAAAAAAAATACTTTTTGTCTGTATAATCTTGATTTCAGCCACTTCTTGTAGCCACAAAATTTGGACTATTACACAAGAAACTTCCGTCAAGATTCCCATCGACAGTACCACCGAAGTGTTGGCTGATAAAAAATACGAAACATATTTACAACCTATCAAACAAAAAGTGGATGCGCAGATGAACGAAGTAATCGGACAAGCAGCTGAAACCATGAAAGGACATGCTCCCGAAAGCCTGCTTTCCAATTTTAGTGCAGACGTTTACTTACAAGCAGCAAGTGAATACTTGGGTGAAAAAGTGGATATCTCGGTAGTGAATTTGGGTGGTTTACGTACTGTTGTTACTGCCGGAAACATTACGGTTGGGAAAGTCTTTGAATTAATGCCTTTCGAAAACGAACTGGTAATTGTATGGATCAAAGGAGATAAACTTCAGCAATTACTTAATTATTTTGCAAGTGTAGGTGGTGAAGGTGTTTCCGGTCTTCGCATGAAAATACAAAATGAGAAAGCTGTTGAAATATCAATTTCTGGCCAACCATTGAACACTGAAAAGCTCTATAGTATTGCCACTAACGATTATTTAGCAGGTGGAAATGATAAAATGCTACAACTGGCTCAATACGAAAAACGAGTAAATACAGGCATAAAAGTTCGCGACATGTTACTCGATTATATCAAAAACGAAACTAAAAAAGGGAATAAAATTCAATCGAAATTAGATGGACGAATCAAGATTGATTGACAATTTAAAAATTTACAATTTACAATTGGAAGAATGAAAACATATAATAAATTTAGGTTGATTGCTTTTTTGCTGATTATTTCATCGGTTTTGGTGCTAGCCCAACAGAAAATCAAACTGGTGATATTGCATACTAATGATACGCATAGTCAGGTAGAACCAACCGAAAAATCGTCGTTGAAAACTGCTGATATGGGTGGATATGCCCGACGAATGGGTGTTATAAGTCAAATTCGGGAGCAAGAAAAAAATGTATTATTGCTTGATGCCGGTGATTTTTCACAAGGAACTCCTTACTTCAATTTCTTTAATGGGCGTGTGGAAATTGATGCTATGAACCGAATGAAATATGATGCCATTACGCTTGGAAATCATGAATTTGATAATGGTATTGATACGTTGGCTGTAATATTGAAGAAAGCTCAATTCCCGATATTAAGTTCCAATTATCAACTAGACAAAACGCCACTTTTCGAATTTGTAAAACCGTATTTGATTTTGGAACGAGGAGGTTTACGCATTGGCATTATGGCTCTTGACGTGAATCCGAAAAGTTTAATTATCGAAAACAATTACAAAGGATTGGTTTACGAAGATCCAATCAAAAAGGCTAAAGATATTTCCACTTTTTTGAAAAAGAAAGAAAAATGTGATGTGATTATTTGCTTATCACATTTAGGGGCTGATAGTACAAAAGCCGAAGTGAACGACTTTGAAATTGCTCACAGAACCCGTTATATTGATGTGATTATTGGTGGGCATTCGCACAGTTTACTCGAAAATGTAATTGCAAAAAATGCAGCCGGAAAACCAATTGTGATTGCACAAATGGCGAAAAGCGGTTTGTATCTGGGAAAAGTGGAGTTGGAATTGGGAAAGAAATAAATTTTAGCAATTTATGGCAAGATTTTTGTTAATATTCAGCTTGTTCTGATATGTCTTAAACACTTGTTTTCAATGAAAGAAACGCTTCTGATATTATTCTTTTTTTGCTCTTTAATGAGTTTCGGGCAAACAATATTGGAAACGAAAGATAATCTTTTGCCTTTGGATAATGGATTGTTGAATGATAAAAAGACTGAACTTTCAATTCCTTATCAATTTCAAACTCCCACACTATCCAATTCGTACGAAAATAGAAATTTTAAATTGATTGACATTACAAACAAAAATCAGACTATAAACTTCCCAGCAATCAACAATAAAACATTCTTACCTAACATCAAATTTGATGGAAATCTATACAACAGCTATTACATTAATAGTCGCAACTGGATAAATACTTCCCGTATACAAAATAATTATATTGGCTTAGGTGGTTTGACCACGGTTAGTGCGAATTATAATTGGAGAATTGGAACTTTTAGCATTATTACCGGTGGACTTTATGCTTCTAAATTCAATGTTTATAACAATTTCAGGAACGATGCCGGAGTAAATGGAAACATCAAATTCGTCCTTTCGGATCGGATTAGTATGAATCTCTTTGGTCAATACTCTGTAAATGGAATTAATAATGCCATCATTCCGCTTATGTCTACGTTATATCCCCAATCATTTTATGGAGGTTCTTTCGAGTTTAAGGTGAATGATAAATGGGGGCTAATGGTTGGTGCAGAAAATGAGTTTGATGTAATGACAAGAAAATGGGTAACAAAACCTTTTGTTATGCCTTTGTTTTATCAAAAATAAAGTTGAATTAATCTAGATTTTCGATTTCAGCATCACCACCGACCCAACCAACATGGGAAAAACAAAGTTCACCATCCAGATACACATGCCGGCTAACGCAATTCCAACCACCTGACCGGAAAAAGCTCCGATAAAAAGTACCGCATATGAACTGCGAACAGCTGCTTCGGAAAAAGCAACCGATGGTGTAAAAGTAACAAATAAATAATTGGCAGGAATAGCTATTAACGCTTGCCAGAGTTCTAACTGTACGCCGAAGAAACGCAGCATGAGGAAAAACTGGAAGCAGAAAACCAAATATCTTAGTAACGAAATCGCCATGATTTGAATTAAATCAGATCTAGAGTAGGAGGAAAGACAGGATGTAAAGGTTTCAATTTTGGCAGCAATATTGCTCTCTGCGAGTCGTTTACTTATGTTGGGCAAGGCGAAATATAAAAAACCAAAAAGTAAAAGGAAACTAATCAGTACCAATAAAAAGTCAGCAGTATCTGTATCCAATACGCCTGCAGTGGAAGAAAAATACAACAGGCTGGCAGGAATACCACACAGAGCCATGATAATATTCTGAGTCAGGCTATTTACCAAACTTAAAGTTACACCTGCTTTTCTGTTTTCGGTTTCCAGAAATACAACTCGTCCGACTAATTCACCAACACGATTGGGTGTAAAAAAACCCGTGGAAATGCCGGCAAGAACAGCTTTGTATGAAGTTAATAAGGATATCTTTTGAACATTGGCTGTCATCATTTTCCATTTTATCGCTTCCAAAAGCCAATTGAACGGTAATAAGACTATAACAAAAGCCAACCAACCAAATTGCGACAAAGGCATTTGTTCCCATTGCGCAAGAAGTTCATCGTATTGATCGAATGTGAGAAGTTTGTAGGCTAAAAAAACATAGGCCGCTATCATGATGGCCCATTTGATAAACGACCACCAACCTCCACCGGTTATCAAAGGTTTAAAGAATGAAATGAATTCGTTTTTTCTCATTGATCAATAGAGATTATGAATTTTACGCTTCAAAGTCTCCATCATCGCGATAGCTATCGGGAGGAGGAGATTTAGGGATCATTGGGAGTTTAAAAGTAAATTTCTTTTGAGAAAAATAACTGAACAAGGTAGTGAAAATTGTGACTATCATTTTGGCAGGAGTCGGGAAAAAGCCTGCTCCATCAACTAAAATTTTCAAGCCTACATAGTTTAATAGCAAATTAGACATTACTACTAAAAAGTATCGATATAACTGTACATGACCTCGTAATTCGGAACTGGTAAAGGTGACGTATTTTTGAAGTAAAAAACCGGAAAAAGATGAAATTGGAAAAACTATTGCTAAGGATGCAATGTGCGAACTAAGTGTTACAAATCCCAAATGCAACATTTGTTTTTGGAGTACAAAATTATATACCAAAAAGTATAACAGCAGGTCGAATGCCATATTTGCCACTCCCGATACGCCGTATCGGAAAAACTGCAAAGTCATGTATTTGCCGAAAGGTGGATAGAAAAAGTCGATGGATGAACTAATCCACCTACCAATAGTTTCGAAAATTTTTCTCATTCAGTTGTCTTAATATATTACATTATCGGTTAATATGACCGAAAAGGTAGGATAATCGAACAATTATAGTTACTTTTGTGCGCCTAAAAAAGCCTTTTTTGTACAACAGTGCAAAGATACATTTTTTTACGAACTTAAACACAACGGTTTTACCAATTTCGATTTTTTATTTAAAATTTATTATGCCCGACGACCACCCGAAATATGGCACAAGTAAAAGCGAAAAAATACTTGGGACAACACTTCCTAAAGGATATGGAAGTTGCCCGTCGTATAGCCGAGAGCCTAACGCTCGACGGTCGCACATCTGTACTTGAAATTGGTCCTGGAATGGGTGTGCTAACCCAGTTTCTACTTCAAAATCCCCTTATTGATCTTACTGCTGTTGAACTCGACAGTGAATCGGTGGTTTATCTTCACCAACATTATCCCGACTTACATGTTATCGAAGCTGACTTTCTGAAAATGGATTTAAAAAGCTATTTTCCAGATAAATTCTGCATTATCGGTAATTTTCCATATAATATTTCAAGCCAAATCTTCTTTAAAATGTTGGAGAACAAGGATTCTATTCCCTGTTTGGCCGGTATGATACAAAAAGAAGTGGCCGAACGAATTGCAGCTCCTGCCGGAAGTAAAACTTATGGCATCCTGAGTGTGTTAATGCAGGCTTATTATAAAATTGAATATCTTTTCACTGTTCACGAACAGGTTTTTGACCCTCCGCCGAAGGTCAAATCGGCTGTTATTCGCTTTACGCGTAATGAAGTTTCGCAGATCGATTGTAACGATCAACTCTTCAAAACAGTGGTGAAAACAGCCTTCAATCAACGTCGCAAAACCTTGCGAAATTCACTCAAACCCTTGGTAGAGAAAGACCATCCTATGTATGCCGATCCGCTATTTGACTTGCGGCCTGAGCGACTGGATGTAGCTGCATTTATTGACCTTACCAACCGGATTGAGAAAGCACTTAAATAGTTGACAGTTTATAGTTGACAGTTTATAGTTGTAAATAACAAAACATTTAATCATTTGAAACTTTTCGCAAAATTTTAATTCATCCACCTATGGACGATTATCATTCGTATTTAGTGTAAACCAGAATAGAGATTTTATTATGTATCTTCTATTCATAAACTTTGGAGGACAAATAATGAAAACTAATTATAATAATTTCCGATTGCTCCCTTGTGAAAAATGGGAACCAAACTGATGGGTAAACATCAAAAAAACCAACATATTCGGATTTAGACTACTTTTTAATCGCATTCAAAATTTCCATTTCGTTCAACATGACTATTGATAGATAGTTGAACGTAAAGCAGACAGTAGTAGAGAATGGTTGGTGCATAATTATTTACTAAAACTCATCCTGATTTATAGCTAATTTGTATTTTCACTACAGACATGGCTTATAAATCTACAAAAAAGGAGGTTAAAATGACACCACAAATCACATTTTATTTAAGCCAGGTTATAGGTAGTATAATCTATGACACAAACGATAAGCGTTTAGGCAAAGTTATAGATATTATTGTAAACACAGCTCAACATGGTCTTTCTCACGAAGAAGTATTCAGACCTGTTATTGTTGGACTTAAAACCAAAATAAACGGAGAGTTGCGATATTTAAATTTTGATTTTATAAAAATCGAAAACAATAAGAAAAACTTTTCTTTCATCTGCCATCAAATAGATGAATTAACCCAATATATAATTGATAACAGTTTGCCACTGGTGAAAAACATTCTCGACAGACAGATTGTGGACATCAACGGACTTAAATTGGTACGGGTAAACGATATTCGATTGGTTTCCATTGCTTCAGGAACTTATGCTATTGCTGTTGATATTGGCACCGAAGGTTTGTTCCGCCGGTTAGGCATTGCAAATCTGGTTAATAATTCTCTGAATTTATTCAAAATGACTTTGCCTACCCAGTTTATACTTTGGGATGATGTAGAAGCGTTTGATACGACCAACTTCAATATAAAACTTTCGCATTCCTCCAGTAAATTACAACGGTTGCATCCATCCGATTTGGCAGACATTATTGAAGAAATGGGTGCAAAGTCACGTACCAAGGTTTTCGAATCACTGGATGAAGAAAGAGCAGCTGATGTACTGGAAGAGATGGAACCTTATGCTCAGGCACAGATTATCGAAAGTTTATCGATTGGTAAAGCAGCCGATGTATTGGAAAAAATGCCGGCTGATGAAGTTGCCGATTTGCTTGATGAACTGGAAGATGAAAAAGTGGAATTACTCCTGAACGAGATGGAGAAAGAGTCCTCCGAAGAAGTCCGCGAATTGCTCGAATATGAAGATAAAGAGGTCGGTAGCATTATGACTACTGATCATCTTTCGTTCCGTGAAAGCATGACAATAGAAGAAACATTGAATGAATTACGTTTGCAAAAGCCTGAAGCAGACATGATCTATTCATTGTTTATAACCGATGAAGATGAAAAACTTATCGCCACCGTTTCGCTAAGAGACCTGGTGATTTCTTTACCTACCATGAAGCTTTCCGAAATTATGAATACTCATATCATAAGCGTATTTGATGAAGATAAGATTGATACCCTTGCTGAAATAATTTCTAAATACGACTTATTGGCCATTCCGGTGACCGATGCCGAAAATACCTTGATGGGTATGGTGGTAATCGATGATATTGTGGAAGATTTGATGTTGAAAGGTAAAACAAAGAAAGGAGGTAGGTCGTGGCGTTAATCAAATACAGCGAGTTTACTAAAAGACGAAAGAATATCTGGCGAAACCTGATTTTGTTTCTGGCTGTATTGGGTCCCGGAATTATTACTGGAAGTGTCGATAACGATGCAGGGGGTATCACTACCTATTCTATTGCCGGAGCATTGTATGGTTATAACTTACTCTGGACTATGATTCCGGCATTTATTGTGTTGGTGGTAGTGCAGGAGATGAATGCCCGTATGGGAATTGTTTCAGGCAAAGGATTAGCCGATTTGATTCGCGAGAATGCCGGTGTTAAGGTTACATTCTTTATATTTATTGGTCTATTGATAGCTGATATTGGTAATACGACTACAGAATTTGCCGGTGTTGCCGGAAGTATGCAGGTTTTTAATATCAGTAAATATCTTAGCGTTCCCATTTCGGCAGTTTTGGTTTGGTGGTTGGTAGTAAAAGGAACTTATAAATTTAGCGAACGTGTATTTCTTATTTTCAGTGCATTTTTGCTGGTCTATGTTTTTTCAGCTATTATGGGCAAACCGCATTGGCATGATATAGGTCAGGCTATGATAAAACCGGATATCCATTATACAAAAGAATATCTGGCAATTGTTATCGGAATTATTGGCACAACTATTGCGCCCTGGATGCAGTTTTATATGCAATCGGCTGTAATTGAAAAAGGTTTGAAAATAACTGATTACAAATATACTTTGTTGGATGTAATCATGGGAAGTGTCATTACAGTTGTTGTTGCGTTTTTTATTATTATTGCCTGCGCATCAACACTTCATGTGAATGGAATTGTTATTAACGAAGCTAAAGATGCTGCCATGGCTTTGAAACCTATTGCAGGAGATATGGCTTCCATAACTTTTGCCTTTGGACTGTTTATAGCTTCTATATTTTCAGCAACTATTCTGCCTGTTGCCACTGCATTTTATGTTTGTGAAGCTTTTGGATTCGAAGCCGGCATTGACAAAAAATGGAAAGATGCACCACAATTCTATTGGTTATTTACCTTTATCATTATTATTGGTGCAGCCATTATATTAATTCCAAACGCTCCGTTAATCGTAATTACTTTGTGGTCGCAGGTGGCCAACGGATTGTTACTCCCAGTTGTTTTATTGTGTATGATATTACTTGTGAACAACAAAGAAGTAATGGGTGAATATACCAATAAACGATGGCAAAATATTATTGGATGGAGTACAATTACAATTTTAATCGGACTCTCAGCTACCTTGTTGATATCTTCTTTTTTTTAAAAATATATCTAAATAATGATAATGCTTTATCGGTTCCCTTATAAAATATGATTATACTAATCTATCTAAGAAGAAAGGAAAATTACTATGTCGGAATTAAAAATCTTTTACCACGAAGAAGGTAAAATAAAAATATCGAAAAACCTGGATGTGATTAAGAAAATTAATCTGAAAGATTTAATCTGGATTGACTTAAACGATGTTTCGGAAAAAATTGAAGATGAACTGGAAGAATTTCTGAAAATCTATATACAGGAAGATGAAGAGATAGAGGAAATCGAGATGAGTTCGCGTTATATGCAAACCGACGACAGCATTGTAGCCAATTCAAATTTTTTACAAGATAATTTCACCGTCGAACCGGTATCGTTTATCATAAAAAATGGGATTCTGGTTTCGGTACGAAATGCAAATCTCAGATCATTTACCGAAACTATCAAGAAGATTTATGCTAATACACGTAATTTTCCCACAGGTTTCCATGTGTTGGTAGCCTTGTTCGAAACTCGGGTGGAATATGATGCCGACATGATAGAAGATGCTACCGATCAGATTACCCATTTAAGTAAGACCCTGAATACCGAAGATGATCTGGATCAGGATATACTGATACGCATTAAGGATTTGCAGGAAAAGGTGATGATCATTCGTCAAAACATTATTGATAAACAACGTGTCATATCCAATATGTTGAAATGCGACTTCTTTCCCGAAGAATTAAGTCCGCGTCTGACCATGATAGTAAAGGATATCAATTCACTTTTTGAATATACCCGTTTCGGTTTTGACAGATTGGACTATTTGCAGGATACTTTCCTGGGTTTGGTAAACCTGCAACAAAACAAAATTATCAAAATCTTTACTGTGGTATCGGTCATCTTTATGCCACCAACGTTGATTGCCAGTATTTACGGGATGAACTTTAAACATTTACCCGAACTGGACTGGAAATTGGGTTATCCTTTATCCATTTTATTGATGGTTGCTTTCTCGGGAGCCGTTCTAATCTACTTCCGACGAAAGAAATGGTTGTAAACAATAAGTAAAAAAAAACCGATCGGAATTATCCAATCGGTTTTTATTATACTAAAAAACTGTGTGTTATTTTCGGTTTTTAAGCGCTCGTAAAATTTTTATCTTTTAATAGACACCGCTTTTATTCTTAATGCTTTTAAAGCTTACATAGTTGATTTTTAGTTTCTTACTTCAAGGGTAACTGAATTTGATAATTGAGGCGAATAAATTGTATTTCCACTATATTTTGCATTAAATGTAAGCCGTCCTTTAGCTAACGAAGTGGCTGAGAATTGTGCATTTCCTGCATTATCCATCTGTAAAATGCCAACAACATTTTTATTATCATAAATGACTATTGATCCGGAAGGCTTTTCAGTTACACTCGATGTTTTTTGAACAGAAACATTCAGTAACACTGTATCTCCCGAATTAGTTTGTTTTGATGATGCTGATAGTGAAATTGTTGTTCCATTGGAGCGATTCAATGCTGAAACGCGATATAATCCGGCTCCATGTTGTTTAATGATAGGTGCAAATGCATTTCCAGTGAATGTTCCCAGATCTTTTTTTGCCCACATATCGCGTATATTACATTCGCCTGTAAATCCATGCTTTACTAAATCCAGCGGAATTTTCATTTCGGAATTTTCATCCGGATCGGAAGTTTGAAATGTGGGGTTTTGATCAAATATCATGAATTCAACTGAAGTTCCATTAGCCTGATCGGTTGCTCCTCTGTCGAGTCCTGCAAAAGTCTTAAACCTTGTAATCCCTTCGGGAATTTTGAAGAATATAATCGAATTGGCGTGAGTTCCTAAACCTTTGGAATATGTTTTACCCTGAACATTTAATATCGCGCCGGAAATGCTTTTATTCTTTGTGATAGTTCCCCAACCGGTTGTTGCATTTTCCCAAACCATATCGCTTAATAAGATCGAATCTCCATTCTCTTTATAAAGAACCGGATTGATCCAGTCGGCATGATCCCAACTGTTTCCATCACCTCCATTGCTTACTACAAGGTATAATTCTTTGCTTCCTGCTGGGATTTTTATATCAATATTGATTCCATAACCGTCTGTCAGTTTTGAAATCAGACCACTACGATAAAGTGCTTTGCGCGTCTTTACAAATTCATTTCCACTTGTATTAAACAAAGCTACAAATTTATCTCCATTGTTGGGGTCATCAGCCGTCCAGGCTATCTGATCATCTATTTTAAACCATTGTTTATTATTTACCGAACGTTTGTGCATATCCAACACTTCGTTATTTGTTATAAGTGCTTTTGTAAATGCGTCATTACTTGGCAAATCGCCTCCAAACATCAAAGGAGATTTAAATATCGACCATAAAGACATTAATGTGTACTGTTCATCGTGTGTAAACTTAGTCATGCGATCTGCTCCGCGCTCTCCACGGATACTGATACGACCCAAAGGCAACATATCGGCATCGGGCCAAGTTCCGGGTGCAATATAAGGAGACCAACGATTACATACTCCAAACTGATAATGGAGTTGATCCCAGTTATCCCAGAAATCATCCACTGTACGCCACATATTGGCGTGAGTCTTCACATGCTCAAATTTATCAACCGGTGTTTCGCCCGGAGACATACTCAATACGATAGCGCGACCTGTTTTATCAATGGCTTTTCGGATTAATTCAATTTCACCCTGATGATAGGGACGAGACAGATCGTCGATTTTTACAAAATCGATCCCCCAGGATGCATAAAGTTCAAAGATTGAGTTGTAATATTCTTGTGCTCCAGGTTTATCGGACAGAATAGTATAGTTGTCTTTAAGCCAGGTACATTGACCGGCTGTTGTGTAAATATCTGCCGCGGTTTTACCGTTGCCATCTTTGATTGGCAATTTCTTATCAACAGCCAGTTTGGGAACACCGCGCATAATATGTATTCCAAACTTCAATCCTTTGCTATGAATATAGTCAGCTAATGGCTTAAATCCTTTCCCGTTGGCAGCAGATGGAAATCGATTTACGGCAGGCATATATCTGCCATAAGCATCGTAATCGTAGATCTGATCTGTCTGATTGTATCCACCGGCTTTATCATTCTCAACAAACCACCGTATATCAACAACTACATATTCCCAGCCATATTGTTTTAAGTAAGTTGCCATATAATCGGCATTCGCTTTTACTTCCGATTCTACAACTGTAGGGCCATAGCAATCCCAACTATTCCATCCCATTGGTGGAGTCAATGCCCACTTCTGAAAGGTTAACTCTTTGCCATTCTGCGCAAAAAGACTAAGACTTATACCGATCAAGGAATAAAATAAAAATATTTTTTTCATGTATATTTTCTTTAAAGTTTATTCAAATGAGATTAACTACGTAAAAATAGTTTTTTTTTGAGTAAAAGCAATTGGCTTTAATATAAATTCAATAAAAACCCAACTTAACAATAAGAGACTATCCCATTTAAAAGATAGCCTCTGAAAGTTTTTATTTAAATGATTTTGTATAATAACATCTTTAGTTTCAAATAAAAATTTGAGTTCTGTTTACAATTTATACTTCCGAAGGAAGATTTGTAATGATAACTTTAAGCTTTTTTCAGATGCAAATATAGTTATTTTTGAAAGAAGCATGCTCAATCTAATAAAAGGGCGTAAAGATCAATTGATCTGTACGCCCTTTGGGTTTATAACTAATTTGAGATTTATAAAATCACTTTTTTAGTGACTGATTTCTTTCAATAGTTATATTTACTTTACAATTGCTTTAAATGTTTTCAATACACCTGAGGCATTTACATTAATAACATAAACTCCTTGTTGTAGTGTTGTTGAAAAATAATCGCCTGTAGCAACTTGTTTTACTAATTTTTGTCCATTTACAGCGTAAATAGAAACTTCATCGCCTACATTCGTGCCCTTTACATTCAATGTATTTCCTTCGGCATAAACAATAAGTCCAACTGCCGGAGCAGAAACACTTGTATATACATCAGAAGTACCTGTTACAAAAGATCCGAAAGTACTATAAGTTCCAACATAGGATGTTCCTGTTTTTACAGCAGGGCTATTTACATATGCAGAACCTACATATTGTGCAATAATAGGATAAACACCTGTTGCAGTTACAGCCGATGGAGTAAATGTAATTTCAGTTGAAGAAGGTGTTACAGCTGTTAAAAGCCATTCTTTAGCATTATACATTATTCCTGATGCTGCTGTACCTGACAATGTTGTTCCAACTTTTGCAGAAAAATCTGTTGCAGTAGTAGCTGTAACTGAAGCAGGATCGTAGCTTGCAGAAGAAGGTCCGATAGGGAAAAGTTTAGCTGTTGCTGCTAAGATAGTTTGAGTTAATTTTCCGGCACCATTCGTAATTATGAATTTTGCACTAGTTGGACCTGAAATAGAACCTGTAGAAGCAATTGTCAAATTATTTGCACCTAGAGTAACTTTACCAGTAGTCATTAACATGATACCATTTACAGTAACAGGAACATTTAATACTAAACCTGTTGCACCGGCAATCGTAAGATTGTTCAATACAGTTGCACCTGTTGGTATTTCATTTGCAGTTGTAAGTGCGGCAGAATTATTGTAAAAAAGGTTTACAGTTGCACCAAATACCGGTGCAGTGCTTAGCGAACCTGCTGCACGCGTAATAGTAGCTCCATTCGCCAACGTTACATTATTGGTTGTGTTCGTTACAACCCCTTTGGTCAATGCTAATGTCCCATTCACTGTAATTGCAGCATTTAGTACTACACCAACAGTATTGTTTACTGTCAGGTTAGTCAATACAGTTGCAACTGTCGGCATTTCATAACTTGTTGTGGTTGATACAGTATTATTGTATATAAGATTAATACTTGTTCCAAATACAGGGATAGCCGTTAACGAACCTGCTGCAACGCTAATCGTAGTTGCGTTAGCCATAGTTACACTATTGGTTGTGTTATTTAAAACACCATTGGTTAATGTCAATGTACCATTTACTATGATAGGTGCATTTAAAGAAACACCGCCTGCATTGTTAATTATCAATGTGCTTAAAACAGTTGTTGCAGTTGGTAATTCAGGTCCGGTTACAGTTGCGACAGTATTATTGAAAGTAACATTCACTGTTGCGCCAAATGTTGGAGCAGTAACCAACGAACCTGCTGTACGTACTATAGTTTTTGTATCAGCTATAGTTAAATACGCTCCATTAGTAAATACACCATTGGTCAATGTCAATGTACCATTTACTGTGGCTGCAGAATTTAATGTTACACCGCCAACATTGTTTATTATCAGGTTATTCAATGTTGTTGCAGACACAGGTATTTCAACTCCTGTTGTTTGTGCTACTGTATTATTATAAGTAATATCAATAGTTCCAGCAAAAGTAGGAGCATTTGTCAATGTACCGGCTGTAACAATTATCGCTTTTCCAGTAGCAAAAGTCAAATTCGCTCCGTTATTGAAAGCTCCTAAAGTCAATGTCAATGTTCCATTAATAGTGGCTGCAGAATTTAAAGTTACTCCGGCTGCATTATTTATAATCAAATTGCTCAAAACGGTTGCAGTCGTAGGTATTTCTACACCAGTGGTAGTTGCAGCAGTATTATTATAAGTAAGATTTACAGTTCCTGCATATGTAGGAGCAGTTACCAATGAACCTGCTGTTATAACGATCGTTTTTCCTGTAGCTACAGTTAAAAACGCTCCGTTAGTCAAAGCACCATTTGTCAATGTCAAAGTCCCTGAATAGGTAGTAGCTGCAGTTAAACTAACGCCTGCTGTGTTGTTAATAATTAAATTATTAACTGCTCCTGCAGTAAGATTTGAAACTGTCTGAGCTGAAGTACCATTGTATGCAATAGTTCCGGTAGTTCCGGTAGCAATAAAGCCAAGACCGGATGTTGCACCTTTTAACGTCAGAACATTGGCTCCTGTAGTCAAAACACATTTAGCTGAAGTCAATGTCAAATCACCATTAATGGTAGTAGCTCCATTTAAAGTTACACCTAATGTATCGCTTACAACCAAATTGCCAAATTGACCTACTCCAAAAATAGCTTGACCTTTAGTACCATTTAATGTAGTTGTACCTGCACCACTGATTACTCCATTAATAATAGGAGAACCTGTGATTTGCAAATTACCACTATTTGTAAGTGTTACTCCACTATTAATTTGTAAGAAATTAACTGTAGTTGTGGTACTCAATGTTGGTTGGTTAGTAGTGACTGGTATAACAGCATTTAAATCTGCAGTAGGAACTCCATTTGACCAGTTCGTTGCATCAGCCCAATCGGTGCTGGTTGCTCCTGTCCATGTGGTTGGTGTATCTTCATACAATTCCCAGTTATCGATATAACCGAATCCACCATTAAAGAAAGTGCCTTGACCTCCCTGTTTTAATATTGGACCGGTAGTGAATTGGTAATCAATAGTTTCCCACGCTGCTGTGGTTGAGGCCGCAGTGAAGAGATCTGCTGCAGTATTATTCCATCCATAAACACCGATTCCAAGTGTTCCGCTAACTTTATATACCTTCGCTTTTATACGGTAATGGGTATTGGGTTTCATGATTCCGTTAAGAAGACGGTCATAAGATCCTGTAGTAACCAAAACGCTACCACTACTAAGTCCTGAATATACATAAGCAAGATTTGTGTTTAGGCCTTTACCTCCCCAACCATCTTTGATGTAGAAATTACAGTAAGGATCGATAATTAAATTACCACTAGGATAAAGTGGAGTGAAATTAAATGCAGTTGGATCTGCTTTAATTGGAATAGTATCTACAGTAAGTCCACTAGTTAAATAGATATTACCATTTACTGCTGTTGTTCCATCATAGGTAACAGCAACACTAGTAGGATTAAAAACATTTTGAGGAAGAGAAGCAACCATTGTGATTCCTGCTGGGGCAGTAATTGTAATAGGAGCAGTAAGATTATTGCTGTTTACCTTAAATGAGGTTGAAGCCGAAAGTTCCAAATTTGCAACTGAAACTTTTATGAAAGGTTTTGAGTCCTCGGCACCTTTTAAAAATAAGTATTTAACTTCGTCAGCACTTAATGCTTTATTGTAAATACTATATTTGTTTAATGATCCTTGCCAGGTTGCATCAGCCGTGTAACCGCTTTTTGCAAGATAAGCAACACCGGTTCCTATGTTAGCAATGCTATTACCAACTCTTAAGGGAGTAACTCCGTCTAAAATTCCATCTACATAGAAAGAAATGTCTGTAGCTGTGATAATAGAAACCAGATGATGTAAACCGTTTGAATTGCTTACAGTTCCGTTTACATTATCTTCAGATGACCAGGGTGATGTCAGGTTAACGCATGATATAGCAGTACGACTTGTAGTTGTTATGAAAACGCCTTGTGCACCAACAGTGCCATTCACATTTCCAAAATAACTAAGCATCGGATTGCCCGAGTTGGTATTAGTAGAGGTTACCCAGGCTTCCAAAGTCAGTGCCGGATAAGTGTTCAGTGCCAAATCAGTACCCGAAAGTGAAAGATACTGACCGGCTGCCGTTAATTTTAATGCTTTGGTTGTACCATCAACAACTGCGCCTCCCATAAGCGTACCATTAACAGGGTTGGTTAAAACTGCATCATTTACTGTACCATCATCAAAGGTCCATTGATGCTTTAAATTGGTTGTTCCCGGATCGGTTTGCGCATTCACAAACCCGACTAACATGCATAGACATGTTATAAGAGTAAAGAGTTTAATTTTTCTCATGATTTAAAAGAATTAAATGGTTAATAAAAATAATTGATTGAAAAGTGTACTTATTAAAATGCTTATTGGTAATAGTTATTATTTTTTCAAAATGGATGACATGGAAATACCACTGAATTACAATTTTTCGGCTGCAAACATATTTATTCTTTTTATTTTTCTTGTTAAGTATCGTACAAAACGCTGAAATTATGTCAAAGAAATAACATTTTTGTAATAGAATATGTTCTTTGTTCCCTAAATTTTAACACGCAAAGTTTAATCTTTTATACTTAGACTTGCAGATATCCCTTATCATTTGTTCATAATCACTAATATGAATTTGCAAATATATATGCAAAAGAAAGAAAAGAGGATGAAAAAAGAGTCAATAAAGTGGATGAATAGTTTTATGGGGACTATAAATCCAATTATTAGTGCAATAATGTTAAGATTTTACATTTCACTTCTGAAAACTGGATTGATGTCAGAATCATGACAACGATACTTTTTCCAGTCTAAATAAATATGTTTTATGCGGAGATAAATTTATTCGAAGATATTCATTAAATTTGCAGGACAATTTTATAAATAATGCATAATTCATTCCTTCACATGGAAATGATTAGTTAAAGACATAAGAAACAGATATTTGAAGAAATAAATATGCGATAATAATTAATTACAACTACTACTTAACAATCAACAATTAGAAAACATCATGAAAAAAACCTTTCTTTCGCTATTGGTGATGGGTACGATGACGCTAATGTCTCAAACGATGCCCACCAAAATTACAATTCACGCCGATCAGGGCAAGAATCAAATCAACAAAGAGATATATGGTCAGTTTGCCGAACATTTGGGAACCTGTATTTATGGTGGTATCTGGGTGGGTGAAAACTCACCGATTCCTAACACTAAAGGTTATCGTAACGATGTGCTCAATGCACTGAAAGAACTTAAGATCCCGGTGTTGCGTTGGCCTGGCGGTTGCTTTGCCGATGAGTATCACTGGATGGACGGTATTGGTCCAAGAGAAAAACGGCCTAAAATGGTAAATAATAACTGGGGTGGCGTGGTAGAAGACAACAGCTTCGGTACGAATGAATTCCTGAACCTCTGCGAATTAATAGGCTGCGAACCTTACATTAGCGGAAACGTGGGTAGCGGAACAGTTGAAGAACTTGCCAAATGGGTAGAATATATGACTTCCAACGGCGACAGCCCGATGGCAAACCTACGTCGTCAGAATGGACGCGAGAAACCATGGAAAGTAAAATTTCTGGGTGTAGGGAATGAGAGCTGGGGTTGTGGTGGTAGCATGACGCCCGATTATTACTCCGATTTGTATCGTCGCTATTCGACCTATTGCAGGGAATTTGATGGCAATAAATTATATAAAATTGCCAGTGGTGCCAGCGACTACGATTATAATTGGACCGAAACACTGATGAAGAATGTGGGTAACCGTATGCAAGGTCTTTCGCTACATTATTATACGGTGAAAACATGGAACGGGAGCAAAGGTTCTGCCACGAAATTTGATAAGGATGATTATTTATGGACAATGTCTAAATGTCTTGAGATAGAAGATGTGGTGAAGAAACACATTGCTATCATGGATAAATACGATCCAAAAAACAAAGTGGGTTTATTGGTTGATGAATGGGGAACATGGTGGGATCAGGAGCCGGGTTCACATCCGGGATTTCTCTTTCAACAAAATACCATGCGCGATGCTTTCGTTGCTGCTTTGACTTTGAATATTTTTAATAAATATACGGAACGGGTAAAAATGGCTAACATTGCTCAGGTAGTGAATGTTCTTCAGGCCATGATACTGACCGATGGTCCGAAAATGGTGCTGACTCCTTCGTATTATGTTTTCGACATGTATAAACCACATATGGATGCAACCAATTTACCGTTGGATATTCAGTGCGACGAACTGGCTTCGAAGGACAGAAAGTTCCCATCGGTAAGTGCTTCGGCTTCGAAGGATGCCAAAGGTGCCATTCATATCACCCTGGCCAATATCAATCCTGATAAAGAACAAACCGTTGAAATTGATCTGGCCAATGTGAAGATTGCTAAAGTGGTCGGAACTATTCTGTTGGGTAAAGGCATCGACTCTTACAATACCTTCGAGAACCCGAATGTTGTTGTTCCGACTGCTTTCAAAGGCGCAAAAATAACCAAAACAGGTCTGTCGGTAACACTTCCTGCCGCGTCGATTGTTGCGCTGGAGTTGTAAACCCCTAACCCCCTAAAGGGGAACTTAAATTAGTTTCTTTTAGTGAGGGCTTCACTTGCAGTGAAGCCCTCACTTTGGGATTATTTTTTTATACTGTTTTCGTCTCCTCAGGTGTAGTTCCTTTGGCGTGCCCACCTGCAATATTGATCACCGTACGGGCTTTCACATAATTGCCATAAAGTCTAGGGTTCGACTTTTAGAATGGAAACATCATAGGATTTAAAGTGTCTTTTATAAAACCTTTTGTAATTTTATCAGCGCACGATAAACTTCGCGTAACCCGAAATGCCATCGCTTGTTTTGCAATGAACCACATAGATTCCCTGCGACAAACCGGAGACATCGATTTGAGCCTTGTTATTCGATATCGTTTTTTGAATCAGTTCTTTTCCGGTTAAATCCATCACCGAAACGCGAATCGTTGAAGAACTTCCGTTGAGTGAAATGTTCAACACATCTTTCACAGGATTGGGATAGACAGATAAAGCAGATTTCTGACTTACTTCCGTTATTTGAGTATTAGCACCCCATTTTGCATTTAAAGCCTGCTTTTCGGAAGCGGTTATCGGTATAATTGTTCCATGACGTGGAGTGAAATCAAAAGATATAGGAGTGGGAGCTACCGTGAAATTCAGCAGATCGGTGCTGATTGTAAATTGATAAGCACCACTAGTGTACATATCGTACATCAAAATATAATTGTCGGAATTGATCAGTTTAAAAACACTTGAACCTTCAACTGCATTGGTGGTTGATTGCAGGTATTTGTCAACCAACACATATCCTTCGGTCAATTTTGCCGAAGTAGCTTTTTTGATACCATTCCCGTTTCCTTCGGTTTTGAAAAACAAGTTATAAATACCATCTTTCAGGATGATATCCGCATCAATGGTTGACAAACCGCTGTTGTTGAACAAAAGTGCAGGAGCTGATTCTAACGCAGTAAAGGTGCTATTGGCGTACGCATAATATATTTTGTCGTAATCGGATGATCCAAGACGCATGGCAAAATAAACCATATATTTACCTACAGTTGGATCGTAGATGGTTTGTGGTGCCCAAACACGGTCGGCAGCACTATATTGAGGATAAGTATTCGGGATATTGACCACTGCCGATTGCCAGTCAGTCAAATTGTTAGATTTTAATAATACCATCGCCCTGTTTGATGCCCAACCCAGCGCCGATACCATATCTGTTGCCACCATATAATAATCGTTATTCTCACCACGTAAAATGTGTGGATCGCGTACTCCACCCGAAGAACTGATGGCTGCTGAACTAACTATAGGATTATTGTTGTTTATAGCTTTATAATTATAAGCATCATCACTTATTGCAAATCGAATGGCTTCCTGATTTCCGCTATTTCCTGTAAAATAGGCAAACAGATAAGCAGAGAAATCTTCGGTTTCGGCTATATAAACATCAAATGTTTTGAAAGTAGATTCAGTTCCTTTTGTAATCGTTGCTGTCAAAGTAACTTTAGTTTTACCTGCACCTTTGGCAGGGCGGCTTAGGATTACACCTGAAGTCGAAAATACAGTTGGCGCATTGCTACTCCAGGAAATAACTGTACCTTCATTACCATTTAGAGGAAGTGTCAGGTTAGATGTTAGAGAAATTAAGTTTCCAACAATTTTCAAATTCAATGAATCAGTCGCAACACTCATTCTATCAGATAGAAAAGGAATTACATTTGCAGTGAATTCTTTGGTATCGGTTACTCCATTTTTAGAAATGGTTGCAGTCAGTTTTACTGTTGCGATGCCGGCACCCAAAGCAGGACGAGTGACGATTCCTGTATTTGATATAATACTTGTATTGTCTGAACTCCACGCTATTACAACACTATTTCCTCCAACTGTTGGTAGAGTCAGATTCGATGTAACAGAGTCTAACCTGCTTAATACCAATTGCGATTTTGCATCAGCAACCTGCTGAATAATCATAGCGCTATCCAGTCCTGTTCTTTGTGAGGCCAGAGTTCCAATTTCAGTTGAAGTAAGAGCACGGTTATATATTCGAAAATCGTTCAATAATGACTTGGTTAAATAAGCATCTGAACTATAGCATGATCTACCGATATAATTGTTAGTGGTTGCTCCTAAAGCAGAAGGTAATGTGGCAATTGTTCCCGTTTTTACTTGTACGCCATTCACATAAATAGTTCCGGTTGTTCCCGTTTGAGTATAAGTAACGTTTTGCCATGCACCTTTGGCTAAAGCACTTGCTCTGTTGACCGTTGCTTCTGCCGAATAATTCGTTTTAGAAATAGCGTATCGTGTGCTTATTGCTGTTAAAAACATATTCCCATTTGCAGTTGATCCCATATTGGCGGAGTTGGCAAAAGTCCAGATAAAATTACCTGCTGCTGTTGAATTAGCAGTTGGATCAATATAAATATTTAATGCAATCGTAAAGTCGGCCAAAGTTTTGATGACTGCTCCTGTTTTAGCACCCATATCAAGGAAGCCGTTTAGGGAACCCAAATCGAGGACATTGAAACGCCCCAATTTCTTGACAATGGCTCCGTTTTGCAATATTGCATTGTAACCATTGCCGGAACTATCCGCAATGGAATCTAAAGCTGTACTGCTGCTGAAACCATATTGAATTTTCAGGGTGGAATCCAATGCAAATACTTTCGGAGAAATCATCAGGGTTGCGCATAAAATAACAGCGAAACATGCCTTTGCTAAAGACATGCGCGAGGATTGAAATTTGTTTGTTAAGATCAGTTTTTTCATTGAGTGAGTTGAAAATTAATTGCTGGTTTAGGCTATATAAAAGAAAGATTTAATTCTTGATTACTTTTTGAATAAATACTTTGTTATCTGTTTTTATCCGGATAAAATAAACACCGGATTGTTGATCTGTGAGATCAATTTTCTCCGCACCCAAAGATTGAAGTTCAAAAATTAATTTTCCCATACTATCTAAGAGACTTATTGAGTATTTTTCTCCAATTGTTTTTTGAATAAATACATAATTGTGCGTAAATGTTGGAAAAATCTTCACATCATCAATCGAACTTTTGGTTTCAACTATTCCTAATGCTTTGGTAACATTCAATTTTAAAACGGTCACTGAATTTGGTTTAAAATCATAGTTGAAAGCCGGGGTACTCGAATTTATCGTAGTTGTAACCGGTACTATTTTCGTTGGACTAAGTAACGAGTTCTCATCTGCAAGATTTGCAGAAGTTAATTCAGTTGCTGTTCCACTTACATTGTCAGTGCTTAAACCACGTAAATCAATTGTTGTGTTTTGAGTAGTAGTAACTGTATTGACCACTTTTACAAATAGTTGATTCACACTTGTATCCAATGAAGCAGAAGTAAATAAGTACGGAGACGATGACAGCATATTGTGTATAAGTACATTATCCAGATAGAATAAAACCCGGTCTTTTTTGACTTCTATCCTTATATCATACCATTTATTCAAAGTAACACTGCCCGGAACAGTCGTCAACACAGACTTTGCTCCATTTATACATTGTTCGATAGCATGCTGGGTATTGCCCCAGCCGCCTATGTTCCACCAATAGAAATTATTACTGTCTTTGTTACCAAAAAGGATCAAGAATCCTTCATTCCCTGAGGTTTTGCGTGCCTTAACCGAATAGGTGTAAACAGAATCAGTGATATTGGCACCTATTGTACGACAATCAGTCAGCGTACCGGTTTGCGAATAAATACCACCGGCTACCGACCATGTTCCTATGGCTGGTGTCCAATTAGAGCTGTTTGCAAACTGATCGGCAAATATAACTGTTCCATCGCTTTTTGTGACCGAAACGTTAGAATAATTGACTGCAGTAGACCATGAACCCAAACCAACTGCTCCGGTAATTATATTGTCTTTTGAGATCAAAGAATCTTTTATCGGAATAATTACATTTCCTAAATTAGTGGCAAATAGTTTTTGTACATAATAGGAAGGTGTGCCATAAGCAGTAGATGAGTTATAAACTATCATATCCGGATTCCATTTTCTGTCATCTACATTGACAAACATAGGTGCGTAAGAATTCATTATCACTTTATCCGAATTTTTCTCCATACCGGTCATAAAAGCAGCTTCACCTATAGCAGCACTTAGGTTGCCCTGTCCACAACCGTTGGTAACAGCATATTCTCCTACATAAACCTTCGGACCTGTTCTGCTATAAGTGTCATATTTGAACGCTTGACTGATAAACCACTGTGGACTGCTGTAATAATGCTCGTCCATCATATCAGTTAAGTTAGACACTTTCATGGTAGGATCATCAGTGCCCGTATCATCCCCATCTGCTATACATGTTACGTATGGATATTTTGCTTTTATTGCATTATGAAACTGAAAATATCTTTCAGCATAACGATCATTCCCGGAGTTTTCGTTCCCAATTTCGACATACTTCAAATTGAATGGTTCAGGATGTCCATTGGCAGCCCGCATTGCACCATAAGTAGTTGTCAAGTCACCATTTGCATACTCTATCGCATCCAAAGCGTCTTGAATATAAGCATCAACCTGATTGTAAATCACAACATTACCATGAGCTACGCCAATATTGAAAACATATAAAGGTTCTGCACCTATGTCTTCAGATAATTGTAAAAATTCATGATATCCCATTCCGTCAGATGTCCGGTACCCCCATAAATTATAATGTCCGGGACGATTTTCAATATTTCCAATCGTTTGTTTCCATTGAAAACGGTTCGCAATAAAATCTCCTTCAACAAAACAACCTCCCGGAAAACGCATAAACTTAGGATGCATATCAGCAACCATCTGCGCTAAATCAGGTCTTAACCCATTGGGTCTGTTATTGAAAGTAGGCGGGAATAGAGAAACGACATCAAACCAGATTGTACCGGTGGAGTTGGCTGATAAGACAAGTCGACCTGTTGCAAAGCTACCAGTAGGAGTAAGGGTACAAGTGAATTTTTGCCATTGGTCAGTTAAACCGGAGATCACGGCAGTAGCATATTTTGCACCGGCGGAATTTTCCAACGATGCCGTTATGTCACCTGAGAAATTGACATCCCGTTTGGCAAAAAAGGTCAACTTGTATTGTTGTCCGGCTACTACGTTTATTCCCCAAAAACCAGGATTGTAGACGCCGGCTCTTGCAGTAGTGGAAGCGCTTGTCACAACCATTTTTAGCGAATTAGTTTGAAAAGTGTTCAAAGGATTTGTTTTATCCAGCGATAGTGTTACTGCGGCGCCGTTTGTTGTTGTAGCTACCCAGGGATCTATGGTAGTGGCATCCTCAAAAGAGCGGTTTTTAATTAACTCAGCATATAATCCTCCGTCTGCAGCATGATTAATATCTTCAAAGAAAACACCATAATGAGTCGGACTTACATTGATCCCGGTTTTATTGAGGTCAATAGTTAGTTTCGATTGGGCTTGTAAAACTCCTGTTATAAATAGCAAAGTTACGAAAATGAGTGATTTTAAGTTCATGGTTATTTCGATTTTAAGTTGATTTTTAATTTTGAGAAATTTAACTGATTTTTCTAATAATAATTTTCTATCTGTTGTTTGTAAAATAATATACAGTTAATTTTAAAATACTATAAAACGCTTGACTTTACAAAGATACTTTACAATTTAAAAATCAGGTTGATTATATGATCAAATAGTTGTGTCTGCATCCATTTATAACATTTAATCTATTTGGAATTGTTTGAGAACTAAGCAAAATAGAATAATAAACCGTTAAGATCAACATTGTTTGTTTAAATTTTCCTGCTCACTACCAACTTGTAGGTAATCCACAATCATCTATTAGCATGGCTTTGACAAGTTTTGTATGAAGAATTAAACCGTTTGCTTGCGCAGCAGAATTCCCCAATCCGGTTATTTCGGATTTGTAGTTAATACCATAGGGCCAGAAGTGCTGGCTGTCACCTTTTAGAGTTTCACCAGTTGCACCCAACAATAGTGCTGAAGCCGTACTTCCAGTCCAAACACCACCAACTATTTTTCCTTGCCAAACAGAAGTTGTACCTGAACCAAAATAGTGAGCAAATTCATGCATAGCAGTTCCAACCCACATGTAAGTAGTATTTGATCCAAATGCAACCTGACCATGATAACTTGCTTCGGCTGTAGGAACACCTGAGCTATAAGCAATCCAAATATTATGAGAGAATGTAGTATATCGATTGTAATAATAACAAGCACTATCCACGGCAATTTTTATCAATCGATATTGTGTAGGATAAGTCAGTGAGTCAAAGCCCATCGTATAAGTAACATTCCCCATTAATGGTTTTACAGTCAGTTGAGCACCATATGAAGTTCCAACACAATTGGTAGCAAAAGCGCGAACATAATAAGTTGAATTTAAACTTAAATTAGTCATAAACGCATAATATTGCCCAACATTTGTTCCACCGGAGTATTTAAAATCAGTAATTGTTGGATTTTTTGAGGTTGACCAACACACACCTCGTTCAATCAACGTTCCACAACCGCCATTACTTGTTACATTTCCAATACAAGTAGCTTTGTTGGTAGTATAATTATAAGATGCAGATACAGTTGCAATTACTGGCAAACTATAACTTAGTGTTGTGAAACTGACTTGTTCACCATAGGACGTTCCGTTAATATTTGTTGCATAAGCTCTTATGTAAATGACTGATCCTGCAGTTAATCCTGAGAGGTTCAAAGTGAAAGTTGCAGCTGTTGAAATTATTTTGTTGTTTTCAATTGAGGGATTTAAAGTTGTACTCCAGCATATTCCTCTTTCTAAAATGGTAGTTCCACCTACTGATTTAATTATCAAGCCACTTTGCGCAGTTGTGTATGAAATCGATGTAACCGCAGATGTAGTAACTATTGGTAAATTACGGGAAATGCTATCAGAAAATGTTAAGCTATCAATGGTCAGAATGGAAATGCTTGTTACCGTATTATCTGATTTTTGAATGTCAAGCACTGTCTCACTGTTACTGAATTTAAGGCTGTCGATTGAAGATATATTGAAATTTAATACAGAGAAATCAGTTTTATACAGGTTAAGAGTCTTTTGTGCAAATAGTGCGAAGATACAGATGATACTTATAATAATGAGTCCATATTTTTTCATAGTTTTGTGAACTTTAATGCTTGATTATTGACTTTGATAATATAGATACCTTTATTTAAATGACTAATATTAATGGGCTCATTGACTGAATAGTTATGAAAACTCATTATTTGATTACCACTTACCGTATAAATAGTAATGTTTACTTCTGTTTCAGGTACATTTTTTAAGGAAATAAAGTCATAGGAAGGATTAGGATAAATCAACAATGTTTTTTTATCCTCAAGAATTTTATTAAATCCTGTAGTTGTACTGAAAACTAAACTTTGGATTGAAGATGTTGCAACATTTTCATTTGTGCCTGCCAAATAGTTTAATATCAAATCAGTATTTGAAAAAGTTATTTTGTTTAAAGCGCTTAATTCAATTTTTTTGTCTGCGCCATCCCATTTATTTATATCTAAAAAAACAGTTTGTGATTTTACCGGCATAATATTCATCCCCAAAATAACAGAAAGGGAAAGTGTCCGGAAGAGTTTAAATTTCATATTTAGATAATTTAAAATATTAGATCAAAGTCTTAAAGAATTAACCTGACAGAAAGAACTTTACAGGCAATTTATACATTGATTTTTAATTATTTAAATCTCAGAACATCTTTCTGATTATCTGAGCAGAAGAAAGCAGAATAATTTGACAAATGTAGATAATAATTATGCTAATTGAGAGGAAAAACTAATCAAATATGAGGACATTTCGATTCATTAGAGAGCAATCGTTAATAACCTTTTCATTCATTCTATCATTAGGTCAAATAACAGGAATAGCTATGGATTTAATACTCAGCAATTTCCTCCTTCGAATCTACAATCTATTATTTGACAAATGAGAAACAAACACATACTATGAAATCTAATGTGAGATTCTATTATTTCTGTAGCTTAAGCTAATATGAGTCGCATCGAAAAAACAGGTCAAAAAAATATAAAAATCCTCCACCTTATTGAACGAATTCTATACTTCAAATATAGAATGAATTTGTACTTTTGTAAACTCCAATTTTTAGTTCAATTCAGATACTGACGTTTTAAAAAGACTCTTAATAATCAACTCGACAGGAACTATTTAACCTGCACAATTTTAAATATATATAATGAAATTAAACAGGTTCTTACTACCAATACTGATATTAGTTTGCTTGAATGTTTTTGCACAGAAAAAACCATCCAAACCGGAACTTATAAACATAATTGAGAAAGTGAACAACTACTGGCAATCAACTCATCCAAATCCGGGGAATCCTTTTTGGGACAATGCTGCATACCACACCGGCAATATGGAAGCTTATTTTGTTACAGGAAATGAAAAGTATAGACAGTATTCCGAAGCGTGGGCAACCCAAAACCAATGGAAAGGGGCTAAGTCGGACGACAAAGCTCAATGGAAATATAAATATGGTGAAACTGACAATCATGTATTGTTTGGCGATTGGCAAATCTGTTTTCAAACCTATATCGACCTGTATAATTTAAATCCCGACAGCAATAAAATAGCACGGGCACTTGAAGTAATGGAATATGAAATGAGCACTCCAAATGATGATTATTGGTGGTGGGCAGACGGATTGTATATGGTAATGCCGGTGATGACGAAATTGTACAAAGTAACAGGAAATCAGCTTTATCTGGACAAACTGAACGATTATTTTTTGTATGCAAAAAGTATAATGTATGACCCGCAAACAAAGCTTTTCTATCGGGATGCTAAATACGTTTACCCAAATCATAAAAGCGCAAACGGCAAAAAAGATTTCTGGGCACGTGGTGATGGTTGGGTTTTTGCCGGACTGGCAAAAGTGTTGAAAGATATGCCTAAAGATTGCAAGTACCGTAGTTTGTTTTTGAAACATTATCGGGATATGGCAAAAACAATATTAAAATCGCAACAACCCGAAGGTTATTGGACGCGTAGTATGCTCGATCCGCAGCATGCACCGGGACCCGAAACGAGCGGAACAGCATTCTTTACCTATGGCCTGCTTTGGGGAATTAATAACGGCTACCTGAATGAGTGCAAATACCGTCCCGCTGTCCTAAAAGGCTGGAAATACCTGTCAACAGTAGCACTGCAACCTTCCGGTAAAGTAGGTTATGTGCAACCGATAGGCGAAAAAGCCATTCCGGGTCAAGTAGTAGATGCAAATTCAACCGCAAATTTCGGGGTTGGAGCATTTTTACTGGCAGCGTCCGAGATGCTAAGATACTCTGAGAAATAATAATTTATAATGAATGATATAATTTAGTTTTAAAAAAGGATTTAAAAAATTTAGATAACACAAATGAAAAAACAGCTTTTACTATTTTTGGCGCTCTTATTATTGCCATTAGGAACTATTAATGCACAACAAGCACAATCGGGGAATTTTATTGCAGGGAATAAAGAATTTATGCTGAATGGCAAACCTTTTATCATCCGCGCCGGTGAGTTACATTATAGTCGGATACCTAAACCCTATTGGGATCATCGCATTAAAATGGCTAAAGCAATGGGTATGAATACCGTTTGTATTTATTTGTTTTGGAATTTTCATGAGCAGGAACAGGGCGTTTTCGATTTTTCAGGTCAGAAAGATGTCGCTGAATTTGTTCGGTTGATTCAAAAAAACGGCATGTATTGTATTCTTCGTCCCGGTCCATATGTTTGTGCTGAATGGGATATGGGCGGTCTGCCCTGGTGGTTACTTAAAAAGAAAGATTTGAAAGTTCGCACCCGGTCTGACGAATTTTTTATGGATAAAGTAAAAACATACCTGAATGAAGCCGGAAAACAATTAGCGCCTTTACAAATTCAAAATGGTGGCCCAATTATCATGGTTCAGGTTGAAAATGAATACGGAACCTGGGGAAGTGATAGCAAATATATGGAAATAATGCGCGATAATATCCGCCAGGCAGGTTTCGACAAAGCACAATTATTACGTTGCGACTGGTCGTCAAATTTCCAACGCTATAAACTCGATGGAGCTGTCAACGCTTTAAATTTTGGAGCAGGTTCGAATATTGATGATCAGTTCCGTAAATTTAAAGAAGTAAATCCAACTTCTCCGTTGATGTGCGGAGAATACTGGACAGGTTGGTTTGATCAATGGGGTCGTCCTCACGAAACCAGGGATGTCAATAGTTTTATCGGCAGTCTTAAAGATATGATGGACAGGAAAATATCATTCAGTCTGTATATGGCACACGGTGGGACTTCGTTCGGACAATGGGCGGGAGCCAATGCACCGGCTTATGCGCCAACTACTTCGTCCTACGATTACAATGCTCCGATTGATGAAGCCGGAAATCCGACAGATAAGTTTTATGCCATTCGCGATTTGCTGAAAAATTATTTACAGGAAGGAGAAACCTTACCGGAAATTCCACAAAATCCGGAAAAGACTATCACCATTCCGGCAATCAGTTTCACCCAAACAGCAAATCTTTTCGAAAATTTACCTGCTGCAAAACAAAGCGAAATTGTTCAACCCATGGAATTTTTCGATCAGGGTTGGGGTTCAATTATGTATCGCAAAACAATTCCGGCTTGTAAGTATAAACAAACATTGATAATAAAAGATGTCCACGATTGGGCAACTGTATTTATCAATGGTAAAGTTATAGGAAAACTGGACCGCAGAAGAAGCGAAAACACGGTTGAAATTCCTGTGCTGAAAGCAAAAGCACGCCTGGATATTCTGGTGGAAGGAATGGGACGTGTCAATTATGGCGAAGCCATCATAGACCGGAAAGGAATCACCGAAAAAGTGCTTTTGTCGGATGGAAAAAAAGAAACCGAACTGAAAAACTGGACAATTTACAACCTTCCGGTTGATTACGATTTTCAAAATAAAGCCAAATTCAATGCTAAATCCGCTACCGGACCTGCCTGGTACAAAGCCATTTTCAATTTAACCGAAACAGGATATACCTATCTTAATATGAGTACCTGGGGAAAAGGAATGGTTTGGGTAAACGGGTATAATTTAGGTCGATTCTGGAAAATAGGACCAACACAAACACTCTGTGTACCGGGTTGTTTTCTGAAAAAAGGAGAAAATGAAATCATTGTTCTTGATATTGACAAACCAACAAGCACGATAATAGCCGGACTGGATCATGCAATTTTGGATGTAATAGGCAAAGATGATTCAAAACAACCGAAAGCAGCAAAAAGTCTGAATCTAAATGGTGCAAATCCAATTGTTGCAGGTACGCTACCTTCGGGAAGCGGTTGGAAGGCGATTGATTTTGATGAACCAACAACAGGACGTTATTTCTGCTTCGAAGCTTTAAGTGCACAGGATCCGAACGATCCTTCCACTTCAATAGCCGAGTTTGAAATAATCGGTGAGGATGGGAAAGCCATTTCTTCCATTAACTGGAAAGTGGTATTTGTAGATAGCGAAGAGACTGTCAAAGCTGCTAATGGAGCTGATAAATTGTTCGATATTCAGGAATCAATTATCTGGCAAACTAAAATTGGAAACAAAACCAAACACCCGCATCAGGTAGTAATTGACATGGGTAAAGAAATTAAAGCAAAAGGATTTCGTGTTCTTCCACGTTCAGATAAAAGCAATTTGGGTATTGTCAAAGACTATCGTTTTTATTTGGAAAAGAATCCATTTAAGTTCTAAACTCACTGAAATTATTCTATTTGGTTGAAATTGATATAATTTATATCTTTGTGGAAAATTTACTGTATTCTGTACAGTGAATTTTCCATTTATCTGTTTTTTTTATTTCAAAAAGTGTATTTAGAACACTTAAAGTACAGATCACAATAATATAACTTTCTAATTTGTATCCATGAAATTCACTCATCTGGCATTTGTAGCCCTGTTTTTTTTTAGTCAGCAAGTTGTATCTCAAACCTATCAGAAAACTGATGTAGGCGTAAAAACCACTACGCAATCCTTTCAAATAGAAGTTCAGTTTTTAAGTCCGACAATAGTTCGTGTATTAAAAACGCCCGAAAGTGTTTCTATCGATAAAAAAAGTCTTTCTGTAGTCAAATCACCCGAAAAGGTTGAGTTGAAAATTACTGATGATGGAAAAATTGTCAGCTTAAGCAGCACTTCAATTAAAGCAGTGCTGGATTTAGTCACCGGACGGGTTACTTTCTCCGATTTAAAAGGGAATCAACTATTTACCGAAAAAGATTATGGTACACAATTCACACCAACTCTGGATGTAAAGAAGCAAACTTATACGGTTCGTCAGGCCTTTATGCTGGACAAAGATGAAGCAATTTACGGTTTGGGTCAACAACAAAACGGTAAATTAGTCCAACGTGGAGAAAGAATAATATTACAAAATGATAATATGAAAATTTGTATTCCTTTTTTTCAATCGATAAAAGGATACGGTATTTTCTGGGATAATTATGCTGCAACTACTTTCACCGATAACCTTCAGGAAACATCTTTTGAATCGCTGGCCGATTGCGCCGATTATTATTTTATGTATGGAGGAAATGCCGACGGAGTTGTAGCTCAAATGCGTGACCTGACAGGTCAATCACCTATGTTGCCTTTATGGGCTTATGGTTATATGCAATCGCGCGAACGCTATAAAACACAATTTGAAACAGTTGAGGTGGTTGAAAAATACCGTGCGTTGAAAGTTCCATTGGATGGGATTATTCAGGACTGGCGTTACTGGGGAAATGACTCAAACTGGAACGCGATGAGTTTCGATAAAACTACTTACCCCGATCCAGAAGTTATGGTGGATAAAATTCATGGCATGAATGCTCACCTGATGATAGTTGCCTGGCCGGGTTTTGGCCCTTTGACAAATCAATACAAAGAGTTGAATGCAAAGAAAATGATGATTGATTTCGACACATGGCCACCAAAATCGGGAACAAAACCTTACGATCCTTACAATCCTGTTGCCAGAGATATTTACTGGAATTACTTGAACAAAGGTGTTTTCTCGTTTAATACTGATGCCTGGTGGTTGGATTCTTCAGAACCGGACCATATCAATATAAAAGATAAAGACTTTGATCAACCTACTTATTTAGGCTCCTATCGCTCGGTTATCAATGCCTTTCCTTTGATGCATGTGAAAGGGATTTACGACCACCAAAGAGCCACCACTTCCGCTAAACGTGTATTCATTCTGACCCGTTCGGCTTTTGCAGGACAACAACGGTTTGGAGCAAACTCCTGGTCGGGCGATATCGTTTCGAGCTGGAAAACATTGCAAAAACAAATTCCTGCGGGACTGAACTTTACGCTTACCGGAATTCCTTACTGGAACGCTGATATCGGTGGATTCTTTTTATGGGAACAGGGCGGTTCGAATGCTTTGAAAGAAAAAACCTACCACGAACTTTATGTTCGTTGGTTACAATTTGGAACATTCACCCCGATGATGCGCTCTCATGGAACAGATGCACCCCGCGAAATTTATCAGTTCGGCAAACGTGGTGACTGGTCGTTCGATGCTATCGAAAAATACATCAATCTGCGTTATCAGTTATTGCCCTATCTTTATTCAACAGCCTGGAGTGTTTCCAGTCATTCGGGAAGTATTATGAGGGCCTTATTTATGGATTTTGCTTCCGATAAAAAAGTACAAGATATGAACACTGAATATATGTATGGTCGTTCAATTTTAGTAGCTCCGGTTACAAATTCAATGTATGTAAGCAAACAAGATGGTAAAACCGTTGAAGATTTCAGTAAAGTAAAAACGCAAAAAGTGTATTTACCAAAAGGAACAGAATGGTTTGATTTCTGGTCAGGTGAAAAACTCCAGGGCGGTCAGGAAATTGACAAAGCAGCACCAATTGATATTATTCCGCTTTTTGTAAAAGCAGGAACAATTTTACCTTTCGGACCAAAAGTTCAGTATGCTACCGAGAAAAAATGGGACAAACTGGAAATTCGGATTTATGAAGGTGCTAACTGTGAGTTTACTTTGTACGAAGATGAAAACGACAATTACAACTACGAAAAAGGCATTTATTCTACCATACAAATGAAATGGAACGACCAGTCTAAAACATTGACAATTGGCGAACGCAAAGGCAGTTTTCCCGGTATGCTCAAAAGCAGAACTTTCAATATCGTTCTAGTAAATAAACAAAACGGAACCGGCATAACTGTTGCTACTAAATTCAATAAAACGGTAACCTATATCGGGGAATCAAAGTCTGTAAAATTTTAAATATATTTCAACAATCAAAACCAAATGAAAATGTCATTAAAAACTAAGAAAATCTGGATTTTTTTGTGTGTAGTTCTTAGCACATTAACAACCACACAGGCAGAACAATTTTCAAAAGAAACTGAAGCTAAGGCAAAATCGGAAGTAAATAATAAGAAAGATAAATACAGTGCTTACCTTTTTGTTTATTTCACCGGTAACAAGGTTGAAGAAGAACAGATTTGTTTCGCATTAAGTGACGATGGTTATAATTTCAAAACACTGAACACAGGCAAACCGGTTATTAATTCCAAAGAAATCAGTCTTACGGGTGGCGTGCGCGATCCGCACATTTTACGTTGTAATGATGGTAAAACCTTTTACATGGTTGCTACCGATATGACATCCAGTAAAGGTTGGGATTCAAACCGTGGTATGGTGCTATTGAAATCGAAGAATCTGGTGGAATGGACTTCGACCGCCATCAATATTCCTACGGTTTTCCCTGAATTTAAAGATATTGACCGTGTTTGGGCACCGCAAACCATTTATGATCCTTCGGTGAAAAAATATATGGTTTATTTTTCGATGAAGAAAAAAGGAACAGATTACGATAAAATTTATTATTCTTATGTAAATAAAGATTTTACCGCACTTGAAACAACACCCAAACAATTGTTTTACAGTCCGGATGGAAAATCATGCATCGATGGTGATATTGTTTTTGCCAACGGAAAATATCATTTGTTTTTCAAAACAGAAGGACATGGAAACGGTATTAAAAAAGCAGTTTCGGATAAACTGACCGAAGGTTGGGTGTTGCAGGATAAATATTTACAACAAACAACCAAAGCGGTTGAAGGTGCGGGCGTTTTTAAACTGAATAATTCGAACGACTGGATTTTGATGTATGATGTTTACTCAAGTGGATACTACGAATTTACCAGAAGTTCCGATCTGGAAAATTTCTCGCTGATTAAGAACGAAATATCCATGGATTTTCATCCCCGTCATGGAACGGTTTTACCGATTACTGCCAAAGAAGCAGAAAAGCTTAAAACAAAATGGCTGACTGCCGGCGAGGTACTCGCAACTGCACATGCCGAAGGAGTTAGAAAAATCAATATTGTGGTTGATACCACTGCAAAAAAAGTTATTTTCTCTGTATCAACTTCCACCAATTTAAGTGCGTTTAATCCTGAATTCAATGTATTTCCAGGAGTAAAAATTAAACCGGACAAAGCGGTTGATTTTACTAAAGGTGCTGTAAATTACACAGTGAATATTGGTAAAAAGACCGAAACCTACCAGGCCGAAACAGTAAAAAACCATAATCCGGTATTGGATGGTTATTATGCCGACCCTGAGATTTTATATTCCGAAAAAACAGGAAAATTTTATATCTACCCAACCAGCGACGGTTTCAATAACTGGTCGGGGAATTATTTTAAATGCTTTTCGTCCGATAATCTGGTAGATTGGAAAGATGAAGGCATTATCATACAATTAGGAAAAGATGTGTCTTGGGCAAACCGCAACGCCTGGGCTCCCTGCATCATTGAAAAGAAAATCGATGGAGAATATAAATATTTTTATTATTTCACAGCTGCCCAGAAAATTGGGGTGGCAGTTTCCAACAATCCCACAGGTCCGTTTGTCGATTTAGGCAAACCGCTGATTGAAAATCGCCCCGAAGGAATTACTCGTGGTCAGGTAATTGATCCCGATGTGTTTACTGACCCTAAAACAGGAAAGAGCTATCTTTATTGGGGCAACGGATTTATGGCCGGTGCTGAACTGAATGATGATATGACTTCCATAAAACCTGAAACAACCACTATTTTGAAACCGGACAAAACTTTCCGTGAAGGAACCTATGTATTCTATCGTAAAGGTGTTTACTACTTTATGTGGTCGGAAGAGGATACCCGAAGCGAGAATTACCGGGTGCGTTATGGTGTTGCAGGTTCGCCGCTTGGCAAAATACTTTTTCCTAAAGACAATCTGGTTATTGCCAAAGACAAAGAAGCAGGTATTTATGGAACCGGACATAATTCGATACTTCAGATTCCCGGTAGAGATGAGTGGTATATTGTTTACCACCGTTTTAATTATCCAAAAGGCATTCGCATGGGCGATGCAGCCGGTTATAATCGCGAAGTTTGTATTGATAAATTAGAATTTACCGAAGACGGAAGCATCAAACAAACCATTCCAACACATAAAGGAATTGATCCAGTGAGGAAATAATTAAATTCTAAAATTGACTGGACTTTCAAAATGGTTCAGTCTTTTTTTTTGAATGATTTTTTATTGAAACTAGACAACGCTTATCAATAAGATATTTCGATTATTAACACAATGAGCACTTAAATAATTTAAATTTGCATATTTTATATTTCAGTTATTTTGCTGTTTAATACTATAATTGAATTTAAACCAAAGTTCAACTTAAATCGATAGAATGATATTTATCCTTTTAGTCCATTAAAAAATTAGACAATAAATGGAAAACCTTGAAAAAATCAACCACCTGATTGCACTTATATCTGACGACGATACTGATGCTTTTGAAACAATTTTTAATCTCTATCACAGGCGTGTATACGCATTTGCTCAAAGTCTGTTGAATTCGTCTCAAGATGCAGAGGAAATTGTGCAAAATGTGTTTCTGGCACTCTGGATACAACGAAAAAAGTTACATATCTCCAGCTCTTTCACCTCATACCTTTACAGTATTGTCCGCTACAAAGTTTATGATTTTATCCATCAAAAAATCAACCACGAAGCGTATATTAAATTCACCCTGGAGCATAACAATGAATATTCGTTTGTAACAGAGGATGAAATCACCTACAGTGAGCTTGAAAAGTTATTTCAACAGGCTCTTCAGAAACTTCCCGAACGTCGTCGCGAGATATTCATATTAAGCAGAATAGAAAAACTGAGCTATAAAGAAATCTCCGAAAAATTAGGTATCAGTGAAAATACGGTGGATACTCAAATTCGCCATGCACTGAATTTCCTTCGACTACAATTAGGCGATTACCTCGTCGTGATTTTGGCTTTTCTCTCTTTTAAATAAAAAACAGGTTAAATACTTCCCCCTTCAAAAACAATTTAATTGATCTATCCTAAGATTGTTTGTTTTTGTAAACAACTGTATATAAGTGTTGTATAAAATGCTGCATCTGCATTAAGTTCTGTATTGCATAAATTCCCCATTATAAATATCGATAAATAAAAATTTATTTTCAATTTAATTTCTTTTCACTTCACGGAAGTTTTTTTTCAAACACACTATACTTAATAGAAGAAATATATGAACAAACAAAAGAACATAGAGAATTTGTTACTGAAGTTTTCAAAAGGTGATTTAACCCCTTCTGAAGCAAAAGCATTGGCTTTAATTGTAAAGCAAGGCGATGAGAATGAAGATTTAAAAGAGATTCTGACAAAGCTTTGGCTAAAATCGACAGATACAAATATTGTAGTTCAATCGGACGAAATATTAGAAAAGGTAAAGGAGCGAATAAAGGATATTGAAACAGCACCGAATTTCACCGAAAAGAAAAACGGAAGATTGAAATTATTCATGTACATGAGGTATGCTGCAGTAATCTTGATGACTTTTGGTTTGACTTGGTTTGCTAAAGACATTTTAGAAAATAATATAACAGATAAATCGAATAACTTAGCCAGTAATGAAATATCAGTTTCTTACGGTTCAAAGTCAAAAATAAAACTACCGGATGGTTCTGTCGTAATTTTGAATTCAGGAAGTACATTAAAATATCCAACCAAATTTGATAAAGAAACGCGCAATGTTTATATTGAAGGTGAAGCTTATTTTGATATTACGAAAGATCGCAAACATCCATTTTATGTGAAAACAAATAGTATAACCATCAAAGTGCTTGGAACTAAATTTAACGTTAAATCTTATCCAGAGGAAAAAACAGTAGAAACTACACTGGTTTGCGGTTCAGTCGAAATATATGCTAATAAAGATGTGATTAAAAATGAAAATCGGTTAGCAATTTTAAAACCAAACCAACAAGCTACTTTTGAAATTGGGAAAAATAAACTATCAGTTGCTAATTTGAATAATAATAACAATTCAGTCTCAATCAAATCCATATTAATAAATGACAAGGTTGATCTAGACCCGGTTATTGCATGGAAGGATAATAGATTGGTATTCCGGGATGAAAGCTTTGTTAATTTAACTCATAAGCTGGAAAGATGGTATAGTGTTGATATTGATATACAAGATGAAAGTTTGAAAACTACCATGTTTTCTGGTGTTTTTGTAAAGGAATCTATTGAACAGTCTTTAAACGCTTTAAAACTGGCAACTCCATTCGAATATAAAATAAAACAAAATCATATTACTATTTCCAAGACGAATAATAATAAATAAATTAATCAACTTAATTGCCTATGGAGTAAATCAAAAAACATTATTTTAAATCCTACAGAAAAACCAAAAATGTTAACCTCATTTTTGTATTAATGAAATCTAGTTCTCTTAAAATTAATTTCTAATTTATGAAAAAATACATAAACAAAATTGGAATAGATACGAAGTCTTGGCTAAAAAAATCAATTCTTCTTTTCTCTATTTTTATGCTTACATCCACAGTGGCATATTCTCAGAACGAGCATTTTACTTTCAATGCTGAAAAAATTCAACTTAGAGATTTGCTCGATAAAATCGAAAAACAAAGTAGTTATAAATTTTTATATAGGTCAGATGCTGTAAATAACCAGTATGTAAAAATAAATGTAAACAAAGCATCTCTTCAGGATGTTTTATCACTTGCATTTGAGAATACAGGGTTGACATATAAAATATTAGATGATAAACTAATAGTGATTGCTTCAAAAGAAACAATTGAATCAAATCAAAAACAAACAATAAGTGGTACTATTATAGACGCAGATACCGGTGAATCCTTAATTGGAGTTAATGTTATCGTAAAAGGAACAAAGATAGGAGCAGTAAGCGATTTTAATGGTAAATTTTCCGTTGAAGTTACATCTTCAGGCTCTGTTTTAAGCATTTCATTTATTGGATACCTGACCCAAAATGTATTAGTGACTAATGAAAAAACATTAAACGTTAAACTGGTTCAGGATACAAAAAATTTAGATGAAGTGGTAGTAGTTGGTTACGGCACACAAAAGAAAGTAAATTTAACAGGCTCCGTAGCAAGTGTATCAGCAGCGGAGTTAGAAAGCAGACCAATAACACAAGCATCTCAGGCTTTAGCAGGTTTAGTGACTGGAGTCTCTATTTCCCAGGGATCTGGAGCCCCAGGCAGTGACAATGCAGAAATTAGAATCAGAGGGGTAGGTACATTCTCGGGTGCAGGTAAAGACCCGTTGGTACTGATTGATGGTCTGGCTGCATCAATTAACGACATTGACCCCAACAACATAAAAAGTATGTCGGTATTGAAAGATGCAGCGTCAGCCGCTATCTATGGAAACCGGGCCGCTAATGGTGTTATTCTTATTGAAACCAAACGCGGAGAGAAAGGGAAACTTCAAGTGAGCTATAACAATTATGTAGGATGGCAAAAAGTTACAGCATTACCAGAATTCCTTGATTCCTGGGAATATGCTACTATGAAAAATGTTGCCAATCCCAATTCTTATACTGCCGATCAAATTGCCAAATACAAAGATGGTTCAGACCCTGATAATTATCCCAATGTACCCCATCTTAAAAATTTATTGAATTCAGGATCAGGATTTCAAACTAACCATAATCTGAATTTTATGGGTGGTGACGAAAAAAGTTCCTACCTTTTTACGTTGGGTTACCTCAGTCAGGATGGTATAGTTGCCAAAAATAATTATTCGAGGTATAATTTCGGATTAAATATTGACAGCGAAATCAGAGATAACCTGAAACTCAAAGTTGATTTGAACGGTTACAGTCAAAATACTGATGAACCCCGTTCAACACAAAGTATGACAAACATGATCGGATTTGCTGTCAGGGAAGCACCAATCTATGCCGGAAGAAAATCGGACGGCACGTATGGTTATCAGGACGATTTTGCACCCGAAGCTTGGATGTCAAGTGAATCGTTTACCAATCAGAAAGCCAAAAACTTCTTAGGTGGAGTAGAACTTTCGTGGGAACCTATTAAAGGTTTAACCTTGAGTGAAAAGGTCGGATATAAATACTACAATTGGACAAGCAAATCTTTTCAGTCAACCTTTGTTTTTGATAAGTCTAAAACAATTGGTCCCAATAAATTATGGGTAAACTCCGGTGATAATTCCTTACTCACTTTGCAATCGTTGCTTCGGTATACCAAGTCAATAGAAAAACATAATTTTACTCTTTTAGCAGGGTATTCACAGGAATCATACAACGATAATGGAATGGGAGCTTTCCGTGATAATTTTCCTAATAATTTATTATATGAACTGAATGCCGGGTCCGCAAGCAATATGCAAAATAGCGGTTCCGCTTCGGAATGGGCATTACGATCCTATTTCGGACGGTTAAATTACGACTTTAATGGAAAATACCTTTTTGAAGCTAATTTCAGAAATGATGCTACTTCTCGTTTCCCAACTTCGGGTAGATTGGGTTTTTTTCCATCAGTTTCTGCAGGTTGGCGAATATCCGAAGAATCTTTTATAAAAGAGAACCTGACTTGGGTAGATAATTTGAAACTACGTGCTTCGTGGGGAAAATTAGGAAATCAAAACATTGACACCTACCCATACCAAAATGTCTTATCAACAGGTCAAAACTACACCTTTGGTGGGACTCTTGCTTCAGGCATTGGTTTAACGACATTGGCTAATTCTAGCATTACTTGGGAAACTACAGCAGTTACTGACATAGGTATTGACTTATCTATCTTAAAAAACAAACTAAGTCTAACTTTTGATTATTTCGACAAAACCACCTCGGATATTCTTTATAACAAATCTGTTTCATCTGTGCTGGGTTTTGGAGTAAATAAGTATAATGCCGGCGAGTTAAACAATAAGGGAGTCGAAGTTGCTTTAAATTATCATGCCTCTATTGGCAAACTAAACATTGGCGTGTCACCAAATTTCTCATACATCAAAAACACAGTAACGAAACTTGCCGATGGGAATCTAAAAGATATTGGTTCAGGCCTATTTGTTGGTCAGTCAATGAATCCCATTTATGGTTATGTGGCCGATGGTATATTTAAAGATGCAGCAGATGTGGCAAGTTACGCTATACAGCCTATTGCCGGTCAACCGGGTGTTATCCGTTTTAAAGACATCAGCGGTCCTAATGGAGTTCCCGATGGAAAGGTAGATGCTACTTACGATAGAACGCAGATTGGAAACACTATCCCCCAATATTATTATGGTGCTACTATCACTGCTGATTATAAGGGATTTGATTTTTCTATGTTATTAGAAGGCTTGGGTGGATACGAAAAACAAATGGGTTCGTATATGGCTTTCGCATTCTATAATAGCGGTCAAATTCAAAGATGGCAGGCCGATAATGCATGGACAGAGGCTAACCCTAACACCAATGCACTATATCCAAAATTGTCAAGTTTAAACATGGGTAGCGAGAATGTACAAACTTCTACATTCTGGAACAGGGATGCAAGTTTTCTTCGTCTTAAAAATTTGCAGATAGGTTATACAATTCCTAAAAGAATAATTCAAAAGCTAGGAATAAACAGTCTCCGTATTTTCTACAGCGGTCAAAACCTCCTTACTTATAATCATTTTTATACAGGATGGGATCCAGAAATGAATCAAGCTACGGGCGACAACCCTTCGTTCTATCCTATTACCGCAATTCATACTTTTGGATTGAATATTAAATTGTAATTATTAGATTATAACTCTAAAAATCAATAAAATGGAAAAGACATATTTCAATATAATAAAACCTAAAATAGGAATTATTTTAGGATTGCTATTGGCTTTCAGCTTTGGCTGCAACGACGATTTTCTCAACAAACAACCGTTGGATGCAGTTTCAGATGCCACATTCTGGAAAACTGAAAATGATGCACAACTTGCGCTGATCGGCTGTTATAACACAGGTGCCGGTTGGCAAGATGGAGATTTCTGGACACCAAGATCGCTTGTATATCTTGACCTCATGGCCGGAAATGGTTCTGAAAAAGAACTTATTCCTGATCATGTGACTGATGGGACATTAACTTCTTCATATTGGGTTACCGGAAGTTATTGGTCTAATGCGTACAAAAAAATAGCAACATGTAATAATTTTCTCGATCATGCAGCAAATTTCGCTATGGACGAAACAAAGAAAACCGTGATGGTTGCTGAGGTGCGCACACTCCGTGCTTACGAGTATTTCAATATTGCTTTTTATTTTGGTGATGTTCCTTTAGTTCAGCATGTACTAACACTTACAGAAGCAAATAGTGTAAGCCGTACTCCTAAAGCAGATGTTTGGGCATTTGTTGAAAAAGAGTTGAGCGAAAGTGCTACAGTTCTTCCTAACACTCGTCCCGATGCCGAGAATGGCAGAATAACTGCCGGAGCCGCTTTGGGAATATTAGGACGCCTGCAAATGGCAGAAAAAAAATGGACTGCTGCTGCTGTAACATACAAAACCATTATGGATTTTGGGGTGTATAGCATTGATCCTAAATACAGGGAGTTGTTTTTAAGAGAAGGTGAATTCAGCAAAGAAATTATAATGAGTTCGCAATACATGAAAGACAAATACGGACAAGTACTTCCTATTTATGAAACACCCGAAGCATGGGGCGGATGGCATCAGTTTTCACCTTTTAACGAACTGGTAAAAGACTACGAATGTACAGATGGTAAAACAATTGATACTTCGCCTTTATACGACAAAAACAATCCGTACAACAATCGCGACCCCCGATTGGATGCTACGATAATGATTCCTGAACGATCTGTTTTCAGAGGAACTACTTATACAACCAATCCAACATCTGGAAATAACGATAAATTTGGTAAGTATCCGGTTTGGAGCGGATACTGTATTATGAAATTTATGGAAGACGAAGTAGATATTTGGAATGGAGATACCAATTTTAGTCTTATACGTTACTCAGAAGTACTTTTAGGCTATTTGGAATCGAGATTGGAATCGGGTGCAGCCATTGATCAGGCTTTGCTGGATGCAACTATCAACAAAGTCCGTGGTCGTGCTGCTGTAAATATGCCTGCTGTTACTACAACTGACGCTACCGAGCTTAGAAAAATTTTAAGGAGAGAACGCAGGGTTGAATTTGCTTTTGAAGGCCTGAGATATTATGATATTCTACGTTGGGGTATTGCAGGGGATGAGCTTAACCATCAATTTACAGGACAGAAACTTACCAATGATCCGGCAAATTATACTGCTTATCCTGTCGATGCAGATGGATACTATATTATGACACAGCAAAACAGGAAGTTCATAAAGGGTAAAAATGAATTATGGCCAATTCCTCAATCTGAAAGGGATATTAATCCAAATTTAAGTCAAAACTCTGGATACTAGCTTTTAATCAATTTCAGAAGGACTGTGTATAATTCAATTTGCACAGTCCTTTTTTTATTTCTACTTTTGGACTTAAATAAATTGACACACAAACAAACATTAATCAATACAGCATAACAGCTTTTAATATTTTATAATTCAACAATTTACTCCACAAAAAGCAACAATACGACATATTGATTTTTCACAATAAGCATTTGTAGTTTTAACGCATTATTGGCGCAAATTATATATCGTTTGCCAAAGTCACATCTACAAACTATCAATCTTCTTACAAGCATGAAAAAAACACTCTTTCTAGTGACAATTCTGTTCCTAGCATTCCAATCGTCCTTCTCACAAAAAACACTGACTCCAGAAGATAAAGCGCGTTTTGCCTGGTGGCAAGACGCTCGTTTCGGCATGTTCATCCACTGGGGGCCATGTACGCTTACCGGTGCCGATATTAGTTGGAGTCGTGGAAAAGCGATACCTACCTACATTTACGACCATTTGTATCAACAATTCAACCCCGTAAATTTCGATGCTCATAAATGGGTACAATATGCCAAAGATGCCGGTATGAAATACATCGTTTTTGTTGTCAAACATCACGATGGTTTCGTTATGTGGGATTCAAAACTGACGGATTACAAAATCACCAACACACCTTTTAAACGCGATGTATTGCGCGAACTTACCGATGCGGCTCATGAAATGGGAATGCCTATCGGTATTTACTTCTCACCCGGCGATTGGCGCGACCCGGATTGCCGCTCCAAAACAAACGCTGTTTTCCAAAAACGTATGCACGGTTATTTGACAGAAGTATTGTCCAATTATGGCAAAATTTCATTGGTATGGTTTGACTTTGATGGTCTTCCAAACCCAACTCTTCCCGAAGAAACTTATAAACTTGTAAGAAAATTACAACCTGAGGCAATTATCAACAACCGCCTGGAAGCTATTCATTCCGACGAATCGCATGGCTTTGTCGGGAAATGGGGCGATTATGCCACTCCCGAAAATCGCGTAGGAAGTTATTGCAATGCTGTTCCGTGGGAAACTTGCGAAACGATGGGAAAAGGCTGGCCCTGGCAGATTGATGACAAACCAAAAGACCTAAAAGTTTTATTGAATGTGTTGACCAGCTGCGTAGGAGGAAACGGCAACTTGCTTTTAAATGTCGGACCAAATGCGCTTGGCGAATTTGAACCGTCCTTTATTACCCGCTTAAAAGAAATAGGAAAATGGCTGGGTGCAAACGGTCAGGCTGTTTATGGAACTCAAGGTGGCCCGTACATACCAACTCCTGAATATAACTGTACCCGTAAAGGAAATAAAGTGTTTATCCATGTCAAAAAATTCAATCAAAATGAATTGAGGCTTCCTGTTTTCACTGGAAAAATTGTGAAAGCGAGCTTAATTGATGGTTCCGATGTGAAATTTACTACCGATAAAGGTGGCTTGACTTTGAAAGTTCCGGTTGAAAAACAAGACCCGAATATCACCGTCATCGTTTTGGAAATCAAAGGAAAATCTTCTGATATAGCTATTATTCCTCCATTCACAAAAACAAAGTCGCTGGCTTATTACAAACCAGCCAAAATAAGTAGCAGTGTTGCTCCAATGTTTATGCACGATGCCGCAGCATTGTTCGATGATAACGAAGGAACATACTGGACACCAGGTCGTAATCCGCTTTTGGCCGACAGCATTTCTGGAATAAAATTCGAGGATGGTTACAATCCCAAAAATCCTGTGTGGTTGAAAAGCGGCTGGGTCGAAGTTGATTTGGGCAAACCAACTAAAATAAGTCGTGCCGTTATTAAGAGTACAACAGGTTGGAACAATAACTATATGAGTGTTACATCATTCAAGATTGAGTATAAGAAAAAAGGAAACTGGGTAACCATTGCGAGTGGAACTTCCCTCGACAATGCTGTTACTTTCCCTGCTCCGGTGGAAGCTCAAATTATACGTCTTTCAGTAGATGCACCAGGAAAACCTGCTATTTCTGAGTTTCAGTTGTTTTAGGAGGCTTGATTGGGGATGCTAACTCATTCAATACAGTTTGATTACACGAGTTTTTATCTATAGGCGAAAAGCCTTGCAACTATTCATATTTTCATTTATTAAATTTTTATCATGAACACTAAATCAATTCTTGTATTATTTTTTTTAATGACTTGTATGCTGAAAGTTAACGCACAAGACGGTATAATTGAGCCAATGGCTCAGGGAAGTTTTCAGCCAACTTGGGAGTCACTGCAGCAATATAAAGTCCCCGAATGGTTTCGTAATGCTAAGTTTGGTATTTGGGCACATTGGGGACCACAATGTCAGCCGGAACAAGGCGACTGGTATGCACGCTTTATGTATGCAGAAGGAAACAGAGAATACAAGTGGAATACCCAAAACTACGGGCATCCCTCGGAATATGGCTTCAAAGATGTGTGCAACGCATGGAAAGCCGAAAAATGGGATCCCGAAAAATTAGTTACGCTCTACAAAAAAGCAGGTGCACGTTATTTCTTTGCCATGGGCAATCACCACGATAATTTTGATATGTGGGACAGCAAATATCAGCCCTGGAATAGTGTAAATATCGGACCAAAGAAAGATATTATAGATGGATGGGCAAAAGCAGCACGCAAAAACGGACTCTATTTCGGAGTAAGTATTCATGCCGCTCACGCCTGGACGTTTTATGAAACAGCTCAAAGATCAGACAAAGAAGGCACTAAAGCTGGAGTTCCTTATGATGGGAATCTTACCAAAGCTGATGGAAAAGGCAAATGGTGGGACGGATATGATCCTCAGGATTTGTACGCGCAAAATCACCCCTTGAGCAAAGGAAGTGAGAAAACCAGCACCATCCACAGTCAATGGGAATGGAGTAACGGTGCATCTATGCCGTCTACTGAATATTGTGACAAATTTTATAACCGTACGCTAGATCTGATTAACCATTATAATCCCGATTTGCTCTACTTCGATGACACGGCCTTACCCTTGTGGCCAATCAGTGATGCAGGTCTACGTATCGCGGCTCATTACTATAACCACAACATGCAGCAGCATAAAGGCAAACTTGAGAGTGTGATCTTTGGAAAAATCCTTACAGAAGACCAAAAAAAATGTATGGTTTGGGATGTAGAGCGCGGTGCACCCGATAAAATACAGGAACAACCCTGGCAAACTTGCACTTGCATTGGCGAATGGCACTACAGACGGTCAATTTACGATAATGATAAATATAAAACGGCTAAAGAGGTTGTCCACATGCTTGCCGATATTGTCAGCAAAAATGGCAATTTGTTATTGAATATTCCGGTTAGAGGAGATGGAACTATTGACGACAAAGAAGTAAAAGTGGTTGAAAAAATAGGAGAATGGATGGCAATAAATAGTGAAGGTATTTACGATACCCGTCCATGGAAAATATTTGGAGAAGGCCCATCTGCCGAAAATGCCAATCCAATCAATGCGCAAGGCTTTAATGAAGGAAAAACTACATACTCGTCAAAAGATATTCGTTTTACCACTAAGAATGGCATTTTGTATGCCATTGTTTTAGGATGCCCCGAGGATGGGAAAGTGATCGTTAAATCATTGTCAACAAACAAGCAGCTTTATTCCAATAAGGTAAAACAGGTAGAGTTGTTGGGATACGGCAAGGTAAAATTCGAACGCGGATCCGATGGGTTAACAGTAACTCTTCCCACTAAAAAAAGCAGTGATATAGCTTGTGTGTTGAAGATAAGGTAATCATATAATTATATTATGTGCTACCCTAAAAATTACTTCGATAGCATTTTTGGTTGAGTGGTAGGAAGTGTCAAACAAAAATAAATTAGTGACTAAATAATCCCCATACAACAAAAAGCTGAGGCTTTGTATTTATTTGATTATAGCTGTATCAATATCTACAATTTATTCACAATCGAACATATTCTCCAAAAGGAAAGCCGTAGTATTCAGCACGAAGGATGTATACAGCACCTGTCAGATTGTTTGTTCTGCATGAAATTGAAAAAATGAAGAACAAGCTTGGCGAGTTCCGGCTTTCAGACTTTGCAGGCAAATTATACGTTGCAGTCTGGGGAATGAAATATGTAAAATAAGTCGCTATTTTTCAAGATTAGAATGATCTAACATTGAAAGCATTAGTTAAACTATATGAGAAGTAGCAATAATTTAATTTACTCTGTAAAAATTCAAAAGCCTTATCAATTCTCCTGGACAATAGTTACAATATCTCGGAGATAGCTTTTAAGGTTGGTTATAATGATCCCAAGTATTTTACCAGGTGCTTTAGAAAGGAATTTGGTATATGACCTATGTCCCTTTCCCTTTTTCATTGGAAGAAGGGGAAGGGACAGGGACAGTAGAGTTTGTAGCTATAGTTTTTTTCTCACCTGGTCAAACCCTCTTTATTGGAGAGGGATTTTAGTAAATGTCAGCATATACTATAAAATAATGTAGGAGTATTTCTATCAGTATATACTATATTCTGGAATAATCCACCTAACAAACCTTATTGTCCACTTGTATAAGTTTTTTTCTTCGTATTTTTGTACATAGAAATCTACGGATTACGATTATTTGATAACCTTTAAATAATTTATTATGATTCAACGTCTTCTTTTTTTCACTTCTTTTGTTCTGTTGTCCATGGGTGGTCTGATGGCACAGGAAAAACTTTATCCAACTACTTTTCCACTTGGAGATGTAACCTTATTGGATGGTCCGTTTAAACATGCCCGTGATTTAAATATCACGAATTTACTGAAGTATGATGTTGATCGTTTGTTGGCACCCTATCGGAAAGAAGCCGGTTTGCCTGCAAAAGCTATCAGCTTTCCCAATTGGATCGGGTTGGATGGACATATTGGCGGTCACTATCTTACTGCTTTGGCTATCAACTATGCAGCAACCGGAGACACAGCCTGTAAATCACGTATGGATTATATGATTACTGAACTGAAAGCCTGTCAGGATGCAAACGGGCTGAAATATCCTACCTGGGGAGTTGGTTATGTAGGTGGAGTTCCAACAAGTAGTGCTGTCTGGTCAACATTTAAAACTGCTAATTTTACTAATTTTAATGCAGCATGGGTGCCCTGGTATAATGTTCACAAAACCTATGCTGGGCTGAGAGACGCCTGGTCGTATGGTGGAAGTGAAACTGCAAAAACAATGTTTTTGAGTTTTTGCGATTGGGGAATCAATCTTTGTTCCGGTCTAACAGATGCTCAGATGGAATCCATGTTGGCTATCGAACATGGTGGTATGAATGAGATTTATGCCGATGCTTATCAGATAACAAGCGATGTGAAATATCTGACAATGGCGAAACGTTTTTCGCATAAAGTACTGCTCAATTCGATGGCGGCAAGTATCGATAATCTTGATAATGTTCATGCCAATACCCAGGTTCCCAAAGCTGTCGGTTTTCAACGTATAGCCGAATTAAGCGGTGATAAATCATACACTACGGCTGCCCGGTTTTTCTGGACAACCGTAACCGGCAAAAGAAGTCTTGCATCCGGGGCAAATAGTCGCAAAGAATACTTTCCTCAGGCATCGGCTTGCAGTGATTATGTAAATGTTCCGGAAGGGCCAGAGTCCTGTAATACCAACAATATGTTGAAACTGACTGAAGGATTGTTTCGCATGAAGTCGGAGGCAAAATATGCCGATTACTACGAACGCGCCCTGTACAATCATATTCTTTCCACGCAACATCCGGAGCATGGTGGTTATGTTTATTTTACTTCAGCACGTCCCCGTCATTACCGGGTGTATTCTGCCCCTAACGAGGCTATGTGGTGTTGCGTGGGAACTGGTATGGAAAACCATGGAAAATATGGAGAGTTAATTTATACCCATCATGTGGATTCACTCTTTTTGAATCTTTTTATTGCTTCGGAATTAAAATGGAAAGAAAAAGGAGTAAGGATGAAACAGGAAACCAGCTTTCCTGATGAAGAAAGCACAAAGCTGACCATCAATGTTGATGCACCGACTCAGTTCAAATTATTGGTACGACACCCATCGTGGGTACCTGCCGGTTCTATGAAAGTGATTTGTGGTACCGATACGTTTGGAGTGCAATCGCAACCATCCACCTATGTTACTGTAAACCGTACCTGGAATGGTGGTGAGGTCGTGACTGTTTTGTTGCCTATGCACAATAGCATCGAACAACTTCCGAATGTGCCATCCTATCTTGCCATTTTGCATGGTCCGGTTTTATTAGGGGCAAAGACCGGAACGGAGGATTTAGCCGGTCTGATTGCTGATGACAGTCGTTGGGGACATATTGCCAGCGGAAGTCTTTTACCACTCGATAAAGCGCCTATTCTGGTAGGTGATCGTACAACTTTTCCTTCTAAACTGATACCAATTCCCGGGAAACCGCTTAATTTTACCGCACCCGGTCTCTTTGTTACAAAAGCTGATTCTGCATTGACACTTGAGCCTTTCTATCGTATCCACGATTCCCGTTATATGATGTATTGGCTGACATTAACTAAAGCTGAATACCAGACTGCTCTTGATAAATTGGCAGCAGATCAAAAAGCAGCACTGCTGCTTGAAGCCCGCACGATTGATAAAGTTGCTCCGGGTGAACAACAGCCCGAAGTGGATCATAAACTGAAATCTTTGAACTCGAATACCGGAAATTATCAGAATGAATTCTGGCGTGATGCCGGTGCCTGTTCCGGTGGAACAGGGGGCTATTTTAGCTACAATATGCTTACACATAAAGAAACTAATTTGTCCTTGATGGTGCGGTATTGGGGAAATGAAGGTTGTACGCGAACGTTTGACATTCTGATTGATGGAGTAAAACTTGTAACAGAGAACATAGTCGGGAAGTGGAATCAATCGGCGTTTGTTAATCAGGAATATCTTATATCCGATAGAATGGTTGATGGAAAAGATTCAATAACTGTTCGTTTTCAAGCAACAACCGGTGCGGCAGGTGGAGTTTATTATTTGCGCGTATTGAGGCCGGCCAGTGCAGTGCCAAATTCAGTTCCTAAAACCGAGCTTTCACCTGTATCGGTCATAGGTCATGATAATGAAATTCTGGTATCGGGACTTGATGGAGATAGTACTATACAGGTCTATGACATTTGCGGAAGATTGACTAAATCGGTAAAAACCGTTGCTTCGAATGTAAACATTTCGGGAAAGCCGGGCGTGAACATCGTAAAAGTAATTTCCAATCAAAAACCTTCCGTACATAAAGTTATACTAAATTAAAATCAATAAAATATGAAAAATAAACTGGCAGTTATTCTTTTGATTTTTTTTGGAACAGGACTTTCCTTACAGGCTCAACAAAAGAAACAAACTGCCGTTTCAAAACAAATCAGTCCCGATCTAATCGGGGTGTTTTTCGAAGATATCAATTATGCAGCTGACGGCGGACTTTATGCTGAGCTTATTCAAAACCGTTCGTTCGAATACAGTCTGAGTGATCGCTATGGCTGGAATTCGTTTACAAGTTGGGAATATATTACGAAAGGATATGGTTACGGAACTATCTCAGTTGAAACTAGTTCTCCGGTTAACCCAAACAATCCACATTATGCCGTTTTGAAAATCGAAGATGAAGGAAATGAAGGAACCGGGTTGAAAAACTCCGGCTTTGATGGTATTCCCGTGAAAGCAGGAGAGAAATATGATTTCTCTGTTTTTCTCCGTTCGGTGACAGGGAACAGCTTTCCTGTTCAGGTAAAACTGATGGATAAAAAAGGAACTGTTCTGGGGGAAGCCGGTATTTCTGCCGGTTCGAAAGACTGGAAAAAATATGTTGCCACCATAACGGTTAATCAGACTGTGGACAGTGCCAGCCTGGTTTTGCTGGTAAAAGCAAAAGGAACGGTTGCCATAGATATGGTATCCCTTTTCCCACAAAATACCTTTAAAAACCGGTCCAACGGACTTCGGGCCGATCTGGCGCAAACCATTGCCGATCTAAAACCAAAATTTATGCGTTTTCCAGGTGGTTGTTTGGTGCATGGTGATGGACTGGGTAATATGTATTGTTGGAAAAATACAATAGGACCGGTGGAACAACGTGTAGCTCAACGAAATATATGGGGTTATCATCAGACCGCCGGCTTAGGTTATTTCGAATACTTCCAGTTTTGCGAAGACATGGGAGCAAAGCCACTGCCTGTTGTTCCCGCGGCGGTAAGTTGTCAGAATTCGGGCGGAACCTGGCGCATAGGCGGTACCGGACAAAAAGGAATTCCGTTGGATGAGATAAAGGAATATACACAGGAAATTCTTGATTTAATTGAATATGCCAATGGACCTGTTACGTCAAAATGGGGTGCTAAAAGAGCCGAAGCCGGACATCCTAAATCCTTCAACCTGGAATATATCGGCATCGGAAATGAAGATAAGATGACCGATGTTTTCAAAGAACGGTTTAAACTGATTTATGATGTCGTAAAAGCAAAGCATCCTGAAATTACGGTGATTGGAACAGTAGGACCTTCACCTGCAGGCGAGGATTTTGAGATTGGTTGGAAACTGGCCAATGAATTAAAAGTGCCGATGGTTGATGAACATTATTATATGAAACCTGAATGGTTTATTGCAAATCAAAAACGCTACGATTCGTACGACCGTTCGAAATCAAAAGTCTATCTGGGCGAATATGCTTCTCAGGGTAATACTTTATTTAATGCCATTGCCGAAGCTGCTTTTATGACTTCGCTGGAGCGAAACGGCGATGTGGTTCATTTGGCATCCTATGCACCTTTGCTCGCAAAAGCCGGACATACGCAATGGAATCCCGATATGATTTATTTCAACAATACAAGCATTTATCGCACTGCGAATTATTATGTTCAACAATTGTTTTCTACAAATCAGGGCGATGTTTTTTATGGGAATGTAGTGACTACGGCCGATAACAAAGCGGATTCTACGCTGGCATTCTCCTGTGTTCGCGATAACAGATCGGGAGATGTAATTATTAAACTGGTGAACTGCAGCAAAACCGAACAAAAATTGAAAGTGGATTTATCTCAGTTTAAAGGTTTAGGTACAAAAGCTATACTTACCCTTCTGACCGGTGCTGCCGATGCCCGAAACAGCTTTGAAAACCCTGAAAAAGTAACTCCGGTCACTTCTGACTTTGAAGCAGCTAAAAACTTCAGCTACACAACGCAACCCATGTCATTGACGGTAATCAGGGTGAAAGCTAAGAAATAAAATACGCTTTGAATTAAATAAAAAACGGCTGAACTTCTTAGTGGAGGTTCAGCCGTTTTAATTTGGTCTGTTTTCACACTTTATTGAATGAATTCTTTCCCTCGAATCGGTAATATTTCTTTATTTTTGCATCTTACAAAAATATTCTAAAGAAATACTTAACAGTTTATTGCATTAACAAGATGAAAAACCTGAAAACTCTTTTGTTTATCAAACTCCTTTTTCTTATTACGCTCATTTTTGCCAGTGCAGTTGTTTCTGCACAACCTATATCAACAAAAACAAGCATTATCAATGGAGCGGATTTTACCGACACACAGGGAAATCTAATCAATGCGCACGGTGGTGGTATGCTTAAAGTTGGTGAATACTATTACTGGATTGGTGAAAACCGAAAAAATGGTGTTTTTGTATCCTGTTACAGGTCGAAAGATTTAATGAACTGGGAATTCCGCGGCGATTTATTGACAAGACAATCGCATGCCGAACTTGATCGTGCCAATATCGAACGACCCAAAGTAATTTACAACGAAAAAACCAAGCAATTCGTGATGTGGATGCACTATGAATATGGTCGCGATTACAGTTATGCACGTGCTGCTGTGGCTTATTCCGATGACATTGAAAAACCTTTTACTTTTCTGAAAAGTTTTCGTCCATTCGAAAACATGTCTCGCGACTGTACACTTTACAAAGACAAAGACGGAACAGCTTACTTTTTTTCTGCAGCACGCGAAAATTACGACATGATGATGTACAAATTGACCGATGATTATAAAGACGTAAAAGAACAAATCGCAACACTTTGGCCGGGTGGACATCGAGAAGCTCCGGCAGTGGTGAAACGTGGTGGCTATTATTTTCTTATGACTTCGGGTTGCACCGGTTGGACACCTAATCAGGCAAAATATGCTTACTCAAAATCAATTAAAGGACCTTGGTCGGAACTTAAGGATATTGGAAATTCAACTACATTCGATTCCCAATCCACTTTTATCTTACCTATTATTGGAAAAAAAACAACAAATTACCTTTATATCGGCGACCGTTGGGATGGAAAAAAATATTCTAATTCAAAGTATATTTTCTTACCTTTGTCCTTCACTAATGACAGTACTATGGATCTTAAATGGGTAAATGAAATTACACTAAATATTAAAACAGGAGAGATTAAGTAAAGTAACCTCAAAGAGTGCACAGTATCTTTGAGAGTTTTCAAAATATAGACAGATAAACTCTTTTGTGGTGCTTCGCGCTCCAAAGATTTAATCACAAATAAGAATTCATAAAACAATCATAATAAACACACCCACATGAAAAAAAGACTGATTTTAGGCAGTTTAATTGCAGTATTATTTTTTCCGTGCTTTGCGCAAAATAATGCCATTGTAAACGATTGGGAAAATCCCGCCGTTTTTCAAATTAATCGCGAACCTGCACGTGCTGCATTTCTACCTTATGCAGACGCTTCATCTGCCATTGCCGACGATTATGCTCGTTCGCCATGGTTTTTGTCATTAGACGGAAACTGGAAATTTAACTGGTCACCTACACCCGATCAACGTCCGAAAGATTTCTACAAAACAGACTTCAATGTAACCAACTGGAAAGAAATTTCGGTACCATCAAATTGGGAATTGAAAGGATATGGAATTCCAATTTATACCAATATTACTTATCCATTTCCGAAAAATCCGCCCTATATCGACCATTCCGATAATCCTGTCGGATCATACCGTCGAACCATTGACATTCCGGCTAACTGGAATAATCGTCGGGTTTTTATCTATTTCGAAGCCGGAACTTCGGCTATGTATGTTTGGGTAAATGGCGAGAAAGTAGGTTATACTGAAAATACTAAAAGTCCTGCTGAGTTTGATATTACAAAATACCTGAAACCAGGTAAAAATCTCGTGGCAGTTGAAGTATATCGCTGGAGTGATGGTTCATACCTCGAAGATCAGGACTTTTGGCGTATTTCGGGAATTGACCGTGATGTGTATCTTTATAGTACAGAGAATGTTCGTATTGCTGACTTCTTTGCTAAACCAGACCTTGATGGTTCATACAAAAATGGTAGTCTGTCAGTTGATATTAAACTGAAAAATATGAACTCGACAGCTAAAAACAACCAAATTGTAGAAGCCAGATTGGTGGATGCTTCGGGAAAAGAAGTTTTCTCAAAAGTATTGAAAATGAATGTGGCATCTAATGCAAGCGATTCAACCACATTGAATCAAAAGGTTTCTGCTCC